>Ga0209162_1001420_pt1 | contig 23541 bp, 19 predicted proteins | sample YNPNPMetaG_FD_187121 | JGI IMG/M metagenome (GOLD analysis project Ga0209162, IMG submission 187121) | Anoxygenic and chlorotrophic microbial mat microbial communities from Yellowstone National Park, USA - YNP NP MetaG (SPAdes) (version 2) ...
GGCGGCGTGATCGTCCGGGGGCAGCTCATCCGCGAGTTATTCCTCGAAGCGGCCGGGTCGCTGGGTCTGCCCCTCGACCCGGTGACGCCGGTGCCGGAGCCGGCCCAGGGTGCTTTACTGTTGGCCCGTCGAGCGTTGGACGTGGATGCACAAAGATCTTCGCGGATTGGATAAAAATCCGCGTTTATCCGAGGGCCGGTATTAGAAAAATGGACATCCGCCCGATGGTGGAGGGTGACATCGGCCCGCTGGCCCGGCTCGTGGCCGAGACCCCACTCTGGCAGCGGTACGGCCTCACCGGGGAGAGCGCGGCCCGGCGATTCCGCGACGGCCTGGCCCGGGGCGCGACCATCGCCGTGGCCGAGGTGGATGGCGAGCCGGCCGGCTTCATCTGGTACGCCGCGCGCGGCACGTTCAATCGCAGCGCGCGTTGGAGATCCCTTTCAGGGGACCAACGGAGAGTTGACACCGGTGCCCAACACCGGCCCCCTGGACGTGCTGGCCGGCTGGTCGCCGGCCGGCCCCTTCCAGGTCATCGGATGGATGCCAAAGCGGGTCAACAGGTCCGGGGGCAGCAGCGCGTGGTAAAGCCGTTTCTTGGCATTCTCAGGCAGGCTGTTGATCTGCCACAACGTGATCGGCATGTTGGGGCTGCGGGTGAGCCACGTCATGGACAAACTGGCCTGATCGGGCGCGAACTTCGCTCTGGCTTGACACGGAAGTATCGAAACATGCGCACCTCAACCTGGGTCGTAGTGAGACCCGGCCGGGGCCGTGAGCAGGCCGCTCCCCTCTCCTTGCGGTCGTTGCACGCCTGATTTTTACCACCGGATGCGCGCGACGAAAAGCCCCCGAACCGGGGCCGCAGGGGGTTCCAGTCCGGGGGCTGCGCCGAGTTTGCAGACCCGAAGGGTTTTCAAAACCCTTCGGGTCTCGGCTCTTTCAGTAGTTCTTCAGGACCAGCGGCAGGTAGATGCGAAAATGGCTCACCACGTTTCGCATCGCCAGGTTGTTGCTCTCGTCCAGTTCTGGAACGGCGTCGGCCGGGTCAATCTCTACGAAGAGGGTGTAGCGCGCGGGTGGTAGCGCGACCGGTAACGCCCCGGCTCCTCCGGGAGCGATGGCGGCGATGGTCCCGCTGTACAAGAGCGTCCCGGTCAGGTAGTCCTGATACACCGCCACCAGCACCCCGGTGGCTGTGACCAGGCCCTGATTGTGAATGGTGATGTCAAATGGCTCCTCCTCACCGATGTCTGTGGCCGCCAGGGTCAGGTCGGGCAGGATGTCCACCCACAGCATATCGGCGTTGTTGTCTTCGTCGGCCTCCACAACGGCGTTAGCAGGGTCCACCAGCACGTAGAGGGTGTGCGTGACAGGGACAGTGCTGGAGATATCCCATACCAGGTCAAAGGTCGCGGACTGGCCGGCCGGGAGCGGGATCGGCCACGTCTGACCGAGCAGCGTGCCGGTGATGGCCCCCAGCCGGTACTCCGCCTGTACGCCGGCCGCCGGATACCCGCCCACGTTCGACACGTGCGCCGTCAGTTTGAACTTTTGCGCGGTCTGACGGGTGGCATAGGCATAGTCCACCACCAGGTCCGGCAAGACGGCAGTCCGTATGGCCTGGTTGTTCCCTTCGTTGGCCTCGGCAATCTCGTTGAAGGGGTCTGCTCGCACGTACAGGGAGTGTATCGCCGGCGACACCGGCACGGTCCAACTGACTGACAGGGTGGCGGTCAATCCACCTGGCAGGGAGGCCGGCCACGTCTGCACCGCGCCGATGAGCGCGCCGCCGGCCGCCGGGTCGCCGTCGTAGAAAGCCACTTTCACCGGGCTGGCAGCCCGATCGCCCGCGTTGCGCACCGTGGCCGAGAGGTTCGCCGCCTGGCCGGGCAGAGGGTTCGTCGGCGTCAGGATGATGTTCTCCGTGGTGATGACCAGGTCGGGGGCCGGGGCGTGGGCCAGGTGGACCAGGTGGCTGCTCCCGAAGGCCGGCAGGGTGATGGTCACGGTCTCGGTGGCTGCCAGGCCCGGTTGCGCCAGGAGGTCGTTGGTGGTCGTGGCCGGGAACTCGACCGTCACCGTCTCGGTGAGCACTTCCTGATCCGTCAGCACCAGGAAAAGCTGGCTGCGGCTGTCGTCGTAGACGGCGTCGTAGGCCCATTCCACGTCCCGGTTCTCAGTCAGGAGGGCCGGCTGGCTCCACGAGCCGTCGCCGGCGTCGTAGACGGTGTGGTAGAGGTCCGACAATTCGTCAGAGACGCCGCGCCACACGGCCACCAGGTTGCCCTGGCCGGCGGCCGTCAGCGCCAGTTCCTCGATCCCCTCCGTCTCCAGCACCAGGGTCGGGGCGCTCCAACTGCCATTGCTCCAGGCGGCGTGGTAGAGCCGGCCCACGACATCGTCCGGCTCTGGATCGTCCGCCTCGGGCACCTCCTTGACCCACAGCAGGTGGGCCACCCCGGCGCTGTCATAGACCACCCGCGGCGAGAGGTCGGCGTGGGCGTCGGTCGTGAGCCGCTGGGGCGCCGACCAGGCCGTGGTGGTCACGTTCCAGGTGGCGTAGAAGATCTCGGTGTCGGTGATGGTGCTGGCGACGCCGTCGGTGTCCCCGCTCCAGGCCAGGACCGCCCGGCTGCCGTCGTAGGCGAACTGTGGCTGCTCCCGGGTTGCCACGTCGTCCAGGGCCAGGGTGGGGGTGATGGCCCAGCTCGCCCCATCCCATACGGCGTAGTAGAGGTCTTCGGCCAGGGGAGTGGCCTCGTCGGGGAAGGCCGGGAAGGCGTTGTCCTCGTCCCGCAGCCACACGACCATCACCTTGCCATCCTGGCCCACCGCGCCGGGCAAGAAGTCCATCACGCCGTTGTCCGTGAGCCGCTGCGGGGCGCTCCAGGCGCCGCTGGCGGCGTCGTAGGCGGCGTAGGCGATCTCCATCTGCGGGTAGACCTGGGTGGGAGAGGTGGGCACGGTGCCGGTGATAGCGTCGTGCAGGCGGGTCCAGGCGGCCAGCGCCCCGTTCGGAGTGGCGGCCAGGGCTGGCTGGAAGTCCACGACCAGGTCGTTGGTGGTGCTGAGGGGTGCGCTCCAGGTGAGACCGTCCCACAACGCGGAGCGCAACTCCAGCCCCTGGTGCTGCGGCTTAGCAGTGTCGTCGTGGACCCAGGCGGCCAGGACCCGGCCGGCCCCCAGGTAAACGGCGGCGGGGTCGGCGTAGGGGTAGGCTTCCGTGAGGCCCTGGCTGGCGCCGACCGTGGCGGCGTACTGGGGGCCGTAGTCCCTGGACAGCGGTTGCCAATCGGTCTCGCCAACCAGCCATAACTCTTCCTGGCTACCCTGGCCGCTACCGGTGGGCCAGTGCCAGGTCCAGACCTGTGTCTTCTTGAACCACAGGACGCCGGCGCTGACGCGCAGGTAGGAGCGGAGCGAAGCCCGGCGGACGTAGGGCGCGGTAAAGAATTGGAACTCACCCTGAGCTTGGCCCCCAAAGGCACCCCGGGCCGGGCTCAGTGTCTCTGCGCCGGCTGTCACTACCGCCTCAAACGTCGGCTTAAAATCCAGGGACCTGTCTGGCTCGAACCGGATCTCTTCCGAGGCCCAGTTCTCCCTGGCCTCCAGGAAGGTCCCTATATCGGCCCCGCCCGTCAGTTGCACATCCACGAGCGGCGCCTGGGGCACACGCCACCGGGGCGCCTTGAATCGGCCCTCTCCCTGGACGTGGGCCCAGAGGTCCAGCAGGCGCACCTGGTCTTGCCTATCCACCCCGGTCTCGCCTGCCACACGGCCGCCATAGGGGTCTCTCACGCTGACGGGTTCCGGCCCCTTCTTCACGAACCTGATGTCTTTGACCTCGGCCCTCACCCTGGATGTACCGAGAACATACCCCCGGCCGCTGCTGCGCTGGCACAGCGTGAGCGTCCAGGGCCGGATGGAGGGGCCGAAGCGCCCCTGGAGCGGGCCGGCCCGGCCGTCGGCGTCTACGGCGCCATCCAGGGTGGTATCGGGGAACCTGAAGGTGCTATAGTAGATCGCCAGGTCCGGCCCTGGCTGGCTGCATCGCTCGACGCGCCAGGTGCCCGGCGTGCCATGGAAGCGGAGCCATTGCGGCCTCGGGGTCTGGTGCATCTGGATCAGAGTCTGGTCCGAATCAAAGTTGGAGACGTTTCGAGCATAGATCCGCAAGGTATTCTTGCCCAGGCCCAGATCGTAGCCCATGTCAAAGGTATGGGCGACCTTCGTCTGCCCGTTGGCCGGCTCTATGGCTTGCAGGCTACCCAGCCCAAAGAAGACGTCCTTGGCCTGGTCCTCGCCCATGTCGGTCAGATCGCCGTTCCAGTCTATGGTGGCTTCAAACTTGTTCCAGAGGGAAACGCCGACCATGAACCAGCCGGGGAAGTATTCCGGCTCTACCTTGATGATGCGGGGCCGGGCGTCCACGTAGATGGAGTGGGTCTCGCTATCGGCGCTGGTGCTCACCGTCAGTTGGACGTTGGCTTTGCCCTCGCCCCGCATCAGGATCGAGGTGATGTCCCAATCCAGGTGCAGGGAGGCGCTGCCGTGGGCCGGGATGGACGGTATGACCTGGGTCTCGCTCCAGCCGCCGTTGTCCTGGAAGCACACCGGGACGTTGGCGACGGCGACGGACGCGCAGCCGCCGTTGCGGATGGTGACGTCCACCGGCAGGATGTATTTGCCGCCGCTGAAGATGACCTGTTTGACGTCCAGGAAGAAGGGGTCAATCCCCAGGTAGGAGTAGGCGCCGGGCATGAGGGGCAGGTTATCCACGTTGCCGGGGCTGGGGTTTCCGGCCGGGCCCCGGAAGACGTAGGGCGTATCGCCCAGGCCGTCGCCGTCGGCATCCGTGCCGGTGTAATTGCCCCAACAGTTGCCGCCCAGGTATGGCCCGCCGTTGATGTTGGTCCCCGGGGTCTTGGGGACGTTCCAGGTATTGGGGCACGTCGAGGAGGGACAGTGCAGGGTCGAGGCCCCGGCAAAGGTATTGTTGAGGATGGTATTGTTTTTCATAAACCCATCACTCGAAATCGTCAGCCAGGCACCGAACGCGTTATCCCGGATGAGGCTGTTTTCCAGACCCCCGGTCTCCCCCCCGTGCTTGTCCACCCATATCCCATGATCGCACCCGGTGGTGTTGTTGCTGCTGATCTCGACGTAGGAGACGGTATCCAGACTTATTCCCTTGCTGTCGAGGTCGCCGGCAAAGGTGTTTCCCCGCACGACCACGCTGTACGCGCTCGCGCTGGCTGTGACCGCATCGGCTGGCACTGCCCGGCCGGAGACGTTCTCCAGGTACAGGGTACTGCCTTTGTTGTTCACGACCTCGATCTTGCCGTCGCCCACATTCACACTGTCTATCCGCATGCCACCCATCATGTTTTCGGCGATCAAAATGGTTCCGGCAAAACCCGAATAACACAGATCGCGTACTTCCAGAGTACCGATCTCGTTTCTGAGGATCGAAACGGTTCCTGTAAAAGGGCAATTCATATCGAACACATCCAGGCGCGTGATCTCGTTGTTCTGGACTATGACCTGAGCGGCCGAGCGACTCAGCTCGAGGGAGAAATAATCTATGCCGGTATTGTTCACGAACCGCACAGGCTCGGAAGTCTCAACACGCATCTTGACATGGAGAACGCCATCGCCAGAGTTGCCCTCAAAGTTTCCCAATGCTGCGGTGCCCTCATAGTCTGAGTAGTACGACCAGACATGGCAGTACCCTTCAAACCGGGTATTCGTGATGGAAGAGGGGTTTGATGATACCACCAGATACATGTCCCTTATCGTCGCGCCGTTCACTATGATTCGCGCCTGGGGGTCTACGAAAATTGCATTCCCTCCTGTATAGTCGTCGATGGTAGCCTGGTCAATGGTCAACGTCGCTCCAGGATGCACGAAGACATCATCTACGATCTGCCAGTCCCCGGTCCAGGTCATATCCTCGTAGATATTGCCGTACACCCCCCCCGTGGTGGCGCTGAAGCTTTCTGAGGCAATCAGGCTCCCCGGGTCCTGTGGGGTGAGCCCACGAAAAACCTGCAGTTCGTAGTTATAGGTCGCACCTTTGGCCAGCCCGGTGTCCTCAAAGATCTCGGAGACGCTCCAGGCGCCCCCTTCGCGCCAACCGAACGACCGGATCGGCGATCCGTTGCGGTACAGTATCCCGCTATCGTAGTATCCATAAGGCCACACGTAGAAGTTGAGGGAGACGGTGTAGAACACCTCATTGTTGCCGACGAACTGCAGATTCAAATAGTAACCCTTGCCATTGGGGGTAGCGTCGTCGGGAACGGCCGCGGCGTGTTGGGCAACGTCTGCCCCCGGCCCCGCCACAACCTGAATCGGCGACAGGGCTAAAGGCGAGCCGCTGATCAGCAAGCCCAGCACGGCGACGAGGCTGACCAGCTTGTACAGGCGGCCGGCGCAGGTTCTTCGCGTGATCATGGTGCACCTCCCACATCCTCTGTCTGGACTTTCTTACGCTTTACGTTTTAGCTGCACGTTTTACGTCGCTCACAATTCCAGCGTTTCCCGCACCCCCCACCCACGGCTCTCGTCGAACAGGTCCAGGCGCTGCGGCGTTACGCGCACCACCCGATAGCGGTCAGCGGGGCGGGCGTCGGGCCTTTCATCCAGCAGCAGGGCAGCCCAGTCGGGGTCGGCCACCGGCCGGGCTGTGCCTCGCACCTCCAGCCAGCGCAGCCCCCCCTCGCTCCCCCTCGCTTGCGGGGGGGAGGTGATCACGAGCAGCACGCGGGGGTCCTGTTCCAGGTAGTAGGCCGCGTCGGCCCACGATGGCACCAGGCAGTCTATCTCCAGGTCGTGGGAGTGGTAGCGCACCAGGGTGGCCCAGGCGCCCACGCTGCCGGCCGTGCTGAGGACGCCGGCCCGGTGTTGGGAGAGGTAATCCGCCAGCCGCGCGCGCAGCTCATCCTGCACCGGTCGCCTCCTCGGCCTCGTCGTCCAGCGTGTCCAGGGCCGGCGCGGGCGTCTGGCTCCCACGGACGACGATGGCGTGCGCCGCCCCGCCCAAGGCCCCCAGGACGACCCCGACCACCAGGAAGAGCGGCCCGGCCACCAGACATACGATGGACGTCGCCAGCGCCAGCATGACCGGGCCGTGCTCCTGCAGGGCGCGCAGGTCCTCTGGATTGAGCATCGTCGCCAACTGGCCGGTGAGGTACAGGAGCGCGCCGCCCAGGGCCACGGAGAGGGTGAGCATGAATCCCTGGGCCAGGCCGGCGATGGCCCCGGCCAGGCCGCCGGCCCCCAGTCCGCGCCCCACGGTGGACCGGCCCAACATCTGCCCGGCCAATGCCCCGACACCCATGAATACCAGCAAGGCGATGACGAGAAAGCACCCACTGAACGAAACACCGAAGGTGCCCGGCAGCAGCGAGAAAACGAACGTGAACAGTTGTAGGATGACGATCACCCCAGCACCGAAGAATCCGGCTTTCCACCCTGCGCGAAACATGATTTTGCACCTCGCTAATTGACAATTGTCAATTGACAATTGTCAATTGTTATTTGGCTGCCGGCCGCCGGGCCCGGGCCAGCATCGGCTCGTAACGGCCATCGGCCAGGGGCCGCACGTGGCCCTCGCTCTCCAGCCTGGTCAGCACCGGCAGGATGTCGGCCAGCGCGTGCTCCGTGGCCCCGGCGATGGCCTGGGGTGTGGCCCGGCGCAGGCGCAGCAGAGCCAGCAGCACCTCCCGCTCGGCCCGGGGGAACATCAGGATGTCGGCCGGGGTGAGGCCCTGTAGCCAGGCCTGATCCTTGAACTGCTTACGGTAGAGCCGGGCATACAGTCCGCCTTTGGCTAACAACTGCGCGTGCGTCCCCTGCTCGGCCAGCCGGCCATCCTCCAGGCAAAAGATCACGTCGGCGGCGCGGATGGTGGACAGACGGTGGGCGATGACCAGGCTGGTGCGGTCCTGGAACAGCCGTTCCAGCGCGGCCTGCACCGCCACCTCTGATTCCGTGTCCAGGGCCGAGGTGGCCTCGTCCAGGATGAGGATACGGGGGTTCTTGAGGACGACGCGGGCGATGGAGAGTCGCTGCCGCTGGCCGCCGGACATGCTGTAGCCGCGTTGCCCCACCACGGTATCCAGCCCATCGGGCCAGTCGGTGAGGACTTCTTGCAGATAGGCCGCTTCGAGGGCGGCTTCTAACTCCTTCTGGGTGGCGCGGGGCCGGGCATAGAGCAAATTGGCCCGGACGGTGTCGTTGAACAGGTAGGTCTCCTGGGTGACCATGCCGATCTGGTGGGCCAGGGAGGCCAGGGTCACATCCCGCACATCGCGGCCGTCAATGGTCACGCGGCCCTGCTGTGGATCATAGAGGCGGGGCACCAGGTAGGTGAGGGTGGTCTTGCCGGAGCCGCTGGGGCCGACGAAGGCGGCGAGCTGGCCAGGCTGGATCTCCAGGGTCACGTCGGCCAAGGCCCAGTCCCGTTCCATTTGCGGCTTGTCGGGCGGCGGCGGCCCCCCGTAGCGGAAGCAGACGCCCTCGAAGCGGATGTGGCCTTTGGCGCGGCGGAGGGGTTTCGCGCCGGGCTTGTCTGCGATCTCCACCGGCAGGTCCAGGGTCTCGAACAGCCGCTCCAGGGAGGCCAGCGACGAGGCCAGGCTGACCGGTACGTCCAATAGACTGAGGAAGGGGCCGTAGACGCTCATGAGGTAGGCCGTGAAGGCCACTACGGTTCCCACGGTCAGCTCATCCCTCGCCACCAGGTAGCCGCCGAGCCAATAGACCAGCGCCAGGCCCAGGCTGCCCACCAGGCTTGTGCTCAGTCCATACAGGCGATTCAGCACGCCCTGGCGCTGCGCCAGGTTGCGGACCTCGGTGGCCTGGCGGGCATACCGCTGACTCTCGTAGTCCTGGCGGCCAAAGGTCTTGACCAGCAAAGCCCCACTGCCCCCCAGGGTCTCGGTGGTCAGGGTGTTCATCTCGCTCGACAGGCGCATGGCGCGTTGGGCCATCCGGCGCGACGCGCCGGCGGCCCAGCGGGTGGGCAGCACGTACAGCGGCAGGATGACCAAACCCAACAGGGCCAGCCGCGCGTCCAGGCCGAACATCACGGCCAGGGCACTGACCAGGGTAATGACCTCGATGAGGACGTGGGGCAGAGTGGTGGTGAGCAGCCCTCGGGCCGCGTTCACGTCGCCCAGCCGGCTCATCAGCTCGCCGGTGGAGGTGCGGGTATAAAAGCCCAGGCTCAGGCGTTGGAGGTGCTGATACACAGCCAGCCGCAGGTCGTAGAGGATCCCCTCCCCGATGCGAGTGGAGACGTGGTATTGGAGCAGGCTCACCAGGTTGCGGGCCAGGGCCAGGCCGATCATCCCCAGGGCATAGAGGTTGACGAGCAGCAGGTCTTTCTGGGGCAGGGCCTGGTCAATGAGGCCGCGCGTGAGCAGCGGCGAGGCCTGGCTCAACAGCGCGGCACCCAGCATGATGGCGAACATGATGATCTCCAGCCCCAGGTAGGGCCGGACGCAGGGCGCCAGGCGGCGCAGCAGACCCAGGTTGAGGCCCTGGACATACCGTCGGGCGGCCCTGAGAACGCCTCCGCCCGGTCCGGCCCTGGCGGTCTCTGGCGACGTGTTGGCTGATAGATTGCTCATCCTGGTCTTGCCCTCCTGTCTCCTGGCTCGTCTGAGGGAGATCGGTCAAGAAGGACAAGCCCCCACCGTTGATAAAAGTGAGGGCTTGTCGCATTGGGCGCAGCGGTTGCGTCAGACACCGCACAGATTCAGTTCTGAATGGCCTGATACGCATTAGTCGAAGGCATCGGAGCGCAGCTCTCCGTAACCGTCCGATGTTCCTTGACAACAGCAGCCGCAGCCCGCCGGCCCGTAGTTCTTCCCATCAGTCCGCCCATCGTCATGGCAACTATACATAGCGTCTTCACCCTGCCCCGTGCAACCACATGTGCACGCGCAGGCCCTTTCGTCTGCTCTGGGCGTCCTGTGGATGTCCACATCGCTGAGCATGGTAAAACCTCCTTATCCACTACAAATCTGGCATTGTCCAGCTGTTTCGTGTCATCAGACTGCTATGAATGGCATCACCTCCTTTCCAAAACCACCCGCCGCCTCGGAGCGCAAGCGCTGGGATTCTGCTAACGCATCTCGATTTCGTTCATATAGTCGAGCGCGTGGGGGTCTTGTTCCAGGATGCGGCAATACGTTTGCAGTTGCGCAGCCAGGTGTTTCCGCTCCATCTCGCAGGAGATGCGTTTATGCTCGATGCGCATCTGGCCGTTACAATAGGCCAGGGCAAAGCACACCCCACATAGATTGACTGCCCAGCACTGAGAACAATCGCCGATGCTTTCCCTGGCATACGTGTCCACCAGGCTCGCTATGGCTTGTGGATCGTACCCGCTGTGGATAGACCCCAACGCTGGCGCGCCATGAGCTCGTTCACACAGATAGAAATCTCCGTCGCAGTCCACAAAGACCTTTCTGACGCCAGGGATACAGCAACCATTCAAGTGATACACGGCGCGTGGCGAGAAGGTGGGGCGTTTGTACAGCTTGACCAGCCCCTGTTCGAAGATTGCCTGGGGTATGGGGGAACGCGGGGATGCTTGGCGGAGAGTCTGTTGCTTGAACATTGAGAGTGCCCTCTGCCTGGTACGGCGTCGGACCGACCGTTCCTCATCCCGGTCCCCGTCGGAGACGTACTCTTCAAAAAAGCTGGTATCCACTGGATCCACGTAGCCGGCCCGGACTCGCATCTCCTGACGCAGCCAGGGCTGTTCCGCCCAGAGTTCCTGGAGGGCATCGAGATCGTAAGGCGGTGTAACCACCATGTTGATCCCGATCTTCTGTATCTCCTCGCCATACGCCTGGTAGAGCGTCTGTAGTCCCTGAATGACTGCCGCGAAGGAACCGCGCCCCTGTGAGTCAACCCGGTGTTTGTCATGGACGCGCTGGGGGCCATCCAGACTGACCAGGATACTAAAACCGTTTTCAGCAAAGTAATCGGCCTTTTCTTGGTCCACCAGAGTACCGTTCGTCGTCAGGTTGAAATGCACCCCAGCGCGGCCAAATTTGGCGCGCGCATAGTCCACACACTGCCGGATCAGATCGAACTCCAGCAGGGGTTCTCCTCCATAAAAGGTGAGCGCGCGTTTCTCGGCCTGACTGCTATGAGCCAGGAAGAAATCAATGGCCTGAAAAGCGATAGAGGGTGCCAGGCGCCTGGTGCTGTACGTTCTCGCGTTGAAATACGTTCCTCCATACACAAAGTAGTGGCACCTGAGATTGCAGCGTTGGGTGACCTCGAGAATCATCATGCCCAACTGCGTGTCGTAGGCCCGCGCCAATTCCTCCGGTGACAGGCCCAGGCTCAGCGCCTGGGGCCGGTCTGACGCGAACAGGTTTTCTTTCTCGCGCGCGGCTTCAATCTCGGCCAGAGCGCGTTCAACGGCCGATTCGCCATGTTGGGGCGTGTATTTCTGCCGCAGGTCGTCCGGCGTCAGAGTACCCCAATCGCCCAGGAGGTCATAAACCACCCTGTCCACGGTCAGGATGCGATTGGTGTTCACGTCATAGACGTAGTGCGCACGACGGGTCTTGAAGCGTTCGATGAAGGGAGCTGTAGAGTTTGATGTCATGATGCCCTCCCGCCGATCACTTGGGCACCAGCGGGTAGCGGCCCGCGCAGTCCTGGCAGTACCGGGCCTCTTCCTCGCCCGACGCCGGGCCAGCGCACGTTACGCAGAACATCTTGCCGCAGCCCTCGCACTTCCAGACGCGGCCCTCGTTGCCGCAAAAGTCGCACTGGCCGATGATGATCCCCGTGTCAAAAACTCCCATCGCCTGTCACCTCTTTCCTGGTCTTGTGGTTGGACCGTCAACGCCGACTGCCGGCCGGCAAGACGGATCGGCAGCCACCCGGCCGTCATCAGTGCCCACTTTCAGTATAGCACCCGGAAACGGCGTTGTCATCTATCGAAAGTTAGATTCTGGGGAGAAATGAGCCGGGGAGCGGAGGGGCGGGGGAGCAAGGGAGCGGAGGAGAGAAATCCGAAATCTAAAATCTAAAATCTAAAATCCAAAATCGATCTGGCGTGGGCGGCGGCCTCGGTGCGCGAGGTCACACCCAGCTTGCCAAAGATGCTATGAACGTGGCTCTTGACGGTGCCTTCGGTGAGGGTCAGGCGTTCGGCGATGGCGCGGTTGCTGAGGCCCTGGGCGATGAGACGCAGGATCGCCACCTCGCGGGGGGTGAGGGTCTCGCCGGTGGCTGGCACGAGCACCGGCCGGGGTTCGCCAGCGCCCAGCAGGTCCAGCAGGTGTGCGGCAAAGGTGGGATGCACGCCCCGCTCGACCGCCAGGCGCAGGGCCGGCACGATGGCCGCCCCTGCTTGCAGGATGAAGCCGGGGGTTGCCGCGCGCTCGCACTCGGCCAGCACCGGGGTCAGCTCGGCCAGAGCCTCGGTGGGTCGGTTCCAGGCCCGGTACAGGTGAGCCAGGAGCAGGCGCGCGCTGCCGTACAGGATGACGGCCGTGGGCGTTCGCTGCTCCAGCGTGACCGCCTGGCGCAGGGTGCGTTCCGCAACCGCGTAGCGTCGCTCTGCCAGTTCCAGCACGCCTTGCATCCGGAGCCGCGAGGCCGGGGCATCTGGCAATTCCGGCGCGTGGGCGGCGGCGCACATCTGGGCGTAGATGCGCCGCGCCTCCTCCAGATCGCCCTGGAGCCAGCGTGTGTGACCTACCATGCCCAGGACGCCTGTCGCGCCACCCTGGCTCAGGGGCATCTGCCGGGCCTGGCGGAGCGCCGCGTCGAGGAAATGGTCAGCGGCGGCGTAATGGCCCTGAGCGATATGGGCCACGGCCAGCGTCAGGGTCGCGTCCAGGCCCACGAAGGGATAGCCGCCCAGCCGCTCGTTGAGCGCCAACGCGCTCTCGCCGGCCTGGATCGCCTCGGGCAGCCGGCCGCGCCAGAAGTGGGCGAATGCCGTGAGTTCCTCGACGGCGGCCCGCAAGGGGCTGACCGGCGCGCCCAGGTGCGTCGCCGCGAGCTGGCAAAACCGTTCCATGCATTCCAGCCCGCCCGGCAGGGCGGCGAGATATGACTTGAGGTTAAAAGCCAGCATGAGCAAGACTTCCGGTTGCCCCGTCTCGGCCAGCGATACCGCCGCCTGCAGGTCCCGCCGCCGCGCGCGCGCGCTCACCTCCGAACAGCCCCAGCCAGGTGCGGCTCATCAGCACCTGCGCCCGGCTGCGCGGCGACAAGGGGTACGCCAGGGCACGCTCGATCAGCGCGCCCGCGCGCGCGAAATCGGATTGCAGGAACGCGCTGCTCGCCAGGTCTGCCAACGATTCGCCCACGCCGGCCTCGTCGCCGAGGGCCTGGAACCCGTCCACGGTGCGCTCCAGCAGCGGTTGCGCGGCCTGAAAGTCGCCCCGCCAGAAGGCGCATGCCCCCAACAGGCGTGTGAGGAGCGGGTGCGTGTCGCGGATGGGCGTGGGCAAGGCGTCAATCCAGCCGACGATGGTGTCCAGTAAGCCCTGCTGCAGCAGGTTCCACCCCACCTGCTCGATGGTTTGAGCCGCCTCCTCCCACATCTCCGCGGCCAGGTAATGCCGGATCGCGCGGCCCGGGTCGGTCTGCGTCTCGGCGGCCCGGCGGTGCAGGTCGCGCACCCGGTCGGGCATCTCTGCCTTCAACCGCCCGCGCAGGAACTCGGCGAACAGCGCGTGATAACGATAAGTTGGGGTTTGGAGGGTGGGGCTTGGGGCCTGGAGGTTAACCAGGAAGATGTTGCGACGGTCCAGGTCTTCCAGGAGGGCGGCGGCGTCGGGGCGGCCGGTGACGGCCTGGCAACGGGCGGGGGTCAATTCGGCCAGGATGGAGGTCTCCAACAGAAAAGCGCGCACCGGCGGCGGCTGGCGGTCCAGCACCTCCTCAGCCAGAAAGTCGAACACGTAGCGGTCGGTGCGGGCGAAATCCCGGACGAGATCGCTGCGGCCAGCGGGGGTGGGGATGGCGGCCAGGGAGAGGGCCAGCAGGCGCAGGCCGGCCGGCCAGCCCTCGGTGCGGGCCTGGAGAGCCTCCAGGTCAGCGGCGGAGAGGTCCAGGCGCAGCGCGTCGTTCAGAAAAGCGGTCGTCTCGGCGAGGGTGAAGGCCAGGTCGTGCAGGCGCAGCTCGGCCAGTTGCCCCCGCGCCCGCAGCCGGGCCAGGGCCAGGGGCGGGTCGTGACGGGTGGCGACTACCAGGCGCATCGGTGGTGGCAGGTGTTCCAGCAGGTAGTCCAGGCCGGCGTAGACGGCCGGCTCGGTGACGAGGTAGAGGTCGTCCAGGATCAGCGCAAAGGGGTCGGGCAGGGTTTCCAGCACGCCATTGATCAGCGCGCCGACGATGCGCTGGACCGCTCTCCCCGACGTCAGGGGGAGGGGAGGGCCGGTCAGCAGGGTCTGGGCAGTCAACCCACAGGCCGGGTTCAATCGTTGCAGGGCGGCGATCAGGTTGGTCAGGAAGAGGGCCGGGTCGTTATCGTCCTCATCCAGGGTCAACCAACAGGATTGCGGATTGCAGATTACGGATTTCGGGCCGCTCGAATCCGCAATCCGCAATCCCCAATCCGCAATCAGAGTGGTTTTGCCGTAGCCGGCCGGGGCGGAGATGAGGATCAGCCGATGACCCTGGCGCAGACCTTCGTCCAGCCGGCGGAGCAGGCGCGGCCGGGGCAACAGGTCCGCTCGCGGGGGCGGGGCGAGAAACTTGGTGGACAGGAGAGGCTTTGGAGAGGGCATTCATCCACCTCCTCTGCGTGGACTCCATCAATCCTTGAACTCTGCCAGGTTGCGAATGCTATCTCGTTCTTAGGCCGGGATGGTGTAGTGCGCGCTCTCGCCCACGGTGATCTCGTACATCTCCAGGGTGACGCGGCGAGCGTCGGCCGGGGTCCCGCCCACGAACTGGACGATGGCCGGCGCGCCGGCCAGAGCGAACGCGCCGTAGCCGGCCGTCTCTGTCACTGTGCTGTCGCCGATGTCCGGGTTCGCGTCGGCGGCGGTGTAGCTGGGGAAGAACAGGCCCACGGGCCGGCCGGCCGGGGCCGTGAACCACGTATCTCCCAGGCCGCTGACCCGGATACCGAACTTTGCCGTTGCGGGCCATCGTCGTGACGACGGTGGAGCCAGGGACGCCGTGGGCTGCGTCCAGCGAGGTCTTGCCGGCCGCCATAGACAGGTTCAGGAAGAAGTGGTCGTTGGAATCAATGAACCGGAGCACCTGGGCGACCGTGGCCCGGTCGGCTACGGCCTCCACCAGGGCCGGGGCAATGGCCCGCAGGAAGAGCGACGTGCCGGCCCGGTTACGGTTGTGCCCCTCGTCGCCCATGTGGAGGGCCTGGGCGAGCAGCGCGCGCAGGTCCAGGGGGCCGATGCGCTCCAGGGCCGCCGCCAGGGCCGGGTAGAGCACGGCCTCCATCCACTTGAGCCGCTGGAGCACCTCCGGCCCATAGGCCCCGTAGCGCAGCCCCCTGCCCAGCCCCTCGTTCTGGGTGGCGTAGGCTCGATTGCCAAAGGCGGCATTATCCACGATAAAGACCGGCATGGACGGCGAGATGATCCCGGCCATCGGCCCCACGGCCTGGTGGTGATGGCACGGCTCATAGACGATGGCGCCAGAGGCCGCCAGACGCTCCGCCTCCTCTGGCGTCTCGGCCCGGCCCTAGTACAGGATCGCGCCGATGACCGCGCCGCGCAGGGGGCCGCACATGCGGTCCCACGTGACCAGGCCCAGGCCTGACTGGGTGGGCGGGCCGGCGTGGAGCAGGAGCTTATCCCGCAGTCCGGGCACGGTATCCCGCGCGAGGCCCAGGCCGACCAGGCGGGGGTGGCCGGCGTTCAGGCGGCGCAGCACCTCCGCGTTGGCCGCGTCCACGTCCACGCCCCCGACGGTCGTCAACTCCGCGTAATCGCCCAGCGGCGGACGCCAGTCCACGTCCTCCACGTCGGCGCCCTGCGCCCGCAGGTTCTCGGCGAAGGCGGTCAGGCCCACATTGACGGCGAGGATGGGTTGGTCGAACAATGTCCTGATGTTACCCTCACCCAAGTTATTGCTCCTCAGTCAGCCAACGCCGGCTCAACGCCCGCGCCTGGTCTATAAGTTGCAGGGCCAGAGCCGTGCCGCCAGCCAGGTAGAACCGCTGCGCCACCGGCTGCTGGCCGATGTGCCGCAGCAGGGCTGGCAACGGCGGGCGAACAGCCTCCCAATGGGGAAACCCAGCTTCATTCAATGCGGCCATACACTGCCTTTCGGTCGCGGCGGGACCGGCCTGGCCAGGTCCAATACCGTCCACCAGAACCACAGCTGACGGCATGGCAGCCGGGCCGCGCCCATCTCGCGCACCCAGTCCTGGCTCGACGACGACAAAGGCTACCATTAGCTCATCCTCAGAATAGGAGCACAGGACTCTTTCAAGCTCACTATGCACAGCGCGTTGGGTCGAAGGCAGGATACGAAGATAGATGACCCCGACGCCCAGTTGCCCGACGAAGACCAGCCCGCCGAAATCCCTGTCTCGGGTGACAAATATCCGACCTTGTTCCTGGGCTACCCTGAGTAGCGCCAAGTCGTCTGCCTGGGAGAGGCCGACGCAAGCAACAGGGACAACGTCATGTCCCAGGCTGCTCAGGAAGCGCGCAGTGGCCGCGTAGACATCCTGATCCAGCAGGAACTTCATGCCGCCACCGCCTCGATGTGAATGTCTTCCGCGGCAATGACTTCCATCGCGTATTGGATGCAGGCGCGGATGTCTTCGACTGTGAGATCAGGGTAGTAATCCCGGATGATCTCCGCAAAGGAAAGCCCTTCGCCTATTAGCTCAAGAACACTACGTACCGGAATTCGTGTACCGGCCACGCAGGGTTTTCCAAAATGAATGTTTGGGTTGACAGCGATTCTTCTGCGCATTTTTCCACCTCGTCTCAAGTCTCTGTGACGATGAACCCGGCCATCGTGGCCGCGGCTGCATTGGATTCCACCACGAAGACGCCGGCCTGGCGCAACGTCTCCGCCTGGCGCGTCCGATTCTATGGGTCGGCGTCGGTGCCGGTGACGGAGGCGACGATGGGCAGCGTGCGGCCGGCGGCCTCTGCCGCCTCCTGCGCCCGGCGGATGGCCGGTAACAATGGGGTCCGGGTGCACGCCGTAGCCCAGCACCACGTCCAGCAGGAGCACCGCCGTCTCTGGGTCCTCGGCCTCGCGGACGATGCGCCGCGCCCGCAGGTCGAAGTCAATCATGGGATGGGGCCGGCCCTGGGTGAACTCTTCCTCGCCCAGGTCCAGGCAGGTGTGCCCCTGGCTGCGGTGTGGGTCGGGTAGGCGATAGGCCGGGTCCAGCGGCGCGTTGGAATAGGCCGGGCCAACCTGATCGCGCAGGACCACCTGGGCCTCGTAGCACAACGTACCGCTGGAGAACAAACCACGAATGTAGCGCTGGCCCGGCGACAGGCGGGCGCGCCATCCCTGCGCCAGGGTCAGCAAGTACCCCTTGTGCTGATCGGCCTCGGTGGAAATGTCCAGCGGGGATGCCCCCGCACTTCCGCGACGGCGAATAGCGCGGCCGCTTCCAGCGTGCGGGCCGGCCATACATTGTATCCGGCGCACAACTTGTCACTCGCGCCGGGGAAGCAGGCCATGGCCGGCTTGCCCGCGGCTTCGGCGGCCTGTAGCACGCGCTCGGCCACCGCTGGGGCCGGCGGCCTGGCGATGAGGACAACGACGCGGGTGGCCGGGTCGTTCTGGAGGGCGCGCAGACACGCCAGCGTCATCATCCCGCCCACGGCCTCGGTCAGGTCGCGCCCGCCCACGCCCAGGGCTTGCGAGATGCCGATGCCCTGGCGAGCGATCAGGCACGCGACCTCCTGCAGGCCGGTGCCGGCGGCAGCCACCAGCCCCACTGGGCCGCGTGGCACTGCGTTGGCGAAGCCCAGTCCCACGCCATTGACGATGGCGGTGCCGGCCCCCGGCCCCATGAGCAACAGACCCCGGGCCAGGGCCTCGCGCTTCAGGGCCACCTCATCTTCCAGCGAGACGTTGTCGCTGAACAAAAAGACGTGGAGGCCGGCCGAGAGCGCGCGTCGGGCCTCGGCCAACCGCGGCCGGTCATCGTCCCGCAAGGCCATGCGCAGCTTGGCGACGGCTGGGTAAGAACTGACCGCCGACCGCTGACCGCTCCCCGACGTCGTTCCCAGGGCCAGCGGGGTTCCCACCGCGTCGCGTCGGCCAAGTCCACCGTCCGGTCGCCGATGTACAGACGCGCGCCGTCGCCGCAGGCCCGTGACTCGGCACTCACGCTGCCAAACGGGGACTGTGGCAGCGGCTTCCCCAGACCTGACAAGTCTGGCGTCTGTATTATACCACGCCGGCCCCGCTCCCTCAAGTTTGCAGCGCATCCCAGGCCGTGGTATAATACACGCTATCAATTTCGCAAGGAGAAACGAGCCGATGGCTAAATCAGTGCTTCGCCTGATCCCCCTGGGGGGTCTGGGAGAGATCGGTCGCAATATGATGGTCCTGGAATACGACGACGACATCATTGTCATTGACGCCGGGTTGATGTTTCCAGAAAATGAGATGCTGGGGATTGACATCGTGATCCCCAACATGGAATACCTGATCGAGCGGCGAGACAAGGTGCGTGGGATCGTCATCACCCACGGCCATGAGGACCACATCGGCGGGTTGCCGTACCTGCTGGAGCAGATCACCGTCCCGGTCTATGCGACGCGCCTCACCCGGGGCCTCATCGAGGTCAAACTCCAGGAATACCACGGCCAGGATAAGGCCCAGTTGCGCACCATCAGCGCTGGCGAATCCTTACGCCTGGGATGCTTCAAGCTAGAGTTCTTTCACGTCTGCCATTCTATCCCCGACTGTGTGGGCCTGGCTATTGATACGCCGGTGGGCCTGGTGGTCCACTCTGGCGATTTCAAGTTCGACCACACGCCGGTGGACGGCCGGATCACAGACTTTGGCAAACTGGCCGAGTTGGGCCAGCGTGGGGTTCACCTGCTCTTATCGGACTCGACTAACGCCGAGACACCGGGCTATACCGCCTCGGAGAAGGTGGTGGGACGGATGCTGGAACGGGTTTTTGCCGAGGCGACGGGTCGCATCCTGGTAGCAACCTTTGCATCGAACATCTCTCGTATCCAGCAGGTCATTGATGCCGCGCAGATATATGACCGCAAGGTGGGAGTGGTGGGGCGGAGCATGGTGAACAACGTGCGCATGGCCCGTGAGCTAGGCTACCTGACTGTGACGGATGATGTGCTCTTGCCCATTGACCGTATCCGGCGTCTGCCAGAGGATGAGGTCGCCATCGTCACCACCGGCAGCCAGGGTGAGCCGACCTCAGCCCTCACCCAGATGGCGGTGGGCGAGTTTCGCCAGTTGCAGATCATCCCGGGTGATACCGTGGTCATCTCGGCTACACCTATCCCGGGCAATGAGGAATCCATCAACAATAACATCAACAACCTCTTTCGCCTGGGAGCCAACGTGATCTATGATCAACTCATGGAAGTGCACGTCTCCGGCCACGGGGCGCAAGAGGAGGAGAAACTGATGTTGAACCTGGTCCGACCCCGGTACTTTGTGCCTATCCACGGCGAGTATCGCCACCTGGCCCTCCATGCCCGGCTGGCGGAAGAGGTGGGGGTGGAGCGGGAGAACATCTTTGTGCTGGAGAGCGGCGATGTGCTGGAACTGACCCGGCAGGGGGGGCGAGTCACCGGGCAGGTGCCCGCCGGCTATGTCTTTGTAGACGGCCTGGGTGTGGGTGACGTGGGGCAGGTCGTCCTGCGCGATCGCAAGGCCCTGGCCCAGGAGGGCTTTTTCATCGCCGTGGTGGGCGTGGATAGCCAGACCGGGCACGTGGTGAGCGGACCAGACATTGTGAGCCGGGGTTTTGTCTACATGGCCGAGTCCGAGACCCTGATCGAAGAGGCCAAAGACCTGGTGCTGAACGCCTTGCAGCAGAGCGAGGGCCGCCCCGTGGAGTGGGGCATGTTGAATGCCAAGGTCAAAGATACCCTCTCCGAGTTTCTTTATCGGCGCACCCGCCGCCGGCCCATGATCTTGCCGGTGGTGATGGAGGTATAGTAACTGAATGGCAGCCAGGGGTGCGATGTTCCTGCTCGCGGCTGGTGTTTCACCTGCCGCCGGGCGCGGGGTCGCAGACCCCGCGCGAGCACAGAACGGGATTATTTTCGAAGGAGGTGTTAATCATGGCTAACCTGGCGCGGCGTATATTCATCAAAGGTGACCGGTTGCATCCATTCTGGCGCGTGCTGTTGTATATACCGGCCTATCTCCTGGTCGTCCTGGTCTTGAACATGATCGCCTTTGCTGGATACGGCATCCTGTTGACGGTGACGAACAACCTGGACGAGATCGAGCGGTTGATGGCCGGTCAAATCAGCAAGGAAGCCCATTTGCTCGCCCAACTGGTCAGCCTGGTCGGTGTTTTGTTCCTGACCTGGATGTTCAGGCGTTTCCTGGACCGCCAGAGCTTTATCAGCCTGGGTTTCCGGCGGCAGGGTCCATGGCTTCTAGACATCGGTTTGGGGCTGCTCCTGGGTTTGGTACTCATGGCGCTCATCTTTGCCGTAGAGATCGCCGGGGGCTGGCTCCACGTGACCGGCCTGGTGAACTGGCCGACAGCCATGGTCACGTTGCTGGTCTATCTGTTTATATACATCATCGTGGGGGTCACGGAGGAGCTGGCTTTCCGGGGTTATATGTTGGTGAACCTGCGCGAGGGTTTTGGCGTGATCGTCGCTGTAGTGGTCTCATCGGTGATCTTTGGCCTGGCTCACGCTATGAACCCGCACTTTGGGCCTATCGCGTTGCTCAACATCGCCCTGGTGGGGATCTTTTTCTGCTATGCTTACCTGGTTACCGACAACCTGTGGCTGCCCATCGCCTATCACTTTTCCTGGAACTTTTGCCAGGGGCCGCTGTTCTCGTTCCCGGTGAGCGGCACCGGCGGCGAGGGGGTGTTCGTCACTGCGTTGACCGGTGCGCCGGAGTGGATCACCGGCGGCGCGTTCGGGCCGGAGGCCGGGTTGCTGGGCACGGCCGCCATCCTGCTCAGCTTCCTGGCCGTGTGGGCCTGGGCGCGGGTGCGCTACCGAACAATGAAATAGCCCCGGACCATCCCGCCGGTTAGAAAGCGCTGGGGGAGGGTTGGCAGAGGCGAGGGACGGGTGATGTGGAAGGCGCCGTGGATGAAACCCAGATAGCGGAGCTGATCCGCCGCTATGGCCCTATAGCACGGGAGCACCACGATCTGGATTTCAGCGCCCAGAGCATGAAATGGTGGCGGGGTGTGCGGGCCAAAGGCCGGCAGGGTGAGGTGATCCTGGCTCTGGGCCGGCCCGGGGGCCGGGTGCTCTTGCACACCAAAGGCTTCTACCCGCCCGGCGTCTACCGCCTCATCTCCGGTGGCATCAAGCCCGGCGAAACCCTCGAAGAGGCCGTCCGGCGCGAGGGCTACGAGGAACTGGGCCTGCAAGTGCGCATCGAGCGGTTCCTGGGCGTGATCACCTATACCTTCCGGCGCGGCGACGAGGCCATCCCGTTCACCAGCTACGTCTTCCTGGTCGCCAGCGATGACACCGGCCCACCGCACGTCACTGACCCGGACGAGCTTATAACCGACTACCGCCAGGTCCCCTGGGCCGAGTTGCCGGCCGTGGCGGAGACCCTGGAAGCCCTGGCTGACACGCCCACGGCCCCGAATGAGGATTGGAGCGATTGGGGTCGCTTCCGGGCCATTGGGCACCGGTTTGTGGCCCGGTTGACAGACCGATAACGTCCATGATCGAACATTTCGAGCCGCCAGCTTCCAGCAACCAGGAGCACCCATGACCAACGATGTTCGCGTGCGTTTCGCCCCCAGCCCCACCGGGTCGCCCCACGTGGGTAACATCCGTTCGGCGCTGTTCAACTGGCTCTTTGCCCGGCACAGTGGCGGCACCTTCATCTTGCGCGTGGAAGACACGGACCAGAAGCGAGAATCCGCCACCGGCCTGCAGGACATCATGGACAGCCTGCGCTGGCTGGGTCTGAACTGGGACGAGGGGCCGGACGTGGGTGGCCCCTATGGCCCCTACATCCAGTCCCAACGACTGGACCTCTATCATCGGTATGCCCAACAACTGCTGGAGACCGGCCACGCCTATCGTTGCTACTGCCCGCCGGAACGACTGGAGGCCCTGCGCCAGGAGCAACTGCGCCGCAAGGACTCGCACGTGGGCTATGACCGCCGCTGTCGCTTCCTCTCCCCTGCGGAACGGGCCGAATTGGAAGCGGCCGGCGCGCCGGCCGTGGTCCGCCTGGCCGTGCCCTTGACCGGCCAGACCCGCTTCCATGACCTGATCCACGGCGAGATCGTCATGGACAATGCCCTCATTGATGACCAGGTGCTCATCAAGGCCGATGGCTTCCCTACCTATCACCTGGCCAATGTGGTGGACGACCACCTCATGCGCATCAGTCATATCTTGCGCGCTGACGAGTGGTTATCCAGCGTGCCCAAACATGTAATCATGTACCAGGCCCTGGGTTGGGAACCGCCCCTCTACTGCCATCTGCCCCGGGTCCTGGGACCGGACCGCAAGAAACTGAGCAAACGGCATGGCTCCACCTCTGTCCTGGAGTTTCGGGCTATGGGCTATCTGCCGGAGGCCCTCTTTAACTTCCTGGCCCTGGTGGGCTGGAGTTATGACGGCCAGATCGAGATCATGAGCCGGGACGAGTTGATCCAGGCTTTCACCCTGGACAAGATCAGCGCCGGGGCCGGCGTCTTTGACCACCAGAAACTCGATTGGATGAACGGCGTCTATATCCGCGCCCTGGACCCGGCCGACCTGGGCGAGCGTCTGGCCCCGTTCCTGGCCCGGGACCTGGGCCTCCCGGAATCTGAGCTGCGCCGCCGCTATGACCTGACCGCCATCGCCGGTCTGGTGCGCGAACGGATCGAGCGGCTTACCCAGGCCACAGAAAAGGTGGCTTTCCTGTTCGCCGGGGAGCTGGATTATGACCCGGCGCTCCTGATCCCCAAGAAGATGGATGCGCCGACGACCCTGGCGGTCCTGCGGCGCGCCCGGTCCGTCGTGTTGCAAAGGGGTCTGGCCGACCAGGAGGCCCTGGAAGCCGACCTGCGCGCTCTGGCCGACGAGCTGGGCATCAAGGTGGGCCTCGTCTTTGGCATCCTGCGCGTCGCCATCACCGGCCAGACGGTGACGCCCCCCCTGTTGCCCAGCATGGCGATCCTGGGTCTGGACACCTGCCGCACCAGGCTGGACGTGGCCGAACGGCGGCTGGCGGCGCTCATTGCACGCACCGACTAAAGTCGCCCTCTTGGGGCCGGCGGCCAGCGGTCGGCCTGCGCCGACCCTCACCCCACCCCCGGCGGCTGCGCCGCCACCCCCTCCCCTCTCCCACCTCCCTCCCCCGTTTCGGGGGAGGGCCGGGGAGGGGGTCGGGGGG
>Ga0209162_1001421_pt1 | contig 23537 bp, 20 predicted proteins | sample YNPNPMetaG_FD_187121 | JGI IMG/M metagenome (GOLD analysis project Ga0209162, IMG submission 187121) | Anoxygenic and chlorotrophic microbial mat microbial communities from Yellowstone National Park, USA - YNP NP MetaG (SPAdes) (version 2) ...
TGTCGAAGCGGGTCTTTTCCAGGAGAATGCGCAGTATCTGCTGCACCACATCCTCTCGCGAGACGCTGTGTATGGCAAGATTGACGATGCGGGAGACTATGCCCAGAGTCTCCAGCGCCTCATTTTTTTGTTCTAGGGTGTTCAAAAAGCCTTCCTGAAGCATGTTTGTGAGTTCTTCGTCCATGTGATTCAATCCTTATTTGTGTTTCATGTCCTGGAGTGAGTGTAAGTCAGATAAACTGTTTTAACATATCCTGCGCCTTTTTATTTATGTCCGGCAGGGTGTTTAAGAGTTCTATATAGTTTTCCTCTGAAATATGCAACAGTGCTGCGACATCCTTGCATGAGGATGGAATGACGGCCGAAAGTTGAGTGGGTCTTGGGCCGTTTGTAGCTGTATCTGAATTGGATAGGTGTTCGGCCATTGCCACCAATGCTGTTTCAAGGATGTGTGTTGTTGCATTTTGCGGCTCATGATGTAGCAGAATAACTGCGGCAAAGACCTCAGGCATTCCCCATTTTTTTGCAAGGATATGGCCTACTTGGCAATGTGTGACACCAACGGCCTTCTCGGCCTCATATATGCCTGCATGGGGTTTTGACAGAGTCTTTTCGAACAGATCCGGAAGATATACGGCCATGGCAAGGCGGCCGATATCGTGTAACAGCCCCAGGATATACATCTCTTCTCGAGGAATTGTGGGGGCGTATCTCCTGGTCAGTTCGGCGCTGAGCATTGCAGTGAGAATGGAGTGATGCCAGAAGGATTTGTTGCTAAAGGATGGCGCTGTTTTTTTATTGCGGAATTGCTGGAGCAGCGCTACTGTCAGACAGATGTTTTGAATCTCCCTTGTGCCAAGTACGAGGATAGCCTTTTTGATGTCATGAATGCCGCCTCTCACGCCATAAAAGGAGCTGTTGGCAAAGCGAAGCACCTGTGAGGACAGGCCAGGGTCTGCTTGCAGCAGCTCTTCTATCTGCCTGATGTCGCTGTCCATATTGTGCATCAACGAGAGGATGCGGCAGAGGTTGGGATTGGGGCTGGGCAGCCATTCCAGGTTTATGACAACATCGTGGAGGGGTTGTACAACAACATCGCGTTTATCTGGCATATGTTATCCTCGCTTGTGGCGGATTTGAGATGAAGGTGTTTTTTATAAATCAAAGACATCACCATAGGTCCAGGGTTAAGGGTGTGTTTCATCAATTGTTTTAGAGGCTCCCTTTAATGTAAGACGGTAATGGTTTATTTTTTAAGGATAATATTATTAGCACATGGTTAGTATTTTGAAAATAATTTTGTTAGCACTGTTAGCAAGATATAATACTTAATTTATCCTGTCTTGGATATATCATGGACAGAATTATGTGCCCTAACACCAGACAAATTATGTGTTTGTAACAAGGGGCAACATTCCCACTTGACATCTTTGAAGAACGGTGGTTATGTGTTAACATAACAAAAAAAATAAGGAGGAGATTCAAAATGCGTACAAAGGTATTGGCTATTTGTTCAGCTTTGATGTTCACGGTTGCAATGACTGGTATGGCTTTTGCTGAGGATTGCGCCAGCGGCACAGTAAAGTCTGTTGACGGTCAGAATGTGGTCGTGGATTGTGGTGGCAAGGATGTGAAGGCCACCGGCAATGCAAAGGTTGGCGATAAGGTCGCAGTTAAGGACGGCAAGGTAACAAAGGCCGCCAAGAAGAAGACCGAGGGTTGCTAATTTTTCCTAGATACTGATTTTAAAGGGGGCGGCTTGTGAGTACGCCCCCTTTTTTATTGGTTTGATGTTATCTTATTGCCCCAGGGCCTTCCTTTTTAGGCCTTCAATGCGGGCAGTGTAATCCCCTTTTCCAAATACTGCGGAACCTGCTACAAAGATGTCCGCGCCTGCCGCTGCCACTTGTGCGATGGTCTCTTCATTGATACCTCCATCTACCTCAATAAGGACATTGCAGTGGTTTGCTTGTGCCATCTCCTTGATTTTTCGAATCTTTTGCAGGCTTGAATGAATGAAATGTTGTCCTCCAAACCCAGGGTTTACGCTCATGACCAAAATCATGTCCACATCGGCTATGCAATATGCCAGGGATTCAGGCGGAGTGGCGGGATTTAATGAGACCCCTGGCCGCGCCCCCAACTCCCTGATGCGGTTTATGGTCCTGTTGAGATGAGGACAGGTTTCCACATGCACAGTGAGCCAGTTTGCCCCTGCCTGGGCAAAGGCCTCCAAATACCTGTCAGGCTCCTGGATCATCAGATGGACATCCAATTCAAGGGAGGTCACTGAGCGAACTGCCTGCACTATCATGGGCCCTAAGGTGATATTGGGGACGAAATGCCCATCCATGACATCAATGTGTATTAAGCCGGCGCCGGCTGCCTCTACTGCCCTTATTTCATCCCCAAGCCTGCTAAAATCTGCTGAAAGGATCGAGGGGGCTATTTTTATGTTTCGTTCCATATTCTTCTCCTTATCTTAAGGGGACCTTAATTGTTTGTTATGTGGTTAAGTGGGCGGCTATGTAAAGCTGTCCCAAGGAAAGCCCTCCGTCATTGACAGGCACCGATTCCCCTGTGTAGGCCGTTAGTCCCATGGACTCAAGGCCTTTTATGAGCTCAGTGAGCAAAATACGGTTTTGCAGGCTGCCACCCCCAAGGACCACAGGTCTGTTTCCTGTCTGATGCACAATCTCTTGAATGAGCCCCATGATAGCATGAACAAGCCAGAGATGAAAGCGCATGGCTATTTGGGAGGCGGAAGTCCCCTGGGAGAGGTCATGAAGGATGCCACGGATGGCTGGGGCATATGAAAAAGATAGGCAATGGGTCAAGGGATGTCTTGTAAATTTTATGGCATATTCTGAGTCTTTTAAATCTGTTTCAGAAATTGAGGTGTTCTGTGACACGGCCTCCAGTTCCATGGCAGCCTGACCTTCGTAGGTGGAGACCATTCTGATCCCCAGAAGGGCGGCTACTGCATCAAAGAGGCGGCCGCAACTGGAGGTCAGAGGTGTATTGATGCCGTTTTGAAGCATTTGAAGCAATACCCGAAGCTGCCCCTTGGGCAACTCTGCAAAATGTGGTGGTAGGTGCTCAAGGGTAGCAGCGCCATAAATGCCATAGATGGCAGCCATGGCCATGCGCCACGGTTCTTTGGCGGACATATCTGCGCCTGGCATGTGAAGATAGGGGAGGTGCGCCATGCGCTTATAGTGCGCTGGTGTGCACAGCATGACCTCTCCACCCCAGATCGTGCCGTCTGAGCCGAGTCCTGTGCCATCCAGGATTATGGCAAGCACTTCTTGAGTGAGGTGATGTTCTGCCATGACCGCTGCCGCATGGGCATGGTGATGTTGCACCTGCAGTAAAGGCAGTCCGGTCTGTTTTGCATAGTGTGTAGAGAGATAATCAGGGTGCAGGTCGCAGACCACCTGCTTTGGCGTGATGGAAAAGAGCTCTTTCATATGGCAAAGGGTGGTCTCAAAGAAGTGCAGGTTTTCCAATGAGTTGAGATCTCCAATATGGGGACTTAAAAATGCCTTTTCCTCCTTTGAGATGCAAAAGGTGTTTTTGAGTTCAGCGCCACAGGCCAGTATTGCAGGTGCTGCCAAAGGGAGTTTGATGTAGTCAGGTACATAGCCACGGCTACGTCGAATGATCTGGGTTTGAGTCTTGTTGACGACACGACAGACAGAGTCATCTACTCGGGATACGATGTCCCTGTTATGTAGCAGAAAGTAGTCAGCTATTTCCTTAAGTTTTTTCAGGGCATCTTCGTTATCTGTGCAGATGGGCGAACCCGTTGCATTGCCGCTGGTCATTACCAGGGCGTCGATGGAATCCAGGGTTTCAAAAAGCAGGAGATGAAGGGGGGTGTATGGCAGCATCACGCCCAACTCATTTAGGTTGCAAGCGAGGTTTTCGGGAAGTGGAAATGGCGTGCGTTTTTTCAGACATACTATGGGCTGAAGCCTGCCGGAAAGCAGTGCTTCTTCACGGGAAGAGACATGACACAGCCGTTTTGCCGTAGGGAGGTCGCGGACCATGACCGCCAGGGGTTTGTGGGGCCGTTTCTTTCGCTCCCGAAGCCGTTGTACGGCCTCGAACGAATGCGCGTTTACAGCCAGATGAAAGCCGCCCAACCCTTTTATGGCCAGTATCAGGCCGTTTTTCAGGCACTCAGCCGCTGTTTTCAGAAGTCTTTGAGTGGCTGTCGCAGCATCGCTGCCGGGTGTCACGCGTTCTGACAGCCGGCCTTCGCAGGTCACAAGTTCAAGGGTGGGGCCGCAGTTGTGGCAGGAGATGGGTTGGGCATGAAATCGTCTGTCAGCTATGTCCTCATATTCCTTTTTACAGGCTGGGCACATGGGAAAGGTGTGCATGGAGGTGTTGGGGCGGTCATAGGGGGTGGTCTTGACAATGGACCAGCGGGGGCCGCAGTGAGTGCAGTTGATGAATGGATACAGGTAACGCCTGTCCGTAACATCAAGGCATTCCCTTTTGCAGGCATCACATACAGCTATATCCGGAGAAACCAATGCCTCTTTGGCCGAGGCAGCGCGGCTTGGCAGAATGGAGAATGTCTCCGGCAGGGCTTGCAGTGAGATCGCCCTGGTTTCACAGGAATCGATGCGGGCCAGGGGCGGCGGTGACTCCAGCAGCGTCTTCAGAAAGGCGGCGAGCGCATGTTTTTCACCGAAGCAACGAATGGTAACGCCACTGGTGGTATTCCATGCCCAGCCTTTGATGCCAAATCGCTGAGCGAGCTGCACAACAAACGGCCTGAACCCCACGCCTTGGACAATGCCCTCCAGGCGTATCTCCAGACCGTCGTCATCTGCATTCATAGGGTTTAACAGCACATGGGTTTTGCAGTGGCCTTGTCGCTCTTTTTGTGGCCGAGGCGGTTCAAGGCATTGATATATGCCTTGGCGCTGGCAGTGATGATGTCGGAGTCGGCGCCCTGGCCTGTGACCACCACTCCATCCTCTTCTATGCGGACGGTCACCTCTCCCTGGGCATCCAGCCCGCCTGTCACTGAGTTTACAGAGAATTTGAGGAGTTTGCTGCCGGTCTGGGTCAATTGGGCGATGGCATTAAAGGTGGCATCCACAGGGCCTGCACCCAGGCTTACAGTGGTCTTTTCCTCTCCGTCTATCTCCATGGAGACAGTGGCTGTGGGCTTGATGCCGCTGCCCGCTGCCACATGTAGATATGTCAGGCGGTATCTGTCTGGGATCCGAAGGATTTCATCGGCGATGAGGGTCTCCAGGTCCTCGGTATATATCTCCTTTTTCTTGTCTGCCAGGGCCTTGAAGCGAGCAAATACGCGATCCACATCCTCTTCTGTGAGGTTGTAGCCCAATTCCTCGAGCTTGGCCTTCATGGCGTGTCTGCCCGAGTGTTTGCCCATTACAAGGGTACCCTTGGTCAGGCCGATATCTGCGGGATCCATAATCTCGTAGGTGGTGCGTTCCTTGAGCACGCCGTCTTGATGAATGCCTGATTCATGGGCAAAGGCATTGGCTCCAACTATTGCCTTGTTGGGCTGCACTACCATGCCGGTCAGCAGACTGACCAGGCGGCTGGTGGCTGTGATGAATTTGGTGTTGATGTTGGTGGTAAAGGGCAAGAGGTCATGTCGAGTTTTGATGGCCATTACCACCTCTTCCATGGCGGTATTGCCAGCCCTCTCACCTATGCCGTTTATGGTGCATTCCACCTGTTCCGCACCGTTTTGAATGGCGTTCAGCACATTGGCTGTGGCCAGTCCCAGGTCATTGTGGCAGTGCACACTGAGGACAGCCTTGTGTATATTTGAGGTGTTGGCCCTGACATACTGAATCATGCGGCCAAAGTCCCATGGCAGTGCATAACCCACAGTATCCGGAAAATTCACTACTCGCGCCCCTGCCTCTATGACCGTTTCGAACACGCGGCAGAGATAGTCCAGGTCGCTTCTGCTGGCGTCCTCTGCTGAGAACTCCACATTGCTGGTATATCTGGCAGCATATGCCACTGCCTCTCGCGCCATTTCCAGGGCCTCTTCCCTGGTTTTCCGGAGTTTATATTTGAGATGTATGTCAGAGGTGGCAAGAAAGGTATGTATGCGAGGGTTGGCGCCGTTTTTGATGGCCTCCCATGCGATGTCTATGTCCTTTTTGTGGGCACGGGCCAGGGCGGCCACCTGAAGGCCCCTCAGCTCGTCAGCCAGTTTTTTAACGCCTTCGAAGTCGCCAGGGGATGCCACAGGAAAACCTGCCTCCAATACATCCACGCCCAGTTTTTCAAGCTGTTTACCGATCTGCAATTTTTCTTCCATGTTCAGGGAGACGCCCGGCGACTGTTCGCCGTCCCTGAGTGTGGTGTCGAATATGATGATGTTTTTGCCGGATTCCGTTGTCATGATTGCACCTCCGTGGTGTGTGTAATATCCTCAGGCGTCTTCTTTTTCAGGAATTTGAACGGAAAAAGGATCGGGCCGGACAGGATATATGTCAGGAAGATAGCAAAGAGGGTTATCTTATACTCGATGGCTGTTACAGAGAGCAGCAGGAGGATGATGATGAGCCCTGAAAATGGGTGTTGACGCAGCCATGGCATTTCCTTGAAGCTATAATAGTGTATGTTGCTGACCATCAGGAATGCAACCCCGTACATCATCCCTAAAATCCATGGAGAGTGAACCTGTTCCTGCATACCCAGATAGTTGCAGAAGAGCACGGATGTCGCCACCATTGCTGCGGCTGACGGACAGGGTAATCCGAGAAAATATGCCTTGGAGCTGCTTCCGGCCATGCTAAGGGTATTGAATCTTGCCAATCGCAAGGCCGTTGTGGCTACATAAAGAAATGCGGCCAGCCAGCCAAGACGCCCATAACCCTGCAAACCCCATAGAAAGCCCAGTATGCCTGGGGCTACTCCGAAGGATATCAGGTCCGAAAGGGAATCGTACTCCACGCCGAATCTGCTGGTGGTCTTGGTGAGTCTGGCTACGCGGCCATCTAATCCGTCGAAGACAGCGGCCAGCAGGATTGCCTCGGCAGCCAGGGTGTAATTGCCTTTTATGGAGGATATGATGGAATAAAAACCGCTGAAGAGACAGAGGGAGGTCAAGAGATTGGGCAACAGATAAACGCTCTTGTACTTGGACATGGTTTGCATGTCATCCATCATGGCAGCCTCCTGAAATAAATTAGTCAATGATATGATTGTGTGGTTAGGATTCTGAGGTCTTGTAAGTGCAGCCGTCTTTTTACTGGGTTGATACCTTCAATATGGCTAATACAGTCTGCCCTGCTACCACCTTCTGGTTTATCTCCGCACAGATGTGGCATGAGCCTGGTACATATAGGTCCACTCTGGAGCCGAATCTGATGAGGCCTATTCTCTGGCCTTTTTTGAGCTCGTCGCCCTGTTCCGCCCAGCAGACGATGCGGCGGGCTATCAGGCCTGCCACCTGTACCATGGAACATTGTATGCCATTTTCTGTACAAAGCAATATGGCATTTTTTTCGTTCTCCAGCATGGCCCTGTGACGGTCAGCGGGCAGAAATCTGCCCTCGCTGTAGGATATCCGTTGTACGACCCCGCTTACGGGGCTTCTGTTTACATGCACATCGAATACGTTCATGAAGATGCTGATGCGAGTGTAACCAGTCAGGTTGAATGCATCAAGGGACGCATTCTGCTGAATATCGACTATTCTGCCATCGGCAGGTGATACGAAACTGATGGTAGATCCGATGTCCTGAGGCGTAACCCGTTCAGGGTCCCTGAAGAAGTAAAAAATGAAAAGAAATCCTGCCAGCGCGATGCCAGCAGGAATCTGCCAGTTCAATATGGCAAATATAAGGGCAAAAAATGCAGCGGTCCCCCAAAACGGTATGCCTTCCTTGGCAATGGGGATGCGTTCCTGCAGCATCTGTTTTTATTTCTTGAGCCAGCCCATCATGGCCCTGAGACGACCACCTACCTCTTCGATGGGGTGTGCTTTGTCTATTCTCCGGTAGGCGTTTAGCACAGGCCTGTTGGCCTGGTTCTCCAGTATCCATTCACGGGCGAATTGACCTGTCTGTATCTCGTCCAGGATCTTGCGCATCTCTTTTTTGGTCTCTTCCGTGATGATGCGTCTGCCGCGAGTGATGTCGCCGTATTCAGCGGTATCGCTGATGGAATGGCGCATTTTGGAGATGCCTCCTTCGTAGATGAGGTCAACTATGAGTTTTACCTCGTGACAGCACTCGAAATATGCGATTTCTGGTTGGTACCCAGCGGCAACCAGGGTTTCAAAACCTGCCTTGATGAGGGCGGTGAGGCCGCCGCACAGCACCACCTGCTCGCCAAAGAGGTCTGTCTCGGTCTCTTCCTTGAAGGTGGTCTCCAGGATGCCGGCCCGTGCTGCACCGATACCCTTGGCATAGGCCAATGCCCTTGCCATGGCCTGGCCGGTGGCATCCTGATGAATGGCTACCAGTGCGGGGACTCCTGCGCCCCTTTCATACTCCCTTCTCACCAGATGGCCTGGCCCCTTGGGCGCTACCATGGCCACATCCACATCAGCAGGCGGCACGATCTGGCCGAAGTGAATGTTGAAACCATGGGCAAAGAGCAGCATCTTGCCGGCCTTCAGATGGGGTTGAATATCGGAGTGATACACTGCGGCCTGCACCTGATCCGGCAGCAGTATCATGATGACATCGGCCTGTTGAGCGGCCTCTGCGGCACTGACCGGCTTGAAGCCGTGTTTGACAGCCAGATCATAATTCACTGATCCAGGTCTTTGGCCTACGATGACATTCAGGCCGCTTTCCTTTAGGTTCTGGGCATGTGCATGGCCCTGACTGCCATATCCTATTACCGCTATGGTCTTTCCTTTCAGACTGTCCAATGAGGCATCCTGTTCGTAATATAGTTTCATCTTTTTCTCCTTTCATACTTATATATTTTTTTGCTCGCGTTGCATGGCAATGGTGCCGGTTCTGGCAAGTTCCTTTATACCGATGGGCAAAAGCAGGTCGATGACCGCCTTGAGTTTGCTTTCCGGACCAGTCACCTCCAGGGTGTATGTCTTGGGTGTGACGTCAACTATCTTGCAGCGGAAGATCTCGCAGATACGCAGGACCTCGGAACGGGTTTCAGATTCCGCTGCATTGACCTTGATCAGGGCCATTTCCCTCTCCACAAATTCATCCTGACTGACATCGGTTACCTTATAGACATCCACCAGCCGATTCAGTTGTTTAATGATCTGTTCGATAATGGCGTCATCACCGATGGTGACCAGTGTCATGTGGGAAAGTGTCGAATCCAGTGTGGAGGCCACACAAAGGCTTTCGATGTTGAAGCCTCTGCCGCTGAAGAGGCCCGCCACTCGAGAGAGGGCGCCAGGGCTGTTTTCCAAAAGTATAGACAGCGTGTGTCGCATATTTTAATACTCCTTTCTTGGGCTAATTTTGTATAACACCAAATTAGACGAGCAACATCTCTGTATGAGCCTTGCCAGCAGGTATCATGGGGAATACGCCTTCTTCCCTGGCTATGACGAATTCCATGATGGCCAGGCCCGGGTACTCCAGCCCTTCTTTCAGTACCTTGTCAACATCGTCAGGATTGGTGGCCCTGATGCCCTTTGCACTGTATGCCTCTGCAATCTTTATGAAATCGGGTGTGAATTCGAAGTCCGTGGCAACATAGCGTTTTTCATAGAAGAGTTCCTGCCACTGCCTCACCATGCCTAAAAACCGATTGTTCAGGATTACGATCTTGATGGGCAGTTTTTCCTGCATGGCCGTGGCCAGTTCCTGTATGTTCATCTGAATGCTACCGTCTCCAGCCACATCTATGACTAATTTGTCAGGGAAGGCCATCTGTGCGCCTATGGCAGCGGGCAGTCCATATCCCATGGTTCCAAGACCACCTGATGTAAGGAAGGTGCGAGGCTGGTCAAACTTATAGAATTGGGCTGTCCACATCTGGTTCTGCCCCACCTCAGTGGTGATGATGGCCCTGCCTTTGGTCATTTCGTAAAGCCGCTCTATGACATACTGGGGTTTGATGACATTCGGGTCTTTCTTGTATGTGAGGGGGTGGCGTTTCTCCCATGCGCGCAGCTGTTCCCACCAAGCCTGATGTTTGGCCTTCCAGGCCTCAGGCTTTGAACCGTTGTCCTTGAGGCACTTGAGCATCTTTGCCAGAGTGAGCTTGCAGTCACCTACTATGGGGATATCCACCCGAACATTTTTCTGTATGGAGGTGGGATCCACATCCACATGTATGATCTTGGCATGGGGCGCAAAGGCCTCGATCTTGCCTGTGACGCGATCGTCGAAGCGTGCGCCGATGGCGATTATCAGGTCTGTGTTGGCCATGGCCATGTTGGCGCAATATGTGCCGTGCATGCCAAGCATGCCTATATTTTGAGGATGTGTGCCAGGAAACCCGCCGATGCCCATCAGTGTGGTGGTGACCGGACAGTTGATCTCCTCAGCCAATGCCCTTAATTCCTCATGCGCCCCTGAGCTGATGACGCCACCGCCCACATAGAGGACCGGTTTTTTGGATTCTTCCATCTGGCGGCAGGCCTTTTCGATCTGTTTTATATGGGGTTCTTTTACGGGGTCGTAGGAGCGAAGGGTGATGGTCTCTGGATAGTGAAAATCCGTAACGGCATTCTGAACGTCTTTGGGGATGTCCACCAGCACCGGGCCTGGTCTGCCGGATCTGGCTACATAGAAGGCCTCTTTGAGTATTCGGGGCAGGTCCTTGACATTCTTGACTAAGTAATTGTGCTTGGTGCAGGGCCTTGTTATGCCGACTATGTCAACCTCTTGAAAGGCGTCATTTCCTATGAGGGCTGTGGGTACCTGGCCTGTGAGTACGACTATGGGAATGGAGTCCATGTTGGCAGTGGCGATGCCTGTCACGGCATTGGTGGCGCCTGGTCCGGATGTGACAAGGCATACTCCCACCCGGCCCGTCGCCCTGGCATAACCGTCGGCTGCATGGGCTGCGCCCTGCTCGTGGCGCACAAGCACATGCTTGATGGAGCCGTCTTTGGCGAGGGCATCGTAGATGTCTATGATGGCGCCGCCTGGATAGCCGAAGATCACCTCGACCCCTTCTTTTTTCAAGGCCTCAACAATTATTTGTTTGCCAGCCATTTTTGTCATGCAAATCACCTCATAAGTAGTTATTCTTAAATTTTATGGAGCTTATTCATTAGAACGCCTCTTGTCAATTCTTTGCCTTCAAAAAAACTGGATGAGAATAAAAAACCATGTGACATAAGGGGTTATTGAGACAAAATGCACAAATCCGCTTTCTTTTTTAAATCTTGTGTGATAATTCTAAAAAGAATACTATGATAGCAATTAACTTTGAATTTGGGAGAAAAACTCGTGCCTATCTATGAATTTCACTGTAATGACTGTAACGCTGAGTTTGAATCGCTGGTAAGGATGTCGGACCCATCGGCCGTGTGTCCGGTGTGTGGCTCCAAAAATGTACAAAAGAAGATGTCTGTCTGCGCCTTTAAGGCCGGAGACGGCCCTGGCAACTTCGTAGGCACAGGAAAGAGGGCCTCCTCGGGTTGTAGCGGCTGTTCCAGTTCCAATTGCAGTTCCTGCGGAGGTTGATGCCTGCCCATGCATAAAAAACATTTTGTGCTCGCCACCCGTAAGAGCATGCTGGCCATGTGCCAGAGTAACTGGGTAAAGAGCTGTCTGGAGCAGATTTTTGCTGAGAAGGGTATCACCATCGAGTTGTTACAGGTGGTCACCAAGGGCGACAAGATACTTGATGTGCCTTTGGCCCAAATAGGCGGCAAGGGGCTCTTTGTCAAGGAAATAGAAGAGGCTATGCTGGAAGGCCGTGCGGATTTTGCCGTCCACAGCCTCAAGGATGTGCCCACCGAGATACCAGAAGGGCTGGAGGTTACGGTATTTCCCCAGCGGGAGGATGCCAGGGATGCCTTTCTTTCACACCGGTATAATTCCATTTCCGAATTGCCGCAGGAGGCCACAGTGGGCACCAGCAGTCTGCGCAGAAAGGCCCAGCTCATGGCCATGCGTCCTGATTTGCGAATAGTCAATCTCAGGGGTAATCTGGATACAAGGCTCAAAAAATTAGAGGCTGGGAATTTTGATGCCATTATTCTGGCGGCCGCAGGACTGCATCGTTTGGGCCTTAAAGACCATATAAAACAGTATCTCCCACCCCAATTCCTGTTGCCTGCCATAGGCCAGGGCTGTCTTGGCATAGAATTCAGGTCCAACGATTCAGATACCAGAGGGCTTTTGAGCGCACTTCATTCCCCTGAAACAGCCACCTGTGTGCGGGCCGAGAGGGCATTCCTCGCCGCATTGGGGGGTGGCTGTCAGGTGCCCATAGCCGCTCATGCCTGGTTTGCGCCCGACAGGCCGAATGTGCTTCTTATGGAGGGGCTGGTTGCGGATGAGAGAGGGGACAGGGTGGTGCGTCTGCGCCTTGCAGGCAGTCAGGCACAGCCTGAAGAGTTGGGCAGCAGGCTTGGCCAGCAGGTTTTGGCCGCAGGCGGCCAGGAGATTTTAAGTGATGTCTATGAAAAGTGATGAGCAAAAAAGGGGTAAGGCATATCTGGTGGGTGCCGGGCCTGGTGATGCAGGGCTTTTGACCATAAAAGGCATGAAACTCCTATCCCGGGCCGATGTGGTCATATATGACCGCTTGGCAAGCCCCCGCATTCTGTCTTATGCACCCCGAAACGCCGAGTTTATATATGTGGGAAAGACAGCAGGCCGTCATGCCGTCAGTCAGGATGAGATCAATCACCTCATAGTCAGCAAGGCCCAGGAAAACAAGATGGTGGTGCGTCTAAAGGGTGGAGACCCCTTTATCTTCGGCAGAGGAGGTGAGGAGGCACAGGTCCTTGCCCAGGCAGGCATTCCCTTTGAGATCGTACCTGGTGTGAGCTCCTCCATAGCGGCCCCTGCCTATGCCGGTATCCCCCTCACTCACAGGGCACATGCCGCCTGTGTCACATTGATAACGGGTCATCGCAAATTCGGAGTGGACGAGATAGATGTGAATTGGGAGGGCCTTGCCAAGTCCAATGGCACCCTGGTCTTTCTCATGGGCATGACCAATCTGCCCAACATAGTCTCACAGCTGACACAGCATGGCTTGTCTGCCCAGACTCCAGCGGCAGTGGTGCAATGGGGCACTACCGCCAGGCAGAAGACCGTTACAGGTGTGCTCTCCGACATCGTGCAACGGGTCAAGGATGCAGGGTTGACCTCTCCTGCCGTGATCGTGGTGGGGACGGTTGTGGGGCTGCGAGAGACCATTCAGTGGTTTGAAAAGAGGCCGCTTTTCGGCAGGCGTATTCTGGTGACGCGGTCCCGTGAACAGGCCAGTGAACTGGTGGAGCTGCTGGAGGAAAAGGGCGCGGAGTGTATAGAATTGCCTGCCATTTCCGTGGTTCCGGTGCAGGATGCGCAGACAACAGAAAGGCTTGTCTCTGCCTTTTGTGGTGAGAGCAAGGTGCAATGGGTGGTTTTCACCAGCGTCAATGCTGTGAGGTGCTTTTTTGAGTTGTGTTTTGCAAACGGCCTGGACATGAGGGCATTTGGGGGTGTGAGGTTTGCTGTCATTGGAAGCGGCACTGCCAATGCCTTAAGTGCATATCACCTGAAACCCGATTTGATTCCCACGACCTTTGATGCCGAGGGATTGGTGGAGGCATTTAAGGCATTGGGTGTGCAGAATCAGCACATCCTCATACCCAAGGCGGAAAAGACACGGGATGTACTTGTAAACGGTCTGAAGGCCCTGGGCGCAAGAGTGGAGCCTGTGACGGTCTATGAAAATGTCATGCCTGATCTCGCTGAAGATGTGCTGGAGGCCCTCTCTCAGAAAGTGGATGTGGTGACCTTTACCAGCTCTTCCACGGTCAAAAACCTGTCTGCCCTTTTGCCTTCACATTTAAAAGAGATGCTCATCAGCCATACAAAGGCTGCATGTATAGGCCCGGTCACAGGCCAGACCGCCAGGGCCATGGGTTTTGATGTGGCTATTCAGCCGGATACCGCCACCATTTCCGCCTTGGTCAAGGCCATAGAGGAATTTTTTTGCCCAAAGGGGTAGTTCTGCAAACTGAGATGTGAGGTGTGGCCATGAGTATATATTGTCCCAGCGACCCTCCGGAATTGTCCTCCATCTTGCAGCGTCTGCGCAAGAAAAAGAGCGATTATGAGCAATATGACTTCAACAGCCTTCAGACGCGAGCCCTCATGGCCTTTTTCGACCTGGCCCAAGAATATGAAACCCTTGAGAACTTCTATCGTGTGGCGGTGTTCGTACCCAAGGAGTTTCTGGGGTTTGATTGTTGTCTATATCTGGTGGACTATCAAACAAAGCAGTTGCGAATGGCATGCGATTCGCTGAACGAACTTTCGGTGTGTGGCATGCCTCCGCCTGCAGGTATAACGGTGCAGGAGGAGTCTTATGTCTTAGGGGACTCCTTTGTGGCGCCTATTCGTGGCAACCTGAAGTTGCTGGCGGCCCAGCCGCTGGTGCATGCAGAGGATGTCATCGGCCTGCTGGAGGTCTTTCCCTATTCTCATTTCGGCGAAAAGGACCGCCTGTTTTTTGAAAAATATGCCAATCGCATAGGATACAACCTGCATTACAAGCTTATTTCCATACAGAACGAAAATCATCTAAAATTCATAAACACATTGATAGCCGACATTGATCACAACATCATAGTGCCTAATATGCGTTTCAAGGTACTTCTGAGTAATATCAAGAAGAAGATAGCATTGCTTGATGAATTGAAACAGCAAATAGAAGAGTACAGCCGGAAACCAAAAGATAACACAGAAGAGGTGGCTGTATCGGTGGAACAGATAAGATGTAATATATCAAATATCATTCAGGGATTATCTGTCGCATATGACGAGCTTGACAAACATTATACCAATACGAGCCTGTTCCTGGAGAGTCTGCTGCGCAGAGAGCATTTCGAAAAGGGCGAATTCGTACTGCGCCGAAGGCTGTGTAATGTCAAGAAAGAGATTATAGACACTCAGCTGGAACGTTACAGAAGCAGATTGGAAAGAAGAGGTATTCAGATAGATGAACATTTAGGCGGAGTTCCGTCTGAAGAGATACCCCTTGCAGTAGATGTAGGATTGATGTCTCAAGTATATGCTAATCTCTTCTCCAATGCCGAGAAGTATTGTGAAGAGGTGATAAACGAACACGGCCAGCCCGTAAAATTCGTGTCATATGGCAGGGAGTTGCTGCCCAATTTCTTCGGTCCTGGCATGCACGGCATAAAATTCAATGTGTTTTCCACAGGACCTCACCTGTCTCCGGAGGAGGCTGCTCATGTGTTTGCCGAGGGTTTTCGTGGTAAAAATGTGGGGAATAAGCCAGGGGCAGGCCATGGCCTGCATTTTGTCAAGAAGATTATAGAGGTCCATGGCGGTCAGGTGGGATACGAGCCCACATTTCTCGGCAACAATTTCTATTTCATCCTGCCGGTTCAAACCAGTCCGGAGTCTGAAAACGTATTCAGTGCCCAGGAAGGTTAGTTGATTTGTCCTTATTAAACCTGGAAGCCCACTTAAATCCTCAACAGCTTGAGGCGGTCACCACCATTCTCGGGCCTGTGTTGGTGATAGCAGGCGCCGGAAGCGGTAAGACGCGTACTATTGTATATCGCTTAGCCTATCTCATGGACCAGGGCATTGATCCATCTAGTATCCTGCTTCTGACCTTTACAAAGAAGGCAGCCTCTTCCATGCTGCAGAGGACAAGTGAATTGGTGGGCATGGAGAGCAATCGCGTAAGGGGCGGGACATTTCATGGGTTTGCCCATCGCATGTTGCGCATCTATGGCCACTTAGTGGGGCTCCCCTTGAATTTTGTGATTCTGGACCGGACTGATGTGCAGAATATCTTTGGAATGTTGGTAAAGGAGATGGACCTGGCAGGCAAGGGCAAGCGATTTCCCAGTAAGGCCACCTTGGCAGCCATGGCCAGCAAGCTGGCCAATACAGGTATGTCCGTAAGGGAACTCATTCGAAATGAGTTTTCCCATATGGAGTCTGAGACCTTGAGTATAGAGGCGGTGATGAGGGGTTATACTCAATACAAACAGGCCAATGGATTAGTGGATTATGACGACCTGCTTTTGTATTGGCTGCAAGTGCTTAGAGAACACAGCACAGTCAGAGAGGCCGTGGGCAGGGAATGCCAGTTCATTATGGTGGATGAGTATCAGGACACCAATGGGCTTCAGGCAGAGATGGTCAGATTGGTGGCCACAGGCCATGACAATGTCATGGCAGTAGGGGATGATGCACAGTCCATCTATGCCTTTAGGGGTGCCAATTACCGCAACATCCTGGATTTCCCTAACCACTTTCCTGGTACCAAGATAATCGTTCTGGAGAAGAATTACCGCAGTACTCAGCCCAATTTGGACTGCGCCAATGCCATCATCGCCAGTGGAGAACAGTATTTTACCAAGCGTCTTTGCGCCCACAGGCCCGGCGGCGTGCGGCCTCTGCTCTATAGGGCCGTGGACGAAGGGGATCAGGCCATATTTGTGGCAAATCGCATAGAGGAATGTCTACAAAACGGCATTCCTGCCCATGAGATCGCCGTGCTTTTTCGTGCCGCCTTTCACTCCTTTCATTTAGAGGCAGAGCTGAAGGCTCGGTCCATACCGTTTGTAAAACGGGGCGGCCAGGCCTTGGTGGAGGCCTCTCATATCAAGGACCTGCTCTCCCTTCTGCGCATGCTCATCAATCCCCTGGACAGGCTTGCCACCACTCGTGTGCTGTGTCTCATAAAGGGATTGGGGCCCAAGGCTGCGGACCGAATGCTTGCAGAGATGTTGCGTTCAGAAGACCCTTGGCAGTACATGGCAGTGGGTGCCTTCAAGGGTTCTTGGGCCGATGCTGTGAGGGGCCTTGGCAGGCTGTTGCAGGACATACGAAGTAAAGAGGATATGGGGCTTTTCACTGCAATAAAGCTCCTTTTGGAGTGGTATAGGCCGTATTTAGAGATGCATTACTATGACGACTACCCTAAAAGGCTTCAGGAACTTCAACAGTTGCTGGCCATGTCCAATAGATATGCAGACGCCATGGATATGTTGACGGACCTGACTCTTGAGGCGCCGGACATGACGCAGGACGATGCCGGCAGGGTGTGTCTTTCCACTATTCATTCGGCCAAGGGGCTGGAGTGGCAGGCCGTTTTTCTTCTTTCCCTGTGCGAAGGCAGATTCCCGTCTCATTTTGCGGAAAGTGACCAGGAATTAGACGAAGAGCGCAGGCTCTTTTATGTGGCTGTTACTCGGGCCAAGGACCTACTCTGCCTTTCCTGCCCTGCCTTTATCTATGTGCCAGGGGGTGGAAATATACCAGTGAACCCTTCCCGTTTTTTGAAGGAGATTCCAGGCGAGCTTTTCAGTGTCCTGCGTTACGAGGGACTGACCTCTGGAGTTAAAGAAAGGATATCCACGGGTCCGAAGTTCGCGGAATCAAGGCCGGCTGTCACGGCCGCCTTACAGGAAGGCGTGACCAATGCGTATGGTGTCGGCATGAAGGTCAGGCATTCCATTTTCGGCGCAGGTCTTGTAAAGAGATGCCTGGGCCCGAATAAGATCGTGGTGGCGTTTGATACGGCGGGAGAAAAGACCTTGAATACCACTGTGGCAAAGTTAACCATAATAGACCATTAAATTCTTCCCGAATGCCGTGATTGAATCTACCATTGTGGAATTTAGGTTCTTATAAAGGATGGCATGATATGAGACAATATGTAATAGATGAACTGAGACCAAGTGAGATTGACAGGATTCGCACATACCTTGCTAAACACTGCGAGATGTCTGATCTGGATGATTTTTATTGGCTTTTGCTGCCGGAGGATACCTTGTCAGAGGTTCAGAAAGGGCATGTGGCCTCATGCGGCCCCTTTGGTGTAGGTGTTCAGATAGGAAGGGATCGGCTGGTCATCGAATTCCTGGTGCGCAGCCGCAAGAAGATCCGCTGCAATTGTATCGCCTTTGCAAACCATAGCCAAAGGGATTTCATTCTGGCCTTTGCCGATGAGCTGGTGAAATTCAACAATATAGTCGTGTGAGGGCCGGGGCATGATACAGATCGATATGGATTGTGAAGGCCCTATTACGCAAAACGACAACGCCTTTGAGTTGTGCGAGGCCTTTTTGCCTCGGGGAGGCGCCTTTTTCAGCCGTGTGAGCAGATACGATGATTTTCTGGCGGACATAGAAAAACGGCCTGGTTACAAGGCAGGGGATACCCTGAAGCTGGTCCTGCCCTTTTTGCTGGCCGCAGGCGTAAACAGCCAGGTGATGCGGGAGTTTTCTTTCAAGACACTGGTGATCCTGCCCAAGGCCGAGCTGATGCTCTCTTTCCTTGCCAGCCGCTTTCCCACCTTTATCATCAGCACCAGCTACCGGCCGTATCTGGATGCCCTTTCCGTGCGCACCGGTTTTCCGGCGGCCGGTATTTACTGCACTGAATTAACTGGTGAAATCCCTGCGCCCACGCCGCAGGAGCGTTCACTGTTGCAGGCATTGGCCCTGGAGATCGCAGACCAGCCTGTGTTGGACTGGCCGGAGCACGCCGTTTCCATTCATGACCTCTCCTATGAGGACCAAAAGCTGGTAGAGCGGCTGAACCAGATATTTTGGGAGATATTGCCTTCAATGCCGGTGGCTGTCGCCTGTTATGCCATCAATACCGTGGGAGGTGCGGAAAAGGCGGTGGCCTTGCAGGACAGCCTGTTGCGCACAGGAAACCAGGCGTTTCAGGTCCTTTATGCAGGAGACAGCATCACGGATGTGCAGGCCCTGGAACTGGTGCGCAAAGGCGGCGGCGTGGCCGTCTCCTTCAATGGCAACGGCTATGCAGTGCGCAGTTGTGAGTATGTCTGCACAGGGCATACGCCTGTGGTGATAGCAGCCATGGCCCAGGTCTTTGAGCAAAAGGGCAAAAATGGCTTAAATGCCATGTTACAAAATGGGCCTGTGTCAGGAAATGATGTCCTCAATGTGCTGGCGCAAAATGGCGTGTCCTCCACCCTTATCTCCTGTATGGAGCCCTATGGCCCCAGCTTTTATCTGGCTAAATTGAACGATGCGGGCATGGAGACCGCCCTTAAAAGGAGTGAACAGGTTAGAAAAGAGGTGCGCGGCGGCCGAATCGCTGCGCTTGGATAAAGGAGCATGAATTTATGTTAAGCCGTAAAATCTTTGCCGTTGCCTTTGTTGTGATGTCCTTTAGTTGTATTCAGCCGGTGTTTGCCTTGTCTCTTTTTGGGGAGGCTGACAGAGAGCCGGTGAAGCCCTCCAGTGTTCAGCCTGTGGCGGTAACCAATAATGCCCCGTCTCCTGCTCAGCCTGTCGCCGGTGACACGCCAGTGCGTGGCCCTGTAAGTGGGCAGAGTCTCATAAATCAGCTTCTGCGCCTGCCCATACCTGAAAGTGTTTACTTTTGTGATGAGCCTGTGCCCCTCAATTTCGAGGATTCCTATGAGCGTCTGGACTACGAGCTGGTCTCCATTCTGGGTTCTCCTGTGGCCACAACCCTGTGGTTCAAACGGGCGCCCCGCTATTTTCCCCTCATCGAAGCCATTATTCAGGAGATGGGGCTTCCCTCGGACCTCAAGTATGTAGCACTTATCGAAAGCGACCTTAGGGCATCTGCTGTGAGCACTGCAGGGGCTGTGGGGCCGTGGCAGTTTATGCTGCCCACAGCCAATTTCTGCGGTTTGAACAAGAACGGCTGGTGTGACGATCGAATGCACTGGGAAAGGGCCACGCGAGCCGCCCTCAAGCACCTTTCGGACCTGAAAAACTCCCTCGGTTCCTGGGCATTGGCCCTTGCGGCCTACAACGCAGGTCAGGGCCGGATTGCCAAGGCATTGGAGGAACAGGGAGCCTATGATTTTTACAGCCTGAGGCTTGCCAGGGAGACGGAACGCTATGTGTTTCGGGCCATTGCTGCCAAGCTGGTCATGGAGAATCCATCCTGGTTCGGCATAGATCTGACAGGTGCGCGGCTCTACAGGCCTGAGGCCGTCTCCAGTGTGAGCGTCAACATCCCTGTGGCCAGCGTCAGTGTGGTCGGTATGGCCAAGGCAGTGGGGGTCTCCTATCGCCGTTTTCTGGAGCTCAACCCATGGATAACTGCACGGGAGCTGCCTCGCGGCACCTATGAGATTTTGGTGCCCGCCGGCAGGGAGGGGCTGCTCAAGGACTTTGTCTCAGGTTTGACGGCGCGACTGCCTGCTGTGCAGGAGGCCTCATCGTCCCTTTCTTTGGGACCTTCAGTCGCAGTTGCCTCCACATCTGCGCCTGCAGGCATCAAGCATCATGTGGTCAAAAAAGGGGATACCCTGAGTTCCATAGCCCGGGAATATGGGGTATCAGTGGAGGATATTCGAGAATGGAACAAGCTCTCTTCAAATTCATCCATTCAGCCGGGCCAGAGGTTGTTGTTGCGTCGATGACGGCGACCGGCATGACCATGTAAGGGCCGCGGCATGAGACTTGGGCAAAAGATCTTTATCTATCTGGTTACTGGATTTGTCCTGATGGGTGTGATTTTTTTTATATGGTTGCAAAATGTCCAGCACACCCTTGTCAGTGAGCAGCTGCGCAATCAGGCGGCAGGCATCTATCACTATATCATTCTCACACGGCAGTGGATCTCTGGTTATGGCGGCATCTATGTGCAGCATGAAGGCGGTTTTGAGCGTATTACGCCATCTGGTTTCATCGCCGAGCTCTCCCGTTACGGCCAGGACAAGCACCTGCCTTACATGGTCAAGGTGGCCGTGACCAATGCCAGTAATCCACTTCATGCGCCGGATGTCTTTGAAACAAGGGCCATAGACCTGCTTCAAAGCGGCCGTGCCAGGGAGGTATGGGAGGTGGAAAGGGTCAAGGGAATGCCGGTCTTCAGGTATGGGGCGCCCCTTGTGTTTCAGACCGAGTGCCAGACCTGTCATGCCGGTCTCAAGACATCGGATGTCATGGGCGCCATCAGCATCTCCCTGCCGGCTACTGCCATCTATAACGAAGTGAGACAAAATATCTTTCAGTTTTTTGGTATATTTCTCTGTGTTTTGGCCGTTTTTCTGGGCCTTGCCTGGACGATTTTACGTTTTTTTGTGCTTTCACCCCTGAGACAGCTTGCCTCCACAGCCGGACATATTCAAAACGGCGAGCTGGATGTGAGAGTGGATTTGAATATGAGCGAGGAGTGGAAGACCGTTTCCAGGAGTTTTAACAGTATGGTGGCCGCCCTGACGAATCAGCAGAGAAACCTGGAAAAGGAGGTCAGAAGGGCTGTAAGTGAGCTGGAGTCTGCCTATCAACAACTGAAGGCCACTGAGCAGTACCGCCAGGACTTTTTTGCAAACATCACTCATGACCTGAAGACCCCCATCACGGCCATCAAGGGCGCCCAGGGAATTTTGGCAAAGAGGTTGAGTGATTCGGAACATGCCACCTACCTCGAGATCATTCAGAGAAATACAGAGAAGCTCCTCAAGATGGTAAAGGACATTCTGGCCTGTGCCAAGATAGAATCAGGCACCCTGGAGATACAGAAAAGACAGGAGGATATAGCGGAGGTGCTGGAGGACGCCATCTTGATGATCATGCCTGTTGCATGGGAAAAGGGCGTGGAGATTCGCTATGAGGTGCCCGAAACCCCTGTATATCTCATGTGTGACAGGGGGCTTTTGGAGCAGGCCGTTACCAATCTGCTCTCCAATGCCATTCGCTTTTCTCCCACGGGCGCATCTGTGGATGTGGGGATTGTAAAAAAGGGCGGGCAGGTTATGCTCACAGTGCGAGACTATGGGCCTGGCATACCTGAGGACCAGAGGGGTTTGGTGTTTGAGAAGTTCTTCAGACGTCCCAATGAAAAGGCCGGAGAGGGCATGGGGCTTGGACTTGCCATTGCCCGTGGCATAGTGGCGGCCCACGGTGGTGCCATAACCATCTCCACCCCTGAACAGGGAAGTGGTTGCGTTTTTACCATTATATTGCCCGATGAAAAAATAGAGGGTAGCCATGGAACATGCTGATATCCTTGTCATAGAAGACGACAAAGACATTCGAAAGGTCCTCAAGGACCAACTGGAGTTGGACGGCTTCTCCGTTCTGGAGGCGGCCTCAGGCACAGAAGGGATGTATGTATTTAAAAAAAGGCCTCCCGCCCTCATTCTATTGGACCTGAACCTTCCAGACCTGGACGGCATCAAGCTGTGCCAGATGATTCGTAATATCTCTGATGTGCCCATTATCATGCTCACGGCGCGTGATGCCTTGGCGGACAAGGTGCGCGGCTTTGAGTGCGGGGCCGACGACTATCTGGTAAAACCCTTTGAATATCTGGAACTCAAGGCGCGTATTCTGGCGAATCTGCGCAGAAGGGCGGCCGCCCAAAAGGACGAATTGATATTTGAAAACCTCAGAATCTCGCTGAAAACAAGGGAGGTCTTTTTGAACGGCCAGGCTGTTCCCCTGACCCGTAAGGAGTATGACTTGCTGGAGTTGTTTGTAGTACAGCCCAACCGGGTGCTGGAGCGGGAATACATTGTGAGGCAACTCTGGCCCAACGGTGAGGTCTATGCCTGGAGCAGGGCCTTGGACGTCCACATTCGAAGACTGCGCCAGAAGATAGAAGCTGACCCGGAACGACCGCGGTTTATTGTGACACACCCAGGGGTGGGATATCGTTTTCAGACATCGCGGGATTAGTCAAACCATAGAGCATATGTCGAATACCATTCAAAGATATCAGTTGACCTTTTGTGCCGGTGCAGACGGCTGCCATGAGAGGGCGGTCTTCTCCAGGGATTTTCACTCAAGACTTGCAACCCTATTGGAGGAGCTGTTTACCGGCCCCGATGGCCTCGCTGAAACGGCAGGACATGGGAAAAAGACCCACGGCGGTTTTCGTGTGGCGGTCTCTGACTGCCCCAATGCCTGTTCCAGGCCGCAGATCGTAGATATCGGGCTCATAGGCGCCAGTGAACCCCTTGTGACAGATGCCCAGTGTAAGGACTGCGGCGGCTGTGTGGAGGCATGTAAGGAGCAGGCCATAACCTTCTGGGATGGCGTCAGCTTCCCCATCATAGACGATGCCCTGTGTGTGCGATGCGGGGCATGTATTCGAGCCTGTCCAAGGGGTACCCTGCAGGAGCTGAGACACGGCTATCGCATTCTGGTGGGCGGCAGGCTGGGCAGGCATCCGCAATTGGGGACCGAGCTTTCAGGCATTTATGACGAGACGGAATCCCTTGAGCTGGTGCGTCGCATTGTCTCATGGTATTTGGCCAATGCCCGAGTGGGCGAGCGGCTGGCGGATGTGTTGAATAGGGATGTGAATGCCCTGAAGGAGATTTTAAAAAAGACATAGAATTGCCCAAAATTTGCGATTGAATTTAAAGAACAAAAAAATTGGAAGAAGGCGGCAACGGTGGAGCAT
>Ga0209162_1001422_pt1 | contig 23532 bp, 21 predicted proteins | sample YNPNPMetaG_FD_187121 | JGI IMG/M metagenome (GOLD analysis project Ga0209162, IMG submission 187121) | Anoxygenic and chlorotrophic microbial mat microbial communities from Yellowstone National Park, USA - YNP NP MetaG (SPAdes) (version 2) ...
GCGTCGTTTACGGTTGGGCGTGGGGTTTCAGAAAGGGTATTAAGCAAAGTCCAGGGGATTTATGTCTTTTTTAAGCGACTTCTGAGGCAAGATGTGGAGATGGGGAGGGGCGATGAGCAGCCGGTGTTTGTGGAATAGGCGCCAGATGGGGTGCTCTGCAATAGAGTAATTATTGTCTGTGAAATTCTATGCGATGCTCCCTATTTTCCCTTTCCACTGCCCTAAAACCGTCTTGTGTGAGATAGGTATCATAACTCTTTTCATCTAAGTGCAAGATGCTTCCCTCAAACCAACCATCCTGCTTGTAACCGTGTAGATATGCAGTAACCCTGCCGTCCCTTCTTACGTCGATCTGGACCTCGCCATCATAAAAGGAGCTGTAACCACTGAATCTTCCGGTTGGAACACTATATCCAGGTGATTTGGTCTCATACTCACTGTTAGGGATGACAGGAGGCGCAGGCTCCACCCGTTTCCACTCATCAGTCGTGGCAGGAGGCGCCGCTTCATTTCCTGGTTCAGCCAATGCCCCAAGTAAAAGGGCTCCGCCTATAATACCTGCCGCCACTAAGGCTGCATCATCCGAGTCATCTTTATGTCTATGTTTTTCGAGACGACCTCCGTGCAATCTGGGCCGTATCTCAAACACGGCCCTACAGCCTCTGTCCACCCAGATACCTCCATCATCAAAGCCCCAACTCTGCCACCTGATGCACGGGGCCTTGGAGAGCTCCCTTATGAGCCGCACACCTCCGCTCGTATCTGCTGGACAGTAGTTATAGCTTCTGTCGTTGCTTTCACATCGTATCTGTCTGGGAGGCCCAAGGTCATGGGGGGCCATGGGTGGCGGCAGAGGGGCATATACAGGAGGTGCTGGAGATCTATTATATCCACGGGGTGGGATACCACCACCTATTTCAAATTCTGCTCTGCAGCCCTTGTCTACCCAGATGCTGTTTCTATCATAACCCCAGGTACGGCCATAGATACAATCAGCATCAGATAGTTTATTTACCAGGCGTACGGGGCCTTGAACCTCAGCAGGGCAACGGTTGTATCGTTTCTTTTCACTTTCGCAGATTATGGTATATGAAAATGCTTTGAGAGGTAAAGTTTGCGTAAGAAGTGCCAGAATGACAGTTATTGTAATGGGGGTTTTAGACATGGCCACACTCCAAACCATAAGATTTTCGATTAAAAATATAACAAATTTTTCATGAACTGTCAGCTGTTTTGTTACACCCGAATTTCGCGATCAAATAACCCTCTGTGCCAATATAAATGAGACATCTTCCACGTAGGTAAATGAATATGAACATCTTTATCTTGGATCTGGATTTCAAACGATGTGCCCAGTATCACTGTGATAAGCATGTGATAAAGATGATACTGGAGGGCGTGCAGATCATATGCAGCGCCCTGCATCTTCATGGCCATACAACTCCATACCGGCCCACACACCAAAAACACCCCTGCGTGCTGTGGGTGGCTGAATCCTATGAAAACCTGCTGTGGACACAGGAACTGATGCTGGCATTAAACGAGGAATACCGCTATCGCTGGCAGAGGCAGAAGGACCATGCCTCCATCGAGGTTTTGAGGCAGATTAGAGGGAAAAGATATGCAAACAACGGCCTTACGGAATTTGTGCAGGCCATGCCTGAACAATATCGCGTACCTCAAAATGCGGTGGCGGCCTATCGGCGCTATTACATTGCAGAAAAACTCAAATTCGCCACATGGAAGCACAGGCCTGAGCCTCCGTGGATCGAAAAAAAATGAAATTATTTATGGTTATTCGCTGAAAAAGGTGTTATGCTTAATATAAGCAATAAGGTCCCAGGTCTTTTTGCTGGATTTTTTCAAAGGAGAACTCTATGAGAACAGTTTCAAACGGCGATGTAGTTACCCTGCATTATACCGGCACATTGGACAACGGCGAGGTATTCGATACCAGTATCGGTGGTCAACCACTACAGTTTCAGGTGGGATCGGGCCAGATAATCCAAGGCTTCAACGATGCCATATTGGGTATGGAGATAGGTTCTGAACGTTCTTTTACCCTGACACCGGACATGGCCTATGGAGAACACGACGAAAGCCTTGTGCATGTGCTGCCCCGCTCCATGGTAGGCAATCAATTCACCCCTGAACCAGGCATGACCATCGGCATACAAATGGAAGACGGCATGAGGATGCCGGCAACTATAGTCAATGTTACGGATGACAGCCTAACCATCGACATGAATCCGCCCCTCGCAGGTAAAACCCTACATTTCAAGGTACAGTTGGTGGATATTTCTGATGCCCCTGCTGGCGGTTGTAGCTGTAGTAGCAGCTGCGGAACAGGCGGAAGCTGCGGTTGCTGTTAGCAATAACCCCACTGATGGTGCCCCTAAAAATCCATTTTACAGAACCATCCACGGATTAGTATTAGAGACACTCATGTGGTAAAAAATGGGCGGGTTTATGCCCGCCCTTTTTTAATCTCTATGAATTCAATATATTGCATTAAAAGTCATTCAACTCCTCATAAAACAATTAAAACTATAAAAAACAACTCGATAACCAAAAGACTGCTATAAGAGAAGGATGGTCAATTCGACATAACTTGAAGCGACGGTAATAAAGTTATCGGTATAATATCAATCAAATAAAGTTCATTGGGTCCACATCCACCTGTAATCGTACACCTTGCATACGCTTAAGGTCAAGGGTAGCCAGCAAGTCATCACAAAAGGCATGCACCCCCTTTATGCCCTTAATCAATAGCTGCCAGCGATACTGGTTTTTCAGTCTGGATATGGGGGATGGAGCAGGTCCAAGTAGCTCTATTTGAGCATATAGCCGTGATTTTTGGCCCTGCAAGGTCTCTGCCTGAACCCGCACATAATAGGCTGCCTCTTGCACATCCTCTTCCTTGAGGCCATTAAAAAGCAGGTTGATCATGCGACTGACAGGCGGATATTTCATACGGCTGCGCATGGCCATCTCTCGCTCATAAAAACCTACATAATCGTGCCCCATCACGTATTCCAGCACATAGTGCTCTGGCAGCCAGGTTTGCACAATAACCCTGCCTAAAGACCCTCCCCTGCCTGCCCTACCAGCCACCTGGGAAAGCAGTTGATAGGTGCGCTCGGCAGCGTTGTATTCAGGCAGGTTCAAGCCCATATCAGCAAACAGAACGCCAACAAGGGTCAGATGTGGAAAATCATGCCCCTTGGTAACCATTTGTGTCCCCACCAGGATATCGAGCTCCTGTCTTTTAAATGCTCCTAGCACCTCCTCCACATATCCCTTGGCAGCGGCGACATCCCTATCTAATTGGGCCACCTCTGCTCCTCTATATCGAGACCTGAGTTCCTCTACCACCCTTTCGGTACCATATCCAAGGGTCTGAATGTTGGTCCCCTCACATTTAGGGCATACCGGCATGGCTGGCATGGCCTTTCCACAGTAATGACACAAAAGAAAGCCCTTAAGACCACCTTTCACCTGGACGGTTTGTGATGTCCTTTTATCCCTCTTTCTATGCCATGAAAGGCTTACGCTACAATGCTCACAGGAAAAGACATGACCGCAATCCGCACAAAAGACATGGGATGCATATCCCCTGCGGTTCAAAAAAAGCAACACCTGCTCCCTTTGTTCCAATGTCTGATGGATAGCCGAGTCCAACTGTTCACTCAACCAGGGTGGCCTCTTGAAATCATCTGTAACATCAAGATGTTGCCTTCTAATCTGACGACCTCTTTCCCTTTCACGTCGCATCTCCTCCCGCATATCCACCAGGCTTATCACGGGAAGGGGTCGCTCTTCAACCCGTCTGGTCAAGGTAATAAGCCTATATCTGTCTGTTAGGGCATTTCTATAACTGCTCAGGGATGGCGTGGCTGAACCCAAGACCACTACAGCCGAAGACATACGGCCACGCATCACGGCTATGTCCCTGGCGTTATAACGGAACTTGTCATCCTGTTTGTAAGATGGGTCGTGTTCCTCATCCACTACAATGAGGCCTAAATCCCATACAGGGGCAAACACAGCAGATCTGGCACCCACCACCACCTTTGCCTCTTTATTTAGAATACGCAGCCACTGGTTCTTACGCTGTGCAGGGGTAAGCCCGCTGTGCAGGGTAGAGACCACATCACCGAATCGAGACTGAAAACGCGAGATGGTCTGAGGGGTCATAGCTATCTCAGGCACCAGGATCAAGGCCTGCTTACTCAGGGCCAATGCCCGTTCACAGGCAGAAAGATATACCTCGGTCTTTCCGCTTCCGGTTACACCATGCAACAAAAACGTCTCATATACACCGCTGGTTATCGCCTTTTCAATGGCATTTACGGCAGTGGTCTGCTCATTGGTAAGGATGTGCAATGGCTGACTAACCCTGCTTTCCACCAGGGCATAGGAAGTTACATCCATGCCATTTTTTTTACGGCTTACACAAGGGGTCCTCTTAGAGAGTAAATCACCTGGTATAATCTCGTCTATCACATGTCCCAAAGGATACATATAATAACGGCTCGCCCATTCCAGGCAGTCCAGCAATACTGGAGGCAGAAAAGAGCTGTGATCCCAGACCTCTTTTATCTCCCGCACCTCAAAGGCAGGTTCGTCGAAGTACGGTCCGATAACAAGGCCCACTACCTCACGCCTTTGAAGAGGAACCAGCACACGGGCCCCTCGTTGAGGTATTGGTATTCCATTGGGCACTAAATAGACCAGGCAGCCGTCATTAATCGGCACCGGTAGAGCGATCTTTATAAGCATTTATCAGGAGGAGAATTTAGACACGATATCCTGCAAAAACAGCTTAAATGGTCCACCAACTTCAGGATGCTCCAAGGCAAAATGTATAGTGGCCTGCAGGTAACCCAACTTATCCCCTGCATCAAAACGGCTGCCCTGAAATTCATAGGCATAGAGGGCCCGTTCATTTTTCAACATGGAAAGGGCATCCGTCAACTGTATCTCTCCACCCACACCAGGCAGGGTTCTGTGCAGACAGCTAAATATCTCTGGTCTCAAGCAATAACGGCCTATGATGGCCAAATTGGATGTGGTGCTTCCGGGCGCAGGCTTTTCGATGAGCTTGTTTACTTTGTAAACCCCTGGCGATACCTCTTCAGCCTCTACAATGCCATATCTGTACACCTCGTTTTCCGGCACCCGTTGCACTGCCACAATACTCTCATTGAGCTCCTCAAAGAGTTTTTTCATCTGATATACACAAGGCACCTCTGAAACCACCAAATCATCACCTAAAACCACGAAAAAGGGCTGATCCCCTATGACCGTCTCTGCCATCATAACCGCATGTCCAAGGCCCAATGGCTCCTTCTGTCGAACCGAGACCACATCAATGAGGCGTGAGATATTGCGCACCTCCCTCAATAAATCTCGCTTGCCCTTCTGGGCAAGAAAGGTTTCCAGTTCAAAGGAATAGTCAAAGTGGTTCTCTATGGCAGCCTTGCCTGATGATGTGATCAAAACCACCTCTTTTATACCTGACGCCACTATCTCCTCAACTATATATTGGATGGTGGGTCTGTCCACTATGGTCAACATCTCCTTTGGAATGGCCTTTGTGGCCGGCAAAAAACGGGTACCGAGTCCTGCAACAGGAACCACCGCCTTTTTGATCTGCATACCTTCCTCCCTTTCTACACTTGGCACAAGATTTTTTCCATGTTACAACCTGCCATGGCTATAATTAAAACGTCACTAAATTACAACCTTTGTAAAAAAATGCAAAAATATTATCCTATCTTCATCTCCCTTAAAGATAAAAAGGTATTAGTAGTAGGTGGAGGACGGGTATCCGAAAGAAAGATACAGGGTCTATTGAACAAAGAGGCAGTGATCTACGTGGTCAGCCCTGAGCTCACTCAAGGCCTTAAAAAACTGGCTGCAGCAGGCCTGATCACCTGGCATAATAGATTTTTTCAACCACAAGACCTGCAGGATGCCTGGTTGGTCATAGCCGCCACCAATGATCCTGCCACACAAAGGCTCATTTCAGAGCTGGCTGCAGCAAATCATATCTTCTGTAATGTGGTCAATGCACCGGAACAGGGCAGCTTCATTAACCCTACGATCATAGAAAATGGCCCCATACAGGTAGCGGTCTCTACCTCAGGAAGTAGCCCTGTGCTGGCAAAGCGCCTGAAACAAGAACTCACACCAGTTGTTACCAGGCATTCAACGGGCTATATTGCCTTTTTGGAGGAGATGAGGACATGGATCATCGCCACAGAAGATAACGCCCAAAAACGCAAAGAACTGCTGCTATCCCTCGACAATACAAGGATAGAGGAATCTTTCACTAAAGGCCAATGGCATTATATAGAAGACTGGGTTAAAAAAAACTATGGCTATGACGCCCTATATATTGTAAAAAAACACACAAAGTCATGATTAAGACCGCTTATGAACTCTTTTTAACAGGCACCCTTTGTTTTTACACACTTTCCACCATTCTCTTTCTGGTGCAGTTCATCACACTGAGAAAACGTCTGGAGAAGGCAGCCACAGGCATCCTATGCACCGGCCTGCTGCTGCACATAACAGCCATAGCAGTCAGATGGGTGGAGGCAGGGCACATTCCCTTAGTGCACCTGCATGAAAGCCTATCTTTTTTGAGTCTTGGGATAGTTGCAGGCTTTTTGTCGGCACAGCTCAAAAACAGACTCAAGGCACTGGGGGTCTTTGTGACGCCCATCGCATCCGTGCTGCTGGCAGCAGCCTTGACACAGGGGCAACAAATTGTCCCCCTTCCGCCGGCACTCCAGAGTATCTGGCTTCCCATCCATGCCACCATATCCATCCTATCTTATGCCATATTCACTATTTCATTTCTAATAGCCTGCATGTATTTGATACAAGAACGACAGATAAAGACCAAGAAATTGGGTGGCATATTCAAGAGACTTCCTTCATTAGATGGATTAGATGCCATATTGGGTCGCACTATCACTCTGGGTTTTGCCGTCTTGACCTTAGGCATCATCACCGGTTCCATCTGGGCCGAAGAGGCCTGGGGTGCCTATTGGAGCTGGGACCCAAAAGAGACCTGGTCCCTTGTCACCTGGTTCTTGTATGCCGCCATTCTGCATCAACGCTTTACCATAGGCTGGCGCGGACGCAGAGCGGCCATCATGACCATTATCGCATTTTGCGTACTAATCTTCACCTTTTTGGGTGTAAATCTTTTGATCCCTGGGGAACACAGCTATGCCACAAGACTACAATAGACCTGAGATCATCCTATTGGGAGTCAATCATAAAACAGCAGGTGTGGAGATCAGGGAACGTCTGGCCATGGCTGACTGCGCCGTTTCTGGCATTCAATTCTTTGCCTCCTTAAATGTATGTGATGAGGTGGTCTTTTTATCCACCTGTAATCGTGTAGAGGTCATCGCTGTTACCTCCTGCGCAGAGGATGCCTTTTCACAGATAAAGCTACACTGGTTTCGACAGAGCGGAATTCCCATGGAAAAGGCATCCTCCCTCTATGAATACAGAGGGGATCGTGCCATTCGACACCTCTTCCGAGTGGCATCCAGCCTGGATTCTATGGTGGTGGGAGAACCCCAGATACTCGGCCAGCTGAAAGATGCCTACAAAAAGGCCGAAGAAGCCAAAACCACTGGCACCATCCTAAACCGCCTGATGCACAAGGCCTTTTCTGTAGCCAAGACCATACGCACAGAGACCCGAATCGCAAGCAATGCTGTTTCCATCAGTTATGCAGCAGTGGAACTGGCCAAAAAGATCTTCGGAGAACTAAAAGGCAAACGGGCAATGCTCATCGGCGCAGGCGAGATGGCGGAGCTGGCTGCTCAACACCTGATGACAAACGGCATAAGCAAGCTGATCGTGGCTAATCGTACCCTCTCCAGGGCTGTAGAGTTGGCAGAGAGACTACATGGAAAGGCCATTTCCTTGAATGAGGTCACAGATGTCTTAAATGAAGTAGATATAGTCATCAGCTCCACAGGCGCCCCAGGATATGTAATCACCACAGAACAGATCAAAAAGGCCATGAGGCCGCGCAAACACAACCTCTTGTTTCTCATCGACATAGCCGTGCCACGCGATATAGAACCAGACGTCAACCACATCGAAAATGTCTATCTCTATGACATAGATGATCTAAATGGCATCGTTGAAACCAATAAGGCGGAACGAGAGAAGGAGGCCTTGAAGGCGGAACGTATCGTAGAAGCAGAGGTTATCAAATTTACAAACTGGCTCAATTGTCTGGATATCGTGCCCCTTATACAGGACATACAAAAAAAGGCCGAGGAGACCAGACTCAAAGAGCTTGCCAGATCACAATCCGCACTCAAAGGCCTCACATCTGACCAACTCAAGGCCATAGACACCCTGACCAGATCCCTGGTACAAAAGTTGCTGCATGACCCAATAATCGCCCTCAAAAAGGCCCACAGCGAAAATAAGGAGCAGGCATTGGCCTTAATGGATACCGCCTCTTACCTATTTGGAGTGAACGGTAGAAAAAAATAACAGGATATTATTACTTTCATGACAAATAGAATGCCATTTTGGACTCACAGTCCTTTTATGAAATGCACGGTCTCCAGCACTGCATCCAATCCCTTTCCCTGTAATGGGACCATCAACCGACCATCAGGTAACAATCGCCAACCCCTATACCTGGGCAGTGCCGACAGAAGACCTTCTGAATTCACAGGCCCTTCAGGGTCAAAGGTAAATACCAGCATCTCCTGCTCCTTCTGTTTGCTTTTGTCTAAACGAATGCAGTTCATGGAGGCAAGCTGGCGCTTTATGGCCATCACCTGCAAGAGCGCCTCCAGTTCCGCTGGATATTCGCCGAAACGATCCTGCAACTCCTGCTGAAAGTCCACCGCCTCCTCTTCGCTCTCTATACGGCTGAGTCTGCGATATAATCTCAACCTCTCTTCGATATCAGGGCAATATTCCTCAGGTATAAAGGCAGACACCCCCAAATTGACCTCCGGGTCCAAGACCTTTTTCACAGGCAACCCCTTTATCTCCTGCACGGCCTCTTCCAGTATGTTCAGATAGAGCTCATAGCCCACATCGGCTATCTGGCCGGATTGCGACATGCCTATGATATTACCTGCCCCTCGCATCTGCAGGTCTTCCATGGCCAGTGTAAAACCACCGCCTGAGGAGATTGCATCCATCACGGCCTTGATGCGCTTCAATGCACCCTTCTCTGCATGGGCGCCAGGCGGCACAAAGAAGTAGGCATAGGCCTGCTCCGGGGAGCGTCCTACTCGACCCCTGAGCTGGTACAACTCCGCTACCCCCAAGAGATCAGCCCTGTCAATGAGAATGGTATTGGCAGAGGGGATATCTATACCTGATTCTATTATGGAGGTGCACACCAAACAATCTATCTCCCCCCTTACAAACCGAATCATCACATCCTCTAATTGGGAGGGCTCCATTTGGCCATGGGCCACCCCTACCCTGACGCCTGGGACAAGGGTTCTCACATGCTCCGCCAATCTTTCTATGCCCTGCACTCGGTTTCTCACAAAAAATACCTGGCCGTTTCGCTCCAATTCCCTTTTTATGGCCTGAGTGATGATGGTATCGTCAAACTCCGCCACAAAGGTCTTGACAGGGAGACGATCCTGGGGCGGTGTCTTGATCACAGAGATGTCCCTTAAGCCCAGAAGCGAAAGTTGAAGGGTGCGCGGAATGGGAGTGGCGGTCAGGGTCAGACAATCCACATTCTTTTTGAGGCCCTTGAGTTTTTCCTTGTGTTTGACTCCAAAACGGTGCTCCTCATCCACCACCAGCAGCCCCAATGCCTTAAAATGCACATCCTTTTGAAGCAATCTATGTGTTCCAATTATGATATCAATCTGGCCGTTGGCTAAAGCTGCCAGTGTCTCCTTGATATATCTTGAGGACTTGAGCCGGTTAAGGGCAGCTATGCGCACTGGAAACTTTTCAAACCTCACCTTAAAACTCCGTTCGTGTTGCTCTGCCAGCAAGGTTGTGGGCACGAGCACCGCCACCTGTTTACCATCTGAGACGGCCTTGAAGGCAGCCCGCATCACCACCTCTGTCTTGCCATAACCCACATCCCCGCAGATCAGCCTGTCCATAGGCCGATTGCTTTGCATGTCCTTGAGCACATCCTCTATAGCGCCTGCCTGATCCGGAGTCTCGTCATAGGGAAAGGCGGCCTCAAACTGCCTATACATGGCATCCGGCTCTGAAAAGGCAATGCCCTCCTGAACCTGGCGCTGGGCATAGAGCTCCACTAATTCATGGGCCACCTCATAAACGGCCTTTTTAACCCGTTTGCGTGTGAGCTGCCACGCCGAACCTCCCAATCTATCCAGAACAGGCTGCCTGCCCTCCACACCCACATATCTCTGTACAAGGCCCAGACGATCCACAGGCAGATAGAGCCTGTCACCATCCCTATATTCAATGTGCAAAAACTCGCCCTGCACACCCCCTACCTCCATGCGCACCAAGCCCTTATAAAGACCAACGCCATAGTCTCTGTGCACTATCAGGCTGTCAGGTGTGAGGTCTAAGGAGACGAGCTCTTTTAGTTTGGTCCTGCGTGCAGCAGATTTAGGCTTTTTGGCCTTTGGCATGCCTAAACCGCCAAAAAGCTCGTCCTCTGAGATGACGATCAAGCCTAACTCAGGGGCATAAAACCTTTTAGAGGGACTGCCTACAAAAAAAGAGAGCACACCCGCAGGTGGAAGGTCTTCCATGACCTCGCTATCAGATTTGAGGAGGATGGGGGATGTAGCAGGTTCCTGGTCTGCATAATAACTAAAAAGGGAGAGCAATCTGTCTCGATGACGTTGTGAGCGGGCAAATACTGCCACTCGTTTGCCATTCCTAACCCATTGGGCCATACAGTCCCAGACAGGTCTCAAGAGCTCCTCCCCTGCAAAATGCGCCAGGGGAACAGGGAGCTCCGGACTGGATAGCGTAAATTCCAAGGGCTGAAACTGTAAATCAGGTATTGGTGGCCTTTGGCCCACAGGGCTATTGACAATGCCAACGGCTGAAAAACTTAAGACCCCGTGCTGAAAAATACGCTTAAGCGCCACATCTGGAGGCAAAAGCAGCTCCGAAAGGTCGGAGAGCACATGATGCGAGGCACGAGCTGATTCATAGGCATGCCTTGCAGTGTCCCAAAGGGCATACAGGGCATCAGTTATTCCCTCGAAGTCCTCCATTACAAAAAGGGCATTTTGAGGCAGGTAATCCATCAGGGTGGTAAAACCTTCATAGAAAAGCGGCAACAAGGTCTGTGCCCCTTCCCAGAATTGCCCGGATTCCAATAATTCCAGCCATTCGGTCAATTGTTTGGCAGGCCAATCCATACTTCGAGCCCGCTGAACCATGGCCTCCTGGGCCTTTTTTATGAGTTCCTGCTCAAATACCAGTTCGGAGCAGGGTAAAATGGTCAACTCCGTCAGGCCATTTAAGGATTTTTGGCTGACCACATCGAAATAGCGCATCTCCTCCACAAAATCCCCAAAGAAATCCAGACGGACAGGCAGAGGACTTGCGCAAGGATAGATATCAAGGATACCACCCCGCACACTAAACTGCCCCACACCCTGCACCATGGGCACTGCCTCATAGCCCACCTTGAGCAGCCAGGACACCAAGGCATCCCTGTCCGTTTCCTCACCTTGTTGCAGATATTCCACATTGCGAGTCAAAACCGCCTGTGGCAGAGTGGGCTCACAGATGGCCTGGACTGGGACCACTAAAATGGTCGGGGTACTCCTCTCATCAGGGGGGCCTTGGCCTGTAGCCAAACTATACAAGACAGAGATGCGCTGAGTAATGGTCTCAGTGGCAGGTATGATGGGCACAAAAGGGAGATTTTCATGGGAGGGAAAGGATAGAATGGGCTGTTGAGTAAAGCAGGCCAGGTCAGCACAAACCCTCTCCAACTCCTTTATGGAACCCACTAACCAGACCAATGGCCTGCCCAATTCTCGAAGGACATGAATGGCACACCAGGCCGCAGCCGTCTTTTCCAGGCCTATTACTGAGACATTGGCATCCTTACTCTGTTTCAGCAGGCTGCTCAAAGGGCCAAACAAATATCAGCCCCCTGAAATAACTGAATGCAGTGTTTAGTGGTTTTATCTGAGTCCCAAAGACATTTCATAGCCCTTAGGCCATATAGACTCGTTTGAGCAGGTCTATGACACCCTTTCATGGTCTTAAGGAGGCAGACCAGACTCCGGCATCCTTCCTCAGCTCTATCCAACCGCCCTTGGCCAACATCCCTGGGTTCAAAACAACTGTCTTGCCAATGCGGTCCACGGATCTGGCCTCGTGTATATGACCGGTCAGACAAAAGTCAGGCTGCATCCGTTCGATGAACTCCCGCACTGCTTTACTCCCCACATGTATGCCGCTTGAGATGAGGTCTGCAGCGGTATTGTAAGGCGGGGCATGGGGCACCATGAGCTTAACCTTGGCGTTTGAGACAGCGTTATAACCTTGATTTAAGAGGCCGGCTATCTCTTCCTCTGAAAATTCTGTGGGCGTGTTAAAAGGTGTTGGGTTGGAACCACCCACACCAAAGATGCCCACATCCTCAAAGAGTATGCCCCTTCCATGCAGGTTTATGCCCAATTCAGTAAGATAGGCCATAACAGAGGCATCGTCCAAGTTCCCTGGCTGGGCATAAACCTTGGTGTTAATGGCCTTGACAGCAGAGAGCACCTCCTGGGCTGCCTCACGATTGCCGAAATTGGTCAGATCGCCTGTAATGAGCACCAAATCCGCCTGTGAAAGGCCAGGGATGGACTGTAATGGCTGATGTTCCATATGGATATCACCAAAAGCTATGATTCTCATGCGCTCACCTCCTGTTTATACCTCTACCTTTTTCAGCTGTAAAATAAATGGAATGACATTGACCTTTGGGGCATAGGGCGTGGTCCTGCCCAGGGTCCAACCTTCAACACTCCAGCAAGGCCCTATCCGCTGACATATCTTCTCGACAGTACCCTTGAGATCTATGATGGGATGACGTTCCATCACCTGGGGCAGACCATAGGTCAGGCTGCATGCCATGCACTTACCAGGCCTCTCTGTAAGCCTATACTCCAAGATCAATCTGCCTGTCTCCGGCTCAAAGGAACCAAAGGTCAATGAGATATCAAAGGCACCCTCCTCAGCGCCGCCGTAAAGGGCATCGAAAAACTCGTCGTCCTTACCTCTCGGGAAAAGTTCCTGCAAAAATTCATTGGTAAAGAGCTCATTCATGTTTCATTTCTCTCCATAGACTTTTTATGCTTTGACAAAATAAGGTATCCGTGTTTTTAATCGAAAAAATAGCAATTGGTCAACCCCAAAACAAATTAAGACAAACTTCGTGAAAAAACAGTGGAACCCTTCCAGGCAATGACTCATAACACACAAAAATGTCGAAGCATGAATAAGGATGTCGAAATAATACCATCCGGCATTCAACCCCCCATGCCTCTGGCACACCGAACCTCAAAAAAGTTGCCCAAAATCCGCACAGCACCGTCTGGCTTAAAACTTACTCTGCTTCTATTCTGCACATTCGTCTTTTGTCTTCTGAGGATAACCTGTCTCGTGGCAGGTGAACAATCTGAGGAGAAAATTACTACAGATACAAGTCCAAAGCAGGAAATAGTTGTTATGGACCCTGCCTCAAATACCAATGACTTCACTCCAGAAAAGAAGGACGAGGTCTTTAGGCAAGAAACGAAGGAGGCCCCCTGGCAGGAATTCAAATTAGACACTCCCAAACCCATTGATGCGGTCAAAAACTCAAACTGCCCATGTGACAGCACAGGGGTACGCTCCAGACTCATGCGTATGGGCGGAGGGGCTGAGAATGGCGCAGGTAGTGGCTGGAGTGGCCGTGGCATGAGTGGGGGCATGGGCAGAGGAAGACGCTGACCTCTTCCCAATATTACCCCCACAATTTTGCAGTCAGTTCAGCCACATATCGCCCCTGAAAGCGGGCTCCGGCCAGTTCATTTTCACTGGGCATACGCCTTCCATCCTCACCTGCTATGGTGGATGCCCCATAGGGCGAGCAACCCGTCACCTCTTTTGAGATCATCTGTGCAGAAAAGGTATATGGAAGCCCTGCTATCACCATGCCATGGTGCAACAGAGTGATGTGAAAGCTCAGAATGGTTGACTCCTGGCCGCCGTGCTGGGTATTGGAGCTGGTGATCACGCTGCCCACCTTGCCCACCAATGCACCCTTTTGCCAGAGCTTACCGGTGGAATCCAGAAACTGACGCATCTGGCCGCACATATTCCCGAAACGGGTTGGGGTTCCGAAGATGACACCATGGGCATCGCTCAACTCCTCTAAACTACAGACAGGCACCACCTCCTGCTCCTTGTGAGCCTGCACCGCCCCCATCTTCTCCAGGACCTCAAGCGGCAGGGTTTCGGGCACCCTTCGAATGACCGCTTCCACCCCTTCCACCTGACGCACGCCTTCTGCCGCTGCCTGAATCATGCGGTACACATGACCATACAGTGAATAATAGACTAACAAGACCTTAAGCGATGAATCAACCATGAAATACCTCCTTATAATCGCCAATAGCGGCAATTCGAAAAGGCCGTCCTGTCAAACAAACCCTTGACATCCACCACAACCCCGCCGTTTTTACCCTGCGCCTTCAGCATATCTTTTATGAAATCAGGCCCAGACTCTCGAAACACTTGGTGAGCCACTGCTATAATCACTCCATCCTGCTCCACTGGAGGGGCCTGTAGCAACTCAATACCATATTCCCTTTTGGCATCCTCCCTGTCTGCGATGGGGTCAAAAACCTGAGGGGTAATGCCATATTCCTGCAATTCCTTCAGAATATCCACCACCCTGGTATTTCTGATGTCAGGGCAGTTTTCTTTGAAAGACAGGCCCAATACCGCCACCTTGGCCCCATCTACTCGCACTCCTGCCTTAATCAGCTCCTTTACCGCGGCCTGTGCCACATATATGCCCATGGAGTCGTTGATGCGCCTACCTGCCAGAATCACCTCTGGATGATAACCCAACCGCTGGGCACAATGGGTTAGGTAATATGGGTCCACACCAATACAGTGTCCACCCACCAGGCCTGGTTGAAATGGCAAGAAATTCCACTTGGTAGAGGCCACCTTTAATACCTCCTGGGTGTCCAAGCCCAATCTATGAAAGATGATGGCCAACTCATTCATGAAGGCGATGTTCAGATCCCGTTGTGCATTCTCTATGACCTTGGCCGCCTCGGCTGTTTTAATACCCAAGACCGAATAAACCCCTGCCGTTACCACCAGGGAATAGAGTTGGCTGAGGCGCTTTAATATCCTTTCATCCTGAGCAGCCACTACCTTGACTATGGTCTCCAGGGTATGTTCCTTATCCCCTGGGTTGATGCGTTCAGGGGAATAACCAACAAAGAAATCCACACCGCAGCGCAGAGATGACACCTCTTCCAGAATAGGAACACATACCTCCTCCGTGACCCCTGGATAGACAGTGGATTCATACACCACTACTCCACCTGGTTGCAGATAACGGCCTATGGTACGAGAGGCTGAGATGAGGTGTGAGAGATCCGGTTGTTTACTGTCGTCAATGGGTGTGGGTACAGCCACAATGATTATGCTGGCCTGGCGCAGTTGAGCGGCATCGGTAGTGAAGGTGAGGTGCACGGCCTCCAAAAAATCCTGTGCTGACACCTGACCTGTTGGGTCCTGACATGCCTTATAACAAAGATGCTTCTCCTCAGACAGGTCAAAACCTATGGTTTTTATCCTCTTGCCGAAAGATACGGCCAATGGAAGACCTACATAACCCAAACCAACTACTGCAACCGTCTCTTGCGGGGCCGTAACCATCTCAACCCTTGCTGTGGCCTGGCAGTTCTATGGCTGAACAGCTATTTGAGCCGCAGGAATGGTGTTGTACCTTCGGCATGCCCGAAGGGCTGGTGACACGGCCCGGAGGACCATCCGAGACAGCCATATTGGGAGCGCTCATGAGCTTTTGCACCTCTGGGCTCTGGCATCGGGTGCATTTGATATTTGCTATTTCATCTTTCTGCATCACCAATACCTCAAAAACATGGTCACAACTGTTACAACGGAATTCATGTATGGGCATGATACCTCCTTATTGTTGTATATGGCAGCGGGGAACCCTGAAAAATTGCCCTTTCGCTCGCAACTGCGTTGCTTGTCCCTGCCTGTGCGTTGCACGCAGACAGGCACGCAGACAGGGGCGAAAAATGCTCACATATGTAAGAGTATGACAGCCATGAAACAAAATCAATCCCCCTCGATCCCCCCTTGTCAGGGAGGTTGTCTTGCATCATGGATGGTGAGTTATCTCACAGCGGTCTTGGGGAATTTCCCCCTTCAGGTCTCTTCAATCTGTTTTTGAAACATACAGACACCAGATTCTCCAAACCAAAGGCGATGGATGCCAGAAGGATGATGGTGGCCCCTGCGGAGATATTATAAACATATGATAACCAGATACCGCATATAGTAAAGACCATGCTGAGAATGCTTGAAAGCAACATCATGCTCCAGATGGAACGGCAGTATTTTTCAGCCATGTGTGGAGGAATGGAAAAAAGTGCTATCACCAGCAAGAGCCCCACTGCGCGCATGGTAATCACCACTGCACAGGTCATAAGTCCCACCAGCAAAAAATGCAAAAAGGTAACCGGCACACCCTTCATCAAGGCCATTTCTCTGTCATAGGAGAGTAACACAAACTGATTACTGAACAAAAACAGGGCAAAAAGTATCAACACATTCATGCCAGCCATCAGCCACAGCTCAGATGCCGGAACCGCCACCATGCTGCCGAAGAGATAGGTCATGAGATCCACATTATAACCAGGGGTCAGGTCCAGCAAGACAATACCCATAGCCATGCCGCCTGACCAGATGGCGCCGATGATGGCATCCGCCCTGTCCTGTTTTCGAAGTGTGAAAAAGGCCATCAAAAAGGCCATGAAGAGCGAAAAGCACAGAATGACAGGAAAGGGAGACAATGCCAGAAAAAAGGCCAGTCCGACCCCTCCATATGCTGCATGGGCGATTCCTCCGGCAAACATCACCATTCTGTTCACAACAGCGAGGCTTCCCATGGAACCACAGGCTATACTGCACAAGATGCCAGCCAGTGCGGCATTACGCATAAAATCAGGCATCTCCCTGAAAAACACGGTTATATCAGACATGATTTAATCCATTGCCGTTGAAATGCAGGTGCGTCAACAACTCCACAGGGCAGACCTCTTTGGCAGGACATCTGAAAGAGGAGGACGGGCCGCCTCTTTCAGGAGCGGCATGGAGATACAAGGTGTGGTTTACACAGGCTATCCGCTTGATTCCCTTGGAAAACAGGTCTAAATCATGACTTACCATGATAAGGGTTGTATCTTGGTTGAGATGACTAAAGAGTTCTGTAAATTGCATCTTACCGTTCACATCGATATTGGCCGTTGGCTCGTCCAGCAGCAGCACAAGGGGTCTGTTGACCACGGCCCTGGCCAGAAGCGCCCTTTGCACCTGCCCGCCTGACAACTCTTCCATTCTGGCGTTTTTGTAATCTGTAAGACCGGTAAGCTCCAGGGCATATTCGGCTGCCTTGCGGTCATTTTTATCATAACCCATTACAAAAAAACCGGATTTAATGCGGCCACTCAAAACCATATCAAACACTGTAATGGGAAAGGATGGGTTATATGAAGGCCGTTGCGGCATATAACCAATCCTCTGCCTCGCCTTCACAGGGGGCATACCAAAGACGGTTATACTGCCCTTGTCAGGGGACAAAAGGCCCAATATGAGCTTAAGAAGTGTGGTCTTGCCCCCTCCATTGGGTCCAACAATAGCCAAAAAATCCAAGGCAGGGACCTTGAGATGGATGTTCGAAAGCACAGGGGTCTGCCCATGGGAGAAACAGACCCCTTTCAATTCTATGACCACTTCATTACTTTGCATATTCATCAAAGGCCTGGGCGGCCTCTCTAAGTGTCTTGAACCAATCATAGGCCAGGGGGTCCAGGGTCACAAGCCTGGCTCCAATGGCCTCGGCTATGACCTCCGCTGACCTTTTAGAAAACTGTGGCTGCACAAAGATGACCTTCAAGCCCTCCTTTTGGGCCAACTGAATAAACTTTTCCAGCTGTGCAGGTTTAGGCTCCTTGCCCTCCAGTTCCACGGGCAACTGTATCAGGCCGTATGTCTTGGCAAAATACCCCCATGCAGGGTGAAAGACCATGAATTTTCTTGGGCCTGATTTGGCATGACGGCTGAACCTCTTCTGTAATTCCAAATCCAACGCAGCTATTTCAGAGGATAATCGTTCATAATTGGCCTTATAATACGAGGCGTTTTCAGGGTCCTTTCTCATCATGGCGTTCAACATATTTTTGGCCATCAAGGCCGCATATGGCGGTGAAAGCCAGACATGCGGGTCTTTCAGGCCTGCCTCATGATGGTGGTGCTCATGGGCATGAGACTCATCTGCATCTGCGTGCGTATGGGCGGCCATGTTCATCAGCTCCATACCTTCCGTGACATCCACCACCTCAAGGCTTGAATACATGGAACGGAATTTCTGCACCCATACCCCTTCAAACGGCACACGAACAGCGAAATAGAGCTGACATTCACTCAATTTTCTGAGCTGGTCGGGCTTGGGGTCATAGACGGCCGGATTGGCGCCAGGCGGAATCATCACCTCCACAGCGACTCTGTCTCCACCTATACGCTCCACGAAGTATTTTTGAGGCAGAATACTCACGGCCACCTTCAAAGGCGAGGCCCAACAGAACTGCGGCAGACATCCCATCAGCAAGACAAAAATGAAAACAAATAGATGCATTGTATCCTCCCAACAACAAACAATTCAGGGAGCCTTGAAAAAATTTACCTGGCTGTGCGTTGAGGCAGATAGGCGACGCAGAGGACAAGGTGGCGATTTTGCAAGGCTCCCTTCACACAAAAAGGGCTGCATTGACACATTATAAGCCAGAATACAGCCCTTTCAAAGCCCAATTCTATTGTAAGCGAAATGTCACATGGCTTCGCATTTGGTGTTTAGAAGAACCAGAGCAGCTCCGCGGCCAATCTCAGAGACGGGTCGTTGGAGGACTTACCCTTGTCGAAGGTGACACCACGGGCAATGGCATTCAATGCCTTGGTGATGTCCTCTGCGCCTGAGCCAGGGAAGATCACGGCAGCGCCGCCCTTAAGTGTAACCTCCTTAAATATCTGATAGCGAAGCTCGTTGTTCCACTCCACACCCATAAAGCTATCCACCTTGACATTGGCCAGCCTCTGAAGCGCAAAGTAGTTTTCCACTGCCTCAGGGGCGTCAAACCACATACCCATTACATTGGTGATGTAGGTCCATTTCTCATAACCTGCCTTAAGACCACCACCCAACATCACAAAGCCGGGGTTGTCCAGGGCGGCTGCTCCATTGATGCCTGCACCCCTCACACTGCCATAATACATGGGGAACATGGAGTAAAGTATCTGACCGAAGATGGGGTTACCGTCGTTAGCTATGCCCTGTTCTGTGCCAAAACGGGGGCTAAAGCGATCGATGCTCACCGCAGAGGCAAAGCCCTTGAGCTTTTTGTCGGCTGGATCGTCATCACCCTGCAGATAATAGCCACCCAGGTGGGCCTCAAACTCCTTAAGGGCCACCTGCTCCTTGAGATCCACGGCCACATCTGCAAAAAGGGCCCATGCATCTATGTCTCTGTTGGGCTTACCTGGCTCACGATAATCACCAAATGAATAGACCGCCTCAAACATGGGTTTGAAGATGCCGTAGGTGGCCTTACCCTGAAGGCCCACGAAGTGATGGTCGATCTCCTTGGTATTCAAGTGGTTTGCATCCAGGAAATAGAAGCCCTCCACATGAACATCCTTCATGACATCATAGCCCAGCAGGCCATAGTAAAAGGTGCGATCAGAGTCCTTGACATCGGTGGGATAACCGATTGGGTTGACCGTATTGCCGCCATATGCATCCTTATAGAAGCCGGCCTCCTTTTCGTCCTTCTTCAGATACCTGACATCCCAGTTGAAACCTGCCTCCTTGCCCACGATGCCGATACCTGGATCGTCATCCCCATAGACCAGACCACCATAGCCGATATCCACACCGAGGGCGTCCCAACCTGCCTGCACACGGGAATGAATGGCCTCCACATTAAAGGTGGCCATCAGTCTTTCGATACCGAACTGTTGTGTGTCACGACCAAAGGCAAAATCAGTACGGTCTGCACTCTTTCTATCCAAGACAGTATCGCTCTCAAGGGCCATATACACATCCCAGTCCTTGCCCTTGGAGAAGTTAAAGAACAGACGGTTTTCTCCACGGATATAGCCATCCTTTACGGCACCACCTGCCTCGGTGAGGTGAACACGGGTGCTGTCTGCGCCAACGCCTAATGGCCCCATGGCAGCAGCGGCCTTGGCCTCTTCAGCGGCAGTCAGGCCTTTACTGAGACCAAAATCCCTGTCCATCTCATCGGTGGGCACGATACGCACCTGGGCGCCCATCTTGATCTTGATGTCGCCTACTGTGGTGACCTCTACGGAGCCAGGACCAGCAACAGCGCTGCCGGCCATACCCACGGCCACCAGGCCGCCCAAAACACCACTCAACACATGTTTTGTCTTCAACTGCTTGTTTCGCTTCATTTTCCCTCCTGTTTTTTTGTTAATTGCGCCGCTTACCTTTCCAGTTGCAAGCAACATATTTTGTAACACCCTTTATCACATCAAAGGAATCACTCGACGATCCTATGACATCTGTCTCACAAGCGCACGATTCGCAATGGCCACCCGCTTGGCGTAGGTCTCCCTCACCGCCTGGATATCCTCGATAAACTGCTCCATCTGAGAAAAATTCAGGGCCTGCTGTGAATCACAAAGAGCGGCATCCGGCTCAGGATGGCACTCCACCAGAATCATGTTAGCGCCAGTCACCACCCCTTGGGCCGAGGCATGGAAGATATCAAGAATGCCGTCAGGGGCCATGTCCCGTCTGCCCACTGAATGACTTGGATCAATACAGACCGGCAGCCTTGTAAGCCGCTTCACCACCGGCACATGAATGAAATCCACCAGATTTCTGTGAGGCGCGCCCAATTGGGTTTTTACGCCCCTGAGACAAAAGATGATCTTGTTATTGCCCTCGCTGGCAATATACTCGCAGGCGTTCAGGGACTCTTCCAATGTGAGCCCCATGCCCCTTTTGTAGAGCACAGGAAATTCCTTCTGCGATCCCACAGCCTTCAGCAATTCGAAATTCTGGGCATTACGGGTGCCTATCTGCAGAATCACACCAGTAGGTCTTCCGCAAGCCTCCAAGGTATTGAAGAGTTCTTCTATATGCTGCTCCTTGAGAACCTCCATGGCTATGGCCTTTATGCCGTATTTACCCGCCAGTTCAAAGACCCAGGGCAGACAAGCGGCTCCATGACCCTGAAAATCATAGGGACTGGTCCTGGGTTTATAGGCACCCATGCGGGCGGTGGTGACACCTACACCCTGTAAAAATTTAAAGAGCATCTCTGTATATTCAGGCGTGTCAACTGCGCAGGGCCCTGCAAATATATGAAATGAATCCTGATCAAAATGCAGGCCCTGATACATAAAACCTATGGGAGACATGCCTGCCTCGTGACGGCCTATCTGACGATATTTGGTGGAGACACGAATCACACGCTCCACCCCACGCATCTGCTCTATGGCATCAATAGGGATATTGTGCGTCTGACCGATGAGATGCACCTCGATGACCGTTCTCGTCTCCCCATGAAACTCCACAGGCTTGATTTTGACACCAGGGAACCTTTCCAGATAAGCAGTTATAGCCGCCAATTCAGGCCCTTCTATGACACAACTGGGCTTTAAAAATATAATCATACGCCTTTAACTCCATATTTTTCATAAATTTGTCTTTATTTGTTAACATTTCATTACCATGACGTCAACCCATTGTACCGCATCCCCATTGTTCGAGATCTTTTTATATTTCAAGACCCCCTAATGCAAAACGGTAATGGTTTCTTTTTCAAGAAACCCTCAAGTTTGTAGAGGTCATGCTACGTTTTTTTCGCCTCTACACCTTTAGCGTGTTCAAATTCTTATAAGGGGGGCAGTATAACGATCCATCAATAATGTGAATGACCACTGCTAATGGCTTATCCAATCCATTAGAATTACACATGCGGTGAGGGCACGAAGATGGATACAAAAAGGTCTTTTGCGTAGCTGTCGGACATGCCGGCTATGAAGTCGCAGACCTGGCGTTCGTAAGGCGTGTCGGCCTCACCTGCTATCTCTTCTTCAAAGAGCCGTTTACGCTCTCGGGCAAAGGCGTCTTTATTGCGAATAAAGTACTCATAGAGCTCATAGAGTATCTTCCGGGCCTTTTCAAACTCGTTGTGTACCTGTGGAGAGCGATAGACATTGTTGTAGAGGAATGAACGAAGCAGCAGCATTACCTCATGACCTTGCTCTGTAATGCCCAATTGAATGGTGTCTCCCTCAATCTTTGTGCCTTCTATGACATTTCGTATCATGGAGGTGGTGCGTTCACTGTGAGTGTGCCCTAAAAACTCCCTGCACTCCACTGGAATGTCCTTTTCAGCGATGACCTTACTGCGAATGGCATCGTCTAAGTCATGGCTCAGATAGGCGATGATGTCCGAGAGTCTCACGATCTTACCTTCCACGGTTACAGCCCAGGCATCGTCGTTTTTGGGCATTATATCCCCGAACCCCTTGGAATGCTTGGCTATTCCATCCCGCACCTCGTATGTGAGGTTTAAGCCCTTGCCTCCGTTTTCAAGCCTTTCTACTATGCGCAGGCTCTGCTGAGTATGGGAAAAACCACCTGGGACTATCTCATTGAGTATGGTCTCGCCTGCATGTCCGAAGGGAGTGTGCCCCAGGTCGTGGCCGAGGGCTATGGCCTCGGCCAGGTCTTCGTTGAGGCGCAGGGCCCGGCAGAGGGTACGGGCGATCTCGGCCACCTCGAGGGTATGGGTGAGTCGAGTGCGGTAGTGGTCACCCATGGGGGAAAGAAAGACCTGAGTCTTGTGTTTGAGCCTGCGGAATGCCTTGGAATAGAGGATGCGGTCCCGATCCCGTTGAAATGCGGTGCGAATTGGGCATTCCAGAATGGGAATGGCCCTGCCCTTGGTATGGGCGCTTAAGGTGGCATAAGGCGCCAGGAACTGCCTTTCCCGCTCCTCTATGGCCTCTCTTATGGTTTTGGTCGTCATGTCCATTATGATAGCCTGAGGAATAAAAGAGTGCAATTGGAATTCGATGCTGCTGGCTTGCCGGTTGATTTTGTGCTGGCCATAGGTGATTCAGCCCTGGCAGAGGCCATGAAATTTCAGGACAGCAAGGGTATCTTTCTGCTGGTGACAGATGTTCCCTTGGCCAGTGAGGCCGTCT
>Ga0209162_1001423_pt1 | contig 23532 bp, 18 predicted proteins | sample YNPNPMetaG_FD_187121 | JGI IMG/M metagenome (GOLD analysis project Ga0209162, IMG submission 187121) | Anoxygenic and chlorotrophic microbial mat microbial communities from Yellowstone National Park, USA - YNP NP MetaG (SPAdes) (version 2) ...
GAACGCCGCGCGGCCCTCGGGACCCGCCAGTTCTCGCAGGAAGAGGGCGGCCCGGTCGGGGCGTCCGGAAAAGACCGCCACGGCGCCGAGGACCCGGTCGGTCCGGAAACGCTGCTCCGGCGGGAGCGGCACAACCTCGATGTCCTCCGGACGCAGGTCATCGAACACGTCCCACCCGAGCACGGCGTCGACCTGACCCAGGGCGAGCACCGCGGCCACGTCCTCGCACGACTTCGCGTGGACGACGACGTTCGGCCGGATCCGCTCCCACAGGCCGGCCGCGCGGAACAGGTCCAACGCCACCGCCCCGACACAGACGGTCTCCGGGTCGCCGATCCCGACGCGCAGGCCCGGGCGCGACAGATCCTCGATCGACCGGATTCGCTTCGGGTTGCCCTTTCGAACGGCGATGACCGGGACCAGGACGGCCAGCGTCCGCTGGCTCGAGGCGTCCACGACGCCCTGTCGCACGGCCTCGGCCATGAACGCCTCCGAACCCGAGATGTACACGTCGCCGGCCTTCGCCAGCATCATCTGGGACAGAACCGCGCCGGAACCGCCGTAGGTGATTTCGACAGCGATGCCCTCTCGTCGACCCCACGCCTCGGCGAAATCGTCGAGCGGTGCCTTGACCGCTGCACCGGCGAAGACGTGGATCCGCGGTCTCCCGCTCCGCGCACAACCGGGGGCGGTTCCCGAGAGCAGCAGCACGGCCGCGAAGATCAGGCGAATCCGCATCCGATGTTCCCCGCGGCTCCCCTCGGCGCCCCTCGGCGCCGCCGCGGCGCAGTCTGAAGAAACGGTCGTCGCCGCGCAAGCCGAATTCGGCGTTCCCCAGCGCCTCGCCCGGCGTATCGGCCCGCCGGCAGGCGGCCTGCCCGCCGGTGCGGAGGCGGAAACGTCTATCTCCGACGTCACGAAGCGGGCCGCCGCCGGCGGACAGGCCTAGAACGAGCCCTGCACGGAGAGCGTGAGCCGGTTGCCGGCCTCCACCGTGTCGTACTGGAGCCGGCTGTACGCAAGCTGAACCTTCGCGGCGTTGCCCGCGAGGTACCAGTTGAAGCCGCCGTCGATCTGCATCAATTCGTCCGTCTTCAGCGTGTTCGACGCCGCCGGTTCCTCGTCGAGATTCGGGTCGAGATAGCTGAACCGCGCCGCCAGTTCGTAGTCGAGCAGCCGGTAGGCGATCATGCCGAAGGCGCCCAGCGACGGCGTGATGGTCGTCACGTCGTTCTCCGTGCGAATCGATCGCCCGTAGAGGAACTCCCCGTGCACCGTCAGGCCCGCGTACTCGTAGCGCAGGTCGGCCTCGTACCGCTCGCGCCCCGTGACCCGCTCCCCGACGGTCGCATAGGCCACCGCACCGATCGTCAGCTTCCCGGCCTCCAGGCCGGCCAGCGGATACGCTTCGAGCCGCAGGGCGAGGTCCTTGTCCAGGTCGTTGTCCAGCCGATCCTGGCCGTTGCCGTTGAACACTCCGGCGGTGTACGAGAACCAGTCCCAGGCGTAGGTGAAGATCAGGCCGATGTCGCGCATGTCGCCATAGGCACGCGCCGCCGGGGAACGCTCGGGAAACAGCAACGCCGCGGACGACGAGACGCCCTCCAGGCTCACCGGGATCTTGAACTGGCCGAAATGCAGGTTCGCGTAGGGAACCCGCAGGATGAACCGGACGTCCTGGAGCACCGCGATCGGACTCGTCGGCTGCCGCACATCGACCGACTCCGGGGTCGCCGGGTCCGTCGGCGGCGGGTCCTGATGGTTCACCGGAATGGTCACCGTCGTCCATTCCTGGACCTTGGCCGGGTCGATCATCAGCTCGTAGGAAACCCAGGACGGCACGATGTCGCCCCGGATCTTGAACTCGGTGCGCCGCAGGCGGAACGTGACCGCGTCCTCGCCGCCCGGGCCTGCGACCGGGAAGTCGGCCAGGGTCCAGCCTTGCACCAGGAGACCGGGACGGAAATAGCCGTTCTCCGATCCGACCGTCAGCCGGTCGGGCGGCGGTTCGTCGGCGGCCGCCGGCGCCGTTCCAATGGCCAACACGCTGCAGAGGATGCAGGCCGCCCACCAGACTCTCGCCATTTCCATGCCTCCTTTCCGCCGCCGATGCGCCGCCGGACGCGTCGCGCCGGCGTGCCGCGGAACTCAGCCCTCGATCGCCTCCAGGCGAACGAACGTGTCGTAGAAACTGACGCTCCCGCCGACGGGGTCGAAGCAACAAGTGTTGGGCAGCGCCGGATCGGTCCACATGGCGGCGTTCGCGTGTACGCCGCGCGCGCGCCGCGGATCCGCCGGGATCGTCACGCCGTCCACACGGATTTCCTCCGCGCCGGCACCCCACAGGCCGAAGCCGAGAGCGAAGCTGGTCACGCCCGGCCGGATCGTCTCCGTCACCACCACCCGGCCGATCATCGGCCGGTGCCCGGACGGTCCGAGGTTCCAATGGCCCTGGTGGTTACTCGCGCTGACCACCCGTACCGCCTGCCCGTCGCGCAACCCAAGCCGCTCGGCATCCGCGGGATGCAGCAGGAAGCCGTTTTCCGGGAGCAGCGCGGCGAGCCACGGGTTGCCTGCCGTCCGACTCTTGGTCCGGGAAATGACCCGGTGCGTCACGAGGGCGAGCGGATACCCCGCGGCCAGCGAATCCAGGGGACGCCCCGAGAAATCGCGCGCTGGAACCCACGTCGCCAGTCCCGGATTCGGCTCCCCGGTTCCGGCGTGTCTCGTTTCCGCCGTTTTCTCCTGGTACAGATTCAACAATCCGCCGTACGGGTGGGCAATTCGGTCATTCCGCCAGCCCGCCTCGTGCACCTCGAAACGTCCTCCTCGATTGAGCAGATGCACCACTTTGGGCCAGAGCGAATCCCCGACCAGCGACCGCCAGCGTTCCGGATCGAACACGCTCGGAGGCAGGTGACGCCGGGCCCGCAGAAAGAGTTCCATCTCCTCGGCCGAAGCGTCGGGAACCGCCTGTGATCCGTCCTCTTTCTCGCCAAAGGCGAGATTGGCCATCGCCCGCAGGTAGTAGTCGTCCGGATGACAGAGGTCGAGCGGGGCGTCCGTCCCTCGCTGGCGCCCCAGTCCGCCCGGACCGAATCCGGGTAGCTGCAATCGCTCCGCGATCGCCAGCACCATCGCCTCGAAACCGAGCGGCATCCGTCGACCGAAAACGGTCACCTCGCCCGGAACGGGCGGAATCGCCGGCTGCCGCACCGGCTGGATCTTCGGCACGATGTTGGGTTGACTGCCCTGGAACTCCCACCGCTCCAGATAGGACAGGTCGGGGAAAATGTAGTCCGCGTACATCGAGGTCGGCCCGACCAGGATGTCGCAGGCCACCACGAGCGGCAGCTTCTCGGTGTCGAGGAGCACGGAGATGTTGGTCTGTCCGCCGGGCAGGGAGTAGGTTGGAGCCGCCATGTACAGGAACAGGGCCTTGATCGGGTAGGGGTAGGCATCGCCGATCGAGGGGAGGATCTCCTCGTAGACGTCGCTGCACAGCGGATACCAGTTCCGGCGCGCCGGGTATCCGTCGAACAAGGTCGTCTTCTCGTAGTCGACCCCATGGCGGATCAGACTGACCCCGAACGAGGGCACCTTGCCGGGATGAGCCGTCAGATCGTACGGACCCGCCTTCTTGCCGTCGAAACTCCACGCGCTTGCCTTAACCATGCCGCCGCGGGCGTTGTAGTTGCCGAGCAGCAAGTTCACCGTCATCCAGGCCAGCACGTTGTAGAAACCGTTCGTGTGCTGGGACACGCCCCGATGGATGTCCACCGCTGCCCGCCTGCCGTGCGCGGTGAGTTCCTGCGCCACCTCGACGACGTCGTCGGCGCGCAGACCCGCCAGCTCGGCCCACTCCGCCACCGTCCGTCGACCGACCTCTTCCCGCAAGAGTTGCAACGCGCTCTTCACCGTGGTGCCGTCGGGCAGCTTGCGGTCCACGAACAGCTCGCCGACCACCGGGTGTTCCTCGTCATTCGGGTCCACCGGCACGAGCCGGCCGCCGGATTCCACCAGCAGGAACTTCTCCTCGTACGTCTTGCCGTCCGCCAGCGTGCGCGGCTCGGGGTCGGCGAGCGGTCGTCCGTCGGCGTCGCGCACGTCCGCCGCCCGGACGAAGCGTCCCGGCCGTCCGTCCTTCACCTCGACCAGCCAAGTGGCGTTGGTCCAGTTCGTCTCACCCGCCGCCCGCGCCGCCGCCTTGTTGGCGCACGCGAGGAACGTCCGGTCGAAACGCTCGTGGTCGAGCATCCAGCGCAGGAAGGCCATCGCCAGGGCACCGTCCATCCCCGGCCGGATCGGCAGCCACCGCCAGGCCTTGGCGGCCAGCGGCCCGCACCGAGGATCGACCACGGCGATCCGCGTCCGCCCTTCGGCGAGGCGCCCGGCCAGCCGTGCGCTGCGGTTGGGCGGCCCGTAGTTCGCGGCGAACAGGTTGGCCCCCACGAACAGCACGAACTCGGCGTGGTCGAGGTCCGCCTGCCAATAGAACACCGCGCCGTCCTGGAACTTCCCACCCACGTACTGTTCGCCCACCGCTTTGCTGGTGAAGTAGAGCGATCCCTGACAGACCGTGGTGTGACCGTGGGCATTGACCGTGCCGAGGGCGGCAGCAAGACGACGGTAGAGTTCCGTCCGGCCACCCTTCATCCGGCCCCACACCAGGGCAATCTGGTTGTTCCGCGGTCCGAGGTCGGGATGGGCGGGGTCGATCAGTCGGTCGAGCCATGCGGCATGGTCCCGGCGAAACGCGGCGACACGGTCCGTCTTCCGTGCCGGGTCCTTCTCAGCCCAGATGGCGGCCACGTCCTCCGCCATCCGCTTGGCGACCGCCGCGTCGCGCAGCGCGACCAGCGAGCGCAGGCCCTCCACCTCGCGCCGCTCCTCCCCCGGCACCTGCGCGAACAGCCGCCCCCCCTCGCAGATCTCTTCGATCGCGCGCTCGAAGGGGATCGTCACCCAGCGGTTCTCGCCGCGACGACCTGCCCGCTTGAGCACGACGCGCAGCCGGTACGGATCGTAGACCGTCTGCATCCCGGCCTGGCCCTTCGGGCAGATCGCGCCGTCCACCGCCGCCGCCTTCTGCGGCGCGACCGCGGCGGGCAGATGGGGCGCCAGCGCGAACGGCGAGTACGGGTTGCCATCGATCTTGACCACGACCCCGTCCCGGATCTTGCAGCGGATGCCGCAGCCCGTGTTGCATTGCAGGCACGAGGTCAGGATCTGGTTCTCCGGCCGGATGAGATCGTAGTCCGCATCCGCGCGGTCGCTCGACAACACCGCCCCAGGCCCCGCCGCCGCGGCCGGGGCACCGTCGAGCGACCGTGCGAGCAACGCGCCGCCGAGCAACGCTCCCGTTCCCTCGAGGAAACCTCGACGGGTGACCGGAGGATCGCGCCGTTCATCCGACATGATGCTTCTCCTCCGCGCGCGCTCCGGCGGCCCGCAGGCGCAGAACCACACCCTCGGCCCGCCGCGCCGCGAAAAACACCCCGAGGCCCACGGCCACCAGCAACAACCCCACCAGGTACTCCGCCGTCGTCGCCTCGTAGGAGTACTCCAGCCGCGGGTGCCGGAAGGCCTCCACCAGCCCGCGCAGCTCGCCCACCGTCTGCGCGGGAATCAGGATGTTCAACCGCGCGCTGACGAAGCCGACGGCCGCGAGCAACGCCGCCGCCAGCCACCCCGGACGCCAGCGCAGGGCGAGCAGCACGAACGGCAACAGACCGCTCAGCAGGAGATGCACCACCCAGAACACCCACCAGTAGGGCCCCGACAGAATGAGGTTCACCTCGGGCGCGTGCGGGCCGGGGTTCCAGAGGTAGATGGAGAATTCGGCGAACTCCAGGCCGAAATAGGCGACGAGCAACCCCTGCAGAAGGCGGCGCAGCCGCCCGAGCGCCTCGGCGGCCTGCGAGGGTGCCGCCGCCGAACGCGCCCGCAGCGCGTGCAGCACGTACAGCACCGCCGTTCCGGCCACGAGCGCCGAGGTCAGGAAGACGAAGGGAAGCAGCGCGCTGTGCCAGAACTTCTTCGCCTCGACCACACCGAAGAACGCCCCACTCTGGCTCGGAAACAGCAGGGCGAACAGCATCGCCAGACACAGCATGGGCTTGAGCCAGCCCCGGTCCTCCCCGAAGGAAAGCACCCACAGGACGGCCGCCAGCAGGAGGAACAGGCCGTACATCCAGGCGTTGAACGCCATCATGCTGGTGAAGTTGGGCCGAAGGAAAATCTCCATCGCCCGGTCCATCCGGCCGAGGTCGAGCCAGATCGCGAGAAGTGCGGGGAGCAGCGCGGCCACCGAGAGCGCGATCGTTGCGCGCAGAACCGCGCGATCGGAGAAACCCGCCCAGTCAAACAGGTGGCCCAGACCGCCGACCACGAACGCTCCGCCGGCGATCCCGACACCGTGGAAATAGAGCGCCACCCACAAGCCCCACGGAACGTACGAGCCGTAGCCGGCCGACAAATGACCGTGCGACACCCGGAACCACAGGCCGATCAGCCCCGGAACCAGGGTCGCAACGAACACGATACCCACGATCCACCGCACCCACCGCGGATCGGGCGCCACGTCGCCCAGCGTGTTTCCGGCCGTCCCCTTCCCGTCGTTCATCGCTTCTACCCCACGTAGAACACCCGCGGCCGGGTGCCCAGGTGCGCCAGCAACGTCTCCGGCGTCTCCGTCCTCAGCCGCTCCACGATCAGGGCGTCGGGATCCGCCAGGTCCCCAAACAACGTCGCCCGCCCGATGCAGGTGCTGACGCAGATCGGCAACTGGCCCACGTCGAGACGGTGCAGGCAGAAGTGGCACTTGCGGGCGTTGCCCACCGGCGACTCGCCCGCGCCGCGCGACCAGGCCTTGGCGTACTCCCGCGACGCCTGGCGTTCCCAGACCGCCGGACCGCCCAGCACGCGCTCCGCGCCGTCGATCGCCTCCACGTAGTCCTCCCCGAAGTCCGACGTCCGCGCTCCGTACGGACATGCCGCCAGGCAGTAGCGGCAGCCGATGCAGAGGTCGTAGTCGATGACCGTCACCCCGTCCGGCCGCCGCCACGTCGCGCGTACCGGACAGACCGGAACGCACGGCGGTTGCTCGCACTGCATGCACGGACGGGGCGTGAAGGAGAGGCCGACTTGCGGGTAGCGGCCCACCTCGGCGGTGAGCACGGGGCGGTAGACCACGCCGGGAGGGAGCCGGTTCTCGGCGATGCAACCGACCGTGCAGGCGTGGCAACCGACGCAGCGCCGTCGATCAATCAACATCGCCCACCGCCGTTCCTCCGCCGGACGCGCCATCGCGCGCGCCAGGTCGCGCTGCATGCGCACCAGCACGTCCTCGCCCGACGCCGCGGCGACCCCGCCGGGATCCTCCGGCAGCCGACGCACCGTGGCGGGGCCGCGCGGGTCCTCCGGCGCCGCACGCAGCCGGCCGTGCAGCACGGCCCCTCCCGCGGCGGCGGTCCCGCCGGCCACCAGCAGTCCCGCCCGGACCAGTTCCCGTCGCGTCATGCCCATCGTTCAGCTCCCTCGCCGCCCTCGACCGCCCCCGGCGCGGCCGACCCTCGATCCCGGTCGCGCCGGCGGCACCGCGCCGCCCTGCACAGACGCACCGCGGAGGCGCTCGGCGCGCGCCGACGGAACCGGCGACGCGCCCGACGCGCAGCCTGGCCCGCCGTGCGGGACGGAACGGGAAACCCGTTCCACCGTCCACCGCCGCAGTTCGGCCTCGATGCGCCGCCGCTCCCGCCCCCAAAACGACGCCGTGGGGCACTGACGACCGGCGACGCACGCCGGCATGCCGAGCAGGCACTCGGCGAGCCAGCCGGGACCCTCGACGACCCGCGCCACCTCGTCCAGCGTGATCCGGCGCGGAGGCCGCGCCAGCCGGTACCCGCCCCGGAAACCGCGTTTCGTCTCCACGAGACCGCCGCGGGAAAGTCGCGCCAGCACCTTCACCAGATACGGGAGCGGCACGTCGGCACAGCTCGCGATCTCGGTAATCAGCACGTACCGGCCGGGCGTCCGCGCCAGGCAGATCAGCGCCTGGATCGCGTAGCCCGTCGTGGAACCCAGTCCGATCACCGCGCCGACGCCCCTCCGCGAGGAGATGCATCTAGTATATTGTGGAGCTACTTGTCAACAAGTTTGTGGATATCTGCATCCACAATGCGGGTCAAACCGCAACGGCATGGACGACGAACGGAGGTTCGCCCCGGGACCGCGCGTCGGCCGCCGCGCCGCCCCTACCGGCCGCCGCCCGCCCGACGGCCTCCTCGCCGGCGTGCCGAGCCGGCGGCCGCAAGGGCGGGACGGGCCTTGGTCAGGGCCCGGTCCAGCGCGCGCACGAACTCGACGAAGTCGCCCAGCACCTCCGCGGCAAGATCGGGCGTCTGAAAATGGAAATCGGCCTGCAGCCAAACGGGCTCGTCCTCCACGACCGCCAACGTCAGACGCTGCTCGCCCCCCCGGTGTTGCCCCGCCGGCGTCTTGTACCCCGACGTCGTGAAGGACACCTCGACCGAGAGGGGCGCCTCCGCGGCGTAGGAAAGGACCGCGTAGATCGCCCGCCGCGCGTGCTGCAGCACGATCGCGTCGCCCTTCTTGCGCAGCGGCGGAGGCACGAAAGCCGGAACGCGGGCGACCTTCTCCTCCTGCATCGCCTGCGCCACGGTCTCCGCCCACCGGCGCCGCTTCTCGATGTCGTCCGTCGAATGCTGTTTCATGGCCCGCATCCTGCCATGCCTCCGCCGGTCCATGCAACCCGGCTCGACCGGCAGGCCGGCGGCGCATTCCCTGCGGCAGGGATGCGCCCCAGCGAGCCGTCCGGAAGAACGGAGCGGAGGGAGGGGCGAACGACGCCGGCCAGGCGCCGGGGAAGCCGTCAGCCGCCCAGCAGGTCGCGGACCTTGCTGGCCCACTCGCGCACCTCCGCGCCCTCGGCCCGGACCTCCAGCTCCTTGACCCGCAGGAGCAGCAGGGCCTTGCGCTGGACCCGGTGTCCGGCGAGGTACTGGTGCAGGCGGCGCAGAACGTCGAGCAGGATCGTTTCGTCGGGATGCAGGAGAGCCTGCCCGAGCACCTCGGGGTCGTCCGGCAGATCGCCGTGATCGGCGCGGAACGCATCCACCGCCGCGGCGACCGCCGCCGGGTTTGCGGCGTCGAGGATCCGGCGGAGAGCCTGCTGGCGCTCGGGCAACCCGCCCGACACCTCGAGCCCCGCCCCCTTGGCGATCCCCCGGACCAGCGGGCCCGCCTCGCCCCGTTCGAACAGCCGCGCCAGGTCAGCCTTGTAGCGCCCCAGGCCGGTGACGGAACCGGACCTTCCCCGGCGCGGCTCCCGGCGCAGGTCGCCGTCGACATGCACGCTCCGGTCCCGCTTCTTGTCGATCTCGCGCCAGGAGATATCCCGATCCCGGCTGCTGCGCCGCTCGCGCCGATCGCGTTCGTCGTCCATCACTTCCCCTCCCCGGCCGGCGCGGCGCCGGGGACCAGGGCCGCGGATGGGCCGGCGCCGCCGGTTCGTGCGCCGCGCCTGAACAGGAGCGCGGGCACGGCGAGCTGGGCGGCGAGGTAGCAGGCGAGGATGCCGAGGGTGATCGAGAAACCGAGCGTCCACATGCCCCGATGGTCGGAAATCATCAGCATCCCGAAGCCGATCATGGTGGTCAGCGCGCAGAGCATCACGGCGGCCGATGTGCTGGCAAATCCCTCGACCCCCTCCGGGTTCTCCCGGTAGCGGTGCACCAAGTAGACGCCGTAGTCGACGCCGGTGCAGATCAGCACCGGCAGGGCCATGATGTTGACGAAGTTGAAGGTCCAGCCGAGGAGCCACTGGACGCCGACGACGAGCATCGTGCCGGCCAACAGCGGAATCAGGGTGACCAGCACGTGGAACGCGTTGCGCAGGTAGAGGATCAAGGACAGGAGCACGGCGATGAACGAGTAGATCGTGGCCGAGCGGAAGCTGCTCTCGATTTCGACGGCATTGACGTAGTGGGTCATCGGAAATCCCGTGGCGCCGGGATCGACCTTCCACAGGTCCGAGACGAGACAGGGCAGGAAGGCGCGGTCCCCGATGTTGCGGGTCGGGTAGGCGTAGGCGGCGTACGCCCGGCCGTCGCGCGAGCGGAACCGCGCGTCGATGTCGGGCGGCAGGGCGCGGACCTGGAGGGGGTCGAGGTCGAGGCCGGCGAGGAGGAGGCCGAGGCCGTGGTCGAGCTGCCGCAGGAGCCAGGACTGGAATCCCTGGAGCGCCTCGCGCATCGCCGCGGCGTCGCCCCGGCGGATTCGGCCGGCGATCCGTTCCGCCGTCTCGGCCAGGCCGGAAATCGCCGGGGTCAGCGGCGAGTCCGGCCGGCTCTCCTTGAGGTCGAAGGCGATGTTGCCCGCCTCGTCGGCGATCCTTTCCAACGTCTCGGCGATCTTCCCCGGCTCGACGGGCGGCGGATTCGCCGCGGACGCCGCGGCCTCGCCGCGGATCTTCTCGAGGAAGCCGCGGTGGCGACGCAACGCCGCCACCGCCTCGACCTTCTCCGGCGACATCTCCGGCAACAATCGCTCGTAGCGCCCCGACCACTCCACCCGCGACAGCACCGGCCGCTGCGCCGCACACTCGTCGCCGGCGTCCTTTCCGGCGCCCCGCGCCAGTTCCTCCAGCCTCGCCACCCGCTCGCGCAGCTCGGCAGGGGTCGATCCGGTGACGATCACCGTTTCGGAGGCGTAGTCGGTACGGGACAGCGCCCGGATTCCAAGCACCGACTCGGCATTGCGCGGGAGCATGTTGTTGTTGTCCCAGTCGAGGCGCGCGTCCCGGAGGGCGAAGCCCCCAAAGGCGACGACCAGGGCGGTGACCGAGAGGATCGCGACCCGCGCCAGGCGGCCGCGCGCAAGCCCCTGGAGCCCTTTCTGCATCTGCAGGCCGTAGCGGCGCGGCTTGTGGAACAAGAACAGCAGCACGGGCAGCAGAATCGTGGTTCCGACGAAGATCACCCAGATCGCCATCGCGACGATCTGCCCCAGCTCCGCGAAGCCGAGGAAGTCCGTCAAGCCGACGCCGAGGAACGCGAGCGTCGTCATCACGGCGGCGGTCAGGACGGCCCCACCGGTATGGCCCAGCATCAACGCCGCCGCCTCGACCTCGCTCTTCCCCGCCAACCGTTCGTCGTTGTACCGCTGGAAGAGCTGGACGGCGTAGTCCACGCCGAGCCCGAGCAGCACGCCGCCGAAATAGGCGGAGATCAGGGTCAGCCGACCGATGGTGACGGAGACCAGGCCGAGGGTCCAAAAGATCGCGAACAGCAGCGGGACGAGCAGCAGGATCGGGGTGCGGAGGGAACGGTAGTACAGGAGCAGGAGGAGGAAGATCGCGGCGCCGGAGAAAAGGGTGACGCGGAACGCGTCGCGGGAGACGACCGCCATCTCGTCCGTGACCAGCGCGGGCGTACCCGTCACCAGCGCCCGCACCGACCGACCCGTCTCCCGGGTCACCCGCGCCGCTTCCTGGTGCGCGACCGCCCGCACGGAGCGGGTGAAACAGCGGGCGACCGCTTCGTCTTCCGAATCCGCGACGGGTCGCACGAACAGCAGCATCCGGATCGGATGCTCGCCCTGCGACAGGTAGCCCAGCTCGTCGACCCCCCGCCGGTCCTCCGCCGTCAACTTCGGCGCCGCCGACTCGCCCAGCCGCTCCTGCGGATACGGCGCCTCCAACCACCGTTCGAGACGCCCCAGCGCATCGGTCAGCTGCGCGACCGACTCCGCATCCTTCGCCTCGTCGGCCCCCGCCGCCGCCGGGCCCCGGGAGAACCCGTCCACGATCCCGTCCAGCGCATCCTGCAGGCCGGTCAGCGGCGGCAAGGCCGACCGGCCCGCACGGTTCACCGCCTCCAGGCCGTCGCCGATCTTCCGCAGGTCGTCCAGACCCAGGTAGTAGATTCCCTTCCGCTCGAACTGGTCGAGGTCGACCCGGTAGAAGACGTCGCGGACCTGCCGCTTGGCAAAGCGAGGGTCGGAGCAGACGTCGTCGCCGGGCCTGGCGTCGGCCGGCGGGTCGGCCCGGAGCTTCGCCGCGACGGCGTCGGCAACGGCCCGCAACGCCTCCCGGTCCTCGCCCTCCAAGATCACCGTCGCGAGGAACGGCGTTCCGAACCGGCTCACCACCTCGTCGAAACGCTTGCGGACCGGGACCTCGGGATCCTGCAACGCCGCGCGGTTCACCCGGATGTGCGTCACGAGGTCTGGAACGCGCAGGGACGCCAGCCCGGTGGCCACCACGACCCCGGCGATCACCCCCCACCGTCGCCGGAACAGAAACCCGGCCAGCCGGCGGCCGAGCCGCTCGCCGAGGCGCGCCGCCCTCCCCTTTTCTCCCCCGTCCCCGCGGGTCTCCTCCACCGCCATCGCGAGCCCCTCTTTCCCCCGTTCCCGATCCGCCTCGCGGGCCCCTCCGCGTTCCCCGGGCCCGCACGACCCGGTCAGAACCGCACGCGAGAGCGCAAGAATGCCACGGAATCCCCTGCCGCGGGCTGGCCGAATTTCGACTTGTCGTCCCCCAGCAGGATCAACGCCCCGCCTTCCAGCTCCATCGAACTCCACGGGTTCCAGTTGAGCAGCGGGAAGATCACACCGCCCGGGTGGTCGGCATCGATCGAAACGATGCCGAAGAGACGGAGGAGCAGCTTCGAGTTGAAGAACTTGAAGTCCGCGCCGGCCACGACGTAGTCCCCCACGAACTGCGGCCCCAACTCGTCCACCATCCCGTGCACGAACATCAGCAGGCCGAAGATGTCGCGGGTGAAGGTGTAGTCGAACCCGAGCGTCGCCTTGAGGAACGGACGGCCATCGACCGAGTGGCCGACGATGTCCGGACCGATCGGATCCGGGATGTCGGCCGTGTAGGTCATCTCCTGCGGCCAGATGACCGCACCCTCGAGCCGGAAGCCGGCGTCGTCGAGGAACCCGATCTGACCCGCCACGTCGAAGCCGAAAACCTGCATCCCGGGATAGGCGAGGCCGACGTCGGTCCGGACGCAGCCGCCGAGCTCGCCCGTCGGCACGCGCGTGCCGTCGCAATAGACTTCGGGGACGATGGTGGGGAACGACGTCACCGGCACCGGGAAGTCGCTGAAGCCGCGGTAGTACGACAACGACCAGTCGCTCTCGTCGGTGCGCCACTGGACGCGCGCCCCCACCTGGATGTTCTCCAGCGAAACGTCGGGCGGGTCGGCCGCCGCATCGACCGCAAACTGGTAGCCTACATTCTCCATCATCGTGCGATTGGCGATCAGCGCCGCCTCCGCCTCCGGCTCCACCAAGTTGATCTCGGCGTGCGGGTCGGCCAGCGCCGCCGTGGCCGAGTGCGGGAGGCGGGCCGGACGAAAGACCGGAACCACCACCGCCTCCAGCAGCAGGTCACCCTCGGGACTCGACCACACCAGTCGCACCATCTCGTTGGCCTGCGTGATGCCGAACCGCAGCGGGTCGAACAGGTCGTCCGGGTTGAGGTTGTTCGTCGGCCGGAACCGGTCGGCCGCACCCCAGGTGACGATCTGACGGCCGAACACGATATCGAACCCGTCGAAGATGTCGCGAATCGAGACGTAGGCCGCGTCCGACTCCAGCCAGAACGCGTCCAGCCGGAGCGCATTGGTCAGGTCCTCCAACGGATGATCGGCGCTCGCAAACGCCATCCCGTCGAAGTTCACCCGCAGGTCCAGCTCGTACCGGATGTGCGGGTTGAGACGCTGCTTCACGCCAAGCTCCGCGACATTCCGGTTCCAGACCAGATCGCCCTGCGCCTCCCCCGCCAGCGCGGCGCGGAAATCGGTCGCCGCCTGTCCGTAGAAAATCGGGTCGTCGGCGCGCGCCGCCGTCCCGGCCGCCAGCACGATGCCGGCCACCAGCAGCGCAAGACCCGCCCCACCCGGCCCCTCGGCTCGCCGAAGAAAGCTCCGACGAACCGCGCCGGCGCCGCCCCCTCGTACCGCCGATCCTCCCATCCTGCCTCCAAAGATGCCGTGCGATTCCGCACGGTTCGCCCATCCACGCGTCTTCCTCGCCGCGCAACCTGCCACGCACCCGGGCTGCGGTCAACGAGCCTCTTGGGTGGGCAGGAGCCGGCGACGAACCTCCCCCGTCCTGGACACAAACGCCAAGGCAACGGGACGCGCGGCGGGTCGTACGGTCCCAGCGAACGGCCGCAAGAGGGGGACGGGCAGAAAGCCGGGGGGAGCCTCCAGAGGCCGCACGAAACAGACGGCGAACGGCCCCGGCCTCGGCGGGCGTTCGGACGCCGCCGGCCGCCGATTCCCCGCCCTGCAAGACTCGTCCCCGGTCCACCGGAGCAGAACAGGCGGCATCGCCCGGTCGCCGGTGGGCTTCAGTCGAGCCGTTCGCGCACGAGGTCGGGATAGGCGCGGCGAGCGTAGTCCCGGCAAGTCCGCACGACCTCTTCCGCGGTTCCCGCCTCGACTGCCTCGCCGGCAAGGCTTCGGGCGTCGTCGAACCGGATGGACCGGACGACGGCCTTGGCGAGGGGGACGGAGATGGGCGGGACGGAGATGCGGTCGATCTCGAGGCCGATGAGGAGGGGAAGCGCGAGCGGGTCCTCGGCCATGGCCCCGCACATCGAAACCGGCAATCCGGCCTGGCGACCGGCGCGGACCGCCTGCCGGATCAGGCGCAGGACCGCCGGGTGAAACGGCTGGCAGAGCTGGTCGACGCGTTCGCGGGTGCGGTCGATCGCGAGGGCGTACGGGACGAGGTCGTTGGTGCCGATGGAGAAGAAGGCGGCGTAGCGGGCGAGCAGGTCGGCGACGACGACGGCGGAAGGGACCTCGATCATGCAGCCGACCGGGACGTCGTCCGGAAACGCGAAACCATCGCGCCGCAACCCCTCGCGCGCCTCGGCGACGACCTCGAGCGCTTCGCGGAAGTCGCCGACGCCGCAGACCATCGGGAACATCACGCCGACGCGGCCGGCGGCGGCGGATCGGAGCATCGCCCGGAGCTGGGTGCGGAACAGGTCGCGCTCGCGCAGTCCCAGGCGAAGGGCGCGCAGGCCGAGTGCGGGGTCGAGGGGGTCGGCGAGTGGGGGTCGCGAAGTGAACTTGTCTCCGCCGAGGTCGAAGGTGCGAAGGACGACCGGGCGGGGCGCCATGCGCGACGCGACCATCTCGTAGGCCCGCCGCTGCTCCTCCTCGGACGGCGGACACGGTCGGCCGATGTACAGGAACTCGGTGCGGTACAGGCCGATCCCCTCGGCACCGCTGCGCCGTGCGGCGTCGACCTCGTCGGGAAACTCGATGTTGGCCAGCAGCACGATGCGGCGCCCGTCCCGCGTCTCGGCCGGCCGCTCTCCCTCTCCCTGCAGGGCCCGCTGCAGTTCCGCCAGTCGCCGGGCCCGTTCCCGGAACACCGGCACCTCGGCGGGGGGCGGTGCCACGACCACTTCCCCGCGCGTGCCGTCGACCGCCACGAGCGTTCCTTCCTCGACGGTGCCGACGAGGTCGGGGACGCCGACCACGGCGGGGAGCCCGAGGGCGCGGGCGAGAATGGCGGTGTGGGAGGTGCGCGAGCCGGTCTCGGTCACCACGGCGGCAACGGCGGTATGCACGAGGTGGCTCATGTCGACCGGCGGCAGCTCGTGCGCGATCACGACGGCGCCGGGGGGGAGTTCGTCGGCGGGGTCGGGCTGGAGACCGGCGAGGTTCCGCAGGATGCGCTCGGCGGCGGCCAGCACGTCGCCCTTCCGCTCGCCGAAGAACCCGTCGCCGCTCGCCTCCAACGCCGTGCGGACCGACTCGGCGACTCGCCGCACGGCCCATTCCGCGTTGACGCGATCCTCACGGACCGCCCGTTCGGCCGCCCGGGCCAGCGCATCGTCGTCGAGCAGCTGGAGATGGGCGTCCATCATCCGCACCAGTTCGGCGGGACACCCCGCGCCCCGCACCCGGTCCCTCGCCCGCTCGACCTGTTCGCGACCGCGCGCGATCGCCGCCCGAAGCCGCCCGACCTCGGCCTCCACCGCGGCATCGCCGGCCGCCAGCGTCCGGCGCGACACCGCCAGCGGGCGACGTTCGAGGAGGTGCGCGGGGCCGACGGCGATGCCGGGGCTGGCCGGGACGCCGGTGCGCCGGTCGGTCACGGCACGTCCTCCTCGAAGCCGGCGGCGAGCAGGCCGGCCAGCTCGTCCGCGGCGCGGGCCGCGTCGGGTCCCTCGGCGACGATGTGCAGGGGACGGCCCCGGGCCGCGGCCAACGTCAGCAGCTCCACGACGCTCTTCCCGTCGGCGACCGTCGCACCCGCCCGGACGGTGATCGAGGCCTGGTAGCGGCGAGCGACCCGGGCGAAGGCGGTGGCGGCGCGCACGTGCAGGCCCGAGTCGAAGCCGACGCGGGCGACCCGCTCCACGGCGCCGGTCTCCGCGCCCCCCGTCCGGTCTCGCGACCCTCCCGTCCCGCTCATTCCCCCCCCTCCGCCCCTCCCCGGTCGACGTCGCGATGCCGCACCTCGACCGGGGCCGCCGGCAGCCGAGACGCCAGGGCCCCGGCCAGCGCCACCGAACGATGGCGTCCGCCGGTGCAACCGACGGCGATCGTCAGATAGGTCCGGCCGTCCCGGAGGTAATGCGGCCACAGCCGCGCGAACAGCTCGGCCGTCCGGTCGAGGAACCACCGGGCCTCCTCCGTCGACAGCACGTAGGCCGCGACCCGGGGATCGGTTCCCGGAAGGGCCCGGAGCTCGTCGACGAAATAGGGGTTGGCTAGGAAGCGGGCGTCAAGCACGATGTCCGCGTCGACGGGGACGCCGAACTTGTAGCCGAAGGACAGGACGCGCACCACCAGGCGGTGTTCGGCGGCCGCGCCGCGCGTCAGGTGGTCGACCAGGCGGCGGCGCAGCTCATGCACGGTGAGGTCGGAGGTGTCGAGCACCCGGTCGGCCAGGGCCCGGATCGGCGCCAGCGCCGCGCGCTCGCGGCGCACCCCTCCGAGCACGTCGCCGTCGGGCGAGAGGGGATGGGGACGGCGCGTGGAGCCGAACCGGCGCAGGATCACCTCGTCGCGCGCGTCGAGAAACAAGATCTCGACCCCATGGCCGGCAGCACGCAACGCCTGCACGGCCCGCGGAAAACCGGGGAGGAAGCCTTTCTCCCGCACGTCGATCCCCAGCCCGACCCGCCGCACGTCGGGGCGGTTCGAACAGATGCGGACGAGGTCTCCGGCGAGCACCGTGGGGAGGTTGTCGACGCAGAACCACCCGAGGTCCTCCAGCACCCGCAGGGCGGTGGACCGTCCGGAACCGGAGAGACCGGTGACGATGCGGATGTCGAGCGGGGCGTCAGCGGGAGTGGACATCGATCTCCCCCAGCCGCCGCAGGAGGTCGGCGGCGTCGGTGCAGTCCAGGAGAGCGCGACGGGCCTCGGGGTCGCGCAGCCGGCGGGAGAAGGCGCCGAGCCGCCGGAGGTGCTCGCCCACCGAGTCGGGGGGGACGACGAGGGCCACGACGAGGCGAACGGGAAGGCCGTCGGTGGCGCCCAGATCGAGCCCCGGGGGAGGAAGCAGCAGCACCGCGGCACGCGCGGCGGAAAGGCCGGGCAGCCTGGCGTGCGGGAACGCGAGCCCCTCCCCGATCGCCGTCGTCGCGAGCTGCTCCCGCGCCGCCAGCGCACCGGCAATGGCGGCGGCGTCCAGTCCCGGGATCGCGGACGGATCCGCCAACCGCTCGCCGAGCAGACGAAGCAGGCCGGCGCGACCGTCGGGAAGGAAGTCGAGCACGGCGACCCGGGAAGGGTCGAGGAGAGCGGCCAGTCGGGTCATCCGTTCGCTCGCCTACGCCGTCCGCTTCCGCTTCTGCACCTGCCGCTCGATGCGGTCCACCGCCCGGTCGACGGACGCATACATGTCGTCCGAGACCTCGCTGGACTTGAAAACCTTTCCGCCCCCCGAAATCGTCACGTCGCAACCCTGGAGATGCCGTTCGGTCGAGAGCACCACCTGGGCCTCGGCCGGCCCGGTCAGATAGCGCTGGATACGACCCACCTTGTCCTGGACGTACTGCTTGATCGCATCGGTCGCCTCCAGGTGCCGGAACGTGATCGAAATCCTCATCGACTTCACCTCCCTGCGGTGCGGGCCGGCGGGCCCGCGGCACGCCCCGCGGGCGTCGCCGAGCGGGGCGACGACAGGCGGGGCCGGAATCGTCGGGATGCCGGTCAACAGAACCGCTTCCTGCGCGACGAGCTGAGCAGTCCCATGCTCTCGCGATACTTGGCGACCGTCCGGCGCGCAATCACGATGCCCTTCTCGGCCAGCAGCTTCACGATCTGCTGGTCGGAGTACGGCTGCTGCGGATCCTCGCCCTGAATGATCGCCTTGATCTCGCTGCGCACCGCCTCGGAGGCGATGCCCTCGTCGTCCATCCGGCGGATGCGCGAGTTGAAGAAGTACTTGAGCTCGAAGATGCCGTGCGGCGTCTGCATGTACTTGTTGGTCGTCACGCGGCCGATCGTCGATTCGTGCATTCCCAGGTCGTCCGCGATGTCCTTGAGGATCATCGGCTTCAGCTCGCGGACCCCCTTGTCGAAGAAGTCGCGCTGGCGCTCCACGATTCGCTGCGAGACTCGCAACAACGTCTGCTGGCGCTGGTGGATCGAACGGATCAACCACTGGGCCGAACGGACCTTTCCGCGGACGTACTCGCGGGCCGAGGGATCCCGGTCGATCACGTCGCGGTAGTAGCGGGCAATGCGCAGTCGCGGCAGCCCATCGTCGTTCACCACGACCTGCCATTCGCCGTCCGCTCCGCGCCGCACCTCCACGTCCGGGACGACATACTGCGGCTCCTCGCCCGTGAAGTTGCGCGCTGGCCGCGGCTCCAGCGTCGCGATCACCTCCGCCGCCGCGTACACGTCCTCCACGTCCAACCCCACCGCCCGCGCCACCGCCTGGAAATTGCGCTTCTCGAGATCGGGCAGGTGCCGATCGATCATCTGCACCAGCGGCGGCTCGAGATTCAGGACCTCCGCCTGCGCCAGCAGACACTCCCGCAGGTCGCGCGCCGCCACCCCCAAGGGGTCCATCCGCTGGACCTCCCGCAACACCTCCTCGGCCTCGTCCAGATCGAGCCCCACCTCCTCCGCCAGGTCCTCGAGCGGCGGCTCGCGGAAATAACCATCGCGGTCCAGATTCCCCAGGATGAGGAGCGCGAGCTGCTCCTCCCGCGGCGTGAACTCGGCCAGCCTCACCTGCCACGCCACGTGGTCGTACAAGGTCCCCTTCTGCACGTAGCGCGTGTCGTGGTCCTGCGGAAGCTCCTCCGACGCGTCCGGGCGAAGGAACGGGGGCGGCTCGCCCCGCGAGTGGTTCTCGAGGTAGCGGTCGAGGTCGACGTCGCGAAGCGCCGACCGCGGAACCTCCGTGCCCGGGTCGTCCGGCAGGATCCGCTCCACCCGCTCGGACCAGTCCTGCTCCGGCGGACCGCCCGCCAGCAACCCCGGCTCCGGCGCCTCCGCCGTCGTCCCCTCCGCCGGCTTCTCCGACGACGACTCCGCCGGGGATGACTCCGGCACCTCCTCCAAAAACGGATTCTCCACCAGCTCCTGCTGCACATGCTCCTGCAGCTCGAGACGCGACAGCTGCAGCAGTTTGATCGCGAGCTGCAGCTGCGGCGTCATGACCAGGCTCTGGGTGAGCTTCAGCTGCTGCCGGATCTCGATCCCTACCATCGCACGGCTGAGTATAAACACGGAGGCGGCGGATGGGAAGCCGGGTCGGCACCCTTCTTGCTGCACCCCGCCCGCGGGGCAGCCCACCGGCCCGGCGCGAGGTTCGCATCCCGGCAGCCGACGGGACGAGCACCGACTGCGGACCGCAACAACGACCCTACCGCGGGCAGCGCAACATCGCCCCCGACCCGGGCTCCAGCAGCGGATCGGCCGACGTCCGCCGGTACACCAGCTCCGGACATCCGTGGTCCGACCACTCGACCGGATCGTAGTACCACCCGTCGTTCAGCACCGTCTCGCAGCGGCTCGATGCCGGGTCGCGCGGAGCCTGCCGGATCAGGCACTGCCGCCGACCGAGCGCGTCCAGTCCCAGATCGCGCTTGAGCGGCACGCACTCGGCGAGGGTCACCGGGTTGCGGCACGGTTCGATCGACCGCAGTTCCTCCACCGTCGCCCGCGGACACCACTCCGCCGGACACTCCGGGTCGACGGCGCACGGCCGCCCGTCATCGTACGTCTCGATCAGCCAGCAGCCGACGGTGCACGAACCGGTGTCGAACGGCCGGACGGCATCGAGGCAGAAGTAGTCGGCGTGCAAGCTCTCGACCAGCCGACCCGCCATCGAGGCGAAGGCCGAGGTCCAGTCGGTCTTGCAAATCGAGTCAACATAGGCGTTCCGGCCCCATGCCTGCGCCACCTGGACGAATCGCCGGGGCGGATAGGCCAGTCCCATGGAGGTGTTGCACGAGGGAACGAGCTGGCTCGGGTTCGTTGGGTCGATGTTCTCCGTCATCCCGGGCTCATCGAGGCAGCCCGTCAGCCGGTCCCCGAGCCCGATGCAGGAGGACGCATCCGGCGGCACGCCGACGATGAACCCGAGGAACACGTTCACCGACCCGGACGGCCGCAACGACCGGAACGCCTCGACGTAATCCTCCACCGGCTCGACGAACTCGGGGTGCGTGAAGCAACGGACGTTGGGATGACCGAGGTCGCCGCGGGACATGTCGAACATCTCGGGGTGGCCCGCCTGCACCGAGCAGTCGTCCTCGTCGGTGACGAAGATCACCGCCAGAAGCGAGTCCTCCCGCAAGAAGCCCGCATTGCAGCCGCCGGGGCGCACGTTCTCGGTCAGCGCCTGGCGCACCGCCTTGAGCTGCTGTTCGAACCCGCAGCCGCGCGTCCCCAGCGTCGCGATGCACGAGAAATCCTCCGCCAGCTCCGCGGCGGAATAGCTCCCGGCGTTCGCGGGGTTCCGTGACAGGAAGCTCGGATACGTGCCGGCGCAGCCCGAAGGCAAGCGCGGCTCATGCTGCAGACAGCCGTTGTCGCCGTCCACCGGGTCGGTACACGTAGACACCGGTTGGTTCATGGTTCCCATGTCGGAGGAGATCACCCCGACGTTGAGGTCCTCCACCGCCACGTGGTCGGGCCGCCCGTCGCCATTGCGATCCGGCGGGTTCAGGAGCTCGCCCATCAGTTCCGGAAAACGCGCCGTGAGCGCCGCCTGCTCCTGCGCCATCGAACCCGAGTTGTCCACCAAGAAGAGGAGGTCGAGCTTGGTGAGACCCGGCTGGCGAACCGGCTCGTCCGTCCACCACGGCGAGGCGTCGGCGTCGGCGTCGGCATCGGCGTCTCCGTCGGCATCCGCACCGTCCGGCGGCGGCGCCGTCGAGAGACAGTGCAAGCCCGACGAGTCGCGCTCGTAGCCGGGGTCGCACTCGCAGACCGGCACCGACGCGGCCGCGACGCAGGTCCCGTGATGGGAACAGACGACGTCGTGGCACGGATCGACCGGGTCGTTCGGCAAGCAGGTGAGACCACCCGGACCGCCCGGATGATACCCGGGCCAGCAGGCGCAGTACGGTCCCTGATTCAAGGGCAGCTCGCGGCACTCCCCTTGCCCGCAGTCCACCCCGTCGCACCAGCCGGCGTGCGGGTTCGACCCGCATCCCGCCAGGGCCGCCGCGACAAACGCGGTCGGCAACGCCCGATCGGCAACCCATCTTCTCGTCGTTCTCATCGCCTCGCCCTCCTGAGAACGGGCCGGGCGCTCTCTCCGGCTGCCCGGTCCTACATCGAGCGCCCCGGATGCAGTCCACTCTACACGGCGGGGCAGGACATTTCCAGTCGCCGGGCGAAACGTCGAGCTTCCGGTTTCGGGACGGGCCGGCCGGAACCCCGGGCCGACCGGTGGCGCCGGGGCCGCCGGCCCGCCGGGGGTCCGGCGTCAGTCGATCGGGTCGGAGCCGAGGTACAGCCGGCGCGCGTCGGGATCCGCCCGGACCTCCGCGGGCGATCCGGACCGCAACACACGCCCCTCCACCAGCAGGTACACCCGGTCACAGACCCGCATGGTCTCCGCGACGTTGTGGTCGGTGAGGAGGACTCCCAGCCCGCCCGTTCGCAGGGCCGCGATGCGCCGCCGCAGGTCCTCCGCCGCCAGCGGGTCGATCCCCGAAAACGGCTCGTCCAGCAGCACCACGCGCGGCTCCACGGCCAGCAGCCGGACGATTTCCAGCCGGCGCCGCTCCCCCCCCGACAGCGTCTCCACCCGTTGCCCGGCGACCCCGCCAAGACCGGATCGATCGAGGACCTCGCGGGCCTTTGATTCTGCATCATTGTGACCACGCTCCTCCAGCATGACCTTCACGTTCTCCAGGACAGTCAATCCGGCCAGGACCGAGGGTGCCTGGGGGAGATAGCCGAGTCCTCGGCGGGCGCGCACATGGACGGCAAGCCGGTCGATCGGTTCGCCGAGGAACTCGATGCATCCCCCGTCCGCCGAAAGGAATCCCATCAGAATGCGGAAAGCGGTCGTCTTGCCGGCTCCGTTCGGTCCAAGCAGCCCGACCACCTCGCCGGATCGGACGGCGAGGTCGACGCCACGGAGCACCTCGCGCGAGCCGAAACGCTTGCGAAGTCCGCGAGCGGCGAGCAGGGGGGCGGGGGGGTCGGTCAAGGCGGACGCATCCGGAAGGTGCCGCGGACCTCCTCGATCGACACGGTTTCCGCGGCGAGGTCGAGGACGATCCGGGTGCCCTCGATCACGCCGACGTCACTCTCCACCCGCGGCGACTCGGTCAGGGTGAGCAACCCGTCGGCACCCCGGTACTGGGCCTTGCCGGCCGTGGCGCGCAGTCCCTCCCGCTCGGCACGCACGCCGCCGGCGGCGACGAAATCGACGTAGCCCTCGGCGCGGTGATAGGTCGCTTCGAGTGCCTCGCAGGCGAGGCGCAGCGGGCCGAGCGTGACGGTGACGTCTCCGGAGAAGGTGGCTCGGCCTTCGCGCGCATCGTAGCGCATGCGGCGGGCGCGCACGGAGAAGTCCCTCCGCGGGGCGTCGGCCGTCGCCGTCGCATCCCCGGCGGCCGCGGGAACGGAGGGAGGGGCCGCACCGTCGTTCGATCCGTTGTCCGGAACCTCGGGGGGATGCACCGCTCCCGACGCGGCCGGGACGGCGGTCCACGAGGCCTCGTCAAACACGCCGGCGACGCGGTCGGGGAAGCCGGGGTCCAGCGCCGCGCGCGCGGCCCGCACTTCCAGCCGACCCTCCGGGGACTCGACGACGGCCGCGAGGTCGACGGCGGTCGGCGTCGCCGCCTCGACGGGAGGCCCGGCGCGGGCCCGATCGGCACAGGAGGCCGCTGCCGCGACCAGGACCGTCGCCTGCAGGGCGCGGGCGCCGCCGCGCAACCGCCTTGCCGTTCCGGCCCGCTGTTCGACGATCCGCATTCCCCTCTCCACGGCCCGGTCGAGGCGTGGGGTTCCTGCCGCCAGCCCTTCCCCCCCCGCG
>Ga0209162_1001425_pt1 | contig 23527 bp, 20 predicted proteins | sample YNPNPMetaG_FD_187121 | JGI IMG/M metagenome (GOLD analysis project Ga0209162, IMG submission 187121) | Anoxygenic and chlorotrophic microbial mat microbial communities from Yellowstone National Park, USA - YNP NP MetaG (SPAdes) (version 2) ...
TCCGATCCACGCTCTCGACCGCCAGCGCGGCGATCTGCTCGCCCTGTGCATTGGGGAGGTAGACATACGCTCCGGCGAGCCATTCGGCGAGTTTGCGCGCCTCGCCCCGGCTCAGGTATGTTCGCTGCGTATCAACCACAATCGTCTGAATGCCGGCTGCCACGACCGCACGACCAAGGGTTTGCAATTCTTCGGCAATCTGCTCACGCCCGGCGCGCAATCCAACGTTCGCCCGCCCATCGGTCAACAACACCAGCACCGTTTGCATAATGCCGCGTGCCCGTGCCTGTTGTGCCACATCGATGGCTGCCAGCAGCGCGGCTGCCAGCGGTGTGCCGCCGCCGGTCGGAAGCAGATCGAGTGCGCGTCGCGCAAGCTCGACACTCTGCGACGGCGGCAGGAGCAGTTCGGCGCTTTGCCCGCGGAATGCCAGCAACGCCACCCGATCACGGTGGACATACGCCTTCTGAAGCAGGGCATGAACTGCGCCTTTCGCCTGACGCATGCGATGCAACGCCATACTGCCGCTGGCATCCACTGCGAAAAGGAACAGCGCACCAGCCTTGCTCCGATACTGTTTGATCCGCAGATCATCAGCGCGCAGCAACACCCGCGATGATTGCGCATCTGCGCTGGCCTGCGAACGACGGAGCGGCTGGAATGGCGCAGCAGCCCGCAGAGTGGCGGACACATCGATCCTGCCGCGTCGCGGATCGCCGGGGATGCTCCGAATATGCCGTCCGCGCTTCCCTGCAACCGTTCCGCGCGAACCGGTCTTGCCGCGCCGCAACGCGCGGAACGGCAGTTGCTCCAGTTCAACCGGCAATTCGGCAGCCAGCGCACTGAGCACCTGTTCAGGCGGAATGGTCAACTCTTCATCCGAGGGCGGTTCAGGCGGCGCGTCGGACGTGTCGCTTTCGGCGTCGGGAGGAGGTGGAGGCGGCGCCTGGTCGGGCGGTTGATCCGGCGGAGGGGGAAGGCGGGTCGCGCGCGGCAGAATCACCAGCCGAACCGCCAGTTCCAGGTCTTCCTGCTCGACCCGGTCGCGCAGACCCAGGGCGGCTGCGGCACATGCGGCATAGACGGCGAACGTATCGGCGCGATGCCCTTCGACGCCGCAGAGCGTTGCCATCGCCAGCAACTGTTCGATCTGCTCGTCCGCGATCTGCACCTGTGGCAGTTGTTCACGCGCCGCCAGCACCAGCCCGCGCAGCAGATCGAGTTCATCAGTGTACGCCTCGGAAGCCTGTGCAGGTGCGCGACGCACATTGCGCCGCACGATTTCAGCGCGCGCCTGTTCGTTCATGGTGCGCGGCAACACCAACAGCAGACCAAGCCGGTCGAGTAGATGGCGACGTGGCAGACCCTCAGCCGGATCGTAGGAGCCGATAAAGGTGAAACGCGCAGGGGAACGGATGCTGAGACCCTCGCGTTCCAGACGCACTTCGCCGGTATCGATTGCAGCGATCAGCGGATTGATGATCGCATCAGGCAGCAGATTGACCTGATCAGCGTAGAGGATGCCGCCATCGGCGCGCGCCAGCGCCCCCGCCCGTGCAACCCGCCGCCCGGCGCGCAGCGTCGCTTCGATATCCAGTCCCCCCAGCAGACCGGCTTCGTCGACGCCGAGCGGCAACTCTACAAATGGAACCGACCGGTCGCCAGAGCAGAGCAGATCGCGCATACCACGCGCCAGGCTGCTCTTCCCTGCACCAGCAGGCGCGCCCACCGCCATCCCCCGCAGGCGCGGCTCGACTGCCAGCAGCAGCAACGCCTGTTGCGCAAATTCCAGACCAACCAGTGCTGGCAGGGGAAGTGTCGCCATTACAAACGCACCGTCTTACTCTGCGCCCGCGAGCGGAAGGTTACAACAAATGCGCCCAGACGCACAACCGCGCCATCAGGCAGCGCAACCGGCGTCTGCGGCGCGAGCGCCGCGTCGTTCACGAACGTTCCATTGGCGCCGCCCAGGTCGGTGATCGTCCACTGACCGCTGGCATAGCGCAGCAGCGCGTGCCGCCGGCTGACACCGCTGGATCGCGCATCGAAGGGTGACAGATCGATATCGGGGAAGATATGATCCGCCGGGTCCTGACACCCGATCAGCATCTCGGTGCGATCGGTCGGCAGCGCCACGGTTCGCCCATCGTTCAGCACCAGCGCAAACGGCGGAACGGCGACTGGACTGGTCATCGTCAGAAGTTCGGTTTCGAGGCGCGCAAGTTCACTGCGAGCGCGTTCGAGCAGCGCATTGATCGTCGCCTGGTCCTGCTCGAGTTTGCGAATCTCCTCCTGTTTGCGCCCAATCTCCTCGACCTTCGCCAGCGTGCGCTGCGCATTCGCCAGCGTTTGCTGCGCAATCTGAAGTTCCGCCTCTTTGCGCGCCAGGTTGGCGCGCGCTTTCGCCAGACCTTCCTCGGTGATTGCGCGCAACGATGAGGGTTGATTTTGGAGCGCCTGCTCATTGGCAGCGATGTAACTGCGGGTCGCCGCGATCTCCTCGGTCAATGCACTGATCGTCCGTTGCGCATCGGCGATCTCCTGCGCCAGCGCCTGTCGCGTGGTCATAGGGGTCCCTCCCTTGTTCTGCCTCAACGTTCTTTATTGGGAAAGACGTTGTGCGCAGGTGCGCTGTTGCGATTATAGCACCGAATCTTGTCGTCCTCTGCAACTTCTGATATACTCACCCCGAACACCTGTGCAGATATGCTGTGCTGTTGGAGGGGGCATGCAACTTCTCTGGATCGATCCGCGAGCGCTGGAGCCAGACCCGCAGGGCGTTCGCGAGGACCCTGGCGATATTGATGGGCTGGCGGCAACGATTGCTGAGTATGGTTTGCTGCAACCGCTCGGCGTCGTCGATCTCGGGCGTGGCCGCTACCGCGTAGTGTATGGCAATCGACGGCGGCTTGCTGCGCTGAAACTGGGGCTGGAACGGGTGCCGTGCGTGCTGCTCGATCCCGATGATCCGCGGGCATTCCTGCGCCAGTTGACCGAAAATCTTCAGCGCCGCGACCTGAACGACCTGGAGCAGGCGCGCGCATTTCAGAAATTGCGCGAACAGATTGCGCTGGATCGCGGTATCAGCGAAGAGAACGCGCTCGATGAAGCCACGGCGCGCATGGTCGGTCTCTCACCCCGCACGGTGCGGCGCTACCTGGGTCTGCTCGACCTGCCGCTCGAAATTCAGGAGTATCTGCGGAAAGGCGAACTGAACGTCACCCAGGCGCAACATCTGCGACGTGTGCCGAATGAACGCACGCAGATCGAACTGGCGCGCGCCGCTGTTGAAGAAGGCATGTCGGCAGCCGAGATCAGTCGCCTGGCGAGTTTTTTCGCCGCCAACCCCAATCTTTCGCTCGATGATGCGCTGCACGCGCTGCAACAGGGGATCGATCTCACGGCTGGCGCGCCGGTTGTTGCCCGTCCGTCGTCTGACGGTTCGTTGCTCAAGGGCGCCGCAGTCGGTACGCTGCCCGGCGATGAGCACGACGCCGATCTGTGGGATGAGGAAACGTCAGATGCAGACCTGGACGCTCCCGACGTCGAGGAAGAGACGATTGAGAATCAGCCCAAAAACAAAGCGCGCGTCTTCCGCATTCGTTCACTCGACCAGATGCTCGATGAAACCGACCGCCTGTTTCGCGCGCATGCCGAGGGCGATCTGATCAAATGGGTGCGCAAGGATCAGGATGCGCCGATGAAAGTCGGGTTGCTGCTGAAGCAACTCGAGGCGCTGTCGCGCGCCCTGCGCGAGATCGCGCGTCAGCAGAACTGGGTCTTTGAGGAGGGGTGATTCACATCCTGGGTGCGCGGGCGTCTCGCCCGCAGGGTGCGTGTGCAGGGTGCGCGGGCGTCTCGCTCGCAGGGTGCGTGTGCAGGGTGCGCGGGCGTCTCGCTCGCAGGGTGCGTGTGCAGGGTGCGCGGGTGTCTCGCCCGCAGGGTGCGTGTGCAGGGTGCGCGGGCGTCTCGCCCGCAGGGTGCGTGTGCAGGGTGCGCGGGTGTCTCGCCCGCAGGGTGCGCGGGCGTCTCGCCCGCAGGGTGCGCGGGCGTCTCGCCCGCAGGGTGCGCGGGCGTCTCGCCCGCAGGGTGCGCGGGCGTCTCGCGCGCAGGGTGCGTGTGCAGGGTGCGCGGGCGTCTCGCTCGCAGGGTGCGCGGGCGTCTCGCCCGCAGGGTGCATGTGCAGGGTGCGCAGGCGTCTCGCTCGCAGGGTGCGCGGGCGTCTCGCCCGCAGGGTGCGTGTGCAGGGTGCGCGGGCGTCTCGCCCGCAGGGTGCGCGGGCGTCTTGCTCGCAGGGTGCGTGTGCAGGGTGCGCGGGCGACTCGTCCGCAGGGTGCGCAGGCGTCTCGCTCGCAGGGTGCGTGTGCAGGGTGCGCGGGCGTCTTGCTCGCAGGGTGCGCGGACATCTCGCCCGCAAGCAACGATACGACACATCTTCTTCTCCCTTTATGCGAGAAGAAGGTTATTTACAGGGTCAGGTTTTTTGGAAAGCCCCGCGTTCCTTCGCTCGTTTTGGGCATCAGCACGCCCCAACTCCCCCTTCGCCCCTTGGTGGAAGAAGGGAGCAAAGGCGCATCAGCACGCCCCAACTCCCCCTTCGCCCCTTGGCGGGAGAAGGGAGCAAAGGCGCATCAGCACGCCCCAACTCCCCCTTCGCCCCTTGGTGGGAGAAGGGAGCAGGGGGGATGAGGGGCAAACGGGCATCAGGACGCCCCAACTCCCCCTTCGCCCCGCGTGGGAGAAGGGAGCAAAGGCGCATCAGGACGCCCCAACTCCCCCTTCGTCCCTTTGTGGGGGAAGGGAGCAGGGGGGATGAGAAGGCAAATGCGCCCACGCACGCCGCTGCCCTGAGCGCCCTAGCGCCCCCCCATGCCGGTCAGCGTGACCCCCTGGACGAAGAGACGTTGTGACAGGAAGAAGACGGTCAGCACCGGGATCAGGGTGATGATCGACACTGCCATGAGCAGGTTGAACTGGGTGAAGTTCTGCCCGCGGAACAGGTTCAGCCCAAGTGCAAGGGTGTACAGGTCCTGCGAGCGAATGTAGATCAGCGGATCGAGCAGGTTGCTCCAGTTCCCGATGAAGGCAAAGATCGCCACAGTTGCCAGCGCCGGTTTGGAGAGTGGCAGAATGATCTCGAAGAAGATGCGCAACGATGATGCGCCATCGATACGCGCAGCATCATCGAGTTCGGTTGGGATCGTCATAAAGAACTGCCGCAGCAGAAAGATGAAGAACGCATACCCGAACCACGCTGGCAGGATCAGGGGCCAGAGGGTGTTCACCAACCCCATCTGGCTGAACAACAGGAAGCGCGGCACGATCGTCACCTCACGCGGGATCATGAGGGTCGCCAGCAATGCCAGGAACAGAATGCCGCGCCCGCGGGCGCGCAGTCGCGCGAAACCGAATGCCACCAGGGAACAGGAGATCAGGTTGCCGATCACATTCGCGGAGGTGACGATCAGTGAATTGATCAGGAAGGTGTTGAAGGGAAGAATAGTCCAGCCGCGCGGATAGTTCTGCCAGAGAAACGTCGTCGGAAAGAAACCGGGCGGGTAGGTGAACACATCTTCGCTCTGCTTCAGCGATGTCGAAACCATCCACATAAAAGGAAGAACGAACAACACCGAGAGCGCGAGCAGCAGCGCATAGACTATCACCCGCTGCACCAGACGCTGGTTGCGCATACTGAACAGCGGTCCGCTCTGCGTTCGCACACTGGCTATCGTCGTCTGTTGCAGATCGGCATCCATTGAATCACCCCTTCCGCCACACGCCTACCGCGCAGCTTCGCCCTCGTAGAACACCCAGTACTTCGCGCCCAGGAACTGGAGCGCGGTGATCGCCATGATCACCACCAGCAGAATCCACGCCAGCGCCGAAGCGTACCCCATCTGGAAGAACTGGAACGCCACCCGATAGATGTACAATCCGAACATCAACGTCGCATTCGCCGGTCCGCCATTCGTCATGATCAACACCAGCACGAATCCCTGAAGCGACGCAATAAAGCCGACGATCAGATTGTAGAAAATGACCGGCGACATCATCGGGACGGTCACATGCCAGAACTTCATCCACGGTCCGGCGCCATCGATGGAGGCTGCCTCGTACAGATGCTGCGGTACACTCTGCAACCCGGCCAGGTAAATCACCATCGATCCGCCCGCCCCCCACAGACTCATCAGGATCAGCGCTGGCTTCGCCCATTGCGGTTGCACCAGCCATCCCGGACCCTTGATGCCGAACCAGGACAGCACGGTATTGATCAGACCAAAATCCTGGTGCAGGATCATGATCCACAGGATTGCGACGGCGATACCGCTTACCACTGATGGCAGGTAGAAAATGGTGCGAAAGACCGAAATGCCCAACACCTTCTGGTTCAGCAACAACGCCAGCAGAAATGAGACGATCAGCCCCAACCCGACGCTGCCGACGCCGAAGTAGAGCGAATTCCACATCGCGGTGTAGAAGAGCGGATCGGCGATAAGACGCTGATAGTTCTGCAACCCCGTCCAGTTCGGCGGCGTCATCATCGACCAGTTCGTAAAACTGATGGCGAACGATGCCAGAATCGGTCCGGCATCGAATGCGATGAACCCGATGATCCAGAGCGAAATGAAGAGATAGAATTCACGCTCTTCGCGTCGCGCCAGTTTCCCCAGTTTGGGCTTCCCCATCGGCTTTGCTGCGGCGCGCCCGACGCTCTCTTGCATAGCCATACACAGTCCCTTCGCAGACAACTTTAAGGGTCTGGAGGAGCGGCGCCCCCAGACCCGTTGACATACATCACGCCCGGTTGACGGCAATGATCGGATCGACGGCGGCAAACACCTGGTCACAGGCTTCTTTCACGCTCAACTGACCGGCCACCACCAGGTCCCAGATCGGTCCTGCCGCCTGCGTCACCTGCGGACCGGTCGGTTGATCGATGATGTCGTGGCTGGCAATCGTGCGCATCGCCTGTTCGACATATTTTGCGCCAGGAGGGGCGAACTTCGAGTTGAGGTACGAGGGCCACGCCGAGAGGCGCGCCGGGCTGCCGCGACCGGTAATCCCCCACATATACGATTGACCGGCGGTTGAGAGATAGTCGTTCAGGTAGATCCATGCCGCGTCGGGGTTCTTGCTGTCGCGGGTGATCATGTAGGCGCTGCCAGCGGAGAAGGTGACGTGCGCCTTCGGACCACGGGGCCACATGGCGATGTCCCAGTTGAACTTTGCGCCAGCACGAATTGGCGGGGTTGCCCACGAACCCTGCATGGTCATGGCGATCTTGCCGAACTGGAAGGCGGGCCAGGCGACGTTCTGCAGATCCGCCGGACTGGGCACGGCGCCTTTGTCGCGCAATTCCTGCCACCATTCGAGTGCAGCGATCGCTTCGGGTTGATTGATCAGGCACTCATCCTCCTTCGGCTCACGCAGGTATTGGGCGCCGAACGGCATCAAGTACGGCGGCGCAACCAGCGAGTCACCGAGGGTTGGAAGTTCACCCAACCCGAAAATCTTGTTCGGTCCCTCGCCCTGGGTCAGTTTCAGCGCGACTTCCTTCAATTTCTCGAGGTCCCACGTTTCATCCGGGTACGGGATGCCAGCGGCATCGAAGATATCCTTGTTGTAGTACAGATTGGCAGGACCCTCATCGTATGGGATGCCCCACAACTTGCCGTCGCGCTGGTAGGAGACGAGGGATTGCGGCGTGAAGTCCTGGAGATTGAAGTCCTTCTCTCTGGCAATATAGTCGTCAAGGGGACGGAACAGACCATTCTTGATGAACTCCTGCGCCCATGAAAACTGGCAGTACATAATGTCGGGCAGAGCGTTGCCGGCAGCCTGCGCGACATACTTTTGCCGGTACTCGGCGAACGGCGTATTTTCTGCTTTGACGACGATGTTCGGGTGACGCTGCATGAAGAGGGCATCGAACTGCTTCTGGCGTTCAAAGAAGACCGCATCCCAGGAATGTGCGACGCTGATCTCCACACGCTCGGTCGGATCGGAGACAGCACTGGCGGGCCATCCGCTGTTGCCTTCCTCCAGATCATAGAGGGATGCTGGCGTCGGTTCAGTTGCCGGCGGAGTGGTCGGCGCAGCGCCCGTTCCGGGTTGCTGTGGCGCCTGACCGCATGCTGCCAGCACTGTTGCGATTGCCGCGCTACTCAAACCGAGGCGTGCGCTGATCTGCAGGATCTCCCGTCGACTCAAACCGCGTTGTCTCAACTCATGCGCGAGTTCTTCCTCGTGATGGGTTGCCATAGCGTTCTCCTCCATTGTTGCCAGCGTATATCTCGATAGTCTTGCCTGATTGCAATGGTCGCCAGTGCCGTCACGTCGTACTGGTGCAGTCGCACTGCCTGTGAGGAATATCTGTACATTCGACCGTCACCGGAAGCAATGCCCGGGTCGGTGCGCGGGGTGATGGGTGGTCGATCATGAAGGTCGAGAATGGACATCGACTCTCTATTTTCCTGCTTCCAACGGGCTGATTGTTGCGATGACACAGCGGGGTGCATCGAAATACGGAGAAGACGCCTGTATCTTATAATTTTCCGAATCAATTGTCAAGAAAAAGTTTACGGGCCATCGCCAACAGGTACACTCGTCAGGCGGATCACCCGGGAGGGTGTGTCAGAATGAGAAGAGCGCAGGATCAACCAGACGGTATAGATTGAAGGATCACGTCCTGATGGGTCGAACAGGCACGATGTCGCATACGAACACTCCGGAACCGTCGAGAGCCGCCCCAGTACCTGAATCAGACCCGCGTCGAGCACAAACTGCGGCGGTGCGATAGTATTGCGATGGACGGCGAACAGAACTGTGCTGCATCCACACCCAACCACCAGCACGAGAGCGACGAGCGATGCTGCGATCACCGGGCGTTGTCGTGCAAAGAGGCGCATATCACCTATCCCGCTCATCCACGTCGCATGCTCTGGGGTAATGAAGATTGCTTATTGTTCATTGATATGTTTACCGTTGACAGGCGACGCAGCCGCCGGTTCACGTCGCATCACATCAAGCAGACTGACGACCGTCTGATGCACTTTGTAGCGCACCAGCAACGCGAGCGCATCGGGGTCGCGCCGATGACACGCCTCAAGGATCGCCTGGACTTCGAAGAGGGAGGTGCGCATCCGCTCAGGAAAAGCGTACAACTGAAAGTGGCGGTAGCGGGCGCTCAAATCCCAGAGTTGCGCGATCAACTGGAGCAAATGTCGTCGCCCGGCAGCGCGGTAGATGGTAAAGTGAAAGGTGCGATGCAGATCGAGAAGGGCATCGAAATCGTCTATCTTTGCGGTCTTTTCCATCTCGATCTTCAATCGATCAAGGGTTGCCAGATCGGCGGCGCTCAGGCGCGGCGCTGCCAGGCGCGCCGCCAGTTCTTCGAGCGCCTCGCGCACCTGATAGATATCGAGCAGTTCTTCAACCGACAATGCCTCAACAAAGACGCCGCGGTGCGGCACGATGCGCACCAACCCGCTCGATTGCAGGCGCGCCAGCGCCTCGCGCAGCGGCACCAGGCTGACGCCGAAACGTCGCGCCAGGTCGTTCTGATCGAGGCGCGACCCCGGCGCCAGTTCGCCGCTCAGAATCATGTCGCGCAGGCGCGCCATAACCTGTTCGGTCATGGTGCGTTGTGGCAGATCGGTCATGATACGTTATAGTAATCAGGAAGATAATGACTTCACTGCAAAAACGCACCGCTGAGACGCCGAGGGCACAGAGAGCGCCAGGAACAAAACATGGTTCAATGCGCGACGAAGCATGCGTCTGAGCCAGACAAGAGACTTTCTCTGTGGACGCCGCGTCTCTGCGGTGAAATATCCTTTTTGCAGTTGGACTGTAATATTTTATATTGCTTTCGCCGGCTCTGTCAAGACCTGTTCAAAGATGAGTAACCATGGTTGCTTGTTCCTGTTCGGTTTCGTCGCAATGAGTTGAGACTTGACACTGGAGCGACACCATCGTACACTACGCCCGTCATATATATTTTATTGGAACAGGCGATGGGCGTATGGCGATCACCATTATCGGCGCGGAAGCGCGCGACATTCGGTTTCCCACCTCCCGCACCCTCGACGGTTCGGATGCGATGAACCCCGATCCCGACTACTCGGCGGCATATGTTCTGCTGCACACCAATATTCCCGGGCTGACCGGGCATGGGCTGACCTTTACCATCGGGCGCGGCAATGAGTTGTGCGTTGCTGCCTGCCATGCCTTGTTCCCTATGGTGTTGAACCGGTCGCTTGAGTCGATCACTGCCGACATGGGCGCCTTCTGGCATATGATCACCGGTGATAGCCAGTTGCGCTGGATCGGTCCGGAGAAGGGGGTCATCCATCTGGCGACCGCCGCAGTGGTCAACGCTGTCTGGGACCTGTGGGCGAAGGTCGAGCAGAAGCCGCTCTGGAAGTTGTTATCCGATATGTCGCCGGACGAACTGGTACGCTGTATCGACTTCCGCTACATTTCCGACGCTCTGACGCCTGACGAGGCGCGCGATCTGCTGCGCCGTCAGGAAGCGACACGCGCTGAACGCGAGGCGGATATGCTGGCGCAGGGGTTTCCTGCCTATACCACGTCCGCCGGATGGATCGGCTACTCCGACGATAAAGTGCGTCGGTTGTGCCAGGAAGCAATCGATGCTGGCTTCCAGCATATCAAAATGAAGGTCGGGCGCGATCTCGATGCCGATCGTCGCCGCGCTCGCCTGATCCGCGAGATCATCGGACCTGATCGCAAACTGATGGCGGACGCCAACCAGGTCTGGGATGTGCCACAGGCGATTGCCTGGATGCGCGAACTTGCCGACTTCGATCTGTGGTGGATCGAAGAGCCGACCAGCCCTGACGATATCCTTGGTCACGCCGCAATCGCACGCGCGGTGGCGCCGGTCGGCGTCGCTACCGGCGAGCACGTGCAGAACCGCATTATCTTCAAGCAACTGTTGCAGGCAAACGCTATCAGTTTCTGCCAGATCGACGCCTGCCGCCTCGGTGGGGTGAACGAAGTGCTGGCGGTCATCCTGATGGCGGCGAAATTCGGCGTGCCGGTCTGTCCACATGCTGGCGGCGTCGGGTTGTGCGAATATGTGCAACATCTGTCGATCTGGGATTATATTTGCGTCTCCGGGTCGCTGGAGAATCGTGTGATTGAGTATGTCGATCATCTGCACGAACATTTTCTCGATCCGGTCGTCATTCGCAATGCCCGTTATATGCCGCCGCAAAAACCGGGGTATAGCATCGAGATGAAGCCCGAATCACTGGCGATGTATGAATATCCGAACGGCGCAGCATGGCGGTTGCACGTTGCACGTTGAAGGTTGCACGTACAGCAGAGCGCTCCTCGTGGTCGCCCGATGTCGGAGCTTTACTGTAACGGCATGTCGAACCTCAACCCCAGAGAAAGGAATAATAATGATGTACGAGCCAACCCTCGAGTCTGTCCGTGCTCACGTCGTGCCTGACTGGTTCCATGACGCCAAATTGGGGATTTTCATTCACTGGGGTCTCTATTCCGTGCCTGGATGGGCGCCGACGACTGGACCGCTCCATGAGGTGGTGGCAAAAGAGGGGTGGCAGGGATGGTTTGCACGTAACCCCTACGCCGAGTGGTACATGAACTCGCTGCGCGTTCCGGGCAGTCCGACGGCGTCGTACCACGCACAGCACTTTGGCGCCGACTTTCCGTATGAGCGTTTTGCCGAGACCTTCAACCGCGATACGTCATCCTGGGATCCATCGCAGTGGGCGGATCTGTTCAGGCGCGCTGGCGCGCGGTATGTCGTTCTCACCACCAAACACCACGATGGCTTTCTGCTCTGGCCCAGTTCCCGCCCTAATCCATTCCGCGAAGGGTACCACGCCTCCCGCGATCTGGTCGGCGACCTCACTGGCGCCGTGCGCGATGCGGGGCTGCGCATGGGTCTCTACTATTCCGGCGGACTCGACTGGACGTTCAACGATCGGGTGATCGCCGATATGATCGACCTGTTCATGGGCGTGCCGCAGCAACCGGAGTATGTTGAGTATGCCAGCGCTCACTGGAAAGAGTTGATCGACCGCTACCAGCCGAGCGTGTTGTGGAATGACATCGGGTATCCGGCGGCTGCGAATCTGCCCGAACTGTTCAGTTATTACTACAACACCGTGCCTGAAGGCGTGATCAATGATCGTTTCACCCAGGCGCCGGTTGGCGACGGTCCGCCTGACCCGGCGGCGATCATGCAGGCGATCGCGCAGGGGATGCTGCCTGCACCGCCGCACTTCGATTTCCGCACGCCAGAGTATGCTGTCTTCCCCGACATCAAAGCCGAAAAATGGGAGTCGTGCCGCGGCTTGGGGTATTCGTTCGGTTACAATCGCAATGAAACGGTTGACGACATGCTCTCGCCCGCTGAACTGGTGCGCTCCTTCGTCGATATCGTCAGCAAGAACGGCAACCTGTTGATCAACGTCGGTCCGATGGGCGATGGAACCATTCCGACCGAACAGGCGGAGCGCCTCGAAGCGCTTGGTGCGTGGCTGGCAGTCAACGGCGAGGCAATCTATGGCTCACGTCCCTGGACGCGCGCCGAAGGAACGACCAATAGCGGCGTCGGGGTGCGTTTCACGCGCAAAGGATCAGACCTGTATGCGATACTGCTCGACACGCCGCAGCAACCACAGGTGACGCTCACCGGTCTCACCATCCCTGCCGGAGCAGGCGTTACCCTGTTCGGCTATGGCGACATCGCTGCGGTGCAACACGACAGCGGGCTGACGGTAACGCTGCCATCGCCGCTCGCCGACGCGCCTGCGCACACGATCAAAATCGTTGGCGGCGCGGCGTGAAGTGTTATTGCACCGCTGAGAATGTGAGAGGTTTTATAGCAGTTCTCACAAAGGGTTGAACCTGATGGACGGGGTTGAACGTTCCCGGAGTCGCGCGCCCCACGCAGCGACCGAAATGAATTTCGGTCTACACTTCGCCGGAAGCGGGCGTCTCGCGCGATGCGGCAGACCCAGACAAAGGGTCAATGTATCTGAGAACTGCTATAAAGGTTTTCGCTCTGCAAGCGCCACAGCGGTGGTCGTTCGCCGTCACTCCTGATCCGGCTGGCTCAGGTCAACCTCGAAGGTGACATCGATCTCCGGGTGCAGTGACGAGCGGACTGAACAATATCTGTTGAGCGCCAGATCGATGGCGCGCTGCACCTTTTCAAGCGTCGCGCCTGTGGCGGTTACCTGGTAATGGAGAGCGATCCGGCGGTACCGCCACGGCGGATCGGCGTCCTGCTCGCCATCGACAGCAATGACCAGTCGATGGAGCGTCGTCCGCTGTTTCTTCAGAATTTCCACCAGATCGACCGCCGAGCACGAAGCCAGCGCGATCAACAGGGTCTCCGAGGGTTTGACTCCCACGCCGCCGCCGGGCGCAAGGACAATACTGTGGTTGGTGCTGTCCACGCCGAGGAATGTCCGGTCGGGGATCCAGGTGAGTTCGATGTGTGCCATAGCGTTTGTCTTCCTGTCGAACGAAGCGTCTTGTCGTCATTGTACCCGATGCTGTTACAGCGCCTGGCGCCAGCGCCCCCTTTCTTTCTGGATAGAACAGAACGCCCTTCGCCCGTCTGTTGCCTGTACGGAGATGAAGAAGCGCTCTGAACGCATTCCAGCCCCGCTTTGCGGGGCTGAAAAAACCCTGCCTCTCTGGTAAAACAGGCGTATGAGACAGAACAAGCCCTGACTGCGCTCAACTCAGCGCGCGGTACACTTCCGTCTCGAACGCCTCGAACAGCGGCAATGATTTCGTGTCGGCAAACGGCAAGATCTGTGTCATGTACACACCGCCAATGCCCCGGACAGGATCGATCCAGAAGTACGAGTTCGCTATGCCAGCCCATTGCAGACTGCCCGCCGAACGACCGGTGGGCGCCGGTTCGAGATTAACCTGCCAGGTCACTCCCCATCCCTTGGGTAGCCCCGGAAAGAACTCGGCATCATTCGAAAACTGCGGCATCACTGTTTTCATCGGTGTGACGCGCAGGTCGCCGATTGCATTCTGGCACATCAGATCAACCGTTTCGGCGTCGAGCACACGCACGCCGTCGAGTTCGCCACGGTTGAGCACCATCCGCACGAAGCGCGCGTAGTCGCCTGCCGTGCCGTACAGCCCGCCGCCTCCCAGATCAAACTCGGGATCCTGCGGCAGCTCAAACTCCATCGGTGCGAGCGCGCCATCTTCGCCGCGTGCGTGGATCGTCGCCAGACGTGCGCGCATGTCCGGGCGAATCTTGAACGCCGTGTCGTTCATACCCAGTGGACCGAGCAGGTGATCCTGCATATATGCACTCAGTTTCTGGCCGCTGACCGCTTCGACCGCCAGACCGGCAAAATCGATGCTGATGCCGTACTCCCAGCGCTCGCCGGGGTCGAAGAGGAGCGGAGTCTTCAGTGCTGCGATCCTGCCACTGGCAATGTTGGGTACACCCATCACCTGCTGATAGCGGAGAATATCCGCGTTCCAGAACTCGTAAGAAAACCCCGCCGTATGCGTCAGCAACTGGCGCAGCGTTATCGGGCGCGTTGGCGGGCGCAGTTTCGGTTTGCCCTCTGCGTCCCAACCCTCCAGCACCTGCGCTTCTTTCAGCACTGGAACCCACTGTTCGGCGGGGGCATCGAGGTCAAGCTTTCCCTGTTCAACCAGCTGCATGGTGCACGCGCCGGTGATCGCCTTGGTCATCGAAGCGATCCAGCAGACCGTATCAATCGTCATCGGCGCGCCGGTCGTCAGGTTGCGCTTCCCGAACGCCCCTTCGTACAACACCCCTTCGCGGTTTACAACGACTGCCACAACTCCTGGTACATCGCCACGCTCGACGGCGGCGCCCAGAAGATCATCCATACGCTCCTTCAACACCATTGTTGAACTCCTTTCCAGTTCTCATTGGTGAAAGACTCGTCTACGTCGTCTGCGCTGTTCCCATCCCATCGGCTGGCGTCAACTCGGGTTGGGTCGCTGGCTCGCTGCGGGGATGGAGCACGTGCGGCAACACGTCGTCCATGTGCTCGACCAGAATGATCTCAAGATGCTGACGGGTTTCTTCCGGAATTTCCCGCAGATCGGGCGCATTCGCCTTTGGCAGCAACACTGTGCGCACGCCAGCGCGTTGCGCCGCCAGCAGTTTCTCCTTGACACCGCCGATTGGAAGCACTTTGCCGCGCAACGTGATTTCGCCCGTCATCGCCACATGCTTGTGGGCAGGACGTTCGGTCAATGCCGAGATCAGGGCGCTTGCCATGGTAATGCCAGCCGAAGGACCGTCCTTTGGTACAGCGCCTGCTGGCACGTGGATGTGAATGTCGCAGATCTGGGCAAAGTCGGTCGGAATGTTCAGCGAACGCGCCCGCGAACGCGCGTAGGTCAGTGCGGCGCGCGCCGATTCCTTCATCACATCGCCAAGTTGCCCGGTCAGGGTCAACTGCCCGTTGCCGGGCACGACACTTGCTTCGACGAAAAGCACATCACCGCCGGTCGGCGTCCAGGCAAGCCCGGTCACCACACCGACCTCATCCTCACCGAGCAGCGTCTCACTGCGGAAGCGCGGCGGTCCCAGCAGATCATCGAGATCGGGAGCATCCACCTGATCTGGCAGGGATTGACCTTCTGCAGCGCGCGTCGCCATTTTGCGATAAATGGCGCCGATCCGTCGTTCCAGATCGCGCACGCCCGCCTCGTGGGTGTATTCGCGGATGAGCCGGCGGAGCGCCGCTTCGGTGATCGTCGGACCACGTTCTGCCAGACCCTGCTCGCTCCGCTGGCGCTGGATCAGGTAGCGACGGCAGATCTCCAGTTTTTCCATCTCGGTGTAGCCAGCCAGTTCCAGCAACTCCATCCGGTCGAGCAACGCTGGCGGAATGGTGTCGGAACGGTTGGCGGTACAGATGAAGAGCGCCCGGCTCAGGTCGAACGAGACATCCAGGTAGCGGTCGACAAACGCAGCATTCTGTTCCGGATCGAGCACTTCGAGCAGCGCTGCTGCCGGGTCGCCCTGGAAGCCGACGCTGAGTTTATCCACCTCATCGAGCATGAAGACCGGATTGTTGCTCCCGGCGCGATTGATCCCCTGGATGATGCGCCCCGGAAGTGCGCCGATATAGGTGCGGCGGTGACCGCGGATCTCCGCCTCGTCGCGCACACCGCCAAGCGCCACGCGCACGAATTTCCGTCCCAGCGCACGTGCGATTGAGGCGCCCAGGCTGGTCTTCCCCACCCCCGGCGGACCGACGAAGCAGAGGATCGGACCGCGAGCGCTGCCGGTGGCATTCTGCTCCAGTCGCAGTTTGCGCACCGCCAGGTATTCGATAATCCGCTCCTTGATGCGTTCCAGGTCGTAGTGGTCCTCATCGAGCACCTGACGCGCCTGCGCCAGATCGAGGTTGTCTTCCGTACTTACGTTCCACGGCAGGTCGAGCAACCAGTCCAGGTAGGTGCGCGAAACGACATACTCGGCAGCACCGGGGGGCATGCGTTCCAGACGGGAGATTTCGCGTTCCGCTTCCTTGCGGGCTTCTTCGGGCAGGTTCGCCGTCTCCAGGCGCCGCCGCAACTCAGCAATCTCGGCGGCATGCTCATCGGTCTCACCCAGTTCGCGCCTGATTGCCTCGAGTTGCTGGCGCAGCACATACTCGCGCTGGCTTTTCGACATTTCTTCCTGCGCCTTGCGTCCGATGGTCAGGATTTCGCGTTCGCGTTCGAGGAAACTGAGCACCTGACGCAGACGCTCCTGCACATCGAGCGTATCGAGCACGAGTTGCTGATCTTCCGCTTTGAGATTCAGGTTGGCGGCGATCAGGTCTGCCAGCATGCCCGGTTGCGCGGTATTGGCGGCGACGATTGCCAGTTCATCGGGAAGGGTTGGGCTGAGTTGAACGATCTGCTGGAACGCAGCCAGCGCCGCCCGCGCCAGACCGCTCACTTCGACCGACAGCACGGCGGGATCGCGATGGATGGACATGCGCGCCTGCGGGTATGGTTCGCTGACGATCAGTTGCATGATCTGGATGCGCGCCTGTCCCTGCACCAGGATCTGCACCGCCCCGTGCGGCAATCGCAGCATGCGCACGATGAGCGCTGCTGTTCCGGTACGCGCCAGCGCCAGCGGATCGAACCCCTCGCCGGGTTGCGTGCGCATAAAGACGCCGACCATCTTGGTCGAGAGTGCAGCTTCGTCCACCAGTTTGACCCACACGTCGCCGCTTACGACCAGCGGCAGGAACATACCCGGAAAGAGCACGACATTGTTCAGCGGCAGAACCGGCAGGATCTCCGGTATCTCCGGCGCATTCTGGGGTAGCGTTGGCGCGCTCATGGCTCACCCTCCTGACGGACGTGAATCACAATCTGTCGTGTACCGCGTCCGGCAAAGGGGAGCCAGATTTCCAGCAAGCCATTGTTGAAGCGGGCAGTTGTCCGATCCGGGTCGATTGGACGGTCGAAAGGCGCCTCGATCTGAAATGCTCCCGAAGCGATCTCCATCCGATGCAGGCGACGCAGATCGTGAGGCACCGCAATCTGTCGCACGCCTGTAATCCGCACGAACTGTGGATGCGCCTCGATCTGAACATTCGCCAATTCGACGCCTGCCAGTTCGACGACCAGCAGCATCGCCTCGTCGGTCTCAAATATGTTCATCGCTGGCGACCACGGACGCATATCGAACGGCGCATACGGCATGCGCGTCCGCAGGATGCGAATCGAGGCATGAGGGTTATCATCGAAGATCATGCATTCTCTCCTGATGTTTTGGGCTGCGCTATCATGGTACCACAATGTCACTATGCTGCCTCCGTCGCTCTTATTCCCAGCGTTTCAGCAGCGCGTTGCAGCACAGCGATATGCAGTTCATTTATGGTCATTTGCCTCCACTGCGAGCATATGCTATAATCCACAACAGTGTTCAAGCAGGCAGGGCGTGATCAGGTTCGCCCTGCTCTCTTTGTGTGTGCAAGGGTGAACGGCAATGTCACAGCAGATTATAGAAGAGATCGAGCGCCGCTACATGAAGCAGGACGTACCCGAATTCGATGTCGGCGACACGGTGCGGGTCGGTGTGCGCGTCGTTGAGGGGAACCGTGAGCGCGTGCAGGATTTCGAGGGGGTCGTCATTCGGAAGCGCGGCAGCGGGCTGAACCAGAACTTTACCGTGCGGCGCATCGCTTCGCACGGGATCGGCGTTGAGCGCACCTTCCTGGTCCACGCGCCGCGCGTCGAGAGCATCCAGGTCGTCCGCCGCGGCAAGGTGCGACGCGCGCGGCTGTTCTACCTGCGCGGGTTGACCGGCAAAGCAGCGCGGATCAAGGAGCGACGGTAAACGTCGAGAAATAATAGTTGACCTTCCCCATGGCAGTCGGCGCTCCGGGTTCGTTCTACGCTCGTCTGATACGGTGGGGATTTGCGCGTTTCTACCATGAATTCGCCTGGACCTACGATGCGGTTGCGGCGCTGGTATCGGCAGGGCAATGGCGAAACTGGACGTTGACGGCGCTGAAGTTTGCACGCGGCGCAACGCTGGAACTCGGTTGTGGCACGGGGTATGTACAACTGGCTCTGGCACAGCATCATACAGGCTCAAGCGTCGGTCTCGACCGTTCTCCTTCCATGATCCGGCTGACCCGTCGCCGGTTGCAGCAGTCTGGCTTCACCGCATCGCTCGTGCGCGCCGATGCTGGCGCGCTTCCTTTCGCTTCAGCTTCGTTCGATACGGTTCTGGCAACATTTCCGAGCGACTATATCGCCGCTGAAGCGACGATCGCCGAAATCCGGCGCGTTCTTCGTCCTGGCGGCATGGTTGCCATTGCGGTCTGGGCACGCTTCGCCGATGACTCCCCCTACGCCCGGCTTGTCGATGTGGCCTATCGCCTGACGCTGCAACGGTCGCCGCGCAATCCGACTCCAGATGCTTCCATCGTCTTGCAGCGTTTCGCCGCTCTGTTCGAACGCACCGGATTGGAAACGGCGTTCAGCGAAGTGCAGGCGCCCGGCGGTATGGTCCAGTATGTTATCGGTACGTATCGGAAGCATGATCCGCATCTGCCCGACAGTTGAAGAAGAACGGGCGTTACGCGCCGCAGGATACCGCGCAATTGCGGGAATTGACGAAGCCGGTCGCGGTTGCCTGGCAGGACCGGTGGTTGCCGCGGCGGTCATCCTGCCGGATGCGGTGATCGATGCGCCGGGCATGCTTGATGGCGTCGCCGACTCGAAAATGTTGTCGCCGGTACAGCGCGCGACCCTGTTCGAGCGGGTCACGAGCCTCGCCGTCGCATGGGCAGTCGGAGTGACGCCAGCGCACATCATCGACAGTCACGGCATTCTGCCTGCGACGCGCCTGGCGATGCAGGTTGCGCTGCTGCGCCTGCCACGCCCGGCAGACGCGCTGCTGATCGACGCAGTCACCCTTGACAACTGGCCCCTGCCGCAACGTGCGCTGATCAAGGGGGATGCGCGCTGTCTGTCAATCGCGGCAGCGTCGATCATCGCCAAAGTCACCCGCGACCGATTGATGGATGCACTGGATGCCTGCTGGCCCCAGTACGGCTTCGCATCACACAAAGGGTACGGTACAGCACAACATCAACAGGCGTTGCGCCGGTACGGTCCCACGCCGCACCACCGCCGAACCTTTCGCCCACTGTGCGACTGGCTGGCGACCGATGCCGCTGATGAAGGATTGGCGGATGGAACAGGGAGAAGCATCCTATGAGTCTCGAAACCACTGCTGGCAACTATGTTCAGCAACTGCGACATGCCGGATTGCGTCCCGGCAGGCGTCTGGTTGACCTCATTCTTGCGTGCGGCGACGCAGCCGCTGACCCGTTGATCGACCTGGCAACCAGCATCCCGCTGCTCGACGAAAAGCCGCCGGTCGCATACGCACCGATCCATGCATTGCGCCTGCTTGGCGAACTACGTCCGCTGCGCATGGTCGAACCGTTGCTGAAGAAGAGCGCAGACGCTGCATTCGATGACCTGAACCACACACGCGCAATCTGGCAGCAAGAAATGCCGCAGATGATCGGACGATCAGGCGGTTCCGCAGTGGCGTTGCTCTGGACGTGCGTCGATGATCCCAACCGCAGCGACATCGAGCACGATATGGCGCTCCTGGCGCTGGCGTATGCAACGGTGATCGATGAGGACGTGCGCGAGCCGGTGGTTGCCGGATTGCACCAGCGACTGATGGCAGGCGATAACCGCACGCTGAACGCCGGTATTGTGCGCGCGATGGCGTACCTCAAACTCGCCGACATGTATGGCGATGTAATGGCGCGCTACCGCGCCGGTGCGGTCGATCAGGAGAGTATGCCGGCCGCTACGGCACGTCAGATGTTGCTTGCGACGGCAACATCCAGAGTCGCTGATGATGCGAAACTCTCATTGTGGGAACGTTACGATGAATTTGGGCCCTTCCCGGAGCCCGAAGACACAGAATATCAATAAATAGCGAGGAGTACATTCACGTGCGACCTGTTGATAACCTGCACGTTCTTGCCTTTGAACCGCTGACGCCGCCGCGTGTCCTGCGCGAGCGTTACCCGATCACCGAAGCCGCCGCCCAGACCGTCTACGAAACGCGCGAGACGATCAAGCGCATTATGCAGCGCGAGGACCAGCGTCTGCTGGCGGTCGTTGGTCCCTGTTCGATCCACGACACCGACGCCGCCCTCGACTACGCCCGTCGTCTGTTGCGCCTGGCGATTGAAATGCGCGACCGGATCGTTATCGTGATGCGCGCCTACTTTGAAAAACCGCGTACTACCGTCGGGTGGCGCGGGTTGATCAACGACCCGCACCTCGATGGTTCGTTCGACATGAACGAAGGACTGCGCCGCGCGCGCGAACTGCTGCTGCATATCAACACTATGGGACTGCCAACTGCCACCGAGATGCTCGACCCGATCAGTCCGCAGTACATCACCGACCTGATCAGTATGACCGCGATCGGCGCACGTACCGTTGAGTCGCAGACCCATCGCGCACTCGCCAGCGGTCTCTCGATGCCGGTCGGCTACAAGAACAGCACCGATGGCAATGTGCAGGTGGCGGTCAATGCGTTTCTGTCGGCGCGCCAGGCGCATTCCTTCCTCGGCATCGACCAGGAAGGGCGCAGTTGCGTCGTGCGCACGACCGGCAACCCGGATGGGATGATCATTCTGCGCGGCAGCAGCGCTGGACCGAACTATGATGCCGAAACCGTTGCGCGTACCGAACAGGCAATGAGGGCCGCCGGTCTGTCACCCGCAATCATGATCGATTGCAGCCATGCCAACGCCGGTGGCGACTACCAACGCCAGCCGCAGGTATGGCGTGAGGTGCTGCACGACCATATCGCCAGCAGCAACGCTGTGATCGGCATGATGGTCGAGAGCAACCTGCACGAAGGAAAGCAACCCATCGCTGCTGATCGCACGCAATTGCGCTATGGCGTATCAGTGACCGATGCATGTGTCGGCTGGGAAACGACCGAGCGCATGCTGATCGAGGCGTATGAGGCGGTGGGGCGTTGAAGGTTGAACGTTGAACGTCGAAGGTTGAAGGCTTGTTCTATCCTGTGCCGTCCGATGTCGTGCAGACAGGCTTTGCCCCGTAGAGCCTGGGTCTATGAGTCTGTCGTGGGGATGGACCCTGTTCGTGCGGGCTGATGGTCTTTGAGTAATTATTCCGCTCTAGCCCGCGCAGGCGGGCTTCGCCTCCTATAGCCGAGGGCTTCAGTCCGACGGCTCGTTCGGGATAGCGGATTTATAGCAGTTTTCACAGAGGTTGAACCTGATGGACAAGGTTGAACACTCCTGGGAATTGTACGCCCCACGCGGCGACCGAAATACATTTCGGTCTACATTCCGCCGGACGCGGGCGTCTTGTGCGACACGACAGACCCGGACAAGGGTCAACGTATCTGAGAACTGCTATAAATCGGGTAGAGCCCGCGCAGGCGGGCTTCGCCTCGCAGAGGGTTTCAGCCCCACGGCTCGTTCGGGATAGCGGATTTAACTCTCAATCTCCATAAGCCCGCCTGAGGCGCTGTCCTGACGAATTTCTGAAAATTCATCCCCCAATGGTCAAAACGTTCAGCATGCCGGTTGAGCCGTCGGGCTACCAGGCGAGCACCGGTTTATTTTTATCTTCATCATCCCCACGACAGGTCCCTGCCTTCAGCCCTCAGTCTTCAGTTCCTGGTTCTTGGTTCTCAGTTCTCAGTTCTCGGTTCTCGGTTCCCGGTTCTCGGTTCCCGGTTCCCGGCTCTCGGTTCCCGGTTCTCAGTCCCGGGTTCTTGGTTCTCAGTTCCTGGTTCTCGGTTCTCAGTTCTCAGTTCTCAGTTCCCGGTTCCCGGTTCTCAATAACAAGGTACTATCTCGCGCCGGGATAAAAGGCGCATTGCAATCCACATTGATGGACTGTATACTCAAGGCAGGTTGTCGTTATCTTTGCCTTCCAGATTGCTGATATGCTCCCCGTCATTACTTCTCGCACACCAGGTATCCCGGCAATCTACAGCGAGAAGCGCCGCTTGTCCCATTGTCACATCGCCCATCCGCATTCCTCGCCGTTCCAGGCGCCCCTGTCGATTGCGCGTCATCAATGCACCGGGCAGCGAACCATGCACCCGAAATGACAGCGCAACACCTGTTGGCTCTGATTCGTTTGTTGTTGGTGAGGAGAAACACGATGATCGTCTTCCGTCCACTGCTCATCATCTGCTTCGTGATTGCTGGCGCTATCAACATCGGCATCGCCGCGCCAATCACGGCGATCGATCCGCCAGCGCCTGAGCCAACTCCGGACGCGCCAGCAGATAACCCGCTCACGCCTGGGGGTGGGCAACGCCTGGATGGAGACGCCCACAGTCGCCTCGACCTCAGCGGCAGGAACGTGACGCTCGACCCGCATGAGGAACCGATGTTCAGCCCGCAGAGTCAGAGCGGCGGCTGGCAGAATCTGGGAATAGGACCTGGATTGAACGGTTCTGTCTCCGCCATTGCCGTCAGTGGCACGGATATCTACGTCGGCGGCGACTTCACCAATGCCGGCGGCATCAGCGGCGCGAACTACCTCGCCCGCTGGGATGGCAGTCAGTGGCACGCGGTCGGCGGGGCGAACGCGATCACCGACACGGTCTATGCCATCGCCGTCAGCGGCAGCAACGTCTACGTCGGCGGCGTCTTCGAGAACGCTGGCGGCATGAGCAGCGCCGACGGCATTGCTCGCTGGGATGGCAGTCAATGGCACGCGCTCGGCAGCGGGATCCCCTATGGAATCGTCTATGCGATTGCCATTAGCGGCAGCACTATCTACGTCGGCGGTTGGTTCACCAATGCGGGCGGCGTGACTGGAGCCAGCAGAATCGCCCGCTGGGACGGCACGCAGTGGCACACCGTCGGCGCGCCATATGCGATTGGCGGTTGGGGGGATTATGTAAGCGCCATTGCCATCAGCGGCAGCAATGTCTACGTCGGCGGGCAGTTCACCA
>Ga0209162_1001429_pt1 | contig 23500 bp, 15 predicted proteins | sample YNPNPMetaG_FD_187121 | JGI IMG/M metagenome (GOLD analysis project Ga0209162, IMG submission 187121) | Anoxygenic and chlorotrophic microbial mat microbial communities from Yellowstone National Park, USA - YNP NP MetaG (SPAdes) (version 2) ...
CTTACCTGCGGGCCAGGAAGCTACTACGTGGTACCCGCGCCTAATCGTGTCAAGGCGGCCATCGACTACTTCACCCAGGCGATCAACGGTGGCACAACCGCCGTGATCCCCGAAGAACCCGAATTCTTCGCCATCGCGGGCTACTCCGAGTCGTTCAAAAAAGCGTGGCGAGACTACTACAAAGAGCCGTGGCGCGATCCGGCATCCAGCATCGAGGCCCGTTATAAATCTGAGCGGCTTAAGGCCAAGATGGAACTGGATATGGTCAAGGCCATACTCGACTCCGCCCAAAAGCAGAAAAGCTCGGTGACCCGGATGGTCGCATTCCACAGTCCGGTCAACTATCATTCGTGGGGCATCGTCTTTCCGCACTATCAGTGTCTAATGCTGCCATCACTGCAGGAGATCATTGGTCAAGTATGGACCGGCACCGCTCGCACTCCCTGCCTCTACGAGGGTGTGATGGCTGAGCGCACTTTCGAGAATGCGCTGCTTGAGTATTCTAGCCTTTACAATCTCGTTCGCGGTACTGGTAAGCGCTTGTGGTTCCTTATGGACCCGCTGGAGGACAACCTCGAAAGGTCAATGGAGGACTATCACACGAACTACGAGAAGACGCTGATCGCCTCGCTCATGTACCCCGAGATCGATTCTTACGAAGTGATGCCCTGGCCGACACGCATCTTCGGACGCGTGCCCAACTCGTACGCGACGCTAATCACCACCGTCGTGAACGCTTTAGGCGACATGCATAACCAGACGTCGGCGTCGTTTGACACCGGCACGCGCGGGATAGCGACGTTCGTGGCCGACTCGATGGGCTGGCAAAGAGTTTGGCCGGGCAACAAGAGCTTCGATGGCTTCTACGGTATGACGTTACCGCTGGTTATGAGGGGAATACCCATTCAGATTGCGCAGCTTGAGAGAGTCGTCCAACCCGGATATCTGAAGCCCTACAAGGTTTTGTTGGTTTCCTACGACCTGCTTAAGCCAATGAACCCCAAGATAAACCAGGCGCTGGCTGACTGGGTAAAGCGCGGTGGGGTGATGGTCTTCTTCGGCGGCAGCGACGCTTATAACGCCGTGCCGGAGTGGTGGCGGAAAGCCGGGTTTGCCTCGCCTCAAGCCGACCTTTACGCCAGGCTCGGCGTCAGCGCAAAACTTCGATCGGTATCGCGTCCTGACTCCATCAGAGAGTTGGGAAGAGCCAAAAAGCGCTTTAAGGCCCTCGAGAATCACCGCGTCTATACCTATCGACTCAAGCCGGCACAGACCATCGGCAACCGCGCATATATCACATTCCGCGACGCATTTCCCGATGATGGCTGGGGTGCTTTCGTTACAAATGTCCGATTTCTCAACGGCAGCGAAGTCATTGCTTCGTTCAGACCCGGCACCGAACAGGAAAAGGCGTTTCTGTTGGTGAACAGGGGCAGCCAGACCAACGAGAAAGGTCGATTTGCGGACCGAGACGCATACTGGACATACTCTTTCGATCTTCCGCGCGGGGGCTCCCCAGCAGTCCAGGTTGAGATGGGCAATCAGTTCGTGGTGGAGTTGTCCGAGCAGGCCGGCAAGAGCATATGGAACGTGATCAGAAGCGCCCGAAATCCCCTTACAGCCAAAGCCTTCTCTCTAGCTGTGCCCTATGCGTTTCCGTTGACCCTGGCCGATGTTAGGACCGGTGAACACTATCATCTTGCCGAGCAGATGGGCTCAGTGGTGTTCGAGAAGGCCTGTGGTAAGGGAAAGCTCATACACGTCGGCATCGATCCGGCTTACTTTGCATCCTCGGGAGTTGGCGCCCGAATGCTAAGGACATTCGCCGCTTACGCTTGCGACAAAGCAGGCCTAAGGTATCGCGAGCAGCCGTGGCTGGCCATTCGCAGGGGGGTCTACGCAGCGGTCAAGACGTTCGAAGGAACAAAGCAATTGCGCGGACGTTATGTGAATCTGCTCGACTCCAAGTTGAGCGTACTCAACGACCCCAGCATTGAGCCGAACAAGGAAGCGTTCCTGTGCGATGTCACCAGCAAATTGATCTCGCCGGATCCCGTTTTGCTTTATAGCAGTTCAAAGGTCGAAGCGAAGATCGAGAACCCCGATCTCACAGTTCTCAGGCTCAGCGGACCGTTGAAAACAAGAGGCTGCTGTCGCGTATTTGCGGCGGGCCGGACGGTGGTGTCCATAACTCCGCAGCAGGTCAAATACGAAGTAGAGCAGGACACGGTGCTGCTGAGCTATGATAACCTTCCCGAATCAGTAACGATAGAGATCAAGTGGAGGTAGCCGTAAAATGCCCATAAAAGTAGCCGTGGTCGGGGCCGGCACGTTCGGCGTGAATCACCTCAACGCGTTTAGGCAGCTTTCGTATATTGGCTTAGCCGAGCTTGCAGCAGTGGCCGAGGTAAATGAGAAGCGGGCGGAGTGGGTGAGGGAGAACTACGCCTGCCCCGTTTATGCCGACTACATCGAAATGCTCGACAAGGCCGACATCGACGCGGTCGCCGTCGTTACCCCGGATCACCTGCACAAGCCCGTCGTGCTTGCTGCGGCGGCGCGTGGGAAGCATATATTGGTGGAAAAGCCTTTGGACGTTACCGTCGAAGGTTGTCGGGAGATGGTCGAGGCTGCCGGATCTGCCAATGTGCTGCTGCAGGTCGATTTTCACAAGCGCTACGATCCCGACCACATCGCGCTCGAGCGTCGCGTTGCCGCCGGGGAGTTGGGGACCGTGCTGTACGGTAATGTCTATATGGAGGATCGGATCGAGGTTCCGGCTGAATGGTTCCCACATTGGGCTCCGTCGAGTAGCCCAGCTTGGTTCCTTGGGGTTCACTTCTACGATTTAGTCAGATGGGTTATAAAATCCAATGCTAAGACGGTTTTCGCTCGCGGGCGCAAAGAGCTTTTGAAAAATGAATATGGCGTGGACACTTGGGATGCCATTTGCGCGCTGGTAGAGTTCGAGAACGGCGCGGTGTTCAACTTCAATACCAGTTGGATTTTGCCGCGTCAGTTCGAGGCCATAGTGAACCAGGAGATCAGGCTGGTCGGCACCAAAGGTGTCTGGGAGATCGACAGCCAGGACCGGGGTTCGCGTTCCTGCGTCGTGGATGAAGGTATGCGAACTTACAACAACAACTTCATGCGGCAGTCGCTGGATAAACAAGGTAGAACTATCTACAAAGGCTACGGCATCGAGTCCATAGAGGACTTCGCCTACAACGTGCAAGCGCTCTTGGACGGAGCAACCCTTTCCGATTTGAAAGGCAGTTATCCCGATGGCGAGGATGGCCTGGAGGTCACGAAAATCGGCGTGGCGGTTCACCAGAGCATGGAAACAGGTGAAGTCGTGCTGTTGGAGGCAGGCTAGCAATAATAAGTTGACAATGCGTGATTTTTGAGGAATAATGCTGATTGGTAATTCAGCATATGCCTCACTTTGCGATGACACGGGCGGTTCTCGTTTACGCTTTCGCGGCAGTTCATTTTCTCGCCGTGCCCGCCTGCGCGCGTCTCGGCGGTTTCGAGCTTTTCAGCCCCTCCGACAAGCAACCTCGGTCACCCCATAGCGTTCCCGCTGCCTACAAAGGCGCAAGCAGTTATGCGCAGGGAACCGCTTTTTTTGCTGAAGACGACGGACCGGCTGCTTTCGTATACCGGTGCTCTGGTGGAGCTGCTTATTTCGATTGTAGAGGCATCACGCTTGAAAAGAGATGGCCGCAAACGTCTGAGCGCTGCGTGATGCGCATCACTTTCCTCAATGGGTCCTACTGTTCGCTTGAAGTAGATGAGCTTTTCGCCACGCGGCTTTACAAATTCCGAGGTGCCGGAAACGACCGGAAGGAACTGCGCACTTGCGGCCGCGTTATTTACCGTCAGGTCTGGCCGGGTATAGACGTTAGTTACAGCGTGAGCTCAGGCAGCCTGAAGTCCGAATACGTCGTCGCGCCGGGTGGCAGGGTCGGCGATATCAGACTGCGGATTGAGAGTGCGGAGGCGGTCTGGGTCGACTCAACAGGGTCGTTATGTTCCGAGGTCGGCCCCGTCACATTCCGGGAGAAAGCTCCGTTGGTCTACCAAGACACTCCCGTCGGGCGCGTCTTTGTTAAGAGCGGCTACGCACTTTACGGCGATGGGGTTGTCGGCTTCAAAGTGGGGGATTATGATTCGTCGTTACCGCTGATCATTGATCCGGATTCCGACCTTGTATGGAGCTCCTACCTGGGCGGAGGTGAGAACGACGAGGCTAACGCCGTAGTCGTTGACGGTGACGGCTATGTCTGCGTCGCAGGCGAAACGGTTTCTTTAGACTACCCCGTCACAACCGGCGCTTACCGCTCGCAGCCGACTTCGATGTCGGATGCGTTCGTGACTAAGCTCAGCCCGGACGGCTCTTCTTTGGTGTACTCGGTCGTTATCGGTGGTGCGAAGCGTGATATCGGAAGGGGGATAGCACTAAGGTCAGATGGCTCAGTCTTCATCTGCGGCGAGACAGAGTCCGCTGACTTTCCCACTACGCCCGGTGCTAACGATACGTCGCTTTCCGGCGATTCCGACGGGTTTGTGTGCTTACTGTCGGCTGACGGCTCCGCGCTATTATCATCGACGTATCTAGGCGGGGGCGCCCGAGACAGTTGCTACGCGCTGGCGTTGGACACAGCGGGTAATACAATTGTAGTCGGTGCCAGCGAATCAGTCGATTTTACTTGCGTTCAAGGTTGCTACGACACGACGCCCAATGGCGAATGGGATGCTTTCTGTTCAAAGCTCGATGCCGGCTGTACGCAGTTGCTCCGGTCTACGGTCATAGGTTCCAATGGCAGCGATTACGCCTTCTGCGTGGCCGTGGCTCCCGATGGCTCTACCTATGTCGGCGGCAGCGCATTCTCCGGTTTTCCAACTACTTCAGGCGCTGCAAGACGTAATCACAGCGGCTTTGCAGACGGCTTCGTCACCCACTTCTCCGCGGACCTTTCTCAGAACATCTTCTCCACATACTTGGGCGGCAACTACGCGGATAGAGTCGCCGGACTGTGCCTGGACTCGACCGGCTGCTACGTGACCGGCGCTACGTACTCGTCCAACTTTCCTGTCACCAGATCGGCGTTCGGGTCCGCGCCATCAGGTGGCGATGCATTCGTTGCTAAACTTAGCCTTGATGGATGTGGTATTATCTGGTCTGTGCTAATGGGTAGCTCTGGATTAGACGAGGCCACTGGCATCGCGGTTCTTCCTTCTCAGGAGATCTGCCTCACTGGGCTGTGCTCATCGGGATTTCCGACTACCAGTACCGCCTATGACATCACCCATAACGGCGGATACGATGCTTTTCTATCCATACTTACCTCTGATGTCCAGGGCTTGCTGTATTCGAGCTATCTTGGTGGCTCGGGACATGACATAGCCAGATCCGTCGGCCTGGACGCGAGCCAGTGCGCCTATGTCGTTGGTGCGGCTTCTCAAGGTTATCCAACGAAGCCCGGAGCCTACCAGCAATCTCACGCCGGAGGACTGCGCGACGCCTTTGTCAGCAAGCTGGACCCCAGTGTGGTGCTGATACTCGCCTGCAGTCCCCCGGGTTCCGCGGTATTGACGCCGCCGGAGGGCCAATATCGATGCGCCCGGGGCACGGTCTACAGCATTTGTTGCACTCCCGCCCGGCCCTACGTTTTTGACCATTGGGATGGTGACGTCACCAATCCTCTTTGTCCTGAGACTCAGGTAACGGTTAACACCGCGATGACGGTGACCGCAGTGCAAGCACTCAGCACAGTGTCTCGCGTGAAGAAGAAAGAGGACTGGTGCTATGTTTACACAGTCCCCGTTTGTGTTACCGCTGCCTTTGACGGCTTCTTCTACGTGGAGCAGCCGGACCGAACAAGCGGAATCCGTGTCAACAGCTCCGCGCACGGCCTTAGCGTTGGAGACAAAGTAGAGATTGCCGGTGTCATTAAGACCAACTCGGATGGCGAGCGTTTCATTGATGCTACTGAAATCGACCTAGTTGGCTACGAGAATGTCGAGCCGCTTGGGATAGGCCCGGAAAGGCTTGGTGGTGGGGACTGGCACTACAATGCCGAGACTGGCGCGGGCCAGCGCGGAATAACCGGGGGGTCCGGCCTTAGCAGTATCGGCCTCCTGGTCAGAACCTACGGGAACTATGCGTACGTCGACCCGAACACGTTCTACTTAAGCGGCTCGAAGGGCCCAGCAATCAAGTGTGTTGTGCCATCAGGCGTGCAAATTCCGGCAGGCACAGGCTTTGTTTGTGTTACCGGCGTGTGTTGCCTCGAGCGCGAAGGCAATACTTTCAAGCCAATGGTTCTGGTCCGGAGCGAGAGCGACATCCTTTTCATCGGTGCTGTGCAGAACCTGAGTACCATATCGCAGGCAAAGAGACGTGAAGACTCCGCGCGGGTGTTCACTGTGCCAGTGTGTGTTACCGCTGCTTTCGGTGACTTCGTCTACGTTGAGCAGCAGGATCGCTCTAGCGGCATTCGGGCAAACATATCCGATCACGGCTGCAGCGTAGGGGACAGAATTGAGGTTGCCGGTTTCATTAAGACTAACTCCGACGGTGAGCGGTTCGTTGAAACTACGGGTATTTACCGCGCCGGGTATGGCGAAGTTGAGCAGTTGTATATATCTCTCGAAAGGCTTGGCGGTGGCGACTGGTATTACAACCCGGGAACCGGCGCCGGCCAACAGGGAATAACCGGCGGCTGCGGCCTAAACAATATCGGCCTGCTAATTAGAACTTCTGGCAACTACACCTACGTCAGCGCAAATACATTTTATCTCAGCGGCTTCTTCGGCCCCACGATCAAGTGCATCGTGCCTGATGGCGTCGAACTCGGTATCGGCTGGAGCTATGCTTGCGTTACGGGGGTGTGTTCCATCGAGCGCGAAGGCGACCAAGTCAAGCCCGTAATCTTGGTGCGCGACCAGGATGACATCGTCCACTTTCCCTGACTGGAAAGCGTCCTGAAAGAAAAACGCGCCAACACCCGCCTTTCCCTCTTGAGAACGAGCCGCTGTTGAGTTATCCTAGTAACAGCACCGCATTCGGGAGGGGGATTTCGGGTGAACCTGGCCGAAACGCAGGACAGTCCGTATAAGGTTACACTGGAAACCTTCGAAGGCCCCCTGGACCTGCTTCTTCACCTGATTCGTGAGAACGAGATCGACATTCACGACATCCCTATCGCCCAGATTTGCGATCAGTATCTGGCCTACCTTGCAATGATGGAGACGCTCGATCTCGACGTAGCGAGCGAGTGGCTTGTGATGGCGGCTACGCTTTTGGAGATAAAGTCCAAGATGTTGCTGCCGCCGGACGAGACGGAAGATAAGGATGAAGAAGAGCCAATTGACCCACGACTGGAGCTCGTTGAACGGCTGATCGAATACGAGCGGTTCAAGAGCGCTGCGGAACTGTTTCGAGCGCGAGAGTTGGAGCGGGCAAGGGTTTATGTGCGCGGAGGATGCGAAGCTGATTTCGATCAGCGTCCAGTGCTTGTTTTGGAGAACCTCACCGCTGCCGACCTGCTCTCCACACTGCAGCGAATACTCGAAGATGTCGGCGAGGAGCAAGTTACGACCATCCAACGCCGAACGATTACAGTCCGAATGCGAATGCGCGAGATATGGAGGAAAATCAGCCACTCGTCAGGCCAGCTCAGTTTCCAGGATCTTTTCGAGGATGTCGCCTCCAAGTTGGAAGTTGTCATTACTTTCCTGGCATTGCTTGAGCTTTTGAGAAGCCACAAGGTGCGGGTAAGGCAGAGAGGAGCCTTCGCGCCTATTGAGATTATCCCATTGGAGGAGACAGATGGCTGAGGATCGGGAAATCAAGAATATGGATGTTGCGGCGGTCGTATCGACGGAGCCTGCGGTCGGTGCATCGGTCGCTGACATAGCGGGTGTGGTGCCGGGCGTCGTTGTGGCCGTTGACAGCCCTGATGTGGCCCAGGAGACGGCTTCGCAGCCGTCGGAGATCGAGTCGGAGCGCAATACGCCGCTTCACCTGAACGGCGGTCTAAAGGGGGTGATCGAGAGCATGCTCTTCGTGGCTCCCGAACCGCTGAGCGCGAAACAGCTTTCTGAGTCGCTTGGAGTTGAGATTGACCGCATTGAAGCTGCGGTGGATGCCCTCGAAGCGGACCTGAACGCTGGCCACGCCCTTCAGCTTATGCGCGTGGCCGGAGGCTACCAACTATGTACAAGGCCGGAGTACGCCCAATACTGCTCTTTGATCCTCCAGCCTGTCAAACGAAAGCTTTCTCAGGCCGCACTAGAGACCCTGGCCATCATCTCCTATCGCCAGCCGTGCACCATCCCAGAAATTGAAGCAGTAAGAGGTGTCTCGGTCGACGGTGTAATGAAGACTTTGCTCGAAAGGGGCCTTGTTAAGGAAGCGGGTCGCAAACAGGCCCCTGGTAGACCGATGCTCTTCACTACCACGCAACAGTTCCTTGAACATTTCGGGCTCAACGACCTCTCAGAACTGCCCGACATAGATTCCCTGGCCATCGAACGTGTGAAGGCGCTCGAGGCGCAAAAAGCATTACTTTCGGAAGAGGATTTAGGGCAAGCTCCAACACGGAAACTCAACGAGGAGGCGGCCGAAGGTGATAGTTAGAGTGTTCCTCGTTGCTGCCGCGCTCGTGGTTCTTGCCTTGCGCGGGCTTGCTGCCGATGGTGGAAGCATCGTACTAAAGCTAGAAAACGGCAAGATCGAGGAACGGCAGGCTTCCACGGTGCCGGCTCAGACCGTCCCAACTCCCACTTCGCCAATGCCTCTTTCGGCGGTTACTGCCGGTCCTGCTCCAGCCATCAAGGCCGCAAGCGCTGTATTGATGGATGCCGATACGGGGCAGGTGATCTATGCTGTTGAGCCGCACGTCCGCAGGCCGAATGCCAGCACCACCAAGATCATGACTGCCATACTGTTCATCGAGAAGTGTCCGATGGACGCTATAGTCAAAGTTAAGAAGGATGCGACTTCCACCCCCTATACCTCGTTGAATCTCAGGCCGGGCGAACAAATCTGTGCCAAAGACCTGCTGATCGGAATGATGGTTAGATCGGCTAACGATGCCGCGGTAGTGATTGCCGAGCACGTGGCGGGCAGTGTGCGCAAGTTTGCGAAAATGATGAACCGGAAAGCCAAAGCACTGGGTTGCCGCAATACGCACTTCGTTACCCCCAACGGTCTCTACAGCAAGGGGCACTATAGCTCTGCCTATGATCTGTGTGTTATCACAAGGTACGCCCTTCGGTATCCCATCTTTAACGAAGTGATCGCAATTCGCAAACACGTCATCGACAGTCGCAGCATTAACAAGAAGGACCTGGTCGTAATCAACCGCAGCAAGTTCTTGAGGGATTACGAAGGCGCGGACGGGGTGAAGTCTGGGTATGTCAAACAAGCCGGTCACTGCTACGTAGGGAGTGCGACTCGTGGTGGCTGGAGGTTGCTCTCGGCTGTACTGAAAAGCGACAACGCAAGCCGTGACACTGCCACGCTGATGGATTATGGGTTCAACCATTTTGAACCGGTGACGGTGGTAGCTGCTAACGAGCCGTGTGCGGACGTTGAGGTTGCTGGGGGATTACACCAGAAAGTGAGCGTCGGCACAAAGGCTGATTTCAGAGTGGTTGTGCCCAAGTTGCAGCGCCACGTAACTACGCGGTTTAAGTTCCAGCCGGTCACGGCTCCGATTGAGAAGGGAGATCGTGTGGGGCAGGTTGTAGCGATTGTCAACGGCGCTGCCGTTGCCACCGCCGATTTGTTTGCCTTACAAGACGTGAGTGTGTGCTTGGGGCGTCGCGTGTGGTCTTGGATGGGGTCGGCAGGCGTGGCGCTCATCTGCTTGTTCGCGGGAATAAGATATGGAACAGCGCTTGCAAAGAATCCTCGCCAACGCCGGTTTGGGGTCGCGACGACACTGCGAGGATTTGATCGCTTCCGGCAGAGTGGCGGTCAACGGTAGCGTCGTTACAAAACTGGGAACGAAGGCCGACGCCGAGCGTGACATTATCACTGTCGATGGGATTCGCGCTCGCCTCGGAGGCAAAAAATATTACATTCTGCTCAACAAGCCGGTTGGCTACACCAGCACGCGTTACGATCCTCACGCCAAACACACCGTGATAGAGCTGGTCAGTGATGTTGACGCTTTTCTCTATCCGGTGGGACGTCTCGATGTCGATACCTCGGGGCTCATTCTGCTTGCCAATGACGGCGACTTCGCCCACCTGCTCACGCACCCGTCGCACGAGATCGATAAGACGTATGTGGCTACAGTGACGGGGAGGGTAGGAGCGCGGGTGCTCAAGCAACTACAATCAGGGGTAAGGCTGGAAGACGGCGAGACCCATCCGGCGAGTGCGCGCTTGATATCTTATTCCGCAACCGATAACATGAGCACGGTCGAAATAACGATACACGAGGGGCGGAAACGGCAGGTGCGCCGGATGTTCGAAAAATTGGGGCACAGGGTTATCCGACTCAGGCGTACCAAGTTGGCTTTTCTCGACCTGTCCGGTGTTTCTGAGGGCCATTACCGCCACCTTACTGGTGAAGAAATTGCTCGTCTTCGCAAGCTTGCATTGCGCAGCACGGAGTAGCCGCATTCGTCAGGGTGCGCTGTGCTTGATTTCCGTTCTTTGCGCTGTCGCGGCATTGTCGGCTCCGGGTGTTGTAGTTGTTGCGGGTGCGTCGAGAGTTCGGTCCGGAAACGTCGCAGCCTCGTCTGCCTACCCTATGCGTGTCCGCGACGATCGCGGCAAGACCGTGGAAATCCCCTCCAAACCGCTCAGGATTGTCTCGCTGACGCCGGGTACTACCGAGCTTCTATTTGCTCTTGGCCTCAAGGATCGAATTGTGGGCGTCACTAAGTACTGCGACTACCCCCGGGCGGCGAAGTCAAAGCCCAAAGTGGCCGGTATGAGTGTTAGTGCGGAGGCAGTAATTGCCCAAAGGCCGGACCTGGTAGTTGCCCACAAGTCCCTCAACGACGCAGCGATTCCTCAGTTGGAGAAGCTTGGACTCAAGGTGTTCGCAATCGAGCCAAATACAATTAGCCAAATCGCACGCGACATTCGAACGCTTGGACTCGTCACCGCTCGTCCGCGCACCGCCGATGCCATTGCCTCTAAGGTGGAGAAGGCAGTCTCAGAAGTCCGCGACGCCCGTAAGGACAGGCCGATAAGAAGGGTTCTTGTCGTTGTGCAATGTGATCCGCTATGGGTGGCTGGGCCGAGGACCTTTGTCGACGAAATGCTTCGCATGGCTCACGCGGAGAACGTGGCACGTGATGCTAGGGCGGGCTTCGTGCCTTTCTCGGTAGAGCTGTCAGTTGCACGCAACCCCGAAGTGATCATAGTTGGAACCAAGTCTGAAGCAGAGTTCTTCTTGAAAAGTCCGATTTGGAGGCAATGCGACGCCGTGAGGAACAAACGGGTGTATGTAATCGACAGTGACCTTCTAGTTCGTCCAGGGCTGCGGTTGGCTCTCGGGCTCAAGAAGCTCGCGGAGAAGCTTGATTGGTGATTCGGATGCCGCCGTTCCGTTTTCTTTTCTCGCATCTCAGTGGAACAAATCTTGTCTGCCGCTCGTCCGACTAATGGCCGACCTCGCTGTGCGGGGTATTGTGGCAGCAGTTGTATTACTGATCGTTGGTGCCGGGCGCCCGGAGTGCGGGTTCACTCATTATTCTTCATTGGGCGCGACGCACATCGGTCAGCCCAAGTGAAGAGCGCAAAAGTGAATAGCACAAAAAAGCCCGACTGGCCCGGGCTTTTTTGCCATGTATTAGTCTGCTGACTCTGTGTTCTTGCGGGAGGGAAGGGTTGCGGGGTTGTTTAATCAGCCTCTGGATAGCTTCCAAGTACCCTCACAAAAAGCGCCATCTCGCCCAGTTTTGCGAGGCACCGCTGCACAGCCTCGTCCTTCTCGTGGCCCTGGAAATCCACGAAGAAAATGTATTCCCAAGGCATTTGTTTAGTGGGTCGCGATTCTATCATGGTGAGGTTGATGTTCTCGGAGTCGAAGACCGTCAGAGCGTGGTAGAGCGAACCCGCCTTATGCGGCACCGAGAACACGACCGAGGTCTTGTCCTTCCCGCTTGGCTCCGGTCTCGAGTAACCGACCACAAGGAACCGCGTCTTGTTGTGCGGGTTGTCCTCTATTGCTTCGGCGATTATATTGAGACCATACTCCTGCGCTGCGAGGCTGCTGGCGACGGCCGCGCTGGTAGGAATTCCCTCGCACATCTTCGCGCCCTTTGCGGTGCTCGAAACCTCCAGAATCTCGACTCCAGGCAGGTTCGCCGCAAGCCAGTTCCGGCACTGCGCAATCGCCTGGGCGATCGAGTAGACGCGCTTGATCTGGGTGATGTCGGTCCCGGAAGAGAGCAGGTTATGAGATATCGGCGCATAGATCTCGGCGCAGATTCTAAGGTCCGAAAGCAGAAACATATCCAGGGTATGGCTTACCACGCCCTCCGTTGAATTCTCCACGGGCACTACGCCATAATTGGCCTCCTTGCGTTCTACTGAACTGAACACGTCAGGTATCGTGTTACAAGGTAGGAAACCGGATGACTGGCCGAATTTGAGAACGCTTGCAATATGGCTGTAACTACCCGCTGGTCCAAGGTAGGCCACGGTGATCGGTTTTTCCAGCGCTCGGCACGCGGAGATCACTTCCCCAAATATCGCGCTCAACGCCTTGTCCGAGAGGGGTCCCGTGTTGTTTTTGAGCACTGCCGACATTACCTGCCGTTCGCGCTCCGGGGCGAAAATGCTCTTGGAACCCCTGTCCTTCATCTCGCCGATCGCAAGCGCGCACCTGGCGCGCTCGTTTAACAGCTTCACCAGTTGTTGATCTATCTCGTCGATCTGCTTTCTGATGTCGGATATGTCCAAGTCTAGGTCCTTTCGTCGGCCTGTGCATTCAAGCCAGTTACCACGCTTGCCTTATTTCAGGCGAAATTGAGCACTCTTCTGTCCTTTTCTAAGTAAATCACTTATACGGCGCGGTCAGTGTTCCCTTCACCTGCGGTGCGACGGCGCGGCGCAAACAGTGCGAAGTATATCCTCCCAATCAACTTCCTAGCAAGTTTCGGCAGCAGTGCAATTTTTTCGCCTATGGGAGCAGTCTGCCAGTAGCTCCATATCAGTCTCGTCAAGAGCTTGTTGTCATTGAGCGCATCGACGCCGTAGTTTACGTTGTGCTCGTGCAGTCGGTATTTGGCCAGACGTTCAGGCAGATGAATTACGCTGGCTCGCGCGGCGATCTTCAGCCATGCGTCGAAATCGTCGCAGGTCGAGTAATGGCTGTCGAACAGGCCGATCTCCTCCAATACCGATTTCCGAGCCATCACAGCGCTTGCCGATATCGTGTAGTTGCCGTGCGAGACAAACCAAAGGAATGTTGGTCTGTCAGGTATGATGCTCTGATCGATCTTGAGCCACGACGCGGGTCGTCCGAAGATCTCCATATCGCAGAAGGTCATTGCTGCGTCGGGGTTTGCATCCAATACAGCCACCTGCCTCGCCAGCTTCCCCGGCAGCCAGAGGTCGTCGTGATCCAGAAACGCGATCAGGTCTCCCCTCGCCGCGCGCACGCCGGTGTTCCGCGACTCCGCATGCCCAACATTGGCATCGTTGCGTACTACATGGACAGCGGGGAGTGCATCTATCGCCTCCAGTAGAGGCGCGAAGTCGCGCGGCGAGGAGTCATCCACCAGCACAACCTCGAAATCCCGAAAAGTTTGTGCAGAAACCGACTCTAGTGCTTCCTTAAGATAAGTTTCGTGATCGCCGGTCGCGCAGTAAACCGGCATTACCACCGATACCCGCGGTTTGTCCATCAAGTGTTGTTCCTTAAGTTACCTTGGTGTGTGCTGTGCCTTATCCGTGGTCCGCACATTTTCCTATAGCGCTTTAGCCTTGCTTGCCCACTTGAGTTTGAACGCAGCGGATGCCCTTCACATCGTGGAGCAATGCCGATGATCGCTGATTCTCTGCTTAAAGGTATCGGATGCGTCGACTGACAGGGTGTGGACTATAGCCCAAACGATCGCCGCCGATCTCACCTCTCTCGCCAATAATATCAGACGACACACTTTCGCTCAATCTGTCACACCGTTCGGTTGCGACAAGCTTATTGACAAGTCACAGATTGCGAGGAGATAATGAATGAGTCTTAAGGTTGTGTTTGCTCGGAGGTATTGGAGTGTCAGTGGAGCATATAAGGGATCAGTTTGCCAAGGGAACGTGGCTTACCTACAGACCCGAGATCAAGATAATGGACTGCACCATTCGCGATGGCGGGCTCATTAACGACCACCAGTTCGAGGATGGTTTCGTTAAAGCCGTTTACGACACTTGTGTTGCTGCGGGCATAGACGCAATGGAGTTCGGATATAAAGCCGACAAGAAGATATTTGCCCCGTCGCAGTTTGGCAAGTGGAAGTACTGCGACGAAGATGCGCTTCGCTCAATCGTCGACGATAATCCTACTGATCTCAAGATTGCGGTTATGGCGGATGCCGAACGCACAGATTACCACACCGACATCCTGCCTAAATCCGAGAGCGTCATCGATATCGTTAGAGTTGCTACTTACATACACCAGCTTCCCACGGCAATCGATATGATCAGGGACGCCGCCGACAAGGGCTACCGAGTCACTGCCAACCTTATGGCCATCTCCGTCATTCAAGAGCGCGAGCTTGGCGAGGCCCTCGAGATATTGTCCAACAGTCCTATATGCGCTCTCTACATTGTTGATAGCTTCGGATACTATTATTCGGAGCAGATTCGCGACCTCACCGTCATGTTCCTTAAAGCTGTCGAGGGCAAGGGCATTGAGATCGGCATCCACGCACATAATAACCAGATGCTGGCCTACGCCAACACACTGGAAGCCCTAATTGTGGGAGCAAATCGATTGGACGCTACCATTAATGGTATGGGCCGCGGCGCGGGCAACTGCCCCCTCGAACTTTTGCTGGGTTTCCTTAAGAACCCCAAGTTCCAGCTTCGTCCCGTGCTTGAGTGTATAACCAAACACTTTGTGCCGTTGGAGCGAAATGGCAGTATGGAGTGGGGCTACAAGATTCCTTACATGATAACGGGACAGATGAACCAGCATCCGCGAGCCGCTATCAAAATGCGGGCGGGTGACGCTCCGGACGACTACGTGGCGTTCTACGATCAGATGGTAGAGGAGGAGTAGTTCGGACAGAGAGGTGACCTTCTTCGGAGGAGAGTTCAACACAGTGTAATTGGTAATGCTGTTTGTTAACACCAACAACCTAGCACCGCATTGGCTTGCAGTCGAGACCAATAAGCCTACTATCATCACTCCGTCGATTCATCTGGGAAATACACTGTAGCCGGAGGCGGTGATGCTTGCCATTGGCACGCAAACGCCGTCGAAGATTTATAATTCCAGAGCTTCGATGTCGCTCGTTCCAGCCTTTGTGGAATATGATATCGGTTTCGAGAGTAACGGGGCGGGTAACCTAAGGCGGCGGGCCGGATCAAGCTACTTGACAGCCCTACCTGTCTTGTTTAGTTAGCCTCTAGCGACGAAGACGTGCCGAACCTGACGCGGCCGACGTCGTCCTCCAACGAGGTTCACGCAGCTTCATCATTTCTTGTGTGGACCAAAAGAAGCTCAAAAAAGAAAAAACAGCCCCAATAGTTGTTGACGAATATCTAGATATACTCTATAATATTAATGCATCTAAATAACAGCACCATACTGATTGCTGGGGGAGCCGCAGATGTCTAAGCAAGTGTGCTACGAGCTTTGTCCGGAGACTGGGATCGGCACCCTTGTAATTAGTAACGAGTCTTGCATTCACAAGTTCGATCTTATGCCGGACGAAGCAGAAAGCCTAAAGGAGCTTATCAAAGCTGGGGATAGGGTTGGGGCTAAGGCCCTGCTGGTGGGTGTCGACCCTAGCACTGAGACGGTAGTAGACGACGTCTGTCTCGATGTGTTGATAGAGGAGATCGGTTAGTCACATGGCAGAGCGATCCGAACGCTATGGGGCGATGTTGGTGCCCGAGGAAGCCGCTAGCAGATTGCGCGAGCGCGGAGCCAGAATGACTGCACAGCGCCGCGCCGTGCTTGATATACTCTATGGGAATCGAACCCATCCTACCGCCGAGGAGATGGTGCGCGAAGTGCGCAACAGGCTGGGCTGTGTTTCAGCGGCTACGGTCTACAACACTCTTCAGACGCTTGAGGATATGGGGTTCGTTCGTAGAATTGACGGGCTCGAATCGCGTGCCCACTACGACCCAGATACTTCAGAGCACCAACACATTATTTGTAAGAACTGTAGGCGTGTTTGGGATGTCAGCTCCATCGAGCTGCCAACTGATCTACCCGAGGGATTTAAGGTTACGGACATCCTCGTCCAAGGCGTGTGCGCGCAATGCGCTCAGGTTGTCTGAACGGGCGAGAGCCAACATAAAATATACGTCATAGGCAGAAGGGAGAGCATGCACAATATGAAATGGCGATGTGGGGTCTGTGGTTACATCCACGACGGAGAACAAGCCCCGGAGCAATGTCCTAATTGTAGAGCACCCAAGGAGAAGTTCGACGTCCTCAACACCGACCTCGGCCTGCTGCAAATCATCGATTACAACAAAATCGGTGTTGCTAAAGGCTCCGGCTTCGAAGAGGATCTGATGATGCAGTTCCAGGGCGAATGTGCCGAGGTGGGAATGTATATCGCAATGGCTAGACAGGCCGAGCGCGAAGGCTATCCCGAGATTGCCGAGGCTATGAAGCGTGTTGCATGGGAGGAAGCACATCACGCAGCCCGCTTCTGTGAACTTCTTGGCGGCATTTCCGAAAGCACGAAGGAAAATCTAGAGAAGTTGGTGGCAGGCGAGTCAGGAGCCAACAGCGGCAAGAAGGGCATCGCGGTTCGTAGCAAAGCTGAGAATCAGGACGCGATTCACGACGCTATCCACGAGGCATGTAAAGACGAAGCTCGCCACGCGGCAGGTTTCTATGGATTGCTGAAGAGATATTTCGAAGCATAGCGTTAGACATATTAAGCAAGGCTAACTTAGTGCTCGAGGCCAAGAGCACTAGCGCGAGCGCCTTCCTCACCCTCCAAGGCGCCGGCGAAGATACCGCCGGCGCCGTTGCTTTACCCCTGGAAGGATAACATTTGGTTGGTGGCTAAACCTTAACAGCGTGTTGCCGATCCGTGGTTCGTATTTACTAAACCTGTGCGAGAGACAATAATCCGAATCTTAGGCGACAGCCATATTGACTCATAAAAGGAATGACCCCACATGCCAGGCAAACACTACATATTGCACGTGCTCAGCCATACGCACTGGGACCGCGAATGGTACCAGAGCTTCCAAGGCTTCAGGCAAAGGCTGGTCTTTCAGATGAGCGCGTTGCTCGACCTGCTGGATAAACGCCAGGATTATCGCTGTTTCCACCTTGATGGCCAAACCATTTGCCTACTCGATTTCCTCGCAGTCCGCCCCGACGAACTCGAACGTCTTCGCAAGCACATTGCGAGCGGGCGAATACTCATCGGGCCGTGGTTTGTAATGCCCGACGAGCTGCTCCTAAGCGGCGAGAGCCTAGTCCGCAACCTAGCTTTTGGACACTCCATTTGTAGGAAGTTCGATGCTCAGCCAATGCCGATTGGCTACGTTACGGATATCTTCGGCCATTGCTCACAGCTTCCACAGATAATGCGCGATTTCGGAATCGATTGCGTGTTTCTTCACCGCGGCACGACCAACGCCGATGGCGCCTCCGAGATGCTTTGGGAGGGGGCTGATGGTTCAACCGTGCTCGTCATTAAAGCCTATCCTCATACAGGATATAACGATTTTCTGACCTATCGATACGCTGACGAGCAAACTATACTCGACTACGAGAGAAAGAAACAGCAGTATGCCCGCACCAGCGTGCTTTTTGCTCTCGAAGGCAATGACCATGAGCCGGCCTACTGGGACACTCCGGAGATGATACAGCGCGCCAACAGCATTATGACGAATACACTGTGCGTGCATTCATCTATGCCTGATTACCTGCGCCATCTTAAGGAAGAATTAGGCGACCCAGTTGAGGCCGGGCTTGTCACCTACCGCGGCGAGTTGCGGCATCCGATGAAATCCGGTATGTATGCTGAACTGTTTTGCGGTACGGCAAGCTCACGTGTCCCTCTGAAACAAGCAAACGACGAGCTCGAGTGGCTATTACCAAGGTGTGCTGAGCCATTAAACCTGTGGTCGTTTGGGCTGGGTGGGGAATCGCAGACCGCCTTCCTTGCCCTAGCTTGGCAATATCTGCTTTCCAACCATCCGCACGATTCCATCGTCGGTTGCTCTATTGACCAAGTCCACCGCGACATGCATTACCGCTTCGACCAGGCCCGCTTGGTCGCAACCAACTCAATCGCCGAGAGCATTCTCGCCATAGGAGATCGTATCGACACTGCGGCATATAGTGACTGCTATGCTTCCGTGACTGTCTACAATACTTCAGCGTTAGAAGCCGGGCCGGTTTTGGAGTTCTTCTTCGAGATTCTGGAAGCGACTGTGCGCGAGCAGGAGGCCAAGGGACTCAAACCGGCGCTGGTGGACGAGTTCGGACAAGTGGCTCCATTTGAGATCGCTCGTGTCGAACACGATATGTGGCCAAGGCCGCAAGTCAAGAAGACTTACGACAGCACCCCGCGCTTTTCCCGACGGCCCAACGCCTGGCTTCCGCACTATCGCTACCATATACGGGCCCTCGGTTCCGTGCCGGCGTTCGGCTATCGGACTTGGGGCGTCAAGTTTGTTCCTGCCGAAACGACAGTTGACATTTGGCCAAACAACGTGCCATACATTCACGCAGATCCTATCTTGCGTATCATCGAAAACGATTATTTGAAGGTGCTCGTTCGTGAAGACGCGCTAATTGAGCTCTTTGACAAGGCTACCGGCCAGACCTATGCCGGCCTGCACGACCTCGAGGACTGCGGCGACGCAGGCCATGGCTGGGATCATATCTACCCGGTGCACGACAATGTTGTGCGAGCCTCGCAGCCGGGGGCGAAGTCCCGAGCGAGAATCAGCGTCGAACAGCTCGGTCGCCTGGAGGCGGTGGCGACGATCAGCTATGACTTGTCCGTGCCGTCGAAGCTAACGGCGGACCGCTCGGCACGTGCCCGCTCCAAGACGAAGCTGGGCATCGAGATCAGGATTACGCTGAAGGCAGGTTCCCGTCGGTTGGACTTTGCAACTACCGTTCACAATACAGCCGAGTGCCATCGCCTACGTGCGATTTTTCCGACTAACCGCAGTACCGACTGCTGGTGTGCCGACAGCGCATTTGATATAGTAAAAAGAAACATCAAGTTGCCCGATACACGCGATTTCGCGGAGCAAGCTCGCGAGGAAACACCAGTTAAGAACTTTGGGGCGATTATCGACGATCGTGGTGGCCTCGCTGTGCTGACCAAAGGGCTATGCGAGATGGCTGCTCAGGATAGCGACGATAGGCCAATCGCACTCACACTTTTTAGAGCATTTGCGCAACAGATCGGCGATGGTTGGACCCGGGATAGCCAGTTACTAGGCAAACTGGTTCTCCACTACTCTCTGCTTCCGCTTGATGGGGATTCTAACGGCGGGCTCTTACAAGTGCCCGCGGAGTTAGAGCGTTACAAGATCGGCCTGATACCACTAACGGACTTCCCTCACTCTGGTGACCTTCAGGTTCAAGGTACTTTTCTTCAAATCTCCTCGGGGATCGTGGTTTCGGCAGTAAAACTTGGCGACGACGGGCAGTCGGCTATAATTCGGCTTTACAACCCTTGGGACAAGGAAGTTCTCGCTAGGCTAAAGTTTGAATCGCCGGTGAATCGTATAGACAAGTGCGATATGATGGAAAGGCCGATAACGGAGCTATCGATGGACGAAACCGGCGATGTCGTGTTAACTGCGCGGCCAAAGGAAATTGTGACCCTTGCTGCGCGTCGCACTACTAACTAGGGGGAAGATAAGAACTTTGTTTTCCGCTTGGCTTATTGGATGTTGTTTTTTAGTGATTTCGACTGTGACGTGGGCGGCCACCGACCCACCCTGTATTCACGTCGACGGCAAGCCGTTCTTTGTGATTGGTTGCTATGACTACCCAGGCGGTGATGACCTCAACCCAACCCATCTAAAAGAGATGAAAGATGCCGGCATAAATGCATTGCACTGGACAATCAATTGTGTTCCAAAGTCATATCCAAATCCACCCCGTGATTTTACCATCCATGACTTAGACACCGCCCACAAACTTGGCCTGAAAGTAGTAGCTGCGCTCAATTCAGTTGCTCCTTGGACTAAAGAGGACATTCCCAACAACTGGGGAAGTAGCCCAGAACAATTTCGACCTGGCAGCGCCCTTCATAAGCAACTGATGGAGATAAAAGATCACTCGGCGCTGTTGATGTACGAGACCATGGACGAACCTCTAGGCTGTCGCATGATGCACAAGCGCGACACCTGGCCCAGCCTTGATACTCTCCGAAAATGCTATCACTTCGTAAAGTCGGTCGATCCAGTTCACCCGATTTGGTGCAACGAAGTCGCCTGGTTTTGGTGCAAGGACAGGCTTACTATGGCTCAATTTCGTGCGTGGAGCAGGATATGCGATGTCTACTCCCAGGACGACTATCCCGTCGGCGGTCCTGCTTACCCGGAGTCTCCGTTGTTTGTAATCGCAGAAGATCTTGACGCGATGATGCGAATTGTAAGCGCGTCGCCTGATTCAGACGTTCCTACCAAGCCGCTGATGATGGTCTTGCAGGGACAGGGTCGAAATATGATGGCTGCCGATAGGCCGGAAATCCATAGGCGAAACCCTAACAAGATTGAAACCCGTTTCGTCGCTTATTCAAGCATTGTCCACGGAGCAAAAGGTATCTGGTGGTGGGGCACACGCGACTTGGTGCCGCTGCGGGACGATAGAGGCCGTCTTACTCCGAATGGCGAGTTCTGGGAGATCATTAAGCTAGTTTCACGTGAGATCAGCGAGCTACGCGAGGTTTATTGCACTCAGCGCATTCTGACCGGCTTCACACTTGGAGACAAGCGCCTTGATGCTGCTCTGTTTCGCTCAGCAGGCGTGAACTACCTGATTGTAACCAATAAATCCGAACATTCGCTGATTGACGTATCGATATCCGCGGACGGTTGCGATTGGAAAGCATCGCCGGACAAAACGGTAACTGTGCTTTTCGAGCAGCGAAAAGTCAACTCCGACGGAACGACCTGGAGAGACACATTTGCGCCTTGGGACGTGCACGTGTATACCGACCGAAGTTGATTGCTAGCTTGTAGCTGTTCGCTATTTTCTTAGTCACGGTCGTGAAAGACCGTGTCCGCAATGTACTTCAGTAAACGAAGCAAACGGCCAAGAATGGTGTATACTAAAAATAATATAAGCAATGTGCGAACCTGGAGAACCCTATGCCCGAAAGCGATAAAGGCCTAAATAGGCGTGAGTTCTTAAAAGCCGGCGCGGCTGCGCTGGGTGGAGGTATGCTATTGCTCAACACTTCCGGCTCATCTACTGCCAGTAAAGATAGTGCAGCTTTTCCGAAAACGATCAAATCGTGGCCTATCTTCCCGACGCCGAAGAGACTTTCTGACGCTACCCATTCCTTGGCAAAGCGAGGTATGAGCGGAGAGCTTGGACGGGATATAGACTGGTCCGGCGTCAAGGTAGACGATTTGATCGACACCAAAGGTATGTCCCGTGACACGCGGGTGGCTCACGGTATAAAACTCATTGCGGAGCGTGCGCCGATCCGAATACTCCCTATGGAACGAATCGTAGGTTCTGCTACATTTCGGGAGGCAGCTTTTCACGGGGTTCCAATGTGCGACGTAAGCAGCGTGAGCCATACTACTTTAGGATTTGACCGAGTTCTTAAAATCGGCTACAAGGGCCTTCGCAAGGAAATAAAAGACCGCTTAGCGCGAGGCGATATGGATGATAAGGGAGTCGACTTGCTTCAGGCGATGCTCTTGTGCCTCGATGCAGCTAGAATATGGCACACGCGCTATATGAAACGTCTAGAAGAGCTCGCGGAGAACTCATCAGGGGAAGAGAAGACTACCTACGAGTTTTGCCTGCGCAACCTTGCGAACGTGCCGGAAAATCCTCCCACGTCGTTTGCAGAGGCCGTTCAATCGCTGTGGTTCATGTATGCTTTTCAGCGCCTATGCGGGCAGTGGTCCGGAATTGGTCGTATCGACGAGATGTTGGGTCCATACTTGAAGCGTGATCTTCAACAAGGCAAGATAACCCTCGACGAAGCCCGGGAGCTCATAGCGCATTTTTGGATTAAGGGTACTGAGTGGACTGGCATCAATAATTGTGGCGGCAGTGGTGACGCACAACACTATCAAAACATTGTATTAGCTGGTGTTGATTCCGAGGGCCGCGAAGTCACCAACGAGGTTACTTACCTTGTTCTCGAAGTTGTCGAGGAACTTTACATCAGTGATTTTCCTATAGCTGTCAGGCTGAACCTAAATAGCCCGGAGAGGCTATTGCGTAAGATTGCCGAGGTACAGCGACACGGCGGTGGCATCGTCGCTGTTTACAATGAGGAGGTGGTTATTAAGGCCCTTACCGATTTTGGCTATCCGCTTGCAGAGGCACGTAAGTTCGCCAACGACGGATGTTGGGAAGCGCTGATTCCCGGCAAGACGAATTTCGCATATGTTCCCTATGACGCTCTGCTTTGTCTACAGCGAGCACTGGGCTACGACTCCCAGACGCCAGATTACCCCGACTTCGAAAGCCTCTACTCGGCGTTCAGGGCGAGCCTGCGCAAGGTTGTAGACGAACACAACGCCATGGCAGATAAATACGCCACCGACGCATATCCAGCACCGCTTGTATCGCTATTTGTCCATGATTGCATCGAGCGAGGCCGTGGGTATCACGATCGAGGAGCGCGTTACACCGTTCTTGCCCCGCATATTGGTGGTATTGCTGACGTTGCCAACAGTCTACTCGTCATCAAGAAGCTCGTCTACGATGAGAGGCTTCTGACCCTGCGTGAGTTGATGGAAGTTGTGAAAAGCAACTGGCAAGGTCAGGCAAATCTCCGTAAGCTTGTGCAGAATCGCATGCCTAAATATGGCAATGATGATCCCGAAGCAGATGCTATGGTTAAGCGCATCTACGACGACTTCACCGACTACGTTGCCAAGGTTAGGGAACGCAATGGTGTGCTCAGGCCAGCGGGAATCAGCACATTTGGCCGAGAAATTGTTTGGAGAGAACATCGCAAAGCTACTACATCTGGTGCATTGGAAGGAGAGATTCTTGCGACCAATTTCTCGCCCAGCCCCGGCACTGATACCAAGGGTCCGACCGCAGTTCTCAAGTCCTATTGCAAGATGGACTATTCCAAATTGCCCAACATAGGCA
>Ga0209162_1001431_pt1 | contig 23482 bp, 14 predicted proteins | sample YNPNPMetaG_FD_187121 | JGI IMG/M metagenome (GOLD analysis project Ga0209162, IMG submission 187121) | Anoxygenic and chlorotrophic microbial mat microbial communities from Yellowstone National Park, USA - YNP NP MetaG (SPAdes) (version 2) ...
CCGGCCCTGGAAGCCTGGGGCCACGTTGCGGTCACGGACTGCGGGGGGCTCGACGGTTCCGCAAGGTCCGGTCCGCTTGTCGATTCGCGTGCACGGCCGGTCGGCTCGACGGCTATTCCACGCTCAGGCCGGCCGTCCGGTAGAAGATCCCCAAGGCTCCCTGCAACCGGATGATCCGTGCCAGGTGGCTGTACTGAAGGCTGTGGAGATTGAGTTCCGCGTTCGTCTGCTCGGTTCGCGAACTGAGCACCTGGTCCACCAGCAGGCGCTTCGTCTCCAGGTACGTCCGGGCCCGCGATTCGTATTCCTCACGCTTCTGCTGAATGACTTCCAGGAGTTGGCGCCGCCGATCGCCTTCCGATCGCAGGGCCTCTGTTTCGGTAACGATCTGCCGCCGGATCTCGATCATCTCACTTTCGCTCTTGGCTCGAAACGCACGGATGTTGGCCTCGGCCTTCTTGCGGGAGGCCTCCAGCACGCGCCGGTCGTTGAGCCGGACGTTCACACCTCCGCCGAGCATCCATCCGTCGAACCGGTCGTCGTACGTCTCGGCCCCCAGCGGGAAGATGGTGCCTTCGACAAACGCGGTGATATCGAACTGGCCCTCGATGGCCAGCCGTCGCTGGAGTTCGGCGTCGCGGATCGCGTCCTCGAGGACCTTGAAGGTGGGGTTGTTCTGCCGGGCCTCTTCGATCATCGCGGCAATTCCTTCGGGCGTGGAGCTTCGTTCGAGGAAGACCTCCGGGTGATACTCGGGGTTGATCAGCTCCACGGCCTCGCCCTGATCGAGCGCCAGCGCCGCCTTCAGATACCGCAGGTACACCTGATTGTACGACCGGTACTGTGCCTCACGGGACTGGTAGTCCGCCACGACCGTCAGCACGCGCGACTGGTCCGGGCCGCTCACGCGCGGGTCGCTGGCGAACTTCTCCAGATCGGAGACGTGGGCCGCGTATGAGTCCGCTGTGTTCCTGTAGAGCAGACTCTGGTTGTAGTAGTCCAGTGCCACGAGCACGTGCCGGTGAAAGGCCTCCAGGTATTCCAGACGGGCCTTGCGGGCCTGCGACTCCTGGAACGCCTGAGAGATCAGCCGTTCCTGACGCCGGCGCGAACCCACGAAGGGAACCTCGATGCGCCCGCGGAACAGGCCGCCGGCCCCCTCGTCGACCGGATCCTCGCCTTCCGCCGGCTCGCCCACCCGCGCCCGTGAAGCCGACCCACCTCCTTCCACGCGCAGGATGGCCCCCTCGAACGTCTCCTTCTGGAGACCGGCCACGGCCTCGCCGGCGATCGTCCGCGTGCTCCGTCGGTGCGGAAAGTCCGACGCATCCGTCCGCACCTCCGTGAACGGCTCGAACCGGCTCACGTTTGCCCGGAATTCCTCGAGGGCATGCGAGGCGGCGACCATCTCTTCCCGCGATGAGGCTACGTGCGCATTGCGCTCGAAGACCAGCCGTACGATCGACGCTACGTCCAGACGCCACGGCGGGCCTGACACCACCTCGGCCGCCGGCATGGAGGTCGTCGGCATCGACGCCGCCGGCTGCGTGGCGGCCAGCCGTATGCGGGCCCCCGGCCGCGTAGAGGACACGGCGGGTTGCGTTTCCCCGGCCGGCCGGGTCTCGCGCATGGCGCAGCCGGCTCCGAGCGTCCCGGCGATCACGCAGATGACGTGCACTCTCCCGAGAAGCATCTTCGCGCCTCGGTGGGCCTGGAGCCTTTTCCGGACGGATGTCCCCTCGCGTTCGGTGCAGGCGGGGGCCGGACTCGCCCGCGGGCACAGATTGCGGGATGCCGCCGGTCGTGTCAATACGGGCTGCGGTCACGGCACTGAACGCGGCGCGGAACCTGCGGAGTGCCACGAGCAGCCGGATCGGGCTTGACCCGCCGCCATGTCCACGTAGCATCGGAATGCCGGCGTCACGGGAAAACCACATGAAGGCGATGGTCTTGAGCGAGGTCGCCCCGATTGAATCTTCGCCTCTCGCGTGGCAAGACGTGCCCACGCCCGAGCCCGGCGAGGGGGAGGTCCGACTCGTCGTCCACTGTTGTGCGATCTGCCGCACGGACCTGCACGTCATCGAAGGCGACCTGCCGAAGGCCCGACTCCCGATCATTCCCGGTCATCAGGTGGTCGGGGTGGTGGACCGCCTCGGCAAGGGGTGCCGGCGGCTGCGGATCGGCCAGCGGGTCGGCGCTGCGTGGCTTCGCTCCACGTGCGGGGCGTGCGACTTCTGTCGCGCCGGTCGCGAAAACCTCTGCGTCCGCCCCACGTTCACCGGCTACCACGCCGACGGGGGCTACGCGGAGTACGCCGTCGTCCCCGAGGGGTACGCCTACGAGATCCCTGACCCCTTCGCGGATGTCGAAGCGGCCCCGCTGCTGTGTGCCGGCATCATCGGCTACCGAGCGCTGAGGCGGTCGGCCTTGCCGCCGGGAGGCCGGCTGGGGATCTACGGCTTCGGATCGTCCGCGCACGTCGTGATTCAGCTCGCCCGGCATCGGGGCAGTGAGGTCTTCGTCGTGACGCGCGGGGCCGCCCACCGTGAACTGGCCCGGCGGCTGGGCGCCGCGTGGGTCGGCGAGGACGCGGCAGACATGCCCGTGGAGGTGGACAGCGCAATCCTCTTTGCCCCCGTGGGCACGCTGGTGCCCCGGGCGCTCGAACGGCTTCGCAAAGGGGGAACCCTGGCCATCGCCGGGATCTACTTGAGCCCGGTCCCGCCTCTCGATTACGAGAAACACCTCTTCTACGAAAAGAATGTCGTCTCGGTGACGGCCAACACGCGGGAGGATGGCCGCGATCTGCTCGCCGAGGCCGCACAGGTTCCCGTCCGCCCGAACACGGTCGTCTACCCGTTGCGCGACGCGAACCGGGCCTTGCAGGACCTGAAGGCCGACCGCATCACAGGCACCGGCGTGCTGGTGGTCGGCAATCAGGGGTAGTTGCGGCGCCGGTGGCGTCCCGCCCTCACGGTTCGACCGGCGGGTGCCCCGCCCCGTTGAAGACCAACTGGAAGAGCCCGAAATCCTCCACGTCGATGTCGCCGTCGTGGTCCCGGTCGAGGCACTTGCACTCGATCACCGGATAGGGCTGACCCGGCCCGTTATAGCACGCCTGGAAGTACGCAAAGTCCTCGATGTCCACGTCGCCGTCCCCGTCGCTGTCCTGCGGCGGGTGATGGCACGTGAGATAACACGTGGGCGGCCGGCTGGCCCCGTTGAAACAGATCTGGAACACGGCCATATCCGTCATGTCGCAGTCCTCGTCCTCGTCGGCGTCCATGCAGATGCACGAGGCCTCCGAGTACGGCCGGTCCGGGCCGTTGAAACATGCCTGGAACCAGGCGAAATCCTCCAGGTCCACATCACCGTCGCCGTCGGCATCCTGCGGCGGATCGTGGCACGGCGGAAGGCTGATGACAACCTGCACCGTAACGCTGTCGCGGTTGTTGCACGGATCGGCCACCTGGATCTGGAACTGGTCGTTGCCGAACAGATCCTCGCCGGGCGTATAGCACAGATGCAGCGTGGTTCCGGTCTGACCCGAGAGGAATGTGACCGTTCCCTTGGTCGGTTCACCGCCCGCCTTGATTGACCACGTCAGCGTCTGGCCCTCGGGGTCGGACGCCGTCAGCGTCATGCGGTTGTTGGCGCTGCTGCACGTGCTGTTCCGGCGGACGTTAAGAGAGAACGGCTGAGGGCCGCGCTGAATGACCGGCGGACCGTTGGCCACGGGAGCCATGGACCGGCACGCCGACATGCAGGCACCGTCCCGCAACCGGTAGGAGTAGGTGACCCCTACGGTCACGTCCGTGTCGACGAACTCGTTTCCGCTGGCCGTGCCGATCTTCTGGAACCCGGCATTGCAGCCCGCGGTACTTCGGTACACGTCGTACGTTCCCGCGGGTGACCATGACAGAACAAGGTCCTCGCAGACGCTTCGGATGGTCAGATCGCACGCGCAGGCCGCGCCCACGTCCACCGTCGAGAAGTTCGCGTCCGTCAGATTCGGCTGCCCGCTGCTCGGGTAGGCCGCGGCCGTGTTATCCGTCACCCGGAGACCGATCGCGTGAATCCCGGCGGCAAAGTAGGAGGCGACGGCCGCCGAATCGAGCGTTACGACCTTGCCGCTCCGGTCGTCGAAACCGGTCAGGGGCGGCGTGAGATCCCAGTCCCACGCCAGGATCGTGTCGTTCGGACAGGCGCCGCAGCCGGCCTCGTGCGAGCCTTCGTTGGGATCGTACGACTCGGAGGCGTCCAGTCTGAGGCTGTCCTCCGGGCAGAGCGAAACCCAGTACGGCCCCCCGGCCTTGGCCACAGGCGGGTGGGGCGGATTGCTGATGGAGATATTCATCCGGTACGTGGCCTGGAGCGGCGGAACCGAATCGTCGGTGACCCGCAGGGTCACGGGATACGTGCACGGCAGCGTCGGGCAGGCGAACGAATGCACCTGGGCCGCAGGCGTCGGCGTCGCCTCGTCATAGTTGCCGTCCGCGTCCCAGTCCCATTCGAAGAGGACCAGGTTCTCGATGCCCTTGCCCGCCTGCGAGTGTGACGAGCACGACGGATCGAATGTGATCGGCTGGTCGGGATAGTTCGGATTCGGGTGGGCCGTAAAGCACGCGACCGGCGCGGCCGCGAACAGCGCGGGCCGCAGCATGCCGATCGCCCAGGCCGTCACGAAAACGTCGCCGTAGTTGCCGGGATGGGTGGTCTGTCCGCCCGCAGGCCAGCTCCGGTCCGACTCCTGCTCATTCACCAGTTTGGTGGCCAGCCCGTTGTCTCCGCGATACCAGTTGAATCCGTTGCTGAGGACCTCCGTTCCCGACAGCCGCATGGCCTTCGCGAACGCGTACCACGCATAGTACGAGCGGTTGCTCATGAACCAGTTCCAGTTGCCGGGAGTGGCGAACCATGACTCGGGCCCGGTCCACCGGGGATCCGTCTTGTAGTCCGGCACGGACATGACCATCTGGACCATGCCCGATGGTCGCGTGGCCTGGCTGCTGTTGTTGCCCCAGTTGCTCCCCGTGGTGTAACCGAACATCTTGTTCGCCGCGTTGTAGCTGTAGGTCAGCCACACGTTGTTGCGGTCCTTCATCCACTGCGGGACCGTGCAGCCCCAGTCGGTCTCGGCGGGGATGATCCCGATCGCGGCCCATTGACAGGCGGAGTTGTCGCTGTCGCCGTAGTTCCAGTTGTAGCGCCAGCCGCCGGCGCCGCTGCCCGAGGCCGCGTCGCCCTGGCCCCAGGCGTACATGTCCACCATGTCCTGGATCACTTCCTTGTAGGTTTCCGTCGCGCCGTCTCCGTCGAAGTCCCGCCCGCAGTCCGCATAGGGCGTGCCGGACGCGATGATCGCGTCCATGATCATGCCGCCCTCGTAGGCAGGGGAAAAATCCCAGTCGCGGACCTGAATGCCGATCCCGTTGCCGTCGTCGGGATTCCCGTAGGCCTGCGGCGCAATCGCCACGGCTTGCAGCATCGGGTGGCTGGTATCACTCCAGTATCCGTTGAACAGCCAGTTCAGACCGTTCTTGACGTCCTCCACGTAGGGGTCCTCGTTGGGATCACCCGTCTCCTTGTGGTTGTTGATCTGGAACGCCAGCACCGCGCACGCCGTGGGCGAGGCGAAGTAGTTGCCGTAGGACTGCCATACCGTCGCCGGCCGTCCGTTGAAGGTCTTGATCGCGGAGTTCGAGATCGGGGCCTTGTGCAGGAACCACAGCCCGTCGTCGATGGCGATGTTTACCCGCGCATCCAGATTGTCCGGCTCGATCTTGACAAGGTACGTGTCCTGAATCGCGTTGGCCATCGTGGCGTCCACGCCATCGGCCAGCAGCCGGGCCGTAAACGGCGTGCCCACGGCCGTGCCGGCCGCGTACGTGTGCTTGCTTTCCACGTTGTATCGGGTGGCGCCGCTGAGCGTGCCTACCGACGATTCGCTTCCGTCTCCGTACACCCACTTGTACCAGATCGTGCCCCCGCTGCCGGTCTTGATCACGCCCTTCAGCAGAGTCTCGCGGCCGGCGATCGCCGTGTGGAACTTGGCGGTATCGCCTTGCCAGGGAACGGCGATGACCCTCTCGATGACCACCTCGGCCCGCCCGACGGAGGTCATGAGGAGCGCCAGGCCCGCACCGATGAGGACAGTGCGAGTAAACCGGCTCCACAGGACCGACCGATCGCCTGTCCTGACACAGCGCTCGAACATGGTGTACCTCCGGAAGCGGTCGGTCGCTTGCCCCCCTTGCCGCCTACGCATACGTATTCCATGAGGCCGCCGATGGGACTTTCCTTAGCGGTGCAAAGCCCCACTGCCGGATGGAGAGAGACGGGCCGCGTTCCGACGGGGAGATTGACGGGAAGGCAACTCCGAGCGCCTCTCACCGGCTCCTTGCTCTCGGTCTCAGCGTACCACCGCGGATGGGCAGTTTCAAGGACGAAAGCGATCACAAGCGGAAAAACAAATAGTGCAGTGCCCCACAATCAGGGCGCGCAGGATCACATGCCGCGCCGCAGAAGTGCGCTGGTGGACTTTCGGCTGCCGCCCTTGCCTCATCGAACGCGACGAAAAACCAGCCGGACGGGTGTCCCCATCGCCGGCAGGGCTTCCTGGTTTACCTGGAACCCCAGTTGTTCGCCTCGGTACGGGTTGCCCGCGTCTTGGGCCAGGTTCAGAAGGGCGGTGGGATCGTACCACACCGCGACGATTGACCGTTGCACATCGGCCGCGAACTCCTCGCGGCCGCTGGTCGGACTGCGTTCGAAGAACGAGCCCGTAAACGCCCATGTCAGCGGGGCGGGACACCTTCCTGTTCGCCGATCAATCAGGAATTCCTCGATCGGGCGGCACGTCCATGTGTTCCCCCGTCTGGTCTCGAGATCGATGGCCAGGCGGGTCGGGCTCTCCGGGCGGCTCCAGTAATCGCCTGGAGGAGGGGGGATGCTCGGGGCGCCGGCGGGTTGGCTGACCGGGGCGGCCTGCGGCGCAAAATCACCCCGGAGTCCCGCCGGGAGGTTCCCCGGACAGTAGCCTGCGATAAGCATGGCCGCGTGTAGCTGGGACGGGCGGCATCCGAGTTCGACCACACTCTCGTACGTCTTGCCTTCGGAGGCTACGGCCAGGTACTCGATGATGCCTTGCTGGATGCATATCCGGCCCTCAACCGCCACCCGTCCCGCTTCCGGATCAACCTCGATGCCCGGGAGCGTGCGGATCGGTCTGGATCGCAGGGTGCATCCTGCCATCGCCAGTGCCAACCCGAGCACGCCCGTCCACGCAGTGCGGGACCGCATAACCATCCTCCTGTGCTTCCGCCGCCGCCTTCGACAGGATCATCCGATGAGTCTCGACCAACGGGCATGCTAGGTATTGCGTGCGCCCCGTCAAGTCGCTACGGTATTCCTGGGGGTGGGCGCCGTCTCCTCGGGTGCCATGTGCGTTCTCGAGGGGCGACGCAGGTCCCTGTCGCGCTTCTCACGCACGTTCTTGCCACGGGGTGCCAGCGCATGATCAAAGGTGGAGTCGGCGTATGCCGCGGGCCGCGGAGATCGTTTCCCTTCGGGAGGCCGGCCGCGGACGGGGAGGGGGCATTCACGCTCATCGAGCTACTGGTCGTGGTCGCGATTGTCGCACTGCTGGCCGCCCTCATCCTGCCGTCTTTTGTCAGGGCGCGGGCGCAGGCCAAGGTGGTGCTCTGTGCCGGCAACCTGCATCAGGTGGGGCTCAGTATCGTCGGCTATGCCAACGATCAGGGCGTCATTCCGTTCGGCCCGGACGTCCAGGCGCTCCTCCCGTACCTGGAGCCGAACGACGGTCGGCTCGCAACGAACCAGATCTGGACCGGACCGCAGCAGCCGATGAAGCACAAGATGGCCCTGGGGCTGCTGCTCAACCGATCGCTGAACATCCCGGAGATGATGTACTGCCCCGGCGACGACTCGAACGACCCGCAGGAGGAACTTGACAAGATCCGCCTCCAGAAGATCGCCCCGGCCTACAGCTCGTACCTCTACAGGCAGCTCGACGAGACCGTCGGAACCGGACGCCTGGAAAGTCTCGGCCGCAACGGAGCGGGCGGCAGAGCCTGCGCGCTGGCCCTCGACATCAATTCCCTGATCACCGTGGATCCGTCCTTCCGCCGAACGAACCACCAGGGGCGGCGCGTCAACGTCCTTTACACGGATGCCGCCGTTCACACCCGCGACAACCGTGACGCCCGGTTCGCCATACGCGACCAGGACCTGGCCGATTCGGCCGCCCGCCGCGACGAAATCCTCCGTCTGGCCGATGCGTGCCGGTAGGGGGGCGGCATCCGTCCGTGTTGTTGGCTGTGCCTGCGGGGTGCACGAGTCATGCTTTCGTTGGGCGGGCGGGCCGAGCTGCGGTCCGGCGGCCGGTCGGCGTGCACCGGGTCGTGTGTCGCCCTCGTGGGCCGGCTGACGACGGGAGGCCTGCGCCTGGGTTGGGCGGCGCTCGCCAGACGCCTCAGTGTGTGGGCGGCGCTACGTATTCCCCAACCGTCCGAACGTCCGTCCCGTCCGGCGGGATCTTGGCCTCCATCCCCAGGGCCCAGTAGATCCCATTGACCAGCAGTCGGCGGAACGCCTCCACCTCGAAGTCCTGCGGGTGTCCCAGGGTGGTGAAGAACACGCGCGTCCTGCCGCGGATCCTCGTCCATGCCACCGGGTTCGGCGTGCCAAAGGTCTGCCCGGCGGGCGTTTCGCCCTTGACGGCCGAGCCCAGCACCAGCGGCACGCAATCCCCCTCGAGCGGGACGACGTGGTACAGCCACGAGCGGCAGTGGAACTCCGCCGCCACGCCCCGAGTGACCGGGTGGTCCTTCAGGGCTACATACACATTCGTGCTCGAGTCGTGGCCGTGGTGCCGGATCCACCGCTGTCCGAACACATCGCGTCCGAAGCCGTCGTTGAGCCGCGTGTTCGTTCCGGACCTGTACTGGAACGCATGGGTGCTGGTCCGCAGGCCCACGATCGGGCGTCCGGAATCCACGTAGTCCAGGATCCGCTTCAGTTGTGCGTCGGGCACCTCGCGATACCGCAGGTAGAATACCGCCACGTCGGCCGTTTCGAGAGCCTCCAGGCCTTCGATGTTGTAGTGATACTTGGGCTCTCTCCGGCCGGTCCGGTCATTTACGGCGTAGGCCACGGAGCACCTCATCCCGTGCCGTTGCTCCAGGATCGCCGCGATCATCGGCATGGTGATCTCGGAACGGTATTCATCGTCGCCGGTCACGAAAACGACGTGCGGCCTGCCCGCCGGAGGCGCCGGCTCAGTGGCCGCCGCTGCGAAGACCGCGCCTGCTGCCGCTGTCATGACGACCATCTGCATATCGATTCTCCATCGCGAACGCCGGCATGCCTGCTTCATCAGGGGATGATCGGCCCCAGCACGCGGGCCACTGTACCGTCCGGGCCGCTTCGGGTCACGGCCTCCCGGGCCCGGGGCGGATTGACTTCTCACCCGGCTCTCAACTCGTGCGGATCGCGGCCTTACGCGGACTGGCGGGCGCGGACCAGTGCAACCAGGTCTACGGAGTGTGACGGGCCCGCGCCGCGGGAAGCGTCTGCCCCCGGGTCCGTCCGGGCTGTGCTGCCGCACGAGCTTCCCAAGCCGCTGCGGCGGGTGCCGGCGGCGGCGATCATCCCGCTGAGGCTCAGCAGCGAACGGCGCGTTGCGGGGGCCTGGCCGGCATCGGCGGTCTTCAGCAGCCGCAGCGAGCGGTTCCGCTCGCGGTCGTTATAGTTCTGGGAACGGGTCTCCCCCTCCGCGGTCACGTACACGGCCCGCCGGTCCCCCACGACCGGGCATTCGTGCTCACAGATCCCGCAGCCGATGCACAGTTCCGTATCGATCTTCGGGACCTTGAACCGAAGGTGGATGTTCACCTCCGCCCCGCGGTCCGGACGCCGGGCGAATACGGCCCCGTTGCGGAGTTCACCGGACGCATCCGTCTGGCCGATCAGGAGCGTGTCGGCATCATTGCCGAGGATGCGATGCACCTCGGTGGTCCCATCGGTATGGACGACCTCCACCCAATACGTCGTCGTCTGGTCGCCCCGAAACTGGTCGCGGCGAAACAGGGATCGCCGGCCGACGGCCTCGCCGGGCCTGGGAGCATCCGCCACGGTCACGGTCGTATCCGTGGCGGAGACCACACGCTTTTCGCCGTCCCGGATGAGCAGGCGGCGGTACTCCGAATGGATGGCCTTCGGCGAGGTGGGGCAGACTTCTTCGCAGACGACGCACGGAATGTTCTTGGACCACGGCAAACAGCGTCCGTGGTCGTAATGAGCCGTTCCGAGCTTGACCGGGCCCTGTCCTCCGAGCGCCTCGGGCACCCGCTCGTAGCCGAGCTTCTGCTCGACGGTGAGGCGCTGAATGGCCCCGGTCGGGCAGACCTGGCCGCAGGCCGTGCAGTTGAGCTGGCAGTAGCCCATGCGGAAGTTCATCACGGGCGTCCAGAGTCCCTCGATGCCGGACTCGAACCACGCCGGCTGGAGGACGTTCGTGGGGCAGACCCGGATGCACTGGTCGCACTTGATGCAGCGTTTGAGGAACTCCTGCTCCTCGACGCTGCCGGGGGGGCGGACGACCTTCGTCGAGAAGTCCCGCGTGGTCCGGCCGCTGGTCTTGGTGAAGGCGTAGAAGAGCACGCCGGCCAGGCCTGCCAGGACCGCCCTGCGGATCGGAACGTCGGGATAGCTGATCTCGTGCGACCGTGCGGGCAGCAGGGAGAAGCGGATGGCGTCGTGGGGGCAGTCCTCGAGGCAGTTGAAGCAGACGAAGCATTCGCTCTTGCGGAGCTGCTTGTGCGGATCGGAAGCCCCTTCGCAGCTCTGGAGGCACAGGTCGCAGTCCGTGCACTTGTTCGGGTCCCGCTCGATGCGCCAGACCGCGAACCGGCTCAGCAGGCCCAGCAGCGCCCCCAACGGGCACAGCACGCGACAGAAAAACCGCGGGATCACCAGGTTCATTCCGACCAGAAACAGGAGGATCAGGCCGATCACCCATCCGAGCTGGTGGTACTTGGGCTCTCCGATCCGCAGCCCCTTCTGCACCGGCGCCGGCAGGTTTAACGCCGGCAGAATCGAGCCCGTAAACGACCGGTGCAGGAGACAGATCGGATCCAGCAGGCCGATCTGAAGCGTCGAGAAGACCGCAGCGAGGATCATGAAGCCGAGGATGTAGTACTTGACCTGATAGAGCCGCCGGTACCGGTTCGATTCGATCCTCTGTCTGGCGTTCCGCGTGTTGAGGACCCAGCCCACGAAGTGGTGAATGATGCCGTACGGACAGATCCAGTTGCAGAAGATGCGTCCCAGGAACAGCGTGGGAATCAGCAGAACGAGCGCCCAGATCAGCCCCTTGTAGATCGTGTGAGTGGTCAGAGCCGTCGCGATCGCCACGAGCGGGTCGATCTCGAGAAACTTGCTCACCCAGTCCTTCAGGGCCGGATAGTCGTTCAGATTCGCAAAGACGGTCGTAAAGACGAACGTGAGAAAGATCGCGAAGACCGCGACCTGCACGATGATACGGACGGTTGTAATACGCATGGCGACCCCGTGCCGCATCGCGGGTCCGCCCGGGCGATCGCCCGCCTCGCGGACCTCCCGCTGCTTCACACTTCTCCCGCGTCCACGATCTTGCCCTGATCCCGGTACGTCTGCCAGCTGCGCTCCACCAGCCGGCCGGGCAGCCGGCCGAACTTCTCGTAGGCGTAGTCAAGATAACGCAGGGCGGCGGCGTCCCGTCCCAGCAGATTCTGGTAGCACCACCCGTCGCAGGCGAGCTGATCGACGCTCGCCACGATCACGGGCCGACCGAGCCTGCCCCCGAGGGCGATGTCGCTGGTCCGCCCGCCGGTCGGTCCGTTGCTCATCATCACCCGCGTCCCGTCCACGATGATCAGGGTGGGGCTCATCAAGAACCCCAGATCGCTGACGATATCGTGGATGGCCTGATGAAACTGGTTCCGCCGCCCGCCCAGCAGACCGTACCAGTTCTTCATGCTCATCGAGGCGTAGCAGAGGTTGTGGTCCTTGATCGGCGGGATCCCGATCACCTTGTCCGCGCCCGCCAGCGGCTTCCAGAAGATCGGCCACCGCCCCAGCGCCTCGTGACGGGCCGGGTCCGGCGGGCGGTCCCGTACGGCGACCTCGGCGTCGTGGACCGGGGAATGGATCACTACCTCCGCGCCCTCCAGACGGGCCGCGTCGCGTATGCCCGACTTGGCGAAGCAGACCTCCGGCTCCTCGATCGGATTGTCGGCAACGATCACCCTGCGGGCGCCGGCCTCCCGACACAACCGGATCACGGCCCGCACGACGTCGGGGTTGGTGGTCGCGCCGAGTCGGGGGCCACGGTCGAACCCCACGTTCGGCTTGAGCATCACCACATCTCCCCTCCGGATGAACCGCTTCATGCCGTCGGGATGCAGCCCTCCGACCGCCGCCCGGACCATCCGCTCGACCACCTCGTAGCCCGACTCAAACTTCGGCGGGCTTGTATGGGCGTACGCCAGCCGCGGGGCGGCCGGGTCATACTCGACCGGAGCGAAGTAGTCGCCGAGCTTCACCCGTTCCGGCAGCTTCAGACCCGCATCGCCTTCCGAGTCGTGCAGCCACGTGAAGGCGACCGCCCCCGCCCCGGCGGCCAGCACCGTGGCCCCTCCACGCACGATCAGATCCCGCCTCGTGAGCTTCCCCGGCCCCTCGCGAGCATCTGCGGGTCCGTGGCGGCTTACCGGCCCATCCTTGTCCACGGGCGGCTGGGAGGGATCAGTACTCACCGTAACCTCCTGACTCTTCCGAAGAGGCCTCCGCCGGCTTCGTGTCACCCGCCTTCGGGCCGGGCGCCCCGGCCGCCGTCGCTGAGCTCGGCGCAATCCCCGCCGGGTCCAGACTGGTGCAAAACGCCTCTGCCTGTCGGGCGGCCAGCTCCGCGTCCTCGCACTCGGTCACGCCGCCGAACAGGTGGGCGTTGTAGAAGACAGCCTCGAAGACCCCGAGCGAATCGGCGACGAGCAGCTCGCCGCCCTTGCAGGGCCTGCGGGTCAGGGGCTTGTTGAGTCTGGCATACTGCTCGAACAGGGACCGGGCTTGCTCCGGGCTCGCCGCTCGATGAATGAAGAGCTGGAAGTCCTTGCCGCCCGCCGAGTACTGGGCGATGAACACGCCCCGCAGGAATCCGTAGCCCAGCGCATCCGTCGCCTTGTACGTCAGCGAGCCCTTCTTGAGCCCGGCCTGGGGCAGTATCGCCTCGGCCCAGAACGGCCCGCCTTCATCCGCAATGGCGGCAGCCACCGCCAGGGCGATCTTCTCGGCATCCGCAGCAGCGCCGGGTTCGTCCGGCGGCCCGAGGACGTTCACGTAGTACTTTCCCTTCCAGAAGAAGACGCTGGCCCCCGACGTGTAGCCCTCGCGCCCGAGCGGCCTGGTCACAACGTCCGGGCCCCGCTCCGTGCGATAGATGCCGAAGGCGTTGGCCGGCTCCCCCATGTCGTACACATAGACGTCGAACTGCCGGTCCCCCTGGAGCTTCTGGTACGTGCCGAACTCGAGCTCCACGAACAGATACCCCAGGAACATGCCGGCCTTGCCGTCGATCTTTTCGTATAACGTGTCCTTGTCGAAACGGCGTATGGCCGCGGGCGGCTCGAAACCTGCCACTTCCGGGAACCGGGCCGATCCCGTGGCACGCGAGGCGACTGAGGGCCGGCGGACCTCAGTCGCGCCCGCCTCAGCGCGGGCGGGCCCGTAGGCAAGCTGCGAGGCGGCCACAAGCTGTGCGGCGTCCCGGACCTGTCGCTCGGCCTCGGGACCGCCCGACTCGACTTCGGTGTAATAGCGCCCGCTCCAGAAGCCGGCCCGTCGCCCCAGCACCCAGCCGCCCAGACCGAGCGGGGCACGCGCCGCCCCGGACGGTGCTCGCGCCTCAGCCGCCTGTGCCGCCTTCTCCGGCGAGCCCATGTCGAAGATCATCACGTCCAGACTGGCCCCGCTGCCGTCGGTGGCCTCGAATCGGCCGCGATACGCTGCGGCCAAGCCCCCGTCTACGAGCGCCGGCGCCGCATCGCCCACCCACGCGGAGATCGCGCCCGGACCGACCGCCTCCGCCCGGCCCACCGTACGCCAGGATGGCGGCAGCGTCGGCATCATTTCGGCCGCGACCCGGTCCTCTCGCGGTGGGCCTGCGGCTTCTACGTACTTCGGATCGAGTTCGAAGAGTTTGTCGTCGCTGGGGCGTACGGTGCCGAAAAACGCTCCCACGATTCCGCCCAGAAGAAGCAGGATCGCGATGCCGACGGCGGTTTCCGCCGCCGGCACGCGGTCGCGCATGTAGCGACGTCCGAAGAAACTTGGCATGACTGCCCGTTCGCAACGACAAGCGCCGACGCCGCGCCCGCCGGGTCGACCACCCGGTGCGGGGCCCGCTCACACGCGGAGTCGATGATGCAGGGACTGGCCCCGGGGCGGGACGGACAACCCGATTATGGGCGCCCTCGAAGGACCCGTCAAACGATTCGTGCCTGGCCGACCGTCCTCGGCGACAGCCCGGCTCGGATGGCCGCAACGACGTCCTCCGGACCCGGCACCGTCGTCACGTACTCGGCCGACTCCGGCCGTACGCGGCGGATCGTCTCGATCACCGGCCGCCAGAACTCGCCAACGACCACGATGGGCCTGCGCTGAACAAGCCCCTTGCAGATGAACTCCCAGACAACGGCGAACTCCACGAGGGTGCCGGTGCCGCCCTCCAGGACGACGAACCCGCTCCCGAGGGCGAGCATGCACTCGATTCGCTCAAACAGGTTGCGGTGGGGGATCTCGCGGTCCACCCAGGGGTTGGGCTTCAACGGCATGCCCCGGTAGTCGGCAAAGATGTCACAGGTGACGCCGATCGTGCGCCCGCCGGCGTCCTTGGCCCCCTTCGATGACGCCTCCATTGTGCCGTCATAGCCGCCGTTGCAGACGACGTACCCGGCCCGGGCCAGCTCATATCCCACCCGCCAGGCCTGCTGGTACAGGCGGTCCGCCGACGCGGGCGAATAACTGCCAAACACGACGATGACCGGAGCCCCGGCCTCGAGCCAGACAGCGGCACTCTCGGATCCCCTTGGCGGCCTCATTGCGGGTCCGGAACCTCCTCCACCGTGATCCGCTCGATGACCACAGGCTGCAAGGGGCTCGACCTCTCGCCCGTGCCCGGATCGCGCACGGGGACGGCTCCAATGGTCCTCAGCGTTCGACGGGAAGCCTCGTCCACCAGCTCCCCGAACACGGTGTACTGACCATCCAGGAAGTCGCACCGGGCCAGGCAGATGAAGAACTGACAGCTCGCGGAATCCGGATCCGCGGCCCGGGCCATCGAGACGATACCCACGTCGTGAGGGATGTCGTTGAACTCCGCCGGAAGCCGCCGGGGACCGCAACCCGTCCCATCGCCCACAGGACATCCGCCCTGTATCATGAAGCCCTTGATGATCCGATGGAAGGTCTTCCCGTCATAGAAGCCCTTCTGAGCCAGATCGAGAAAGTTGTCGACGTGCCTCGGCGCCCGATCCGGAAAAAACCGAAGCGTCATGTTCCCGAACCGCGTGTGGATGGTCGCCTGTTTCACAGTAGCTCCTTGACCGCGGGAAACACCGGTGGGCACCGGAGGCCGGCGGATGTGCCGTATTGTAGCCGGATTCGTCGCGGGTTTCAGGCGACACCCGCCGCCGGCCTGGGGGGTTGCAGACAACCGCGGGGAACCGCTGTATAATGCCGCCCAGGCCCGCCGTCGGTACGCGGAGGCGGGGCTCCTACCCGGAACGTCATGGAGGATGTCACGTGAAAGCCGTCGCACATCTTTGCCGGTTTGCGGTAGCGCTGTCGCTGATCGCCTGTGTCGGCTGCCCGCCCAAGCAGCCGCCCGCGGCCCAGGTGCCGGCGCCCGAGGAGAAGGACTACTGGGCCAAGCTCCCGCCCGGCGAGAAGGCCCTCGTCAAGATCGACCCGAGCCGGTATCCGGATTTCAGCGCGGGCTACGTGAACCGCGACGGACTGGAAGAGGCGATCCAGAACAGCTTGAGGTACCTGAACAAGAAATCGAGCCAGAAGTACTTCCCGTATCTGGATGTCTCACACCAGCGGGCCGTCAACAGCCTGCACGCCCTGTTGCGGGTCCTTCATGATGCGCGATCCCCGCAGGAGTTCGACCAACTCATCCGGGAGCGGTTCGAGGTCTACATGTCCCGGGGCTGCGACGAGCGCGGCACGGTCCTGTTCACGGGATACTATCGTCCGATCTTCGACGCGCGGCTGCAGCCCGACGCGGAGTTCAAGTGGCCGCTCTACAAGGCCCCGCCCAACCTCGTCAAGGACAACGAGGGGCAGACCCTCGGCATGAAGACCCCTGCCGGAACGGTGATCCCCTGCTGGACGCGCGGGCAGATCGAGCAGCTCCGCCCTCTGGCCGGACAGGAGATCGCGTGGCTGCGGGATCGGTTCGAGGCCTACATCGTCACGGTCCAGGGCTCAGGCAAGCTCCGCCTGGCCGATGGGTCGTTCTTCGAAATCGGGTACGCCGCCAACAACGGGTATGAGTACACGTCGATCGGGCAGGAACTGATCAAGAACGGCGAGATTCAGCCTGAGCAGCTTTCGCTTCAGGGGCTCATCCGCTTCTTCCGCGAACATCCGGACAAGCTCGACAAGTACCTGCCCCTCAACCAGCGATACGTCTTCTTCCAGCCGCGGAGCGGCGGGCCGTACGGCAGCCTCAACGAGCCGGTCACGCCGTATCGGTCCATCGCCACGGACAAGTCCATCTATCCCCGCGCCTGCGCCGCCCTGTACGTGACCCAACTGCCCACGCGGGTCGGTGGAACGATCACCAATCAGCCGACAAGCGCGTTCGCCCTGGACCAGGACACGGGCGGCGCCATCCGCGCGGCCGGCCGGTGCGACATCTTCATGGGCACGGGCGACGAGGTGGGCGAACTGGCCGGACGCACCTTCGCGGAGGGCCAGCTCTACTACGTCTTCGTCAAGGAAGGTGCCGGCCCTCCGCAGACGCCCGGCGCGTCTGTGGCCGACAACGCTGCCCGGAGCGAGTCCGCTGGAACGCAGTAGGCGCACCCCCTCAGGTCCGCCCGAGGGCTGACGGGGGCCGCCGGCCGGCCGGAGTCCCGGTGAGTCGCGGCATTACAGGCGGCCCGGACAGGTCGGCGTCGGAGCACGGTCCGGGCCGTTGAAACACGCCTGAAACACCGCAAAGTCCCCCACGTCAACATCCCCGTCCCCGTCGAAGTCGGCCCGGCTGCAATCCGGCCGCCAGGGCGTCTGCATCGGGCCGTTGTAGCAGGCCTGAAACGTCCCGAAGTCGGACAAGTCCACGTCGCCGTCGTAATCGAAGTCCGCGACGGCCGGACACCCGCGGTACTCGCTGAGGTTCGACTCGAAGAAGTCGACCGGAACCCCCTGTCCGCGTGACAACCCGGCCAGGCCGTCACTCGCCCCGATGCCCAGGTAGGACAGCCGGATCGAGCCGTCGAAGAACATCTCGATCTGGAAACTGTTTGGGTTCGTCGTGTTCCACTCCGGGACGTTCTGGTAGGTGATGACGACGCGGTCGCCCAGTTGTTTCCAGGAGACGCTCCCGCCGGCGCCGGGGTTGAGGTCGTCAAAAAGGGCCGAGACCCTCGGCATACGGAAATGGGCATCCGGGGACTCGCTATAGGAGCTGTCGCCCGCACCGAAGGTGATGTACCCGTTGCTGCCGACGTAAACGGTCGAGTACGCCGCGTCATACAGGCGGACGGAGGCCCCGACCAGCGTGATCGACACGAAGCCGTCGTCGCTTAACGCGAGGGGAGTGCCGCCGGACGGATCCGTCGGGAAACCCGTGATCGGCTCTCGGCAGGCCCGGTAGTAGTTGGACGAGCCGTTCGGCCAGAAGACGACGCACTGATAGTCCAGATCGTTGTCCCCGGAGAACTGCTCGGTGAAGTAATCGGGAGCCGCAGGCGTCGTGAACGAATAACAGGCCCCGCCCGCGTCATCGAGCGCGGTGTTGCCGGCCTCGTCGGTCGCCTCGATGGCGAACCGGTAAACCGTCTCGGGCAGCAGCCCCAGCAGCAGCATCTCGTGGGAGGTGGTCCGCTGAGAACCTGGGACCGAGCCGGTCAGCGCACCGCAGGACGTCCCATATCGCACCGCCGCGATGGCCGGCTCGTCCGTCTGAAAAACGACCCTCGCGCTGGCAGGCGTGATCGCGGTCACGGATACGCCCGTGACGACCGGCGGGCGGCAGTCCGCCAGGGCCGAGTCCTGCACCACTGCCGGATTGCCCGTCCCGTCGTCGGCATCCTCATACGTGACGGTGAGGCTGGCCCCGTGTGTCAGGTCAAGAGTCCCATCCGATGGATTCGCCGGGCCCTCGGCTGCGGGGATCGAGCCGTAGAACGTCGCGGCCCCCACCGGCGTCTCGGTCAGGAGCACGGTTTCGGCGTCGCCACCGGTCGAGGTGACCAGGACCGTGTGCGTCCCGACCTCTCGGAGGTCGGCGTCGGAAAGCTCGATATGAACCGCGGCTTCGCAGGCATACCGGTCCGCATCGAACCGAACCCTGCCGGCGCGGCTCGCACCCTGGCCGGAAATCATCAGTGAATAGACCTGCTCCCCGTCCGTCAGCGTGCCTTTGTGGGACACACGAACCGTATATGCCCCCTGGAGGGCCGGTGCGGGAATGAGGACCTGTTCGACATTGTCGCGCGTATTGTCCCCGGTGCCGGCCGGGGCGGTCGGCGTCAGCGGATTCAAAACGAACGGCAGAAACGTGGTGGAGCCGTCCGGGGCGATGATCCTCAGGTCCAGGTCGTTCACCAGGCGGGGGGTCGGATCGTCGAGCCCGCCCCCGGCCGCAGCCGGCGGATCGGTCCAGCACAGGGTCGCCCGGAGCGGGCTCGACCCGTCCCATGTGACAACGTACTCCGTGGCGGGCTGCGCGGCGGTCAGTCGTCCCTCGACAACCCGGTGGGCCGTGGGCACCTGCGCATGGGCCGCCAAATGGTCCGCCGCCGCCCGTACGTTCATCAGGCCCCAGCCCGTCTGGTAGTCCGGCCCGGCGGTGCCGATGTCATCGGCCGTGTGAATGATCAGGGCCTTCAGCGTACTGGCGAGCATCCATTGCCCCGGGAACAGCCGTCCGTAGTACTCGAGCAGCAACGCGGCCGATCCGGCGGCGTTCGGCGCGGCCATGCTCGTGCCCGACCAGCTCGCGTAACTGCTGTCGCTCGTCGCCAGAGAGGAATACAACCCCGTCCCGTTGGCCACGATGTCCGGCTTGACTCGCCCGTCGTCGGTGGGACCCCAGCAACTGAACGAAGTCATGGTGGCGCTGGCAAGGCTGCGGACGCCCCCCGCGACGGCATCATTGACCGCTCCAACCACCACGATGTTCTTGGCCGTGGCGACGATGCCGATGGTATCGAATCCGCCGTTGTCCCATCCGTCGCCGTAAGGGTCCGTGGAGGGGTTGTAGCTCTTGCTCTGCCAGGCGCCACCCCACCAGTACTGGAACGTCTGGCCCTGGGCCGGAGCGCTGTCGCTGCGGTCGTTCCCGGCGGCCTTGAACGGCAGGTAGTACGGGGCTTCGTAGCAGACCCGGTCCCATTGGCGCGTAATCTCGTCGTAGGCTCCGAAGTCTTCGGCCTCCCGATAGCCCCACGTGCCATACCACTTCGGAGGTGAACTCAGCCACGACCAGCCGGCCAGGTAGCCGTACGAGTGATTCGAGATCTGGATCGTGTTGGGCTCGCCCGGCGCCGCCATCGCCCGCTGGGCCATCTCCGCCGTATCCGCGGTCCACTCGTAAGAGTGGATCGCGACCGCTGGCGCCATCCCGATGGCCGACGCGTCCACTCCCGACGCGCCGAGCGTCCCGGCTACATGCGTCGCGTGATCGGCGAACGAGCCGCCGTCCAGAATGGTCACGCGTCCGCCGAACTCTTGGTGAGTCGTGCGGACCGCTCCCCCATCCCACATGCCGATGGTCAGTCCCGCCCCGGTCAGGCTGTATGGCGGGATGCCCCGGATGCGGTTCGCGGCGGTCGATACGGCCGCGTTATAGTTCGTGGTGGCGACAACGTAGACCTTGTCGCCCACGATGGCCATCAGCTCATACTGCGTGTTGCCATGTCGGCCGGCGGGCTGCCACCCCTGTCGCCGGGCCGTGTCCCACGCGGCTGATTTCGCCCGCTCGGCCAGCACATGCAGTTCGCTGGCCGCCTGCACGCGAGCGGCCGGATCGGTCCACCCCGGACGCTCTGACCCCGGGTCCGCCTGCGACACTCCAGAAAAAACAAGCGTCCACGCTGCGGCGACCAGCGCGCCCACCCCGACGCGACCCCGGAGACACACACGGGTCCGATGAGGGTAGTGCTGCCGCAGTTTCATCGGCCGCGTGTCGGCAAGAGCCCGCCGCCCTCCGAGTCGTAACTTCAACATTTGCCCCGTCCTGCGCACCGGCTTCGGGACTTCGGCCCGCCCAGGCGGCCATCCACGACCTACAATAACATCATTCTACGCCGAGTGCCAAGATCGAACACCCGAATGCCCAGCGGCGGCTGAACATCGGCTGCGCCTTTCACCGCGGCACCAACTCGCCCGATAACTGCGTGCCCGCCCCCCCGGCCTGACCGCCTCGGCTCATCCACCTCCCTGTCCTTGGACGGGAGAGGGGTCGCGGAAGCGGCTGGCAGCGGCGTTTGGGGGCCCTCAGGCCTGGCCGCGGCTGGAGGGCGGGGCCACGGCGGCCGGGTTTCCGATTTCATGACGACTTGCCTCGGGAATGTTGCGGCCTACGATCGGCCAAGTAGCTGAGCAGCATGAGTGGCTTCGTCTTCCCAAGGTGGACCAACGCCATCCGACCGGCGTTGGGGGTTGTGCTGGTTGTCGTCCCAGTTTACGTCGTCCTCCTGGCCGCATACGGTGCTTCGCCCCTCACGACCGACGTGGGCTACGCCCCCATTCAGCCGGTCCCCTACAGTCACGCCCAACACGCCGGAAATCTGGGCATCGACTGCCGCTACTGCCATACGGCCGTCGAGCAGGCGGCGGCCGCCACCCTCCCGCCGACGCAGACCTGCATGAACTGCCATGCGACGATCCGGTCGGACAGCCCCAGGATGCTCAAGGTCAAGGAGAGCCACGCGACAGGGATGCCGATCGAGTGGGTTCGCGTGCATGACCTCCCCGACTACGTGTACTTCGACCACAGCGCCCATGTTCGACGAGGCGTCGGGTGCGTGAGTTGTCACGGTCGGGTGGACAAGATGGACGTGGTCCAGCAGGTAAAGCCCCTGAGCATGGGCTGGTGCCTGGACTGCCATCGGAACCCCGATCCGCATCTGCGTCCGCAGGAGTACATCACGTCCATGGATTGGGCCCCGGAAGACCCGGTTGCGGTCGGCAGGCGGATCCGTGAGGAGAACAACATCCGGCCGTCGACGGACTGTTCGACCTGCCACAGGTAGAAGGGACCGGTGCGGTGACGGATCAGCGATCGGGCAGCGAACGACGCGATGGATGAGAACCGCTCCAAGTACTGGCGTAGCCTGGACGAGCTGGCGGCAACGCCCGAGTTCCGCGCGTTCGTCGAACGGGAGTTTCCCCAGGGCGTCCCCGACGGGCTGGAGGGCCCGTCCCGGCGTCAGTTCCTCAAGATCATGGCCGCCTCGTTCGGCCTGGCCGGTCTGACCGCCTGCCGCTGGCCGCAGGAGACCATCGTCCCGTATGCCCGCCCCGTCGAGGGGCGCATACCCGGCGTGCCCGTGCAGTACGCCACGGCGATGGAGCTGGGCGGCGTGGCCGCCGGCCTGCTCGTCACCAGCTACGATGGACGCCCGATCAAAATCGAAGGCAACCCGCTCCACCCGTACAACCGTGGAGCCACCGATGCCATCACCCAGGCGACCGTCCTCGATCTGTACGATCCGGATCGCAGCCGAACTCCCGTCCTGCGGCAGGCAGGTCAGGAGTTGCCGCAGGACTGGGCCGGATTCGAGCAGTTCGTATCCGGGCATTTTCCGAAGCTCGCCCGCGAGCAGGGCGAGGGGCTCTGCATCCTGAGCGAGGCCTCCTCCTCGCTGAGCCTGGCCGATATGCGTCGGCGGCTGCTCGCGTCTTTTCCCAGGGCCAGGTGGTTCGAGTACGAGCCGATCGACCGTGACAACGAGCGCGCCGGCACCGCCCTGGCCTTCGGCAGGCCTTGCCGAGTGCATCTGGCCTTGGATAGGGCGGAGGTGATCGTGGCCCTCCAGGCCGACATCCTCGGATCGCACCCGGCAGCCCTCAGGTACGCGCGAGACTTCATCCGGACGCGGGCCACCGCCGACGAAGGGCGGATGAGCCGGCTTTACGTGGTGGAGAGTACCTTCACGCTGACCGGCGCGATGGCCGACCACAGGCTGCCGCTGGCCGGCTTCAAGACCTGGCCCCTGGTCGCGGCGATGGAGGCGACCCTGGATGGTCGCGAGGCGACCGCGGACCTCGAGCCCGCGGTTCTCGAGTTCCGTTCGGCAGCGGTGGCGGACCTGCGGGAGCACATGGGGCGTTCGGTGGTGGTGGCCGGACCGGGCGCGCCGCCCGAGGTGCACGCCCTGGTCTGCGCCATCAACGCGGCACTCGGCAACGCAGGCAAGACAGTCGCGTACACGGCCGAGCCGGATGCCGAGCGTCCGTCGTATGTGGAGGCCATCCGGTCCCTGACGGAAGCGATGGGGCAGGGGCAGGTCCGGACGCTCGTCATTCTCGGAGGCAACCCGGTCTATGACGCGCCGGCCGACGTGGGCTTTGCGGAGGGGCTTTCGAAGGTCCCCACGAGCATCCATCTGAGCCTGTATGACGACGAGACCTCGCGGGCATGCACGTGGCACGTCCCCCGCGCGCATTACCTCGAAAGCTGGGGCGACGCCCGCGCCTACGATGGAACGATCTGCACCGTCCAGCCGCTGATCGAACCGCTTTACGGCGGCAGGACGCCCATTGAGTTGCTCGCGCTGCTTATCAACGATGAGCAGCGGAGCGGCTACGAGATCGTCCGGCGGGCGCTCCGCGATCGCCTCGGATCGCAGGAGTTCGAAACGGCCTGGAAGAGGCTGCTGCACGACGGCGTGCTGGCCGGCAGCGAGTTCCCGCGGGAGGTCCCGTCCCCGGTGGCCGCCGGCCTCGAAAAGGCCCGGCAGACCCTGCGTTCGACGCCGGCGGCCGGGCGCGAGGCAACCGAGCTTGTGTTCCTGCCGTCCCCCTCGGTTTACGACGGTCGCTTCGCCAACAACGGCTGGCTTCAGGAGTTGCCGCACCCGATGACCCGGATCACCTGGGACAACGCGGCGCTCGTAAGCCCCCGCTTCGCGGAACGGCTCGGCTGCCAAACAGGCGATGTGATTTCCATAGTGGCAGGCGGCGC
>Ga0209162_1001435_pt1 | contig 23418 bp, 36 predicted proteins | sample YNPNPMetaG_FD_187121 | JGI IMG/M metagenome (GOLD analysis project Ga0209162, IMG submission 187121) | Anoxygenic and chlorotrophic microbial mat microbial communities from Yellowstone National Park, USA - YNP NP MetaG (SPAdes) (version 2) ...
CCGGGCGACAATGTGAACCTGAAGGTCAAGCTGATTGTGCCGGTGGCGTTGGAAGCGGGGTCGCGCTTTGCCATCCGCGAGGGAGGCCGCACCGTCGGCGCCGGCGTCATCACCAGGATCCTGGAGTGATTGACGATTGACGATTGACGATTGACGATTGACGATCGGGGGAACCATGGCCAAACAGAAGATCAGAATACGGCTCAAAGCGTTCGATCATCGCATCCTTGACCTGTCGGCACGGCAGATTGTGGATGCAGCCGAACGCACCGGCGCTTACGTGGTGGGACCTGTGCCATTGCCAACGCACATCGAAAAGTTCACCGTCAACCGGTCGCCCTTCATTGACAAGGACTCACGAGAGCAGTTCGAGATCCGCACCCACAGGCGCCTGATTGATGTCATTGAGCCTGGTTCCAAAACGGTTGACCAATTAATGCGGTTGCAACTGCCGGCCGGCGTTGACATCGAGATCAAGCTTTAACAACAGATTGCTGTTCGGGCCGGTTCGCCACAGGTGGAAAAGTGCCTGGCGCCTGAATGGTGGAACCGCCCCGTGCTTCTGAGCCACTCTTTGACGAGCCGGCAAGTGCAGAGCCAGATGAGCCTGCAAACTGCCGTCTGGTAGGGATGATGCAGGTATGCCTGGCCTGACAGTCCCTGGGAGGAAAGGAATGAAAGGAATTCTGGGCAAAAAGGTCGGGATGACCCAGATCTTTGATGAGCGGGGAGAGGTCGTTCCGATCACAGTCATCGAAGCTGGCCCCTGTTTTGTGGCCCAAGTCAAAACGGTCGAGCGGGACGGTTATGCAGCCGTCCAACTGGGCTTTGAAGAGGTCAAGCCCAGGCGCCTGACCAAACCTCAAATGCAGCACCTGCAAAAAAGCAAGGTGCCGCCGCTCCGCTATCTGCGTGAGTTTCGGCTCGGGGAGGGAGAGCTGGCCTCTTTCCAGGAAGGCAAAAAGGTCACGGTTGACATCTTCCAGGTGGGGGAGTATGTGGACGTGACCGGCACTTCCAAGGGCAGGGGCTTTGCCGGCGTGATGAAGCGACACGGGTTTCGCGGCGGCCCCATCACCCATGGCCAGTCGGACCGGCAACGGGCTCCAGGAGCCATCGGCGCCTGCAAGACGCCGGGCCGCATCTTCAAGGGCCACCGCATGGCCGGGCGAATGGGGGGCGAGCGGGTCACGGTCCAGGGGTTGCAGGTCGTATTGGTGGACCCGGAGCGGAACCTGCTGGCCGTGCGGGGGGCGGTGCCGGGAGCCCAGAACGGCCTGCTGATGATCCGCCAGGCACGCAAAACCAGAGAGGCGAAAAAGGCGCGCAAATAAGTGTCAAGTATCACCTGACCCCTGACACTTGCTGAGGAGTGATGGCCCATGCAACTGCCTGTATATAATATCCAGGGTGAGCAAATAAGGGAAGCGGAACTGCGCGATGACATCTTTGCCGCGCCGGTCAACCAGGCGCTGATGCACCAGGCGCTCGTGCGCCAGCTGGCCAACGCCCGGTTGGGCACGCACAAAACCAAGACGCGGGGCGAGGTCAGCGGGGGAGGGCGCAAGCCGTGGCGGCAAAAAGGCACCGGCCGCGCCCGTCAGGGCAGCACCCGCGCCCCTCACTGGCGTGGTGGAGCGATCATCTTTGGGCCCAGGCCGCGCAGTTATGAACAAAAGATGCCGCGCAAGATGCGCCGGGCAGCCCTGCGCTCCGCTCTGTCGGTCAAGGCGGCCAGCTCCCAGGTGGTGCTGCTCGACGCGCTGGAGCTGGCCGAGCCCAGGAGCAAGGAGATGCTGAACATCCTGCAAAACCTGAAGGTGGACTCTTCGGCCCTGATCCTGTTGCCACACCACGACGAGGTCATCCTGCGCTCGGTGCGGAACCTGCCCGGCGTCAGGACATTGGTGGCGAACTATTTGAATGTGCGCGATCTGCTCCAGTATGACTATATTCTGATGCCTCTGGCTTCGCTGGCGGTGATCGAGAGGTTCCTGGGCCAGACAGCATAGGGGGGTGCGATGAATCTCTATCAAGTGCTCAAGCGTCCCTTGCAGACGGAAAAAACCGACCTTCAGCGGGACAACAACCAGTACATCTTTGAAGTGGATCGCCGCGCCAACAAGCTCCAGATCAAAGAGGCGGTGGAAACGATCTTTGACGTGAAGGTCACCGCCGTGAACACGATGATCATCAAACCGAAGCGACGGCGGTTGGGGCGCAAAGTCGTCGTCACGCGACCCACCTGGAAGAGGGCAGTGGTGACGTTGGCCCCTGGGGAGCGGATCCGGGAGTTCTTTGAGGGGGTGTAGCCATGCCGATTAAGGTGTACAAGCCGACTTCGCCTGGACGGCGGGGGATGAGCGTCTCGACCTTTGAGGAGATCACCCGCACCACTCCGGAGCGGTCGTTGCTGCGTCCGTTGAAAAAGAAGGCCGGACGCAACTTCCGGGGCAAGATCACCGTCCGCCACCGGGGCGGAGGCCACAAGCGACAGTACCGGGTGATTGATTTCAAGCGGGACAAGTTCGATGTGCCCGGCCGGGTGACGACGATCGAGTACGATCCCAATCGCTCGGCGCGGATCGCCCTGGTGACCTACGCCGATGGGGAAAAACGGTACATCGTTGCCCCATTGAACCTCAAGGTCGGCGATGTGGTCATGTCCGGCCCCAAGGCCGAGGTGCGGGTGGGCAGTGCGCTCCCGATCGCCAACATCCCGGTGGGGACCACCATTCACAATGTCGAACTGCACGTCGGCAGAGGAGGGCAACTGGCCCGGGCGGCGGGCACGTCGGCCCAGTTGCTGGCCAAAGAGGGACGCTATGCTCAGATCCGGCTGCCATCGGGGGAGGTGCGGCTGGTGAGCGTGGAATGTATGGCCACCATCGGCCAGGTGGGCAATACCGAACATGGAAATATCAGCCTGGGCAAGGCCGGGCGCAAACGCTGGCTGGGGATCCGGCCGTCAGTCCGGGGCTCGGCCATGGACCCGAATTCCCACCCGCACGGGGGCGGCGAGGGGCGGACGCCTATCGGCATGCCCGGCCCCAAGACCCCGTGGGGCAAGCCTGCATTGGGCTACAAGACGCGGCGGAACAAGACCACCGACAGGTGGATTGTGCGGCGGCGCGGCAAAAAGCGCTGAGAATGCACAGGGCTCAATGGCCGGCTGGGCGTTGAGCCTCGTGCCTTGCAATTGGGAGGTTGGGATGTCGAGATCGCTGAAAAAAGGTTCATATGTAGAGCCCAAACTGCTGCGGCGGATTGAGGAAATGAACCGGCCCGGTGTACCCAAGCGGGTGGTCAAGACCTGGTCGCGGGCCTCGACCATCTTCCCGCAGATGGTCGGCCATACCATTGCCGTCCATGACGGGCGACGCCATGTGCCGATCTACATCAGCGAGAACATGGTCGGCCACAAGTTGGGTGAATTCGCCCCGACGCGCACCTTTCGCGGCCACACCAAAAAAGAGCGCAAGACCCAGCCGAAAAAGAAGTAGGGGGTGGAGATGGAAGAGTTTCAAGTCCGGGCTGAAAGCCGGTATGTGTGGCACACGCCGCGCAAGGTGCGCCTGGTGGTAGACCATGTACGCGGCATGGGCGCCCTGGAAGCGATGAACACCTTGAAGCTGATGCCCCAACGGGCGGCGGTGACGGTGCACAAGCTGCTCAAGGCCGCGGTGGCCAACGCCGAAAACAATTACGGCCTGGCGCCTGAGGACCTGTACATCGCCCACATCTCCGCCGACGAGGGACCGGTGCGCCGCTGGCGCCGGTTCGGCGCACGGGGGCGATTCAAGCCCATCTTGAAGCGGTCATCGCACATCACCGTCATTCTGCGCGAACGCACGCCAGGGGAATAAAGGGGGACAATATGGGGCGAAAAGTGCATCCGTATGGCTTCAGGCTCGGCTTCATCAAGGATTGGACCGCCCGCTGGTACGCGGACAAGAAGGAATATGCCGATCTGTTGGTCGAGGATATGCGCGTGCGAAAGCTGATCCGCGATCAGTTGGGACATGCCGGCATCTCCAACATCGAGATCGAGCGGTTCCCTCGGGCGCGCAGCCTGTCGGTCAAGATCTGGACGGCCAAGCCGGGGATTGTCATCGGCCGGAAAGGGGCCAGCGTCAACCAACTGCGCAAGGACCTGGAGGATTTGACCGGCAAGAAGGTCCACGTGGATGTGGCCGAGATCGAGCGGCCTGAGCTGGATGCCAGCCTGGTGGCCGAAGGGATTGCCCAGCAGATCGAAAAGCGCATCTCCTACCGACGGGCGATGAAGCAGGCGGTGCAGCGGGCCATGCGCTTCGGCGCTCAGGGGGTGATGGTCACCTGTGGCGGGCGGTTGCAAGGGGCAGAGATGGCCCGCGCCGAGACGACACGCGAGGGCCGAATCCCGCGCCACACCCTGCGCGCCGACATTGACTTTGCCAGGGCAGAGGCCCTGACCACCTTTGGCCGGATCGGCATCAAGGTCTGGATCTACAAAGGGGATGTGTTGCCCGAGAAAGCGAGTGCGGAGACCAGCGGCGCGTAGCCAGGAGCGAGCGTCACGCACCACGCCGATGGCTGACACAGGGGAGAAGCAATTATGTTGATGCCCAAACGTACAAAATATCGCAAAATGCACCGGGGGCGGATGAAAGGCAAGGCCGGGCGAGGGAACACCGTGTCCTTTGGCGACTATGGCTTGCAGGCCCTGGAGCCATGCTGGATGACCAGCCGGCAGATCGAAGCGGCACGCCGGGCCATCGTCCGTTACGTAAAGCGCGGCGGCAAACTGTGGATCCGGGTCTTCCCCGACAAACCGGTGACGGCCAAACCGGCCGAAACGCGGATGGGCGGCGGCAAAGGCGCGGTGGACCACTGGGTCGCCGTGGTCAGGCCGGGCCGAATCCTCTTTGAGATCGCCGGTGTGGGCGAGGAAGCCGCCCGCGAAGCGATGCGCCTGGCCTCGCACAAGCTGCCGATCAGAACCCGATTCGTCAGCCGCCACGAGATAGGGGGAGGGGAAGGATGAAGTCGCGGGAAATCTGGGAAATGACACCCCGGGAGATCAAGGGAAAGCTGGACGATGCCTACGCCGAACTGTTCAACCTGCGCTTCCAGTTCGCCACAGGCCAGATGAACAACAACGCACGGCTGCGGCAGATGCGGAGGGAGATCGCCCGCCTGAACACGATCCTTCGGGCCAAACAGTTACAACAGGGGCAGGGGGCAGCATGAAGGAACAGAGAAAGGTCTTTGTCGGCCGCGTCGTCAGCAACCGCATGGACAAAACGGTCGTGGTTCAGGTCGAACAGCGGCGGCGGCATCCACTCTACGGCAAAGTGATCGCCACCCGCCGCAAGTTCAAGGCCCACGACGCCGACAATTCGTGTCAGATCGGCGATCTGGTCAAGATCGTAGAGTCCCGTCCTCTGAGCCGGGAAAAACGGTGGGTCGTCACCGACATCCTGGAACGAGCCTGACCTGCGGAGAACGATTTTCTCCGCCGTCTGGGAGGAAGAAGATGATTCAGCAAGAGACCAGATTAAAGGTGGCCGATAATACGGGGGCCAAAGAGCTGCTGTGTATCCGGGTGATGGGGGGCTCGACGCGCAAGTATGGCAGCGTAGGCGATATCATTATCGCTTCGGTCAAGAGTGCCGCCCCCGGCGGCGCGGTGAAAAAGGGGGAGGTGGTCCGGGCGGTGGTGGTGCGCACGGCCAAAGAGATCCATCGCCGCGATGGATCCCACATCCGCTTTGACGACAATGCCGCCGTGATTCTGGACCAGCAAAAGAACCCCAAGGGCACACGCATCTTTGGCCCGGTAGCCCGTGAACTGCGCGAGATGGGGTTCATGAAAATCGTCTCGCTGGCCCCTGAGGTCCTGTGAGCGAGGGGGGAAAGAAGATGCAACGGATCAAAAAGGGGGACACCGTCGAGGTCATCGCCGGCCAGAGCGCCGCCGAAGCCCGGCGGGGGAAGAAAAAAAGGTTGCAGGGGGTGGTCCATCGCGTGATCTATGGCTACAAGATTGACCGCCATCACCGCCGCCTGGGCCGCGATCCGAACAAGGACCGGGTGGTGGTTCAGGGGGTGAACCTGATTGTCAAGCACCAGCGCCGCACCGGCGATGTGCGGACGCAGACCGGCCGGATCAGGCGCGAGGCCCCGATCCACATCTCGAACGTGATGCTGATCTGCCCGGCCTGCAAAAAGGCGACACGGGTTGGCTTCCGGCTGTCCGAGGATGGGTCCAAAACCCGCTTTTGCAAAAAGTGCGGGGAAGCGATAGCGTAGAGGTGGGGGATGCCGAGATTGAAGGAGTTGTATCGGGAACAGGTGGTGCCCACGCTGCAAAAGGAGTTGGGCTACAAGAACGTGATGGAAGTGCCCCGCCTGGAAAAGATCGTCGTCAACGTTGGGGTGGGTGAAGCCTTGCAGAGCGCCAAGGCGCTGGATGCGGTGGTGCAGGACCTGATGATCATCACCGGCCAGAAGCCGATCGTGACCCGGGCCCGTCGTTCCATTGCCGGCTTTAAACTGCGGGAGGGAAACCCGATCGGCGTCAAGGTGACCCTGCGCGGCAACCGGATGTGGGACTTTTTAGACCGGCTGTGCAACATCGCCCTGCCACGCCAGCGCGACTTTCGCGGCGTCCCGCCCGATGCCTTTGATGGCCGGGGGAACTATAGCCTGGGCCTGCGCGAGCAACTGGTCTTTCCTGAGATCAAATATGACAAGATTGACAAGATCCGGGGGCTGGAGGTCACCATCGTGACCACGGCCAGGACGGACGAGGCGGGCTACCACCTGCTTCGCCTGTTGGGGATGCCATTCCGGGCACGATAGGGGGGAGGAGGAAACGTGGCCAAGAAAAGCATGATCGTCCGGGAAACCAGGCGCAAATATCCGACGCGGGTGCGGAACCGGTGCAGCCGGTGTGGCCGCCCACGGGGATATATGCGGCGTTTCAAGCTGTGCCGCATCTGCTTCCGCGAACTGGCGGGCCAGGGAGTGATCCCGGGCGTCATTAAATCGAGCTGGTGAGCGGGCCGGCCGTTGACCGCAAGCTGAAATGGAAAGTGGGGTGACGTATGCCTGCATCTGATCCGATTGCCGACATGCTGACCCGGATCCGCAACGGGTTGAGCGTGCGAAAATCGTTTGTGTTGGTGCCCAGCTCCAAGATCAAGGTGGCCATCGCCCAGATCCTGCTGGAGGAGGGCTTTATCCAGGGCTACGAGGTGACCAACGAGCGTCCCCAGCCGAACCTGCGCATCTGGCTCAAATATGACAGGAACCGAAAGCCGGTCCTGACCGGCCTGCAACGGGTCAGCCGGCCGGGGCGGCGGGTATACAAGAGGAAAAACGACCTGCCCTGGGTGTTGAGCGGCCTGGGGGTCGCCATTGTGAGCACTCCCCAGGGGGTGATGACCGCGCGGGAAGCCCGGCGGCAGGGCCTGGGGGGCGAGGTCCTCTGCTACGTGTGGTAGAAGCCGGGCGAAGGAGGAACGATGTCGCGCATTGGTTTGAAGCCGATCCCTGTGCCGGACAGGGTGCAGGTTGAGATTCAGGGCAGCCAGGTGACCGTCAGGGGGCCCAAGGGGGAGTTGGTTCGCTCCTTTCATCCCGACATGCAGATTGTGTTGGAAGGCAAGAGCCTCCGCGTCCATCGGCCGACCGATCAGCGGGCCCACAAGGCCATGCACGGTCTGACCCGGGCCCTGTTGGCCAACATGATCGAAGGGGTATCGCAGGGGTACAGCAAGACGCTGGAGATCGAAGGGACCGGCTACCGCCCTGAATTGCAGGGGCGGAAGCTGGTGCTCTACCTGGGCTACTCCCACCCTATCGAGTTCGACCCCCCACCGGGGATCTCATTCGACGTGCCCAAGGGAGGGCGGACGATCACGGTGCAGGGGATTGACAAAGAGCTGGTAGGCGAGATCGCCGCCCGCATCCGACGACAACGCCCGCCGGAGCCCTATAAGGGCAAGGGGGTCCATTATCTGGGTGAGCACATCCGCCGCAAGGCCGGCAAAGCCGGGAAGGTCAAAGGAAAGAAGTAGGAGGAGACATGGACAGGGCGAAGGCAAGGCGACTGGCACGCCGGCAGCGTCACGAACGGGTGCGGAAGAGGGTCCAGGGCACCCCGCAGCGCCCGCGCATGTCGGTGTTTCGCAGCCTGAGACATATCTACGCGCAGATCATTGACGATAGCCAGGGCCACACCCTGGTCTCCGCCTCGACGCTGGATGCCGAGGTGCAGGCTGCCCTGCAGGGCAAGGACAAGGCCGGGCAGGCGGCGGTAGTCGGAGAACTGTTGGCCCACCGGGCATCGGCCGCCGGCATCAAACAGGTGGTCTTTGACCGGGGGGGATACCTGTATCACGGCCGGGTCAAGAGCCTGGCCGAGGCGGCGCGCGCCGGTGGCCTGGAGTTTTAGAAAAACAGCGGGGAGGAAGCATGGGCCGGAGTCGTGAGAGTGAACCGCGCAGGCGAAGGGGCCAGGAAGAGGAAGGGGAAGAACTGGATGAGCGGGTGGTGCACATCGCCCGCACGGCAAAGGTGATCAAAGGGGGACGCCGCTTTGCCTTCCGCGCCCTGGTCGTCGTCGGCGATAACAAAGGCAGTGTGGGCATCGGCGTGGGCAAGTCCCGCCAGGTGCCGGACGCCATCCGCAAAGGAACCGAACGGGCCAGGAAGAACATGAAACCGATCCCTCTGGTAGGGACGACCATCCCGCACGAGGTCACGGTGCAATACAGCGCCGCCAAAGTGATGCTGCGGCCGGCTTCGCCGGGCACCGGCTGTATCGCCGGCGGTGGGGTGCGGGCTGTGCTCGAGGCGGCTGGCGTCAAGGACGTGCTGACCAAGTCGTTGGGCAGCTCCAACATCCTGAATGTGGTCAAAGCCACCATGAAGGCGTTGGAACAGCTCAAAGACCCCGCCGTGGAGGCCGAGCGGCGTGGCGTGCCGGTGAAGAGGCTGTTACCGTTCTGGACAAGGGGGCAAGGGGACAGATGAGCCAGGAAACCGATACCAGACTGCGGATCACCTGGGTCAAGAGCAGCATCGGCTATTCACGCCGGCAAAAGGGAACGATCCGGGCCTTGGGGCTGCGCCACCTGGGGGATGTGGTGGAGCAGCCCGACACGCCAGGCATCCGGGGCATGGTGGATAAGGTCCGTCACCTGATCAAGGTTGAGGTCATTGCTCAGGTCTGACCGGTTCTGGAGGAGCAGGCTGAAGATGAAACTACATGATTTACGTGCGCCCCAAGGGGCCAGAAAGCCGCGCAAACGAGTGGGACGGGGCATCGCCGCCGGTCAGGGCAAGTCGGCAGGCCGGGGCACCAAGGGCCAGGCTTCCCGCTCCGGGGGGACCAAGGGCCCCTATTTCGAGGGAGGCCAGCTTCCGCTGGTGCGGCGGTTGCCCTTCAAACGGGGCTTTACCAACCTGTTTAAGGTCGAATATGTCCCGGTCAACCTGTACCGTCTGAACAGGTTCGAGGCCCATGCCGAGGTTTCGCCCGAGACCCTGGCCGCTGCCGGGATCCTCAAATCCGCTTCCCTGCCGGTGGCGATTCTGGGCCAGGGGGAACTGGACCGGCCGTTGACGGTCAAGGCCCATCGCTTTTCAGCCAGTGCTCGCGCCAAGATCGAACAGGCCGGTGGCTCTATCGTCGAGTTGCCGTGGGAAGTCAGGCGTGGGCGAAGGGGGTAAGGGACGATGATCCAGGCTGTCCGAAACGCCTTTGCATTGCCCGACCTGCGGAAAAAGATCCTGTACACATTTCTGATCCTGGCCGTCTACCGGCTGGCAGCCCATGTCCCGGTGCCAGGGGTCAACACGGCTGCTCTGGCCGATCTGTTCAAATCAAGCCAGTTGATGGGCCTGCTGGACCTGCTATCGGGGGGAGCCATGGCCACCTTCTCGGTCATGGCCATGGGGGTCTATCCCTACATCACGGCCTCGATCATCCTCCAGTTGCTGACCCCCATCATCCCGGCGCTGGAACGGCTGCAAAAAGAGGGGGGGGAGGAGGGCCGCAACAAGCTCAATCAGTATACCTGGTGGCTGACGGTGCCGCTGGCCGCCCTGCAAGCCTATGGCACGGCTGTGACCATGACCCAGTTGGGAGGGGGCACCCCCATTCTGGCCCACTTTGGCTTTCGGGACGCCCCCCTGGCCACGGTGGCGATCCTGGCCACCATGACCGCCGGCACCCTGTTCGCCGTGTGGCTGGGCGAACGGATCAGCGAGCAGGGCATCGGCAACGGCACCTCCATCATCATCCTGGGAGGCATCGTGGCCCGCCTGCCCCAAAGCCTGCTGAACCTGATCGTCGGTCAGCAGTGGCTGGCTCTGATCATGTTCCTGATCGTCACCACGATCACCGTCTTTGGCATCGTCATTATCCAGGAAGGCAAGCTGATGATCTGGGTGCAGTACAGCAGCCGGACGTTGGGTCAGCATGGCGGCCGCCTGCGGCAGACACGCGCCGTGCGGACCCACATCCCACTGCGGGTGAATATGGCCGGCATGATCCCGCTCATCTTTGCCCAGAGTTTCATCATCCTGCCCAGCACCATCGCCAGTTACTTTATGGCTCCGGCCGGGCAGGCCCCACAGAACTATGTCCAGGTGGTCGCCTGGTGGGTGGACCGCATCTTTAACCCGCAATATACTGTGTACTGGCCGCTCTACTTCCTCATGGTCGTCGCCTTTACCTATTTCTACACCGACGTCATCTTCCAACAGTCGAACATGGCCGAAAACCTGAGAAAGCAAGGGGCTTCGATCCCCGGTATCCGGCCAGGGAAACGGACGGCCGATTATCTCACCCAAAAGACGCGGCGCATCACCCTGGTGGGAGCTCTGTTTTTGGGGCTGGTGGCCATCCTGCCCTGGCTGGTGCGCCTGATCCTCAGCCTGTTCCCCGGCGCCGGCGCCGGAGTCAGTGGGAGCAATGTGATGCTCATCTCGTCAACCGGCCTGCTCATCGTGGTCGGCGTGATCCTGGACACGATGCGCCAGTTGGAGGCCCAGTTGCAGATGCGCCATTATGACAGATTCCTGCGCCGGGGCCTGCTGGGGTAATTGCGCCTTGAGCATTGACATGGCATTATTTCTGGTGTTGCTGGGGGGACCGGGGGCCGGCAAGGGAACCCAGGCGGAGCGCCTGGCGCAGACGTTGGGCATCCCCCAGGTTTCGACCGGCGACCTGTTTCGTGAGAACCTGAAAAACGAGACGCCGCTGGGCCTGCTGGCCCGGGGCTACATGGAGCGCGGGGAACTGGTGCCCGACGAAGTAACCGTGGGGATGGTCCGGGAGCGGCTGAAACAGCCCGATTGTGCTCACGGGGCCATTCTGGATGGCTTTCCCCGCACCGTGGCCCAGGCCGAGGCGCTGGAAGCGCTATTGGCCGAACTCGGCTCCAGGCTGACGGTGGTGCCCTATATCCAGGTGCCTGAGGAGGTGCTGCTGGCACGACTGGCCGGGCGTTGGACCTGCAAGGTGTGTGGGGCCATGTATCACCAGCTCTTCAACCCGCCCCAGCAGGCCGGGGTGTGTGACCGCTGTGGGGGGGAACTCTACCAGCGGGCCGACGACACCCCCCAGACGCAACAACGCCGCATCCGGGTCTATCTGGAACAGACCGCGCCCTTGATTGATTACTACCGCCACAAGGGCCTGCTGGTCGAGGTGGACGGCCAGGGGGAGATTGACCAGGTCCAGGCCAGGCTGTTGGCGATCATCCAGAAGCATGATCACCCTCAAGTCAAACCATGAACTGAGCCTGATGCGCCAGGCCGGTCGGATCGTCGCCGAAGCACTGGCCCGAATCGAGGAGCTCATCGCTCCGGGGATGACCACAGCCGACATCGAGGCCATCGCCGCCGAGATCATTGTGGGCAGGTATGGAGCCATCCCCTCCTTCAAGGGCTACCGTGGCTTCCCGGCCATGGTGTGCGTCTCGGTCAACGAAGAGGTGGTGCATGGCATCCCGGGCAGGCGGGCGCTGCGCGAAGGGGACATCGTCGGCGTGGACATCGGCGCCATCTACAAAGGGTATCATGGCGATGCGGCCGTCACCCTGCCGGTGGGCAGGATTGATGCAGAGAGCCAGCGGCTGATTGATGTGACCCGAGAATCGCTGCGCCTCGGCATCGAGGCGGCCAGGGTTGGCCACTGGACGACAGACATTTCCAGGGCCATTCAGACCTATGTGGAAAGTCAGGGGTATTCGGTGGTGCGGGAATATACCGGTCACGGGATCGGTCGGCAGATGCACGAGGAGCCGCAAATCCCCAACTTTTACGATCCAACGGCAGGGCGCTTCCGCCTGCGAGCAGGCATGACCTTCGCCCTGGAGCCGATGGTCAATGCGGGAGATTGGAGGACCAAAGTGCTGGCCGACAACTGGACGGTGGTGACGGCGGACGGGAAGCGGTCGGCCCATTTTGAGCACACGGTGGCCGTCACCAGGAACGGACCCGACATCCTGACGAGATTGTAAGCCAGAGGGAAGCAGAGGTGAATCATGAAGGTCAAACCGTCTGTCAAGCGGCGTTGTGAAAAGTGCAAAATCATCAAGCGGCGCGGTGTGGTACGGGTCATCTGCACCAATCCGAAGCACAAACAGCGGCAAGGATGAAAGGATTGGGATCAGGGAAGGGGGAATGGCCTCATCCCTTATCCCCTCAGTAAAGGAGGAAGAATGGCACGTATAGCAGGTGTGGACCTGCCCAGGGACAAAAGGGTCGAAGTGTCGCTGACCTACATCTACGGCATTGGTCGGACGACAAGCCGCCAGATCCTGGAGCAGGCCAGGATTGACCCCAACACGCGGGTCAAGGACCTGGCCGAAGCCGAAGTGGCCAAGCTGCGCGAGATCATAGACCGCAACTACCGCGTGGAGGGTGATCTGCGGCGCGAAGTGGCCATGAACATCAAGCGCCTGCAAGAGATCGGCTGCTACCGGGGCATCCGTCACCGGAAAAACCTGCCGGTGCATGGACAGCGGACCCGCACCAATGCCCGTCAGAAGCGCGGTGCCCGCAAGACCGTGGCCGGAAAGCGCCGCTCACGGGCCAAGAAGTAGTTGCCCACCGGCTGATGGCAGGAGCTCTGCCATCCGCCATTTGCTATTCGCCATTCGCAATTGAGGAGGTAGGATGGGACGAACAAAGCAACGGGGACCCAGGCGTGGACCCCGCAAAGAACGGCGGGTGATCCCACGAGGGCAGGCCCACATCCAGGCTTCGTTCAACAACACAATCATCACCATTGCGGACCCGCAGGGTAACACCATCGGCTGGTCCAGTGCCGGCACGGCAGGTTTCAAGGGGTCGCGCAAGAGCACACCCTACGCGGCGCAGATTGCAGCGCAACAGGCGGCCAAGATGGCCCAGGACAACGGGATGCGAGAGGTGGATATCTATATCAAGGGACCCGGCCCTGGCCGTGAGGCGGCGATCCGTTCGCTGCAGGCAACCGGCCTGGTGGTCAGGTCCATCACCGACGTGACTCCCATCCCGCATAATGGATGCCGCCCACCCAAGAAGCGCAGGGTGTAGACACAGGCATGGCCCGACAAAGGGAGGTGGAATGGCCAAATATCAAGATTCGGTATGCAAGCTCTGCCGCCGTGAAGGGGAAAAACTGTTTCTGAAAGGGGAACGCTGCTTTTCGCCCAAATGCGCCTTTGAGCGGCGGCCCTATGCCCCTGGTGCCCACGGCCAGGAAGCTCAATTCCGCAAAAAACCATCGGACTATGGGCTCCAATTGCGGGCCAAGCAAAAAGCCCGCCGGGTTTATGGCCTGTTCGAGCGGCAGTTCCGCCGCTATTTCCACGATGCGGAGCGGCAACGTGGATTGACCGGCCTGAACCTGTTGATCATGCTGGAAAGCCGCCTGGATAACGTGGTCTACCGCCTGGGCTTTGCCTCATCCCGACCCCAGGCGCGGCAGTTGGTGCGCCACGGCCACGTAGAGGTGAACGGCCAGAAGGTGGACATCCCCTCCTATCTGGTGGAACCGGGTGATGTGGTCGCCGTGCGGGCCGGCAGCCGGCAGAAGAGCTACTTCAAGGAACTGGCCCAGGAGCTTGCCCATCGTGCTGTGCCCGAATGGTTGAGCCGGGACGACGAGAACCTGTCAGGCCGTGTGATGTCCCTGCCCGAGCGGAAGGACATAGACGTGACCATCAGCGAACAACTGATCGTCGAGTACTACAGCCGCTGAGAGCCAGCTCGACCACGAAGGCACAACGGTCCTTCGAGTCCCTGGTGGTTTTCAGACAGGCTTTGAGGGGGTGCAGCTTGTTGAATCTGGTTTTGCCCAAGGTCGAAGCCGAGTTTCAGGCGAGAAACCATGGCCGCTTTATCATCGGACCGCTGGAGAGCGGCTATGGCATCACGTTGGGGAATGCGCTGCGCCGGGTCCTGCTGGCGTCGTTGGAAGGAGCGGCCATCACCTCGGTTCTGGTGCGGGGGATCCACCACGAGTTCTCGACCATCCCCTGCGTCCGCGAGGACATGACCACCCTCCTCCTCAACTTGAAACAGGTGCGTTTCAAGTTCACCGATGAGGAGGAGGAGACGGCCCGGCTGCGTCTGGAAGTGCGCGGCGAGGGGGTGGTGACGGCGGGAGACATCCTCTGCCCACCCTATGTGGAGATCGTGAATCCCGACGCTTACCTGCTGACCGCCGATTCGGCCGAAGCCGACCTGGAGATGGAGATGACCGTCAGCCGGGGGCGTGGCTATTCGCCGGCCGAGGAACGGGGCAAGTTGCCCGTGGCCGAAATTCCCACCGACGCGGTCTTTAGCCCTGTCCGCAAAGTGGGCTACAAGATCGAACGGGCCAGGATCGGGCAGATCAGCAACTTTGACCGCCTGATCATGGATGTCTGGACCGACGGTACCATCTCGCCCGCCGAGGCGCTGAGCACAGCGGCCCAGATCTTGACCCGGCATCTGACCCTGATCGCCGAGGTGGGGCAGGTGATGTTGGAGGTCGAACCGGAGGTGAAGGAAAGCCACATCCCGGAATGGGTGGCCGAGGCCAGCATCGAAGAATTGGAACTGTCGGTGCGGGCTTTTAACTGCCTGAAGCGGGCCGGCCTCACCAGGGTGGGCGACATTCTGGAAAAACTGCAACGGGACGAAGGAGAACTGCTTGCCATTCGGAACTTTGGCCAGAAATCCCTGGATGAGCTGAAAGAAAAGCTGGCCGCCAAGGGATTCTGGCCTGTACCGGTTGAATAGAGGGCTGGAGAGAGATGAGACATCGGAGAGCAGGTCGCCATTTGAAGCGGTCAACGGGTCAACGGCGAGCCTTGTATCGCAACTTGATGATTGAACTGTTCCGCCACGAGCGGATCACGACGACGGAAGCCAAGGCCCGGGCCATCCGCCCCCTGGCCGAGCGGTTGGTGACCAAAGCGCGCAAAGGGCGGGCAGATCGCCTGATAGCCCTGGCTAAACAACGTGACATGCAAAAGCTGTCGGCCTGGTTCAACCCCAGGCGGGCCGGACAATTGATCGCACTGGCAGAACAGGGGGACAGCCAGGCGTTGGAGCAGATGGCGACACAGATGGCGTTGCACGCCAGACGCCAGGTGCTGGCCTCATTGACCGACAAAGAGACCGCCCACAAGCTGGTCGAGGAGATCGCACCCCGGTTTGAGGACCGTCCTGGCGGCTATGTGCGCCTGTTCAAGCTGGGGATGCGCCGGGGAGATGCCGCCCCGATGGCGGTGCTGGAATTGGTGGAGTGAAGCCGGAAAGGGGCAGCGAAGGCCGGGGCGAACGGATGGCGCTGTGGGCCCGGGTCGAATATGACGGCACCGACTTTTTTGGCTTCCAGATCCAGGCGGAGGAGAGGACGGTTCAGGGGGAGATCGAACGGGCAGTTGAGGCCATTACCGGGACAGCAACCCGGGTGGTCGGGGCAGGCCGGACCGACCGGGGGGTTCATGCCGTGGGGCAGGTGATCGGCTTCGAGGTGGAGTGGCGACACAGCCTGGCCGAACTGCAGCAGGCCCTCAACGCCGCACTGGCTGACGATGTGGCTATCCTGGAAATGGGCCCGGCACCCCAGGGGTTCCACCCCCGCTTCAGCGCCATCAGCCGCAGCTATCGTTACACCCTGCTCAACCGGCCCTGGCCCTCGCCGCTGGCCCGGCGGACCGCCTGGCATGTCGCTGCCAGGCTGGATGTGGGCCGCATGGCCGAGGCCAGCCGTTGCCTGGTCGGGACGCACGATTTTGCGGCCTTTGGGCAGCCCCCGCAGGGTGAAAGTACGGTGCGGGTGGTGTCGCGGGCCGAATGGCAGGAACAGGAGCCGTTTCTCACCTTTGACATCGAGGCCAATGCCTTCCTCTACCGCATGGTGCGCAGCCTGGTCGGCACCCTGGTCCTGGTGGGGCGCGGTCAAATGTCCACCGATGAGTTCAAAGCGATTCTGCACAGCCGGGATCGGAGCCTGGTCAGGCAACTGGCGCCGGCTCACGGCCTGTGCCTGATGCGGGTTGATTACCCCGAAGGAGTTTTGCAGTGAAGACCTTTACGGCAAAAGCAGCAGAGATTGAACGCAAATGGTATGTCGTAGATGCGGAAGGCCAGACCTTGGGGCGGCTGGCTGCCAGGATCGCGCCGATCCTCAAGGGCAAGCACAAGCCGATCTACACCCCCCACCTGGATTGCGGCGATTTTGTCATCGTCATCAACGCCGATAAGGTGCGGGTCACAGGCCGTAAACTGGATCAAAAGTTCTACTACCACCATTCTGGCTATCCAGGCGGCATCTCCAGCATCAGCCTGCGCGATCAACTGGCCAGACACCCGGAACGGGTGATCCAGGCGGCGATCCGGGGCATGTTGCCCAAGAACAAACTGGGCCGGCGGATGATCAAAAAACTCAAGGTGTATGCGGGGGCTGCGCATCCTCACCAGGCCCAGCAACCCAGGCCCTTGGGGCGATCATTCAGGTGCCCGGCATCTGCGGAATGGAGACCAGAGGAACAAGATGTCCGACCAAGTGCGCTACTATGAAGGTGTAGGCCGCCGCAAACGGGCAGTGGCCCGGGTGCGGCTTTACCCTGGCAACGGCCAGGTGGTCATCAACGAGAAAGGCCTGAAGGAATACTTTGTCCGGCCCCAGGACTGGCTGGATGTCATGGCCCCCTTGCAGTTGACCCACAATGAAAGCCGCTACAACCTGTCGGTGCTGGTCAACGGCGGCGGCATCACCGGCCAGGCCCAGGCGATCCAGCATGGCGTGGCCCGTGCCCTGTTGCAGGTCGATCCCCAACTGCGGCCTGTTTTGCGCCGGGCTGGCTTTCTGACCCGCGATCCGCGCGAGAAGGAACGCAAGAAGGCGGGCCTCAAGCGGGCCAGGAAGGCGCCGCAGTACACCAAGCGCTAGCAGCCTGTCGGAGAACCAGGCAGGGGCAGGTCTTGCACCTGCCCCTGCCTGTTGGCAGGTTGAAAACCTGCCCTCCATGAGGGGGGGGATTCAGGTCAAAGCCGTCAGGCGGATGGCTGCCACCTTGCGATACACCCGCTCCGGGGACCAGAGCCGGCCCTCGACGGTGAGGAGCGACTCGACGCGGATGCCGAACAGCCGCTCATTTTCCCGCAGATAGGGTTCGATGAGCGCCCAGTCGGCTTCGGTCAGGGGGGCAAACTGCCCACCGTTGAGCTGCTCTTCTGTCACCAGGTGGTATGGGTCCCGCACATAGATCGCCCCGCCGGAGGCCAGGGAAAAGAGGTTGCCGCCGGGGTAGGGGGTTGGCTGGGGCACCATCTGGCCGTGGGGGGTGAACTCTACGCCGTTGAGGATGACGAACCCCCCACCGCGCAGCGGTTCGCCGGCCATGAACGACTCGGCCAGGTAGTCCAGGCAGGTGCCGTTGATGACCACGCGCGGCTGGCCGGCCGCGTTGATGAGCGGCCGGCCGGCCGCGTTGCCCAGCACATAGGCCTGGCCCCCCTTGGCCCCGTACATGAAGGTCTGCCCCACGTCGCCATAGATCACCAGCCGCCCGGCCTTCAGGATCTGCCCCACCTGGTCCTGGGCGCTGCCGTGGACATATACCTCGGCCCCTTGCAGGCCGGACCCCAGATAGTCGCCGCTGGAGCCGTAAACGTCAATGCGAATTCGGTCGCTGCCCGGCCCCAACCCACAGCCGCAGAACCGCCCACCGCGCCAGTGATAGGTGATGAACCGCCGCCAGCCCAGCGCCGCGGCCTGCACGATGAGCCGCGCTGCCGAATCGTCCCCTTCTGCCGGAAAATTGCCGGCATCCAGCACCAGCGTCTCCTCACCGGCCAGGGGGCCGCGCAGGGCGGAGCGGCTCTCCCAGTCCACCCGCCGCTGACGCGCCTGGCCCGGCGCAGCCAGTGGCCGCACCGCATCCAAGAGGGTGGCCAATGTCCGGTCCACCAGCGCCAGCACCGAGGCCCGCCGTTTGGCACCGGGGTCGTATGGCCGGTCGCGCAGCCGGGTGAGCAGCGCCACGGCAAAAGGCCAGGCTTCCTCGCCGGCGGAGGCCAGGCCGGCCAGATGCCGGCAGAAGAAGGTCAGGTCGCCGTAATCCCAGGCCTGTACCTGGCCGACCAGCCAGTGCCAGGCTGCGTCCAGACCTTCCGGCCCGGCGACGACCCACTGCGTCGGCCCGGCCACCAGCCAGTCTATCGGTGGCCTGCTCATCGTCGCCGTGCTGGGGTTGTTGTGCGTCTGGTCTGCCGGTGTCGTCACCCGCCTTCCAAACTTGTCCGTCACCACCAGCTCGCGGACCCCCTGCCCTCTGCCGTCCACCTCCTGCACCGTGAACACGAACGCCCCGCCATCGGTGTGGCTGCCGCCGCGCGCATTCCAGTAGCAATCGGCCACGGGGCAGATCCGCTCATCCTCGGCGGCCAGGCTCTCCAACACGGCATCAATCGCCTGTTTTTCCGAGGCGATCAGCCCGACCTGAACCTTGCCTTCGTGCAGGGCAAAGACCTGGGGGCGGAGCATGGAGGTATCGGTGATGCCCAGCAGTTGCCATTGTCCTTCATCAGGCCGGCTGCGGGCGATGATGAAAAACCAGGGCCCGTCGGGCGAGGCGTGCAGGTGGGTGGCCTGGATGGCCCGATAGAGGCGCTTTCTGTCCGGCGGCAGCAACTCGAAATCGCGTTCGGTCGTCGGCGCCAGCGCCTCGATGGTCGCCTCTAGCGGATAGCCATAGATCCGGTCCAGCAGGTCGAACAGCAGTACGCTGACTTCGGTGTCGGTCAGGAACAGGGGGACGATATTCCGCTGGCGGAGGTAGGTGCTGACGGCGTAATAGTTGGCAAAGTCGCCGTTGTGGACCAGGGCCTCGTTGAGGCCGACGAAGGGGTGGGCCCCGCCGGGATGCCACACCCGCCCTTTGGTGGGGTAGCGTTGGTGGGCGATCCAGACGTGGGCCTGCAGGTCCTCCAGTTGGTAATAGGCTGCTGCCTGTTCGGCGTAGCCAACGATCTTGAAAACCAGCAGGTCGCGCCCGTGGCAGAGCACAAAGGCCCGTTTCTCGCCCAGGCTGGCGTAGAAGCGCCGGTTCAGCCGAAAGCTGTGTTGATAGACAAACTCGTCCTCCACCTGGCGGGCGTTGAGGCTTTCCAGGCCATGTTCGGCGGCAAAACGGGACAATGCCCCCGGCCTGACACGCACAAAATAGCGCCACACATCGGGCGGGCGGACCTCCAGGCCCGGCAGGCACCGGTAATCGTCCAGCGTGGGGACGGCATAGCCCTGCAGCAGGTCGTAGCAGGGCAGGAGGACCTCCTGCTCTACCTCGGCGCGGGCGGCCGGGTCCAGGTAGGCGATCTGGAGCAGGGTTGCCTCCCGCAGCACATCGGCCGAGACGCGCATCTGGGCCGGGGACAGGCCGGCGGCGGCCAGCCCCCCGCCCTTGCCGTTGCCCCGGTTGTGCATCTGCCTGGCGGCCGGGATCAGGTGGCGGCCGGCTACCGGCCGGCCGGCTGCCACCCCGACCACCCCGCATCCCCCTTCGGCCTCGCTGCTGGGGGGCAAAGAGGGCGGCCCTTCCCGGATCAACCGCCGGCGAGAGGCGATGAGCAGGTCGGCCGGCGATGGCGTGCTCATGCCAGGACCTCGGTCACGGCCTGATAGAGGTCGGCCGGGTCTACCAGCCTGACCCGGTCGCGCACGTCGCCCAGCCGTTCCCGCGCCGCCTCGTGAAACGCCTTGTCCACGATCAGCAGCACCGGGATGTTGTGGATCAGGCAGGCAAAGAGCAGATCGCCGGGGGACACCGGTGCCCCGTTGTAGGGCAGGACCTTGTGCAGGTAGCCCACAACTACCGACACACCATCCTGTTTGGTCAGGTGGTTGACATACTTGCCGTGCATGTCAAATCCGTTGCTGAGAGGCAGCGTGCCCATGCCTGTTGCTGCCAGCCGCGAGAGGATCGCCGGATCCGTCCCTTCAAAGTAACCGATGGTTGCCATTTTCTTTCCCTCCTTTTCTCATTTTTTGATCAGTGGTCATTGCTATCGAGATAAACCAGGCAATCGGTTCTGCCGCGCAGGTGCCGCACGCCCGGCAGCCCCAGCTTTTCCAGAATGGCGGCCAGTTGGATCCGCCACGAAGCATACAGGTTCACGATGCGCTGCCCCCCTGCCAACGGGTCTATTTGCCCGGCCAGTTCCGGATCGGTGGTGGCGATGCCCAGCGGACAGCCCTTGTCTCGCTCGCAGGTGCCCAGGCGCATACAGCCCAGGGCCACCAGCTCGGCCGTGCCGATGATGCAGCCATCGGCCCCCAGGGCAATCGCTTTGGCCACATCCCAGGCGGTGCGCACCCCGCCGGAGGCCATGATCACCACCTCGTCGCGGATGCCCTCCTCCTCCAGGAAACGATGGACCTTGGGAATGGCATATTCCAGCGGCATGGCGATATTCTTCTTGGCGATCTCGGGCGCGGCCCCGGTGCCGCCATAAGCCCCGTCCAGGTGGAGGATATGCGCTCCGGCATAATAGCTGCCCACGGCCACCATGTCCACGTCGGTGGGGGTCGAGACCTTGACCGAGATGAGCGCCCGTGGGTTGACGGTTTTTATCCAATCCACATGCTTCTTGTGGTCCTCGACAGAATAGACGCTGTGGAAAGGGAAGGGGGAAAAGAGGCTGGTCCCCTGGACGGCCTCGCGCATGGCGGCCACCTGGGGGGTGTTTTTGCTGCCCAGCAGGTGTCCACCCAGGCCCGGCTTGGCTCCCTGGGCATACTTGAATTCGACGATCCGTGCCCGCTGGATGGTGTCTTCGCGCACCCCGAACAGCCCGGTGGCGATCTGAGTGATGATATGGTCGGCGTAGGGCAACAGTTCATCGGGATAGCCGCCCTCGCCGGTAGAGGTGAACGAGCCCCAATACTGCGCGGCCCAGGCGCGGGCGATCATGGTCTGGAGGCTGACCGAGCCGAACGACATCCCTGCCCCGTACCAGGGATGGGGGATGCGGATGCGGGGGCGGGTGGGATCGCGGCGGTTTAGGTCCAGGGACAGGTCAACACGGGATAGAGAAGAAGGGTCCAACCCCTCATCCCTTGTCCTCCGCTCTTCCAGTTCAAAGGGGAAACGCAAGCGGTCAAATCCGCCGCCGGAACGGCCAACGCGGTATTCCAGGCCGGAGGTGGGCGGGTGGCCGGTCCGCGCCTGCTCGGCGGTGGTCAGGAGGAGGGCGGTGGTCCAGCGCAGGTCGCCCTCGATTTCGCCCTCGCCGGGCTCGGGCCGGGTGGCGTTGGGGTGGCCCACCACGACCTGTTGGAACAGGTGGCGGAACGCCTTTTCCTCCTTGGGTTGAAAGATGGTGCGGCCCAGTTCTCCCCGCAGGCGGCGCACCTCGCGCATGCCCATCGCGCCCAACACCTCCAGCAACTGATCGCGCCAGGCGGCCATCAGGTTGACAATGCGCTGCGCCCCCCATTCGGGGTCGGTCTCCCGGTCCTCGACCGGACAGGGGCGGCGCGTGTCGGCCCACAGGGCGCAGCCCAGGGCCACCACCAGGGCCAGGTCCACGGCCACAGCTTCGGCGCCGCAGGCCAGCGCCTTGGGCAGATGGTCAGCGGCCGCGATGCCGCCGCTGACGACAAGCGTCACCTGGTCGCGTAACCCGACCGCGACCAGCCGGTGGTGGACCTCTTGCAGGACCTCGGTCAGAAAGCGAGGAGGGTCCCCCTCCAGCTCATAGCCCGTTTCGTCGGCGCACAGGTGGACCATGCCGACGCCGGCTCTGGTCAGCTCCTCGACCTGGGCGGCACTCTCCGGTCCGAGGGGCAGGCGCAGCGCGACCACAGCAGCAGGGTTCAGCCGGCCTATGTCCTTGACCCAGGACAACAGCAGGTCCGGCTCGAAGGCAGGCCCGGCTTCGATCTCCACCAGACGTGCTCCCTGGATCCACCCGGCTTCAGGGTCGTCGCCCGGAGTGAGCAGGGGGGCCACTGCCTGTCTGAAGTCGGCCACCGCCTCGTCCCACTCGCCAGCACGGACCAGGGCCAGGGTGCCCAAACGGGCTGCCGCCCGAACCACGGCCAGCCGTGCGCCGCGCCCCGGCAGCGGCAACGGCAGCGGATCGAACAGCACCGGAAGCGGGATTTCGACCTGAGGCGGCAGTTCTGACAGCAACCGGCCGGCGGCGTCGAATTGCAACGCCGGCAACCGCCGACCCAGGGCCACGGCGGTGGAGATATACTCCCGGCCGTGAATGCCGTCGCGGGTGGGGCGGACGATCTCGGACATGTCGAGCCAGATGGCATCGAACCCCGACCCGGCGAATGCCCCGCCGTAGCCCGCGCCGGAGATAGGGATGCGGCCGGTCTCGGCCTGGTACCAGGTCTGGGTGATAATCTGCGCTGTCCAGTGGGGGTCGCCGCCACGCCGCATCTGCTCAAAAGGGGCATGACCATATTTAACATAGTCATCTCCCTCCCCCAGGCGGAACCTGGCCGGGTAGGGAAAGGGCGGTGGCGCGGCTTTGGTTTCGATCTGATATCGGCTGCTCATCGGTTCTCCCGGGACGTAAAAAAAGCCCTCAGATTTGAACCCCATCGGTTCCAATCCAAGGGCTTCGCGGCCCAACTGTTCCGTTGTCTGCCCTGGCCGCTCTCAGGAGCGGCTCCGAGCCGCCTAGAGAATACCACACTCTGGCGAACATGTCAAATGCCATGCTGCGGCCGTCAGGCCACCCTCTTGGTTGACACTTTTGTGACCGAAGGCCTTCATCGCCCCTCACCCCCCTTTGTCCCCCCTCTCCCTCTGGCCTTGCGGCCAGGGGAGAGGGGGGATCAGCCCACCCCCTCCCCTCGCCCGCCGCCGCAGGCGAGCGGGAGAGGGGAGGGGGCAGGGGGGAGGGGTGAGGGCCAGG
>Ga0209162_1001438_pt1 | contig 23359 bp, 20 predicted proteins | sample YNPNPMetaG_FD_187121 | JGI IMG/M metagenome (GOLD analysis project Ga0209162, IMG submission 187121) | Anoxygenic and chlorotrophic microbial mat microbial communities from Yellowstone National Park, USA - YNP NP MetaG (SPAdes) (version 2) ...
GAAAATACGCCGGTGTGCTCGCGCGGGGTCTGCGACCCCGCGTGCTTCGCACGGCGGGTTACACTCCCGGTGGTCGCCGCCGCGAGCCAGGCCGGGGGGCTATTTTCGAGGGAGTGTGATGCCGAGACGACGGCGCAGGTCTAATGCCGTACCTGCACCCGGCGCAGCAAGCAATAACCAGCCAGCCTTCACCGTCTTGGACCTGGGAACCACCTACGTCAAGGCTCTGGTCGTGACCACCAACGGCCAGCGAGGTGAGGTGTGGGGCGTGGGACGGCAACGATTACGGGGCCTGCGCCGGGGCCGGGTGGCTGACGTGGCAGCGGTGGCGATGTTCTGCGAGATCGCCCTGTGCGAAGCGGAGGACATGACCGCGCGCACATGTGGCGTTCGCCTGGTGCCAGACCGGGCCATCCTGGGGCTGACCGGGGCCATGCTCCACACCGTGTTCGTGCCGGCCAGGACCAAACGACCTCGACCAGAGGAGCGCGTGCGCCTTGAGGAGCTGCAGAACCTGGCCGAGCGGGCTTTGCGCCTGGCCTGGACGCAGGTGCAGGCCGGTGGACCGCTGGAACTGGTCCAGGTGGAACCACTGAGCGTCGCCATAGATGGTCATCGGGTCAGCGATGTGACGCATTTTCGGGGCCACGAGTTGGAGCTGAACCTGGCCTTTGTTTTCATCCCCCAGGTACAGGCCCAAACCCTGAGTCGCCTGAGCCGCCGGCTGGGGTGGGATACCGTAACCGCCCTGGCTGGCCCGCTGGCTCTGGCCGTGGCCCGACATGAGGATGGGCTGATCATTGACCTGGGCGGTGCGGTCACCAACCTGCTCCTGGTGCGCGAGGGACACCTGAGCGCCACCAGCCACCTGCCCAGCGGAGGAGATGCCTTCGACCGCGCCCTGGCTCACCACTTGCGCTTCACGCTGGCCCGGGCTGAGCTGACCAAGCTCAACTACCAGGCCGGTCAGCTCGACGAACCCATCGCCAGCCAGGTGAGCACCGTGTGTCAAAGCGAAGCTGCCATCTGGCTGGACAGTCTGTTACCGGTCCTGCAGAGGTTTAACGAGGGTCAGCCCCTGCCAGGCAGCATCTGGCTCTGTGGCGGCGGCAGCCAACTGACGGAGGTCGTGCAGATTTGTCAGCACTACTCCTGGATGCAGCACCTGAATTTCGCCCGTTATCCCCAGGTTCGTCGCCTGGGACCGATGGAATTACCTGCCATACTGGACCGCACCGGCGGCCGCCTGACCATGCAAGATGTACCGGCCCTGGCCCTGGCGCAAATGACCCTACCGGCCCTGACCGCCCCATCGCCCCCGAATGCCCTGACCTCTCTGTCCCGTACTCTGAATCTGACGAGCCTAACGACACATGCGCGTTTGACGCCTGACGTATGACGCCATCATGGAACAGATCATCACCCTGAATCAAAAGGACACCTTCGCTGACATTGTGCAGCGTTTGCAACACGCGCAATCCCGGCAGGTCATCCTGGTGGTCCCCCGGCGCGCCCCCAACCTGAAGAGTCCCCTGCCCTGGCGCCGGTTGCTGCGCTATGCCGTGGATGAAGGTTTTGATCTGACCCTGGTGGTCCGCGACCGGCAGGTCAGGCGACTGGCCCGCCAGGTCGGCCTGAGTGTGGCCGCCTCTCTGCGCCAGGCTCAGGCCCAGCCACCGCGTCCACTGACTGGAGCGGCGCGCGAGCAGTTATACCACCGCGCCTTTCGGTTGCCCCCCGGCCCATCCCCGACCGATCCCAGCGTGCCGTCCCGCTGGCAGCGTGTGCGCGGTTACCTGACGTTGTTAGCCGTCGGACTGTTCTTCAGCCTGGTGGCAGCTATCCTGTTGCCCCAGGCTACGGTGGTCATGGTGCCTTTCCACTATGGTCTGGATACCACTTTCGAGGCCCGCGCCGACCCCAGCGTCAAGACCGTGGACAGGGAGAACCGCTACATCCCCGGCCGGGCCGTGGGCGTGCAGGTAGAAGGCACCACACACCTGAAGACGACCACAGAGGACCGGGTGGCTGATACCAGGGCCACCGGGTCCGTGGTCTTTGCCAACCGCACCGAGCAACCGGTCTATGTGCCCGCCGGCACCCTCCTGGCTACCAGTGCCGGGATCACCATCCGCTTCGAGACCACAGAGGCGATCACCGTGCCGGCCGGCCTGGGGCAAAACGCGCGCGCCCCGATCGAGGCCGTGGACCCGGGGTGGTACGGCAACGTGGCCGCCGGCACCATCAACCGCATCGAGCGGCCCCTGGGTTTGCCACTCTATGTCTTGAACGACAAGCCCACCACCGGCGGCAAGAACAAAACTGCCAAAATCGTTACCCTGGCCGACCGGCAAACCCTGCGCGAGCAACTCGAGGAACAACTGACCACGGAGGCTTACCAGGCTCTGCAGGCGCAGTTGCGAGCAAACGAGACCCTGCCCCGCGAATCCCTGATCGTCCGGGTTATGGAAACGGTCTTTGACAAAGAGGCCGGCCAGGAGGCCGAGAGCCTGGGGCTGCGAATGCGTCTGGAGGTGGATGGGGTAGCCTTTGACGGGTCAGCGGCCAACGAGCTGGCCGCCCATATGCTGGCCCAGAAGATACGGCCCGGCTTTACCCTGCAACGCGCCAGCGTGCGCACGGCGCCCACCACTGTATTGCGGGTCGAGAACAGCCAGACCTTGCTCATGAGCTTTTATGCCACCGGCGTGGAGCGGTACACCATCAACCCCAGCGCGGTCCGACGGGCTATCACCGGGCAGAGCCTGGCCCGGGCCGAGGAGATCATTGCCCGGCAATGGCCGCTTTTGGAACCACCCCAGGTATGGGTGGAACCACACTGGTATGGCCGGCTTCCCCTATTCGACTTTCGCATCCAGGTAGTGGTGAAGGAGGGGTGAGATACCTGGCCCTGGACGTAGGCGAACGGCGCGTGGGCCTGGCCCTGAGCGACGAGACCGGCACCATCGCCCGCAGCCTGACCGTCATCCAACGCGCTTCGCGGGCCGAGGATTATGCCCGGCTGCGGGACCTGGCCCAGGCTTACGGCGTGGAAACTCTGGTGGTAGGCCTGCCCCTGGACGCCGAAGGGCGGGAAGGCCCCCAGGCTCGCCGGATCCGCCGCTACGGCCGGCGCGTGGCTGAGGCCCTGGCGCTCCCGGTCGTCTTCTGGGACGAGAGCAGTTCCACCGTGCGCGCCCAGGAGGCGATGATCGAGGCCGGGCGCAGCCGCCGCGCTCGCCGCGACCGCCTGGATGCCGTGGCGGCCGCCGCCATTCTCCAGGACTACCTGGACCACGGTTGTGGCAAGCCAACGCCGGACACATAGCATCAGTAGGAGGGGGGATCAGGAAGGGGTTTTGCGGCGGACGGCTTCGCCGCCCGCCGCAAAACCCCTCCTCCCACCCCCTCCCCTCGCCCGCCGCCGCAGGCGAGCGGGAGAGGGGAGGGGGCAGGGGGAAGGGTGAGGGCCAGGCGGAATTTTAACGCCCGTCCAAAGTGTAAACCAATTTCCCCAGAAAATTGAACCATCCCCATGGCTATATATTTTGCTACCGACTCTGAGGTGGACCCTGACCATGCCCAAACGTTTCTTGGTGATGATCCTGGCCATTTCCCTGCTCGTGCTACCCACCCTGGCCTGTACCAGCGAGGATAGTCTGGAGCGGGCGCTCATCGGCGTCTATCTCTCATTGTACGAAGATGAGCTTGGCACCCCCGCCTCCACCGACTCCACGCCGGTCATCTTTGTCATCGAGAAAGGCGAGACTGCGGATAGCATCGCCCGCCGATTGTATCAGGAGGGCTTGATCAGCGACCCGGACCTGTTCCGTATGCTGGCCCGCTACAAGGGCGTGGATAGTCGGCTGGAGGCCGGCCAATACACGCTCCGCCGCAACATGACCATGGCAGAGATCCTGGAAGCCCTGGGTCATGGCACTGTGCCTTCCAACATCGTGACCATCCCCGAAGGCTGGCGGCTGGAGGAAATAGCAGAGCATCTGGGCCAAAAAGGGCTGGTTGACGCGACCGAGTTCCGGCAGTTGGCTCAGGCCGGCCAGTTCCAACGCGATTTCCTGGCCAGCCGACCGACGGGCGCGTCGCTGGAGGGGTATCTGTTCCCCGATACCTACCAGTTGGCCCTGGATTTCCAGGCGGCCGACATCATCAACCTGATGCTGGATACCTTTGACCGTAAGGTGACGCCGGACCTGCGCGCGGCGGCCCAGAAACAGAACCTGAGCCTGCACGAGGCCATCACCCTGGCGAGCATCGTGGAACGCGAGGCCGTGATCGCCGAAGAATACCCGATCATCGCCAGTGTCTATGTCAATCGCCTGGCGAAAAAATGGCCCCTTCAGGCTGACCCCACGGTCCAGTATGCCCTGGGTTACCAGTCTAAGGAACAGACCTGGTGGAAGAAACGGGTCTATTTTGTGGACCTGGAGGTGGATTCACCGTACAACACCTACAGGCACGCTGGCCTGCCGCCTGGTCCCATTTGCAGCCCGGGACTCGACGCGATCCAGGCCGCAGTCAACCCGGCCCAGACCGATTATCTCTTCTTTGTCGCCAAAGGGGATGGCTCCCACGCCTTCGCCAGGACCGCCGAGGAGTTCGAGCAACTGGTGAACCAATACCAGCCACGTCAGTAGGAGGCAACCATGTTCAGGCAGTTTAAGGTCTCGTGGAGAGGCACCCGGATGGCTACGTCGCTTACCCCCTCAATCTGAAAGGGTTCGACGCTACGCACAATACTTACGCGAGCCGGCATATCCAGGGATGATTTCCTGGAAGCATACGAAGAAGCATAAAGGAGAGGAGGATCAACTTGGATCTCAGAGAGCAATTATTCCAGCAGATCACCGAAGTCAGTGGTGTTCCCGGGTACGAGGGTGAGGTGCGGGCCATCATCCGCCAGCGACTGGCCGGCGTCACTACCATCGAGCAGGACAAGATCGGCAGCATCATCTGCAAGAAGGTGGGCACGAGCGAATCGCCGCGCGTGATGCTGGCCGGCCACATGGACGAGGTGGGCTTTATGGTCCGCCAGGTCACGGAGCAGGGCTACGTCAAGTTCGTGCCCCTGGGCGGCTGGTGGGACCAGGTGCTCCTGGCCCAGCAGGTGGTCATCAAGACCAGCAGCGGCGACGTATACGGCCTCATCGGGGCCAAGCCGCCCCACATCCTGTCTGATGAGGAGCGCAAAAAGGTCATCGAGACAAAGGATATGTATATTGACGTGGGAGCCACCAGCAGGGAGGCAGCCGAGGCCCTGGGGATTCGTCCTGGCGACCCTATCATCCCGCTTTGCGAGTTTCGGGTCCTGGCCGGCGGGCAGACCTACCTGGGCAAGGCCTGGGATGACCGCATCGGCTGCGCGTTGTTCATCGAGGCTATCGAGGAGCTGGCCCGGCTGGAACATCCTAACACGGTCTATGGCGTGGGCACGGTGCAGGAAGAGGTGGGACTGCGGGGAGCCACCACCTCAGTGCGGATGGTGGACCCGGACGTGGCGATCATCCTGGAGGTGGACATCGCCGGCGATGTGCCGGGTATCGAGAAGGACCAGACGGCCGTGGCCCTGGGCAAAGGCCCCTCACTCCTGGTCTATGATTCCTCTATGATCCCCAACCTGGCCTTACGGGACCTGGTCATCGCGACGGCCCGGGAACTGGATATCCCGCTCCAACTATCGGTCCTGGCGCGGGGAGGCACCGATGGAGGCAGAATCCATATCCATGCGGCCGGGGTGCCGACGGTGGTCATCGGCGTGCCGGCAAGGCACATCCACAGCCATGCCGGCATCATCCACCGCCAGGACTATGATCACGCCCTCAAGCTGGTAGTGGCCGTGGTGCGTAAGTTGGACGCGGCGACGGTGCGCGGGCTGACGGCGTAGTGCCGGGGAAGGATGAAGGCGGGGAAAAAGATGAGTTCATGGCAGGAGTAACGGGTCACGCATCGCGTTTCACGTATCAGAGAGGTTCCCCATGCTCGCCACCGTCACCAGTTGCGCTGTTGTCGGGCTGGAAGGGGCCATCGTGGAGGTGGAGGTAGACATCTCCCAGGGCCTGCCCAGCCTGATCATCGTTGGCCTGCCGGACGCGGCCCTGAAGGAGAGCCGGGAGCGAGTCCGCGCTGCCATCGAGAACAGTGGCCTGCACTGGCCCATGCGGCGCGTCACGGTGAATCTGGCCCCAGCCGACATGCGCAAGGAAGGTCCGGCCTATGACCTGCCCATCGCCGTGGGGATACTCCTGGCCTCACGGCAGGGTTGGCCCGACCGGCTGGAAGGTGCGGCCCTGGTGGGCGAGCTGTCGCTGGATGGCCGGCTCCGCCACACCACGGGCATCCTGCCCATGGCCGCCTATGTTAAAGACTGCGGCTACCGCCGGCTGTTTGTGCCGGCCGAGGATGCCCCGGAAGCCGCCCTCATCCAGGGCCTGGAGGTGATCCCGGTGGAGACGCTGGGTGACCTGGCCGCGTACCTCCAGGGCCTGCGCCAGCTAACCCCATACCAGCTCCCGACGGATGTGTTGACCCGGCCGACCCCCTACTATGCCACGGATTTCAGTGAGATCAAGGGGCAAGAACACGTGAAGCGGGCGTTGGAGGTGGCAGCAGCGGGCAACCATAACCTGATGATGACCGGTCCGCCGGGGGCGGGCAAGACCCTCCTGGCCCGGGCTGTGCCGGGTATCCTGCCGGCCCTGACTGTGGATGAGGCCCTGGAGGTGACCAAGATCTACAGTGTGGCCGGCATGTTGCCCGCGGATGAACCCCTGATTAGCACGCGCCCCTTCCGCGCGCCGCACCACACCATAAGCTATGCCGGGCTGGTGGGTGGCGGGCACTGGCCCCGGCCCGGCGAGATCAGCCTGGCCCACCGGGGCGTGCTCTTCCTGGACGAGTTGCCAGAGTTCGGGCAGCGCGTGCTGGAGGTGTTGCGCCAGCCCCTGGAATCACGGCAGGTGGTGGTGGCTCGTTCTACCACCACCCTGGTCTTCCCGGCCGATTTCATGCTGATCGCGGCCATGAACCCCTGCCCGTGCGGCTACTACGGCGACCCGGTCCGCGAGTGCACCTGCTCCATGACCATGGTCAGCCGTTACCAGAAACGCATCTCCGGCCCCCTCCTGGATCGCATAGACATCCACGTGGAGGTGCCCCGGGTGGACTATGAGAAGCTGGCAGACGACCGGTTGGGCGAGCCGTCGGCCCGCATCCGGGAACGAGTGGAGCGGGCGCGAGCCATTCAGCGCGAACGTTTCGCCCACACCCCCCTCCGCACCAATGCCGACATGGGGCCGGCCGAGGTGCGCGAGTTCTGTCCCCTGGACCCCACCAGCAAGAGCCTGCTCAAGGCGGCCATGAGCCAGTTGCACATGTCCGCCCGGGCTTATCATCGCATCTTGAAACTGGCCCGCACCATCGCGGACCTGGCCGGCTCCGAGCGCATCCAGCCGGCCCACGTGGCGGAGGCGATCCAGTACCGGCCCCGGCAGTGGGCGTGAGGGCCACAGGGCCGAGACCCCGCGCAATCAGAACGGGGCCGTACCCACAGATGGGTATGGCCCCGTGTTTTTCGTGCCAACTGGAGGTCAAAAAGGGTCTCAGCATCCCCATAGCACGGCAATCCAGCGTCCCTGAAGACGCCGGGCGGCCTGCTTTTACGTTTCAGTTACCGCAGCACCAGCGGCAGGTAGAGCTGGAACCCGCCGCCCTCGTTCAGTTGGTAGCCGGGGGCCAGGGCCACGCTGGTGGCGCTGGCCCAGACCGTCGTGGGACTGACCGTGGAGGTGGCCGTGATGGTGGTAACTGCTCACCCTCCCCCAGGCTTCGCCGTGAGCTCAGCCGAACGGTTCATGCGTTTTCGCAGCGGCCCAGCACGCCAGGGGACGGCATGCAGGCGGAAAACACGGTTCCCAGCAACCTGGGGGAGGGTAAGCCAGTAGTTACGATACACTTGCGTTTTGCCAGGTTTTAGTACATAATTAAGGTGTGCTTCTCAAGGGGTATACACGGCGCGTAAATGGCCTGGCGAAGGGCAGGCCCATATTAAAAACACCAGGAGGAGGAACAATGAGACCATATCGTATCTTATTGCTTCTTGGCGTGATCATGGCTCTGGCGCTCAGTGCCTGTGGTGGTGGCCGGCCGGCCGAAACGCCGGGACCCGGCGGCCCGGCCGGCGGCGTCCCAGGTGCCCTGGGGGGCTGGGAAAAAGTAACGGTACTGCCGGGCAGCGTGGATGCCTTTGCTGCCCTCTACTTCCCCCTGAGTGACATCCGGCGGGCTGACATCCAGGCGCGCTTCCCCATCATCAAGGGCAAGGTCGAAGGCCCGGTCGAGAAACTGGGAGGCGCACCTTTCTTCCGGTTCAAACTCAAAGCCGGGGACAAGACCTACGAGGTAGAGGGTATTCCCGAGGCCAGCCATGCGCCGGACATCTTTGCCAGCCCGGTTATCCAGGAAGACCTGGAACCTCAGGCTGACAGTGCCGTCACGGTGATGGGCGAACTTAAGGGCAACCAGATCATCGCCAACTATGTGGCCGTGGAGGGGCGGGGCGTCTGGTTCTATCGCAGCTATCTGCTGAACAGGAACGTGCAGGTCGAGCTGCGCCCGGAGATCGCCGACTTCTACGATGGTCTGCCGATCGCGGTGAAAGGCATGATCAACTCGGCTAATCCCAAGGGCGAGTTCTACGAGTTCGATGCCAGCCTGACCATCTCCAGCCAGTACTTTGGCCGGGATGGTTTATTCATCGGCACGTTCCGCAAGAGCAGCCCTACGCCCTATGTAGAAGTGACAGGCATATTTGTCAAAGAGGGTGATAATTACACGCAGATATTGCAATGATGTGTAACTGCACGCCCTCCCGCAGGTTTTCGCGGCTGAAAAAAACCTGCGGGAGGGTAAACTGACCCACAACGCCCGCCGGCCGCTCTGGTGGCGGGTGTTGTTTTTGCGTGCCTCCTGGCCAGGTTGGGCAGCAACTTCTGCGACCTCAGCCGGTACGTTGCAGGTGCGCCACCGCCATGTTCCAGAGGTGATACATCGGCCGGGAGTAAACCTGGTCGAATGCGCCGACGTAGCGCACGTTCCGGCCCCCAAAACCCCGTTTGAACCGGTAGACCCCCCATAGGCCATCGCTGCGAGACGTGAACTGGGCCTCTAGCGTCGTCTCGTCCTCATCCGGGATACCCCACAGGTCATAGACGGTGCACCCCTGGGCTTTGGCCCACCGCATGGCCTCCCATTGCAACAGGTAATTGGGCATCCGCTCACGGTGCCGGTCAGACGAAGCCCCATAAAGATAGACGGCTGTCCGGGCAAAAACGCCCACCATAATGCCAGCCAATAGCTCGCCAGCATAATAGGCCAGGAACAACTTGAGCGAACGCGCCGGGGCCAGGCACTCCCAGACCGCCTGATAATAGTCCTGCTCATGGATGGCAAAGCGGTTCCGCTGGGCCGTATCCGCCATAAGGGCGTACCAGGCCGGGATGGTGGCAGCCGTGCCTTCCCAGACCTCCACTTCCTTACGACTCGCCAGGCGGATGTTGTAGCGCGTCTTGGCATTCATGGTCGTCAGGAGGTCCTCTTCGCTCAGCGTCAGGTCCACCAGCAAGGTGCGTTGGGGTTGCACGGTCTGGGTGGTGGGTTGGAAACCACAGGCGTTCAGCGCGGCCACAGCGTTCGGTTCGTCCGGCCAGGGCGGCTCTACGCGCAGGAACGTGGCCCGTCCGGCCCTGGCCCGCTGACCCAGGGCGGTAAGCAGCACTCCCAGCCGTCCCCGGTCGGCCGGGTCCACCAACGGTCCCCGTGGCACATAGGCCATCCGCAGCAGGCCGCCAGGCAATTGCCGTAGCAGCATCTGGGCGGCCGCGGTGATCTGCCCTCCCTCTACCAGGGCCAGGCGAATCGGCTGCCAGTCATAACGGGCTTTCAACTCCCCCCAGCCATAGGATTGCAGGAGATTGGCCCCCGGCAGGGATTCGACGATCCGGTTCCAGGCCAGCGGGTCATGGATCTCGTGGACCAGGTCATGCTCGCTCATGTGCCCAATTATAACACAGATAGGCCGGTTTGGGGACTGGACGAAGGCCGCCCGATCTGTTAAAATTGAGTCTCAGTAGCGACCCTGAAACGCTGGCCGATTTGGCCCAGGGGCGTCTGCGGGAGAAGCGCGAGCAACTGGTTAAGGCACTGCAAGGTCATGTCAAAGCCCATCACCGCTTCATTTTGGTCGAACTCTTGTGCCAGATCGACAGCCTGGAGGAAACGATCACCCGCTTCGATCAGATCATTGAGGAATACTGCACTCCTTTTGAAGAGGCAGTGGCCCTGTTGGACACCATCCCCGGCGTGTGGAGAGAGGTCGCTGAAGTTATCGTGGCGGAGATTGGCACAGACATGAGCCGTTTCCCCACGGCGGCGCATCTGGCCTCTTGAGCGGGAAGGTTCGATGGCGGTCCCAGAAGCCTGACTGCGCAATTACCCGGTGTGCCAGGCACTCAGGGTTGCAAGATACTCTCTATATATTCATCTGAGACAGTGCGGGTGGCCTGCACGACTCGCCGTTGGCGTAGCAGGCGAGGCAGATGAAACAGGGCCGCCAGTTGGCCCCGTAGCCGGGCCCGGGCCGCTGGCTCGCGAAAGTGTCGCCCCGACTCCCAGGTATGCCGGAGTTGCGCCGCCAGGATGCGCGGCCAATACCGCCGCCAGATGAACCCCGGCACGTCTTTGATCAGGACGTGGATAAAGTTGCGCCCACAGTAGTAACTGGCGATGACACCCCCGCCGGTGGCGCTCAGGCGATGATAGACGCGCGCCTGGGGCACAAAGATCGTCTTGTAGCCAGCCAACTGGGCACGCCAACCCAGGTCCACGTCTTCGCCGTACATGAACAGGTCCTCGTCAAAAAGGCCAATATGGTCCAGCATGGCCCGGCGATAGGCTACGGCCCCTCCGCATCCGCTGAACACATAGCCCCCCTCGTCGTATTGGCCCTCGTCACGCTCCCAGACCCCCCGGTTACCTGGTTCCCCGGCCACCGTATAGAAATCCCCGGCGGAGTTGAGCACGTCACGCCGGTCGTAGAGCAGCATCTTGGAAGCCGCCGCCCCGGCCTCCGGGTGCTCATCCAGCGCTCGAGCCAGTTCCGCCAGCCAGGTCGGGTCAGCCTCGGCATCGTTGTTCAACAAGGCGATGATCTCACCCCGGGCAACGGCGATGCCGGCATTGACGCCCCCGGTGAGGCCCCGATTCTCGTCCAACAGCACCTGTCGTACCCACGGGTACTCCCGCGCGATAAGGGCCACCGATTCATCGGTCGAGGCATTGTCCACCACGATGACCTCATAATTCGGGTAGGTCTGGGCCGCCAGTGAGTCCAGCACCCCCCGGATGAACCGCGCGCCATTCCAGTTGGGGATGATGACGCTGATCACATACACGTCTGCTCCAGATACAAAAGTTGTTCTGTCAGGGTCTCTATCAGGGTCATAGGGCACCATCTGATGACCAGGGTTAGGAGTTACCCGGCTGCCATCATCAATTCGTCCGCATAGCGCAACAGCATCTCCCGGCGGGCCGTGGGCGTCTGCCGGGTCTCCAGATAGGCGGCCAGGGCCTGGCGGGGGGTCATCTCCTCAGCGAAGCGGCCGCCAAAGCGAACACGCGTGGGCCGTTCCACCTCCCGGTTCACGGCGGCCACAAAGCCAGCCCCGGCCTCTTGCAGGGCCTGACGCACGTCACTCTCCCGAAAGGCTGGCTCCTGGTCTGCCCGTAGCTGCACGATCACCCGCACCACGGCTGTGGGCAGGGCGGGGGCCTGGTGGGCGATGGCTGCCAGGACGGCGGCAGTGGGGTTGGCCTGTTCGCGCCCGTCAACGCGGATGGTGATAAAGGGCCGGGCCGCCACCGGCTGGAAGCGCCACTCTGTATGAGCCGGCCCGATGTCGGCCACCACAAAGCCCTTGGGCTGGGTCTCTTCGCCAAAGTCAATGCGCTCCAGGCTGCCAGCATAGACGGCTGGTGGGTCCTCGCTCAGGACCTGGTGCTGGTGAATGTGGCCCAGGGCCACATAGCGGAACGGCGGCCGGGCCAGCGTGCCCCGGGGCAACACATAATCGTGGCCCAACATGACGCTGCGTTCGGAACCATAGGTGGCCCCGGAGACGGTGGCATGGGCCGCCAGGATGGCCGGGGTCGTCGAGTCGGCGGCCGCCTCCTCCGTCAGTTGGTCCACTATCGCCACCAACCGGTCGGTCATCTCTTGCTCCACCTGGGTCACTCCCCGGTCCGACAGGTCTGCCCGGGCCAGGAGATGGCTGCGCACCATCCAGGGCAGAACGGCCACCTGGATCGGGCCACGCCGGGTCTCGAGGCGATGTAGACCCGGCTGCCGGGCGACCACAACCCCGGCTACGGCCAGGGTGTGGTAGATCTCCAGGGTAGTCGCCCGGCCGCGAGCGCTGGGCAGGTCGTGATTGCCGATCACTAACAAAACCTGAGTGTCGTTTTGCACCAGCCGGATCAGTCGCCGGGCAAACTCACGTTGATAGGTGGGATTGGGGTCACGGGTCTTGTAGGCGTCGCCAGCGAACAACACCAGGTCCACCTCATGGTCCAGGGCATAGTCCACCAACTCATCAAACCGGGCCAGGAAATCGGAGACCCGGCTGCTGAGACCAGTGGCCGGGTCCAGCCGCCCATAGTTCTCCATGCCCAGATGGAGGTCAGCGAAATGCAGGATGCGGACCATGAAACCCCCCTCGAAAATAGCCCCCCGGCCTGGCTCGCGGCGGCGACCACCGGGAGTGTAATCCGCCGTGCGAAGCACGCGGGGTCGCAGACCCCGCGCGAGCACAAAGTTCAATCACGTCTCTGCGGCCCAGAAAGAGTTTCTCAGCGCCCTCTGCGCCTCTGCGGTGAGTAGACGCAGACGCTTCGCGCGCAGAGTTTTCTCATCCTGGCAGAAGTTCAATCACGTCTCTGCGGCCAAGAGTTTCTCAGCGCCCTCTGCGGTGAGCAGTTGCCATCCTCGTAAATATGTGCTCACGCGGAGTCTGGCCTCGCCGTCCAACGGCGGGTGGCACTCCCGGTGGTCGCCGCCACGAGCATGGGCATCTCATACCTGGCTGGATCAGGTGTCAGTGGTCAACGCCCGGTGGCTGGTCGGGCCTGGCGCAGGTCAAAGCCCTGTTGCAGATTGAGGGCGGCAACCTGCAAGCCGCGTTCGATCATCCCCACCACCAGGGGGTGCTGTTGAGGGGGGACATGCGGCAGCGTGGCGGAGGCGATCCAGGCCAGGTGAGCTGTTTCCTCTTCGCCGCTCCACATGAACCACTCGCTCATATCCAGCAGGCGCGCCTGGTAGCGGGCCAGGTCTTCGGGGGTGAAATACTCGGTGACCAGGTTCATGAGCCAGCGTTGCACCGTGGGATCGTGGACGTCAATATGCTGCCACCGGGTCAATCGTTCCACACAGGTATAGACGCTTTCACCCTCAATAAACCAGTTCTGCATCGCCGGGTGGTCCAGCAGACTGGGTAGCCGGGGAATCAGGGTCCGTTGGTAGACCGGAGCGATGGTGGGCCGGCGAGAGGGCCACTCCTCTGGCAGGGCATAGCCCCAGATCAGGTCGTTGAGCAGGCGATACTCCAGGGGCGGGGCCAGTTCCAGGGCCTGGTTGATCTTCAGGCGTTGTAAAAGCAATCGCCGGGCATAGTCATAGGGTGCCTCCAGCATGAGCAAGGGCTGGTCATCGTTCTGGATAACGTGCAGGGTCCCGTGCTGCCGGCGGCGGGGGAATCGGCCTGGCAACACGGCATCGTCACCCAGGGCGTCTTGCAAACCGATCACGTCACTGACAAGGAGGCCCAGGAAACGCAGGCGGCGGGTAGTCGGATCGCGTTGCAGGAACCAGAGCAACTGATTGCCCCGCCCGTCAATAGGGCTGACCAAGGCACGGCACGACGGGGGGACCGGTGGCAATGGGGGGACCTCCTGGCCCCGAAAGCGGCGCTTGCGGAGGGTGCGTTCCGCGCGCTCGCGCAGTGGGGGAGGCAGGACGGGCAACACTGATTGCAGGGTCTGGAGGGCGGCCGCGTTGGGCAGGGTTTCCAGGGCCTGTAAAGCCTGCCCGGCGATAGCCGGTTCGTCATCCTGGGCCAGCAGGCGCAGCAGGGGGATACCATCCTCCCCCCCCATCTCGACCACGGCCCCGATAACGGCCTCGGTAGCCTCGGCCGGCTGTTCCAGTAAGATGTGCATGTATTCCAGCAGCAGGAGCCGATTCTGGCGGGCCGCGGCCAGGATCTGGGCCAGCGATTGCCGGGCCACGCCCCGGGCATCCTGCAGGCTCAAGAAGGCCGTTTCGGGGACCGCCTGGCCCAGATACCGTTCCAGGATCAAGATCGCGCCCATGCGCTGCACGTCCGGCGTCTCCGGCCTGGTGATCAGGTCATACAACACCTGGGTCACCTGGGTCGCATCCATGTAGGTGGCGATAGTGCCCAGGGCCGCCAGTTCGAACGTATCAGCGGTGCTCAGCCGCTGGGTGAGGACGTGCAACACCTCCGGCCCCAGGCCGGCGATGCGCTCGGCCTGGCGGTTCCATTGCTGCCCGGTGCGCACCGTGAGCATGTGCGCCAGGGCTTCCTCGATGGCGCGACGTTCGCGCAGGCTCGTGATCAGCCTGGCCGGGCGCGGCTGAGCAACAGTTGTCACCGCCCTGCCAGGGTGACGCTCTCGTAGACTCGTGATCAGCTTGCCTGAACGCGGGCGATCATCAGACACCACTAACCCCCTGTCGGATCAGGACTGGCCCGCCTGCGATTATAACACACTATTGAGCTGCGAACAAGATGGCCGGGGCGTTCGGGCGGCCCGGCCTGCCCTCCTGCAGGTTGGGAGACCTTCGAACCGGCGGGAGGGTTCGGGGTGGGCAGTTAAAGCCCTTCCTATCTTGCGAGAATATGGTATAATACGTAGTGTAATCTCTGGGGAGCCGGAGGACTGTGGAATCATTTGCCGCGCGTGAACGTCTGGCCCGCTGGACTGACCTGCGATTGCGGCCTATCGTGCCTTTCACCTGGCTGGGGCCGGTCTTGTCTTGCCTGTGCGGTGCTCTGGCTGGGCGAGGTCTGAATCTGGCCTGGCCTTTGATCCTGGCCTTGCTCCTGGCGGATCCGCTGTGGGGCGGGTTGTGGACGTTGGTGGTAAATCGCAACTGGTTCGTGATCCGGGGGGCTTACTGCGGGGACAAGGGTTTCCGGCTGCCGGCGTTGCCTTTCACCCAACCCGGCTCGCCGGGTGCCCGGCTGGTGCGCTGGCTGGACCACGGGCTGGATTGGCTCCTCACCGTTGTATGGCCCTGGTTGGGGGCCGCCCTTTTGAGTGTGGCTGTGGTCTATGTCCTGGCCTTATGTGTGGCCGCGATCTTGGGGCCGGCCGCCCTGGTCTTGACGTTGCTGGCCGGGGCGTTGGCAGTACTCCAGTGGCTGTCCCGCACGATATGGTCTGGCGAACGGGCCACGTTGACGGCCTTGTACGCGGTGGCCTTGCCCTGGGCTTTGGGCCTGATCGCCAACGATGCGTTACGTCCGGCCCTCTACCAGTGGAATGCCCTGCTCGCTCGCCTGACCGCCACCGGCCAGTGGCGTGGGCCGCAGCCTGGGGAACTGGCCCCGCTGCTGGGGTATATGCCCTGGGCGGCCCTGGTGGCGGCCCTGCTCTATACGGAAGCTTACCGGTGGTGCCTGCGTCTGCACGATGGCGAACGCGCTCTGGGCCAGGCTGCCCTGATCCTGGATAGCGTCCAGGGGCTGGCGGTGGTACTGGTGGTGGTTGTCGGCCAGCCGCTCCTGGCCGGGTTGGTGGGCCTGTGTCTCTTGCCCCAGTTAATTTTGCAACCCTTCCTGGTCTGGGAGGGCCGGCGCACCTGGTATCTACGGCAGACGCAACCCTTTCTCATCGCCGGTATGTTCGCGACGGCCATTGGCGTAGGCCTGACGACGGCCGGTTGACCGGCCGGCCCTGGTTAGGAGTACAAGATGCGCATCGGCGTGATCTCAGATACCCATATCCCCCGCGCCCTGCCAGCGTTACCACCTCGGATCCGTGAGGTGTTTGCTGAAACGGACATCATCCTTCATCTGGGAGACATCACGACCCTGGACACGCTCCACGAGTTGGAGGCGATCACTATCACGATCGCCATCTCCGGCCATGCCGACCCGCCGGCCGTGCAGCAATACCTCCCGCGCAAGACCCACGTTCAGGTAGGCCAGGGGCGGCGCATCGGCCTGATCCATGGCGATAAGGGGCCGCGCAACCTGATGGAGCGTCTGACCAACTGGCTGGGGGGCGGGATCAGCAACAGGGACATCCTGCCGCATATCTACCAGGCCTTTCGCGACGACGAGCCGAAGGTAGAGGTTATCGCCTTTGGCCATTCTCACGTGCCTTACAATCGAGTCCATGGTGGCGTGTTATACTTTAACCCCGGCTCCATTATCCCCACCAGAAGACTGCCCGGCACCGTCGGCATACTGGAGATCACAGACAGGATTCGCGGCCAGATCGTGCCGTTGTGAACGCCCATGATAGCTGCTCCCCCTCCCGCAGCGCTTCGCGTCGCGGTTGCGACCTCGAACAACCGGCGGGAGGGCAGGCTGAATCCAGAATTGGGAGGGGGCCATGGACTTTCAACAGGCGGAGGCGCGTTTCAACGCCTTGCGGGAACAGCTCCGCGATGGCACGATCAGCCGGGCCGAGTTTGTGCAGGCCGTGGCCCAAATCCTGGTCTATGATTCCCAGGGTCGCTATTGGACTCTGGATCCGCGCACCGGTCACTGGCTCTACTTCGACGGTCAGGCCTGGCAGGAAGCGCCGGGACAGGCGCAGCTTCCCACGGCCCGGGCTGTGGCCCCCACCGGCCCGGCACCGCCGCCTTATGTGGGGGAGGAAGAAGGTGGCACGCCCGGCTGGCTGTTGCTGGGGATCATCGGGTTGGCTGCCCTGGCCCTGTGCCTGCTGGGGGCCATCGCCGTGGCTATTGTGGTGGGCATAGGAGTGGCCGGTAGTTCCCAGCCCGGCGCTGGCCCGGTCGTACAGGTGCAGTCACCAGCCAACGGCGCGCAGTTCCAGGTGGATCAGGAGATCATCGTCCAGAGTCAGGCCACGGACCCACAGGGCGTCACCCGCATCGAGCTGTGGGTGGATGACAGGCTGAGTGACGTGACGACCAGCCCGGATCCAAACGGCCAGCCAACCCTGATAGCCGCGCAACGATGGACGTTCCGCCAGCCTGGTTCCCATACCATCCAGGTTCGGGCGCGCAACCGGACCAACGCCGAAGGACGTTCGCCCCTGATCGGGATCACCGTGATCGGCGCAGCCGGTCCCAGTCCCTCGCCACCCTGTACTGATGCCAACGTCTTTGTCAGCGATGTGACGATACCGGACGGGACAGTGGTCTTGCCCGGCGTGTCTGTGGACAAGGTATGGCGGCTGCGCAACACCGGGACCTGCGACTGGGGCGCCGGGTATCGTTGGGTCTATGTGGGTGGGGAACAGTTGGCGGCACCGGATTCCGTGCCCGTGCCGACCACCGCCCCCGGCCAGGAGGTGGACCTGCGGGTGGTCTTTACTGCCCCTTCCACGCCCGGCACCTACATCTCCCGTTGGCAGATGCAGGACCCTGCGGGCAACCGTTTCGGGATCGAGGCCACTCTGAGCATCGTGGTGCGTCCGGCGCCCACACCCCAGCCCACAGCAACCAGGACCCCCGTGGCCTCGCCCACCCCAGAGCCACTCATCAGCTTCTGGGTAGAGAAGGACAAGATCGCCCCCGGCGAGTGTACCAGCCTGCACTGGGATGTGGAATATGTGCGCGAGGTCTGGCTCAAAGAGGGTGGTGACCCAGAGTACCCCGAGGTGGGGCACAAGGTGAAAAAGGTCTGCCCGGCCGCCACCACCAAATACGTGTTGCGGATCGTCAAACGCGATGGGCAGAGCGAATACCGCGAGATCACCGTTAAAGTCGAGTAACCGGCGGTCTCATCCTGTCCACCCCCACGGGGGATGGCGCCAGCGGCCTGTAGCGCCAGGCGCAGACCCGCTGAGCGCCGGCTGTCTGCCGGCTGGTTGCTCATGGAGGAGACAAACATGGAAAAGCCACGTCCGCGCGTCTGGAAGCTGATCGCCCTGGCGGCTTTGGTAGGGTTGCTGTTGCTGGCCTGCGCGCCGCCGAGCGCCGGCCCCACCGGGATTGCTGGCAAGCCCACGGTGATCATCGTCGCGCCGGCCAATGGCAGCCAGGTGACCGTGGACCAGGCCACCGTCATCCAGGCCAATGCCGCCGATGCCCAGGGTGTCGCCCGCGTCGAGATCAAAGTGGATGGCGTACTGGTCGGCACCACTCAGAGTCCGACCCCGCAGGGGCAGCCCACTCTAACCGCCGTCCAGTCCTGGACGTTCTCCCAGACTGGCAGCCACGTGATCATGGCCCAGGCGTTCAACACGGCCGGCCAGGCCAGCGACCTGGCCGTGGTCAATGTGCAGGTGGTGTCGAGTGTGGCCCAGCAGCCGACGCTCATCCCCACTGCACTGCCGGGAGCAACCACTGTGCCCACGGTCCCTCCGCCCACGGGTGCGCCGCCGCCTACTGTCCCGCCGCCGACGAGTGCGCCACCGCTGCCCACAGCCACGACCTGTCCTCCGCCTAACATCCCGACCTTCACAGCCAGTCCCAACCCGATCACGGCGGGCGGCTCTACCACGCTGAGTTGGGACCTGGTGACGAATGCGACCAGCGTATCCATTGACCAGGGCATCGGCGGGGTGGGAACGCCCGGCAGCCAGGTGGTCAGCCCGGCCAGCACCACCACCTATGTGATGACCGCGGTCGGCTGCGGCGGCACAACCACCAAATCGGTGACGGTGGTGGTGAATCCGCCGGTCTGGAGCGACTGGCAGGACCTGGATGGGGCGCTCGCCAGCGCGCCGACGGTCGCTTCCTGGGGCGCCAACCGTCTCGACGTCTTTGTGCGTGGGCCGGCGGATCACGTGTGGCATATCTGGTGGAATGGCTCGGCCTGGAGTGGCTGGGAAGACCTGGGCGGCCTGACGCAGGATGCCCCGGCGGCCTGTTCCTGGGGGCCTGACCGCATTGACCTCTTCACTCGCGGCACGGACAATGCCCTGTGGCACAAATACTGGAATGGCTCGGCGTGGAGCAGTTGGGGCAATCTGGGGGGCGCGTTGTCTTCCGCGCCAGCCGTGGCCTCCTGGGGGGCCAACCGTCTCGACGTCTTTGTGCTTGGGCCATCCAACCACCTGTGGCACAAATGGTGGAACGGCTCGGCCTGGAGCGGCTGGGAAGACCTGGGTGGCGCGCTTGCCGACGCGCCGGCCGTTGCTTCCCAGGGGGTCAATAAGCTCGATGTATTCGTGCGTGGACCGTTCGATCACGTCTGGCAGAAATCGTGGACCGGGGCGGCGTGGACCGACTGGGTGGACCGGGGCGGCCTGACCAACGCTGCGCCGGCCGCCTGTTCTTGGGGCGCCAACCGGCTGGACGTCTTTGCGCGCGGGGTGGATAACCGTCTCTATCATGCGTGGTGGGATGGCTCGCTGTGGAACGGCCCGGAGGACCTGGACGGGGCATGTACCTCGGCGCCGGCGGCGGTCTCCCGGGGACTCAACCGCCTGGACGTCTTCGTCCGTGGCCCGTTCGATCACCTGTTCCACAAATGGAAGTGATCGCGTAATTGCTCAGCCTGCCCCCCCGCAGGTGGCTGGGAACCGAAAACGCACGAACCTGCGAGATGTCCCTGCTCGCGGCGGGTGTGCCCGGCCCAGGCCGGACTGGGTCACCCGCCGTGCGAAGCACGCGGGGCAGACCCGGCGCGAGCACATATCACACAAGGAGGTACATATGATAACCGGCCACACCTCGATCAGAAGATTGCTGGCCCTGGCGATGGGGATCGGGCTGTTGTTGCTGGCCTGCACGCCGCCCGGCACCAGCCCCAGCGTGGTCGCCGGCAAGCCCTGGATCACCATCGTCGCGCCGGCCAGCGGCAGCACGCTGCTGGTAGGCCAGGAGACGGTCATCCAGGTTAACGCCGTGGATGCCCAGGGGGTTCTGCGGATCGAGATCAAAATAGATGGCACGTTGGTGGGCACTGCTTCAAGCCCGACTGCTCAGGGCCAGACCAATCTGATGGCGGTCTACCCCTGGACCTTCACCACGCCGGGCAGTCATATCATTATGGCCCAGGCCTTCAATGTGGCTGGTCAGGCCAGCGACCCGGCCGTGATCAACGTCCAGGTCAACCCTGGTCAGGCTGGCCCGGAACCAACCACCGCGCCGGGGCAACCGACGGCCGTCTTGCCCACTGTGCCCCCCATCCCCACCCCACCGCACTGTGTGGACGACTCGGCCTTTGTGGCCGACGTGACGGTGCCGGACGACTCCATCTGGCAACCCGGCGCGCGCATTGACAAGATCTGGCGCATGAAGAACACCGGCACATGCATCTGGGGCACCGGCTATCGGTGGGCCTTTGTGCGGGGGGCACGAATGGGGGCGCCGGAATCGGTGGCTGTACCGTATACAGAGCCGGGTCAGACCGCCGATCTCCAGGTGGTCTTTACCGCGCCGACCCAACCTGGCACCTATACCAGCTACTGGCAGCTCCGTGATCCCGACGGCAACCTGGTGGGGCATCTCACCATGATGCGGATCATCGTCCCGGCGCCGCCCCCGGTGCCGCCCACGGCTACCGTCCCGCCACCGCCCACCCCCAGCCCCATCATCAACTTCTGGGCCGACGATACGACGTTACACCCGGGCCAGTGTACCTGGCTGCACTGGGACGTGGAGTATGTGATCGCGGTGTATTACCAGGAAGGCGCGAACCCGGAGCAAGGCGTGGCCGGCCACGACAAACGCTGGGTCTGTCCGCCCACAACGACCACTTATCACCTGCGCATCGTCACGCCAGCCGGGGACGAACACCGCTACGTCACCCTATGGGTCTCGCCTTACTACTAACCGGTCTTTTCAGTCACCGCGAACAAAACCCTCTGCATCATGCTCTGCTCACCATCCAGCGGCTGGCATACTGGCCGGCAACGATGGTCCTGGCGGTGCTCCTTCTGGCCGCCGCAACCCAGGGCCTCTGGTGGCACAGCCTGGGGGGTGGCACGACGGCCTTGCTGGTCAGCGCGCTCTACCTCGTCCTGGCCCTGGTGGACTGGGCCATGCTGGCCTGGTTGCCGCGTCGGGGCCGCAGCTTTGGCCCGCCCACCCCTCCGCTGTTGGCTTTGAGCCTGGCGCGCTGGGGGTTGGATGCCGGAACAGGTCTGCTGATGCTGACCGGTCGGCCGGCCGACCGGCTCTTGCTCCTGGCATTCGCGTTGAACGCGCTAACCTCTTCTCTGGTGATCTATGCCACCTGGATCGAGCCGTTCCGCCTGGGCGTGACCCATCTGACGTTGAGCACCACCCGCCTACCGGTCGGCACCCGCCTGCGCCTGGTCCAGCTCTCCGACGTGCATATGGAACGCACCACCCGACGCGATCAAGAGGTGCTCCGGCGGGTTCGCGATCTGGCGCCTGACCTGATCCTCCTCACCGGCGATTTCCTTAACCTGTCTTACGTTGGCGAGCCGACGGCGATGGCACACTTTCGGGCCTGGGCCGGGCAACTACAGGCCCCTCTGGGCGTCTTTGCCATCCAGGGCACCCCGCCAGTGGACCCGGATCACCTGATGGAGGAGTTGTTCGATGGGCTATCGGTCCGCCTCCTGCGCAACGAGCACGTGACGCTATCTGTCGGGGACGGCGGTCAGGTGGTCATCGCCGGGGTGGGGGCCGGGATGACCCTGGACGAGGACCGGGCACGGTTTCAGCGCACCTTGGCGGCTTTGCCGGCCAGGGGCCATGATGGATTCCGGCTGCTGTTGTACCATCTGCCAGACCTCCTGCCCGAAGCGGTCGCGGCGGGGGTGGACCTGTATCTGGCCGGGCATACCCACGGCGGGCAGATTCGGCTGCCGCTGTTCGGGGCGGTCGTCACCTCATCAAGCTACTGGAAGCGTTACGAAACCGGGCTATATCGCCAGGGTCGGACCACGCTCTATGTGAGCCGGGGCCTGGGGATGGAAGGGATGGCCGCACCCCGGGCCCGGTTCATGTGCCCGCCAGAGATCGTATGTATAGACCTGGAAGGAGTCGCCGCATGACTCACGTCTATACCACCCGCTTTCGCGTGCGCCATTACGAACTCAGTCCCACCGGCCACGTTCATCATGCTGTCTATCAAAACTATCTGCACCAGCTATCCTTCGAGGCTTCCGCCGACGCCGGTTTTGGCTTGAAGCGTTACTCCGAACTGGGCACCATGTGGTTCATCCGCCAGATCATCGTGGAATATGGCCGGCCGGTCGGCTTCGACGACGAGATCGAGGCCCGCACCTGGGTGAGCGATTTCCGCAAGTTTCGCTCCCACCGTGAATACATCCTGACCCACGTCCCTTCTGGCGACGTCGTGGTCCGTGCCCAGGCCGACTGGGTCTATCTGGATGTGCAGACTCGCTGGCCCAAGAGGCTCTCCCCGGACCTGCTGGCCCAGTTCAAGCCCAACGGCCAGAGCGCTGTGGCGTCCGTCTCCCGCGCTGACGAGCCGGACCTGTACCCGGCGACCCCGGCCACTGCCATCCCCTGGACGGTGCGCTGGCGCGAGGCCGATGCCGCTGGTCACGTGAACAACGCCGTCTACACCGGCTGGTTCGAGGAGGCCGTCTGGCGTGCCGTGGGCAGTAACGTGCCCATCACCCGCCACGAGATCGAATACCTGCGCCCGGCCCAGCCCGGCGATGAGCTGACCGTAACCGCCCGGCCCCGCTCCCGGGTCGGCGACCGGCTAACCTGGCTGGCGGAGGTGCGTCGCGCCGCCGACGGCGAACTGTTCACGCGGGACTATGTGGACACTCAGCCATAGATGATTCTCACCCTCCCGCAGGTTCCTCTCGTTCCCACGCTCCGCGTGGGAATGCCAGCGGGACGCTCCGCGTCGTGGGGGCAGTGCCGCGCCCACGCAGAGCGTGGGCGCGAGCAAAACACGGTTTCCCCTCGTTCCCACGCTCCGCGTGGGAATGCCAGCGGGACGCTTCGCGTCGTGGGGGCAATGCCGTGCCCACGCAGAGCGTGGGCACGAGCAAAACACGGTTTCCTCTCGTTCCCACGCTCCGCGTGGGAATGCCAGCGGGACGCTCCGCGTCGTGGGGGCAGTGTCGCGCCCACGCAGAGCGTGGGCGCGAGCAAAACACGGTT
>Ga0209162_1001439_pt1 | contig 23345 bp, 20 predicted proteins | sample YNPNPMetaG_FD_187121 | JGI IMG/M metagenome (GOLD analysis project Ga0209162, IMG submission 187121) | Anoxygenic and chlorotrophic microbial mat microbial communities from Yellowstone National Park, USA - YNP NP MetaG (SPAdes) (version 2) ...
CAGGAAGCCCAGGCCTGGTGTCAGCAGCGAAACGATAACCAGAAGGGGGTGAACTGGCAATTCACTACGGCAGATGCTCGGATCCGGCTCAAGCGCCTGTATCCACAAATAAAAACTTGACAAACCAGTAGGTGGCGTAAAGCTCGGGCGGTGCATCAATGCGGCGGTCCTCCAGGACGACGATCTTGCCGGCCTCCTGAGCCTCCTTCAGCACCTCCTCCCATCCGGTCGTCTCGAGCGCAGCCAGGATGATCACGTTCACTTCTGGATCCTGGTTGAACTGATGGAAGCCTGCGACCTGCCTCGCCAGATCGTTCTGGGAGTCGTAGAACTTGAGGGTGATGCCCAGTTGCTCCGCGGTTTCCCGGAAGGAAGCGGAGTTGGCGGCACGCCAGCCACCCTCAGAGCCGGTCTGGAGAAAGCCGACAACCATGTCCTTGTAGGTGCAATTGGGCCTGCAGGCAGGAGCAGTGGACTTTTTGCCCCCGCAGCCCACCAGTCCCACGAGCAAACACACGGCCAACACCACATACAGAATTCTCGTTCTCATCTCTCAATCCTCCCTTGCTAAACTAAAACTATAGATTTGGACCACAAGCATTTCTCCGGGATGAAATGCCAGCTCCCCAACTGAATCCCACAGCAATCCAGGCAGGATACCGGCTATTGCATTGGGCCGGGTAGCACGGGTAAGCGATTTCCTTGCCTGCCCACGGGCGATTGCGGTGTCAATGAAAGTATGCCTCAGGAAGGCAACACAGCCATCCTTCCCTCACAGGTCAGCGACACGAGAGCTGTGGGCCTGGTGTAACCGTCACGTATGGTTAACACTTAAGGCCAATTTATTTGGGCACTTTGCGCTCCATGTTTTGGCCGTGACACAGCAAGATTGGTAGAGAATAGCACACGGATAAACACGGACGAGACCTGCATGGGACAGCGGTGAGTGGTGCGCAACAGGTTCAGGGAAAACACAGGATGCAACGCGCCAGAAGTTGGTCTTTACTACGCTGGTATGAACTCCGGGCTATTCCATTGTCCATGCGGAACAGGGATGACAGTTACCGTGCGATAAGACTGTCCTCCTCACGGTGCTGACTGTTATACCTGGCTATCTATTCCCTTGCTGAACGAATAGCGGAGCTGGTTCTCTGGCCTCACATTACGCCCTGTTCAGCAACGAGCTCTCGCGCACGATCAACTCAGGCCGCAACAGCACGGTTTTCGGCACAGGAATTGCTCCACTTCGAATAGTTCCAATCGCCTGATCAAGTATTCTGACAGCGCGGCGTCCCAATTCAACCATATCATGGCGCACAGTTGATAGCGAGGGGTAAAAGTAGGCGGCTTCCGGTAGATCATCGAAACCAACGACCGCCAAATCGTCTGGAACACGACGTTTCAGTTGACGCGCGGCTCTCAAAACACCCAGTGCCATCTGATCGTTAGAGACAAACACACCGTCAATTTCCGGATGTCTCGCGATGAGTTGCCTCAAACCCTCCTCTCCACTGCCAGCCGACCAGTTTCCCTGAGCAATAAGATCGTCTTCTACGGGCAACCCCACGCTTACCAGCGCGTCTCGCCAGCCTGCCTGACGTTGACGCGCCTCCCACCAATCCAGGGGACCTGTGATCAGGCCAATGACCTTACACCCCTGGGCGATCAGATGTCTCGTGGCCATCAGGCCGCCGCTATAGTTATCTATGGCAATGATAAACCGATCGGGCCGTGGTTTCATGGTCAGGAAAACAATCGGTACAGGAAACTCATACACACGGTCCAGCCAGGCACGGTTGTTACCGATCTCAGGCACGGCCCAGATCAGGCCATCCACATGGCGGGAAAGCATCTCGCCCAGCAACTGGTCAATGCGATTGTTCTCAGGCTGGCGGACCAGACTCAACAAGAGCCTGTAGCCTGACTGGCTGGCTTCCTGCTCGATACCGGCCAGGGTGCACGAGGGGCCAAAGTAATCCAGCCCATAACCAACGACCCCAATGGTAAAGCTACGTCCCTGAACCAGACTCCGGGCAAAGTAGCTGGGTTGATACCCCAATCTGGCGACGACTTCCTGAACCCGCCGGCGGGTGTTGGGGGCAACGTCGGGGCGGTTGTTAATCACACGGGAGACGGTCTGCGTGGAGACCCCGGCCTCCTCCGCTACCTGTCTGATAGTGACACGTCTTCTGGTTTCCACTGGTTTAACTCTGGTGCTGGGGTGTTCTCCATTACGTTACCGTTCCCGTTACTGTTTAACAGTATACCACAGATATCACAGATTGTCAAGAGTTTCGCACGCAAATTTGCCACTGTTTCAGGCCGATCTCAAAGGTATCGGCCCGGGGGTGTGCGCCTTTTTTGCACGAGAAGTGGGGCGAGAGCAGGCTGTGGCCGGTCGTGACGACGTCAGACACGGTCTGGAGACCGGCCCGAGCCGGCTGGATGCAAAAATATGACGGACACCCTGGCCGGACAGGCTGGTTTGCATCTGGAGCGCACTGTGTTAAAATTATACAAATCCTGCCTGCAGACATTTTGAGGAGCCGAAATGACCTTGCTGCTCGCTGGCGACATCGGAGGAACTAAAACGAGCCTGGCCCTTTTCTCACCTCAGCACGGAATGCACAGGCCACTGGTAGAAGCGACCTTCCCCAGCGCTGATTATCCCAACCTGGAGTCCATCGTAAGCCTGTTCCTCTCCCAGGTGCGCGATCAGCGCGTGGAGCGAGCCTGTTTTGGCGTGGCAGGTCCTGTAGTCAACGGGCGGGCTTCCATAACCAATCTCCCCTGGGTAATAGACGAAGCGGCGCTTCGGAGGGCACTGGGTATCCCTGAGGTGCAATTGATCAACGATCTGTTCGCACTTGCCAGCGCTGTGCCACATCTGAATCCAGACGATTTGCACACCCTGAACGCCGGTCAGGCCACACCTGGGGGAGCGATGGCTATAGTGGCACCTGGCACCGGGCTGGGAGAAGCATTCCTCATCTGGGACGGCTCGCGCTACCGTGCCTGCGCTTCCGAGGGCGGCCATGCCGATTTTGCTCCGACCAATCGTATGGAGTGCGAGCTGCTTAACTACCTCCAAGAAACGTTGGGCCTCGAGCATGTCAGCTATGAGCGGGTTTGCTCAGGGGTGGGGATTCCCAACATTTACTCCTACCTTAAGCACATCAACTATGCCGGGGAGCCGGAGTGGCTGACCCGGCAACTTGCCACAGCAGCGGATATAGTGCCTGTAATTGTCAGTGCCGCTCTGGACGATGAGAGGCAGAGCAGCCTGTGCCTGGCTACCCTCAGACTATTTGTATCCATCCTCGGCGCAGAGGCGGGAAACCTGGCCCTCAAAGTGCTGGCAACAGGTGGTGTATACCTTGGAGGAGGAATACCGCCGCGTATCCTGCCGGTGTTGGACGAAGAGCTGTTCCTCAAATCATTCTGCAACAAGGGGCGACTTAAAGGACTGCTCTTGCAGATGCCGGTACACGTGATTATGAACCAGCGGACAGCTCTCATTGGGGCCGCATATCATGCTCTTGAACTGTAGTTTGTCGGGCCCGCACCGTCTGTGCAGCAGGGATCAGGCAGGACATATCCGAACGGAGTGGCTGCGGTATCTTGTGGCGATGTGCTGTGCTTACGCGCAGAAGCGAACCATAACTGGCCGGGAGGTTGTCTTATCGTCAATCAGGCTATCGGCGTGAATCCTGACACTTTGCAGCTTAAACGCCAGGCAGCAGAACATGCGGTCGAGTTGATCGCACCGGGGATGGTGGTGGGACTGGGCCATGGGAGCACTGCCATTTTTGCTATCCGCCGTATTGCCGCATTGCTGCAACAGGGCCGGCTGTGGGATATTTGGGGTATCCCCTGTTCGCGGCAGGTCGAGGCCGACGCCCGGGCGCTGGGTATACCGCTGACCTCGCTGGAGGAGCATCCCATTGTGGATGTTACCATTGACGGGGCGGACGAAGTGGACCCGGCGCTGAACGTGATTAAAGGCGGGGGTGGTGCGCTTTTGCGCGAGAAGATCGTTGCTCAGAACAGCCGCCGCGAGATCATTGTGGTTGACGAATCCAAACTCTCACCCGCCCTTGGCACCAGGTGGGCGGTACCGGTAGAGGTCGTGCCTTTCGGGTGGCGCTCTCAGGTCTCCTTCCTCGAATCGCTTGGCGCAGAGGTCAGAGTAAGACAGGATCGGGACGGTTCCTTGTTCAAAACCGACCAGGGTAACTTGATTCTGGACTGTCGTTTCGGTCCCATTGCCGACCCGTACTCACTGGCAGACCGGCTGAACGGACGCGCCGGCATTGTGGAGCATGGCCTGTTCCTGGGCCTGGTCACGGATGTGATAGTCGCCTTTGCCCGGACGGGTGTGCAGCACCTCACACGCAATTTTGCTGACCTTAAGGGATTGGACACGTGAATCATCTGCCTCCGGATGTAGTATCAGGTCTCCGCACAACACTGGAGTGCGTCCTGACCGCTCCCACAGCGGCGGATTTATGGAAACTCCAGGCTTACCTGCTGGCGGCGGGGGGAGATGAGGCACGACTGGCCCGCAGTACGGCGGGTGTGTTTCACAGTTACCTTCAGGACCTGGAAAGCAAAATTTCCTCCCGGCAGGCCAGTCGCCTGGCCGCAGCTCTGGCGGCTGCTGCTGTGAGCAGTGTGAGTCTGCAGGAGCTGTTGATAGAACGTGAGCAGCCGTTGCAACGCATTTTGGGGAGCATCACCTCTGCCATGCTGGAGATCGGATCGGCTACCCAGAGTGTGCGTGCCTGGGAGATCGAAACGTCGCTGGTGCATTACCAGGCTGCCTGGCACCTGTATGGCGAGCTGTGGGATATCTCCCTGACCGCGCGGCCTGAACTTTCCTGGCAGGAACGTCGAGCCTTCGCAGAGCAATTGATACTGCCGGTTCTCTCGTATGACACTCCGGGGACCATCAAAACCATTTTGTTGATCAAGCTTTTCCAGGCCGTGTTGCTCGCGCGCCTTTTACCGCTACTCATGGACGAAGAGGATATCGCTCATCAATAAACGCATGAGGGCAAAAGTGATACGTGGGGCAGGCTTTCTGGCCTGCCGTGCGGCTTTTGCCACAATGCCAATAAACTTTTGCAGAAAGAGTTACAGGTATGGAAAACACCAGAATACTCCTGGTTGATGACGAAAGACTGGTACGGCGAAGTATGGAAAAGACGTTGTTGAGGGCCGGGTTCGATGTGGATACAGCAGAGGATGCCCGTGAAGCTCTCACCAAATTTGAGGCGGCCCTTGCTGACGAGGAAGAAGGCCCTTATGCGCTCGCCATACTGGACCTGAGTATGCCCAATTTTGATGGCATCGCGGACCCTGACGCGGGCCTTAAGTTGTTGAGCAAATTACTTGAGCTTGATGCGGATCTGCCGGTTGTGGTGCTCACCGCTTTCGACGAGGTGGCGCGTGCCAGGGAAGCGGTCGCGCGTGGGGCCAGGGCCTATTTCGTTAAGGGCCGCGAGTCCGGACTGCTTGAAATCGTGAACGAAATATTGACACAGCATGAGGGATGACTATGCGGTATAATAACGCTGCTACTCTGGCGGAGCGACGTGCAACTTTACTTCAGGCTGCGGCCAAGGTCGGGCGCAGTGTTACTTCTATATTGGACCCCCGCCTCCTCCTGGAGCGCACCGTAGACATCATCTGTGATGAGTTCGGTTTCTACTATGCCGGCGTGTTCCTGATTGATGAGTCTGGTGAATGGGCTGTGCTCAAGGCTGGCCGTGGCGAGGCCGGCGCCGCCATGGTCGCTGCCGGTCATAAACTCAAGGTAGACGGCCACTCGATGATCGGGGCCGCCACAGGCCAGCGTCAGGCGCGCATCGCGCTGGACGTGGGCGAGGAGCCGATCCACTTTAAGAACCCCTACCTGCCGCACACCCGCTCCGAAATGGCCCTCCCACTGATCGTGGGTGATGAGGTGATCGGCGCGCTGACAGTACAGAGCACCGAGGAAGCCGCCTTCACCGAGGATGACATCACCGTGTTGCAGACAATGGCCGATCAACTGGCCATTGCTATCCACAACGCCAACCTCCATCAGCAGAACAAGCGTCTGCTGGCGCGTGCAGAGCGGCGTGCCCGCCTGCTCGAAGCCGCTGCTAAGGTCAGCCGCGATGTGACCTCGATCCTCGACATGGATACGCTGCTGAAGCGGACAGTGGACGTCATTTGCGACACTTATGGCTTCTACTATGCCGGCGTCTTTCTCCTGGACGAGACCGGCGAGTGGGCTGTGCTCAGGGCAGGCCGTGGCGAGGCCGGCGCCGCGATGATCGCTGCGGGCCACAAACTGCAGGTGGGCGGCCATTCGATGATCGGTACCTGCATCGAACAGCGCAAGGCCCGCATCGCGCTGGACGTGGGCGAGGAGCCGGTCCATTTTAAGAACCCTTACCTGCCACATACCCGCTCTGAAATGGCCCTCCCGCTGGTGGTGGGTGACCGCGCCATAGGGGCTGTGACCGTCCAGAGCGTTGAGGAAGCCGCCTTCAGCGAGGATGACATCACTTCCATCCAGGCCATGGCCGATCAGCTTGCCATTGCTATCAACAATGCCCGGCTGCTCAAAGAGCTGGAGGCCGCGCATGCCGAACTGCTGCGCACCAAAACCTTCGAGGCCCTGGCCACCTCGACCCTTGCTGCCATCCACTGGATCGGTAACAAGGCCCTGCCCATCACCACCAGCGTTAACCTGCTGCGGGATGATCTCCAGAAGCTCGCCGGAAGCCACCCGGAGCTGGTGGAGTCGATGCTCGAAGACCTGGAGACGATCGAGAACAGTGCCCGCCTCATCTTTTCCGTCCAGGAGCACCTGATCGGACCGGCGCGTGAAGAGAAACCGCGCCCTGCCATGGCAGATGATGTGCTCAGAGATACTGCGGTCAAAATGGGCATCCCGGCTGCCATGCTTACTTACAAGACAGAGCGTGATCTGCCCCTCATTCTGGCAGATACCACTCAGTTAAGCCGCGCTTTTGGCTACATCCTGAAAAATGCACTGGAGGCAATGGAAGGCCAGGAAAAACAACAGATCACGGTCGAAATGGCCCCTGCTGAGGGTGGACGTTTCCTCGCCATTCGCATCTCTGATACCGGCCCGGGCATTCCGGAGGATGCGCTGGACAAAATCTGGGCCGCTTTTTACACGACCAAAGGGGTCAAACATGCTGGCCTGGGGCTTTCAGCCTGTTACCAGATTGTCCAGCAGGCTGAGGGCAGGATCTCAGCAACAAACCTGCCCGGTGGCGGAGCCATGTTTGAACTCCTGATCCCCACTTATGACGGGCCGGTACCGGCGGCGGAATTTTCACTCCGTCGTTCTATCCTGCTGATTGACGATGACGATGGCTGGAGTCGTTTCGCCGTGGTCGCTCTGGAAAGCGGGGGCAATACTGTGATCCGCAGCAACGATGGCCACACCGACCTTGATGCTTTCGACCTGATCCTGGTGGATGACGCGCTGGAAAACGCCGACCTACGCAAAGTGTTGGAGCATCTCAAGAAGGCCGGTGCCGGATTCAAAACCATCGTGGTGGCCTCCAGCCTGCGCGTCGAAAGGGCGATGGAACTGATGCCTTTTGGGATACGCGATGTAGTGCTCAAGCCTTATACGGCGGCTGCCCTTGCCCGGATCGTTCATTAATACTACAACCGCAGATGCCCAGGGTGACTGTCACCCATAAGGCCAGGGGGCGATCAAACGCCTGTGTCATACCAGAGGATGCTCGCAAATGTCAGACGTCAAGGCAGGTGAGAGTCGCCTCTGGCCCTTCAAAACTGCCTCTGGTGGTGCAGCAAGGCAGGGGCGATTGATTAATCGCCCGTACCTGGCGAAGGCCGACCATTGGCCGCAGGCCCAAAAGGGTGTACGGGCGAGGCGCGCCTCACCCCCTACAGTCACCGCCTGAATAGTCACGTATTAAGCAGCATTTCAGGAAGAGTCAGCCATGCCTCTCCAGCCAGAACCAACCGTTGGCGATACAAGCTGGTTTGTCTATGACCGTTTCGGCATGTTTATCCATTGGGGACTCTATGCGCTGGCGGCCCGCCACGAGTGGGTGAAGAGCCACGAGCGCATGGATGATGCTCACTATCAGCGCTACTTCGACCACTTCAACCCGGACCTGTTCGATCCCCGGGAATGGGCCCGCATGGCCCGTCAGGCCGGCATGAGATATATGGTGATCACCTCCAAGCACCACGAGGGTTTCTGTCTGTGGGATTCGCAGTACACCGAGTACAAGGTTACCAACACTCCCTACGGCAAAGACCTGCTGCGGCCAATTTACGAAGCGTTCCGGGCCGAAGGGCTGCGCGTCGGGTTCTACTATTCTCTGATTGACTGGCACCATCCCGACTTTACCATTGATGTGTACCATCCCTTGCGCGATCATCCTGAAGCACCGGAGATGAACAGGAGCCGCGATATCAGGAAGTATGCCGCCTATCTTCACGCTCAGGTGCGCGAATTGCTCACCATCTTTGAGCCGGACATCCTCTGGCTTGACTTCTCCTACCCGGACCAGGAGTATCGCGGGATGCCGGGCAAAGGCCATAAGGATTGGCAGAGTGAGGAATTGTACCGGATGATCCGCGAGTTGCGGCCGCGCATCCTCCTGAACAATCGCATGGACCTGCATGATGTAAAACCGGACTTTTACACTCCGGAGCAGTACCAGCCGACCGGGTGGGTCAAAGTTGACGGCAAGCCCGTGGTGTGGGAGACATGCCAGACCTTCTCTGGCTCCTGGGGTTACCACAGGGATGAGGCCACCTGGAAAAGCCCTGAGCAATTGATCCAGATGCTCATCAACACCGTGTCTTGTGGGGGCAATCTGCTGATGAATGTCGGGCCGACGGCGCGGGGCAATTTCGACGAGCGGGCACAGGCTGCGCTGCGGGTGTACGCGGAGTGGATGCGGTTGCACTCACGTTCCATCTATGGTTGCACCCAGAGCGATTTCACCCCTCCGCCGGATGTGCGTTACACCCAGACCGGCCCAGAGCGCGCTCGCAGCGAAGGCAACAGATTGTATGTGCATATCTATACCTGGCCGTTCCGTCACCTGCGCCTGCCGGGACTGGCCGGTAAGGTCGAGTACGCGCAATTGCTCAATGATGCCAGCGAGATACCCATTAAAGAGCCTGAAGAAAAGCCCTCCTGGGATGAGGAGCCTTTGCCTCCTGGCACGTTGCTTTTGACGCTGCCGGTGAAAAAGCCCGACGTCGTGGTGCCGGTGATCGAGCTGTTTCTGAAATCCTGATGCGGCTACATCCACATTTCACCCTTGGGGGTGTGTACAATATGAGCGAGCTTACCAGAGAGGAACTTTTAGCCAGAGCCAATAAACCGGCTGAGGAAGCACTCCGTTTGCACCAGTTTTATCGAGGCAAAATACAGACGGCCCTTAAATGCGCTGTGCGCGGGCTGGACGATTTCTCGATATGGTACACGCCTGGCGTGGCAGCGCCATGCCTTGCCATACATGAGAATGAAGAGCTGGTCTATGAGTATACCAACAGAGGCAATACTGTCGCCGTCGTCTCTGACGGCACGCGTGTGCTTGGCCTGGGCAACATCGGCCCCGCTGCTGCCATGCCGGTCATGGAAGGAAAAGCCCTGCTCTTCAAGTACCTAGGTGGCGTGGACGCCGTGCCGATCTGTCTGGATACCAGGGATCCGTACCAGATGATCCTGGCGGTCAAACTGATCCAGCCTTCCTTCGGCGGGATCAACCTGGAGGACATCGAGCAACCCAGGTGCTTCCGCGTGCTTGATATGCTGCGCAGCGATCCTGAGGTCCAAATCCCGGTCTGGCACGACGATCAGCAGGGGACGGCAACCGTCATCATGGCCGGCCTGATTAATGCGCTCAAGATAGTCGGCAAGCGTATGGATGAGATCAAGGTCTCGATTATAGGGACCGGCGCTGCCAACGTTGCCACGATACGCCTGCTTGTCGCTTCGGGAGTGCGCTTCGGCAATATCTATGCCTGCGACAGCAAAGGCCTCCTCCACCCGGAGCGTGAGGACATTGCCCGACACAAGCTCGAGTTTGCTGAGAAATGGCGCATCTGCCAGCTATCCAATGCCGAGGGACGCCGTGGCGGACCTGCCGAAGCCATGCGTGGCACCGATGTCTGTATCGGCCTGAGCAGGCCAGGGCCTGGCACTATCCTGCCGGAGTGGATCAAAGGCATGGCAGAGGATGCCATCGTCTTCCCGTGCGCCAATCCCGTCCCGGAGATCTGGCCCTGGGAAGCCAGAGAAGCTGGCGCGCGCATTGTGGGCACCGGCCGCAGTGATTTTCCCAATCAGATCAACAACTCGCTTGGTTTCCCGGCTATCTTCCGTGGTGTGCTGGATGTGCGGGCCACGACGATTACCGACGAAATGGCCATCGCTGCTGCTGAGGAACTGGCCCGCTACCAGGAGGAAAAAGGCCTCGACGAGGAACACATTATACCGACAATGGATGATTGGATGGTCTTCCCCCGCGAAGCCGCCGTGGTCGGGGTGAAAGCTCAGGAACAGGGTGTGGCCAGACTGCGCCTCTCCTATGATGAATTGCTCCGCAAAGCAGAGGATACCATTCGACAGGCTCAGGAGATGGTCCGCTTTATGATGGAGCGGCAGATCATCCCCCCCATCCCGCCGGCGCCTTAATGCCGGAGCGGTTGCCTGCCTCCACCATCCTGGCGTTTGAGGAGCCCCCTGTATCCGGGTGGCAAACCGGTAACCATCACCGGTCAGGTGTTATACACTTTGGAAGTGCCCGAGCTGCCATCCCCACCGGCACACACTGACGCGGCGGCTGAACCTGTTTCTCACCCAGAGAGGACTCTGCGATGAGTAACCCTGTTAAAATCTGCGAGTTGATGTTGCGTGACGGCCATCAATCTCTCCTCGCCACCCGTATGCGTACTGACGATATGCTTCCCATCGCCGGGAAAATTGACCAGGTCGGCTATTGGGCGGTGGAAATGTGGGGCGGCGCTACTTTCGACTCCGCCATGCGTTTCCTGGATGAGGATCCCTGGGAACGCATCCGGCGCCTCAGGGAACGTATGCCACGTACTCCGTTTATGATGCTCCTGCGCGGTCAAAACATTGTCGGTTACAGGCACTACCCCGATGACGTGCTTGAGCGTTTCATCGTTCGCGCCCGTGCCAACGGCATAGATATCTTCCGCATTTTCGACGCGCTTAACGATGTGCGCAATATGCAGCGGGCGATGGAGTATGTCAGGAGAGAAAAAGGACACGTCCAGGCCGCCATCTCTTACACCACCGGCCCCCCTTACCAGATTGACTATTTTGTGGACCTGGCCCGCCGGCTGGCGGATATGGGCGCGGATTCGATCTGTATCAAGGATATGGCCGGGTTGATCACGCCCTATGCAGCATACGAATTGGTCCGTCGTCTCAAAGCGGAATTGCCCGATCTGCCTGTGCTCCTCCACTCACATGCCACCAGTGGCATGTCCACCGCGGCTCTCCTCAAAGCGATCGAGGCGGGAGTGGACATTGTGGACACCACCATCTCTTCCCTTTCCCTGACTACATCCCACTCTCCCACCGAGTCCATCGTGGCGATGCTCCAGGGCACAGAGCGTGACCCGGGGCTGGACCTGGCCCTGCTGGCCGAGATAGCGGCCTACTTTGCCCGTGTGCGCCGAAAGTACGCCCGTTTCGAGAGCGGCATGTTCGGCGTGGACGTAAACGTGCTTCAGTATCAGATTCCGGGCGGTATGCTCTCCAATCTCGTCTCTCAGTTGCGTGAACAGGGTGCGGAGGATAAGTATGAGGCCGTGCTCGCGGAAGTGCCCCGCGTGCGGGCTGAACTCGGTTACCCGCCACTGGTCACGCCCTCCAGTCAGATAGTCGGTACTCAGGCTGCCCTGAACGTTCTGCTGGGCGAAAGGTATAAGCTGGTTCCCGAAGAGGTGCGCAGATACGTGTTGGGCTACTATGGCCGTCCGCCGGCCCCCATTGACCCTCAGATCAGGCGGCTCATCATCGGTGATGAGGAGCCGATAACCTGCCGTCCGGCCGATCTCCTGGCTCCAGGCATGGAAAAGGCCCGGCACGAGATCGGGGAGCTGGCGCATTGCGAAGAAGACGTGATTTCCTACGCCCTGTTTCCCCAGGTGGCCAGGCCGTTTCTGGAGCGGCGTGCTCGGGGCAAGAAGACGCCCGGGCCGGTGGTTGCCGCCATCGCCGGACTGTTACTCAGACAGGCGGAGGGACGCCCCCAGACTGCAACACAGGTTGTATCTGCGGCCCCTGCTGGCTCGGCCTGGAAAACTTCCTGGCGTCCGGGGACAGGCCACTGGACGGGGCTGATCGCAGGTGCAGGAGGGATGCGGTAGGTCCTTTTATGGAGTGTGTGAACGGTCGGCGGATAGGGCGTGTCCCAAAGTTGCGACCTGTGCAATTACCTGCCTCTTCTGAATTGCGACCCATGCGCAAAGTGACGTGGGGCAGGCTTTCTGGCCTGCCGTGCGCTTTTGCCACAATGCGACTTTCTATAGCTTTGCGCCCCTGGCGGTTTTCCAACTGCAGGTGGTAAAATTGGGACACACCCGGCGGATATCCCGAATTGCCAGCCGGATGATTCAGTGTTAGAATTAAGCCTGATGGACCATTTGTGGACCCCCTGGCGTATGGCCTACCTGCGCGGTGAGGAAGTTTTGCCCGAAGGCTGCCTCTTTTGTCTCAAACCACAGTTAAATGACGCCGAAGCGCACATTGTGCACCGGGGCTCCCTGTGCTATGTGATCCTCAACCGCTTTCCTTACAACAACGGCCATCTGATGGTTGTCCCATATCTGCACGTTGCCACGCTGGAAGAGCTGGATGCTGAGAGTGCCACTGAGTTGATGGTCCTTGCTCAGGTCAGCCTGCGGGTGTTGCGCGCGGCCTATACTCCAGAGGGGTTTAATTTGGGGATCAATATCGGTAGTGTGGCCGGCGCCGGCGTGGCAGACCACATCCATCTTCACATAGTCCCCCGGTGGGGCGGAGATACCAATTACATAACCACCGTAGGACAGACCCGTGTTATCCCGGAGCTGTTGGACCAGACTTACGAACGGTTAAAGCCATTGTTTTCACAATATTTGGCTGCCCGGCAGTCTTGAGCGAGGCCGATTGACATCGCCCTCCCCGGGCGCTTCGTGTCACCGGCCGCGGGCCCAGAGAGGTGCCCTCCGGTCACTGCCTGAAAGTCCAGGTGCTCGAGATATCTACATCACAAGGAGAAGTATGGCCAGTAACCATCGGGATGCTGTCATCGTTTCTGCAGTTCGCACCCCTATCGGCAGGTTCCAGGGGACGTTGACGGGCTTTTCTGCCTCTGACCTGGGAGCACTGGTGATCAAAGAAGCTGTGGCACGTGCAGGGATTGTACCGGCCCAGGTTGATGAGGTGCTGATGGGGAACGTCGTGTCGGCCGGGCAGGGACAGGCGCCGGCCCGTCAGGCGGCGCTCAAGGCCGGCCTGCCCCCCACTGTCGGCGCCACGACCGTCAACAAAGTCTGTGGCTCCGGGATGAAAACGGTGATGCTGGCAGCAGCGATGATCGCCGCGGGCGACGGGGAGATCTTTGTGGCAGGCGGGATGGAGAGCATGAACAACGGGCCTTATCTGCTGACGCAGGCACGCTTTGGCTACCGCCTGGGCGATGGTAAGCTTGTGGATGCCATGGTGTATGATGGCCTGTGGTGTCCTTTTGAAAACCAGCATATGGGTAACGCCGCCGAGTGGATCGCCCGCGAGTACCGGTTGACGCGGGCGGAACTGGATGAGTACGCGTACCACAGTCATATGAAGGCCGTCGCCGCCATAGACGCGGGCCGCTTCAAAGACGAGATCGTCACTGTGGAGGTGCCTCAGCGCAAAGGCGAACCGTTGCTTTTCGATACTGACGAGGTGCCACGGCGAGATACCAGCCTGGAAGCGCTGGCCCGCCTCAAGCCCGCCTTCCAGAGCGATGGCATTGTCACTGCCGGTAACTCCCCTGGGATCACCGATGGGGCTGCGGCAACCGTAGTGATGAGCCGGGCGAAGGCTGAGGAGCTGGGCGTCCGGCCGCTGGCCCGTATCGTGGCTTACGCTCAGGCCGCGGTCGAGCCGCTACGCATCTTCACCGCGCCGATCTTCGCCGTGCGCCGCCTGCTCGAGAAGACCGGCACCGGCATAGACGACTACGACCTCTTTGAAGTCAATGAAGCCTTCGCCGCGCAGGTCCTGGCCGACGGCAGGGAACTCGGCCTGCCCTGGGAGAGGGTCAACGTCAACGGAGGAGCTATTGCACTCGGGCATCCCATCGGGTGCTCCGGTACACGCGTCCTGGTCACACTGATCTATGCGCTCAGGCAAAGAGGCCTCAAGCGTGGCCTGGCCACGCTCTGTCTGGGCGGCGGCGAGGCCGTGGCGATGGCAATCGAGCTTGAGTAGATGTGGGAGGAGATGTGGAAATCAACCATATAGCGGTCATCGGCGCCGGCACGATGGGCAGTGGCATCGCCCAGGTATGTGCTACGAGTGGCTACAGGGTCACATTGGTTGATATTTTACCGGCTCAACTGGAGCGGGCAATGGCAACCATCGCCAGCTCTGTGGAGAAGTTGTATGGCAAGGGTCGTTTGAGTGATGAGCAACGCCGGGCAGCAAAGCAGAATATCACCACTGCAAATGCCCTCTCTGCTGCTGCCGAAGCCGATCTCGTAATTGAGGCTGTAGTGGAGGATTTGGAGGTCAAGCGACGTACCTTTGCCGGACTGGATGAGCTGACCCGGGCCGATGTCATTCTTGCCAGCAACACCTCGTCGCTCTCGATCACTGCGCTGGGCGCGGCCACTCGCCGGCCTGAGAGGGTCGTCGGCATGCACTTCATGAACCCCGTGCCGCTGATGCAACTGGTGGAGATTGTCCGCGGTGTGGCAACATCTGACGAAACAGCCGCCACCGCGATCGCACTGGCAAAAAAGCTCGGCAAGACCCCTGTGGAGGCGCAGGACTATCCGGGCTTCATCTCCAACCGCATTCTTTGCCCGATGATCAACGAAGCCATCTACGCGCTGATGGAAGGGGTGGGGACGCCTGAGGCGATTGACACGGTGATGAAGCTGGGGATGAACCACCCGATGGGACCGTTGGAGCTGGCCGATTTGATTGGCCTGGATGTGGTGCTGAGTATAATGAACGTGCTCCACGAGGGGCTGGGTGATGATAAATACCGCCCCTGCCCCCTCCTCAAACGCATGGTCGCGGCCGGCCATCTGGGGCGCAAGACCGGACGCGGTTTCTACTCGTATTAAGGGCCTGTCCGAAAAACGTAACCGACGCATCCCGATGCGTCGGTATAAGCGGCATGGGGATTCCGCTTGTGCGGTTTTTCGGAGGGCGCAGCGCCTGCGCCCCTGCCATAGCCAACGGTTGGCCTGCACTGACCGGCGCGCAACGCCTGAACAGGCTGATTCCAACCGGGCAGCGTCCGGTGCGTCACTCAAATTGTCAAACGATTGTAATCATCCTGGAAAGGAAAATGTAATGAACGAAAGAAGGGCCGGCGCGGAGCCGGAAGTATATATTGTTACCGACAGTAGTTGTGACCTGCCCAAAGAAATGGTGGGGGACCTCAGCATCACGATCGTTCCTTTGATCGTGCGCCTGGGAACGGAGGTGTACGAGGACGGTGCATTACCCATAGACGAGTTCTGGCAGAAAGCATCCGGCCCATATCCACCCCAGACTTCCCAGCCGTCCCCAGGTGCCTTTGAGGAGGCTTTCAGCCGGCTGGTCGCACGGGGGAAGCAGGTCTTGTGCCTGAGTATCACGAGCAAGCACAGTGGTACTTTCAACTCGGCGCGCCTGGCTGCCCAACGTTTCGGTGGGGCAGTGCATGTTTTCGACTCCTGGTCTATCTCACTTGGACTGGGAGTGCAGGCGATGGTCGCTGCCCAGGCTGCCCGGGCCGGCCACTCTATGCAGGAGATTTTGCGTCAGTTGGAGAGCCTGCGCGCCAGAACACATTTGACCATTTTGCTGGACACGCTGGAGAACCTGCGCCGGGGCGGGCGTGCCGATGGGTTTATCGCCGCTGTGGATCACATGACGCGTGTGCTCAATATCAAGCCTCTTATCAATATGGTGGAAGGCCAGCTCCGCCTGGCCGGTGCGGTGCGCTCGTTTCAGGGGGGGCTGAAGCGCATAGCGGAGCTGGTCAGGCAGATTGACCCTCTGGAACATCTGGCGGTTGTGCATACCCGCAGGGAGGAGACAGCGGTTGAAATGGCCGATCGGCTGGCGGAGCAGACCGGTTTCCCTAGAGAGCGGGTATGGGTACGTGAAACCGGAGCGGCGCTTGCTTCTCACGGCGGCAGGGGAGTGATCGGCGTGCTTGCTGTGAGTGCCCCTTAATGGTTTGTCAACTGTGCTTTTGTGATTCTCTGCGCTCATCATGTTGGCAACTTCCAGCCACAACAACCAATCTGACAAACCACCAGTTCCCCCTCATTAGTAGCATTTGGTTATCAGTAAGGGATAGCCAGCCGGGAGAGAACCGGTATAGGCCGAACTCGAAGGAAGTAGTCGCTTCGAGAAACAGCCGTTTCACCGGTGGAGGAATACCTGCCGGGCAGGGTGAGTTCCAGCCGGCCGCTTCGCTCGCTTCGCGGCGGCTGAAGCGCGAGCCGTTGGGCCGCCGCGACGGAGAGGTTGCTGCCGAATAAAGGGAACCCTGCCCCCAAACGCAAGAAATGAAGGGGCGGAAGAGGTGAGACGGGGAGACACGACAAGACGCAGCCAGTGAGGGCCAGGAAAGACCAGGAGGAGTAGACTGGTGTGTTTTTGTGAGTTCAATCTGCGGCGTTCATGGCCACGATGCCGCTATACGTGGGCATCACCGCCTTACAGGTAAAAGGATCAAGACTTGGGATTTCATCGTCTCCGCCTTTGCTCAAACAGCAGTAGGAGATTAACGCAGTTCGCTCACTCTGTCGGCTTGAAGCGTTGTCACATCCAGAACATAAACCCCATCTGCCTCACCAGAAGTGCAAAGCCAGGACAGGCCAACTTTCAGATGGGTGTTATTCTGCCAGACTCCTGGCAGAGGTAAGTCCTTCAGGACGGTTGGATAGTCAGGAGCGCGGGCGCGGCTCACACTTCCATCTATCTCCTTGATCGGAGGCCAGCCGACAAAATCGGTCAGCCGGTAGAGGGCCAGCCGTCGGAATTCGGTATCCAGTTCTACAATCGCTATGTCATATCCTCCCATGCAGGCATCCGCCAACCCCGATCCTGAAAGCGCCGCGATATAACGATCAGCAGGGGATATGACAGGCGTATGCAAATCCTCGTCAGGTGTGCTAATCTGATACTTTTCTCCCGTCATAACGTCCACGACCCATAGTATGCGTCGAGCCTTGACAGGCCAGACCCCCGGTTGCGAGTAGTCATAACTTACATAAAGCAGATGGCGGCTATCACTGAACCAGGCAAAGTCGCAGACTTCGACACCGGATAGCAGTTCATGCCGCCTGCCATTGGTGTCCTCAACGATCAGAGTAGTGTTTTTCACTTCTGTCAGTACGATACGCGTTCTATCGGGTGAAACGAGTGAGGGTACCTGAGTTGGCTCAGGCGAAGGTGCCTGAGTTGGCTCAGGTGAAGGTGCCTGAGTTGGCTCAGGCGAAGGTGCCTGAGTTGGCTCAGTGTAGGGCTCATCTTTCGACTCTGGAAAAACCGGCGTAAATTGTCTCAGGGGGTAGGATCGGCGTCACAGTGGAGGTGACAGCACATCCACAAATGGCAAACACAAGGAGCAGGCTGGCAATGTGATTCAGTCCCCAACCTGATCTGGATGATGCACTACCTTGCGACTCGTGGCAAGCCCTCACGCTATACCACCTCCGTCGCCTGCCAGGCACGCAGCAGGTCGGCGATGGGGCAGGCAACTGTAGCCTGTTCACATCTATGATGGCGAAACCCGGAAATTCAGTGTGATCCAGACGACGTCACCGCGTTCGGGTACGTAGGCCATCGCTCACCACACCTCGTTTCCTGCAGCAGGCCTGGTCTCTACCCCCGCTGTTCCAGAAACCCGGCAAAGGCCAGTAACTCTGCGCGCACCTGGGCAAAAACCGCTGGCATTCTCTCCACCAATCGTCCGATCTTCATCGGATCGAATCTGAACGTGTAGACGTTACGGACAATGTGCCGGAAACCGCGATACTCATCCAATGCCCGACACACGTCATCGGAGATTACTGCAGGACGTACCGGGGGTATCTCGGAAGCCATCTGTTCCAGTAATACCTGATGCCAGTTTGCACCCTGTGGTTTCGCCCCATCAACAATCGTGGCGATCAATTCGAACAGGCGCTCCAGGCCTCCGTAGAAATCGTGCAGGTTCAGTGCCACACTATCCAGGTAAAAGTCATCGGATGATTGTTGGGCACGTTTCCAGCCCTCCTGTACACGACCAATCACTCGTTCCAGCTCACCCAGTTCATTACGGATGCGATTGGCCAGGCGTGAGAGGTTTTCATTCACAGGTCAATTCCCTCTCGCTCGATAACCTGACGCAAGGAAGGGGGACAATCTTCCGGAGCCACCAGGTCTATTTCGAACTCGGCACTCAAGCCAGTTACAGCAGCAACGGCCCGGCAGAACGATTCCGGTGGGATGCCCCAGGCAGCCAGGTCTATATCCGACCAACGATTGAATCCGGCATGGGTGGCCACAGAGCCAAACCCGACCACGCGCCTGGCGCCGAATTGCTGACGTAGCAATTCCGCTGCCGCGCGTGCCACCTCCCTGGCTCGTTGCCAGCGTTCTGTTGCCTGCTCATCGGTGATTCTTGCACCCGGTTGATAAGCCTGCCACTCTTTAGCAGTCAACGCCAATGCTGTTCTAGACATGTTGTGCTCCTGCACGCTTCAGATGGGAGGGGCAACTGTGACCCGTCACTCTATACCTGTAACGGCGAAAGCAGCACGCCCAATTTTCCCAATACCTCGGCAACGATCGGGGCCGGCAACGTGCAGATCAGATCTGCCTTGATCTCGACGGGAGTGCCCTGCTCCAGTCCTGCTCCAAGGGCGAAGGGCTTGGGAATGCACACTGCCAGACTGTTTCCCCGGCGCTGCACTTGTGTCAGCATTTGAGCACCTCCATTTGATGTATCTACAAAATGATACATCAACTTTCGAGGTGGGGCAAGCCCTCACGCTATACCACCTCCGTCGCCTGCCAGGCACGCAGCAGGTCGGCGATGGGGCAGGTGATGACGGTGTCGCCGGCCAGGCCACGCACGTGCAGCATACCGTCGTCGGTGACGTACCCCAGCCGCGCGACGGGCCGCCCGGCAAGTGCCGCCTCGAAGGCGGCCGCATGCTCCGGCGCGACCTCGACCAGGAAGCGGGCGCTCGATTCGGAGAAAAGCGCCACGTCGTCCCGATCCACGTTGGCCGCACGGGGCAATGCGGCGAGATCGAGGGCCATCCCCAACCGCCCGGCGAACGCCATCTCCGCCGCGGCGACGGCCAGTCCACCCTCTGATAGATCGTGACAGGCGCGCACCAGTCCGGCGCGGATGGCGCGGTGGAGTGCACGCATCGTCTCGATCGCGTCGGGGACGGGCGCGGGCACCGCGTTCCCCAGCCCGCCGTGCAGCCGGTAGTAGAGCGAGCCGCCCAGTTCCGCGCGCGTCTCGCCCACGATATAGACTGGGTCGCCGGCCTGTTTGGCGTCCATCGTGACGGCCTGGCGGATGTCGGGGACGATACCCAGCGATGAGATGAGCAGGGTGGGGGGGATCGCCCGCTTTTGCCCCTGCGGGTCCACGTATTCATTGTTGAGGCTATCCTTGCCGGAGATGAACGGTGTGCCGTAGGCGAGCGCCGCATCGTGACAGCCCTGCGCCGCGCGCACCAGCCCGCCCAGGCGGTCGGGCAGAGCGGGGTTGCCCCAGCAAAAGTTGTCGAGCAGGGCAATGCGGTCGGGGTCGGCGCCCACGGCGACGACGTTGCGCACGGCCTCGTCCACCACGGCCCAGGCCATCGCGTAGGGGTCCACCCTGCCATAGTGCGGGTTGATGCCGCAGCCCAGCGCGATCCCGCGCCAGTGGGCGACCACAAGGGTCGCCCCGACTGTCACCAGCGGGCGCAACACCGCGGCGTCCGACGGCCCGTCGTTGCAGACGCCGACCAGCGGTTTGACCACCGTTGCCCCCTGCACTTCGTGGTCGTAGCGGCGGATGACCGGTTCTTTGCTGGCGACGTCAGGATGAGCGAGCATCCGCAGTAGCACAGAGGTCAGGGATGGGGGCTCGGGGAGCGTGGGGGTGGGGAGGTGGGGGGGCGTCCATTCGGCGCGCAGGGTGGGACGCGGCCAGCCGTCGTGCACAAAGTCCATATCCATATCGGCGCAGACCCTGCCGCCGTAGCGGACGCGCAGCCGGCGGTCGCCCGTAAAGCGCCCGATGACGGTCAATTCAACGTCCAGCCCCTCGCAGATCTCCTTGAGGCGCGGCAGATTTTCGGGTGGGACGGCGAGCACCATGCGCTCCTGCGCTTCCGAGAGCCAGATTTCCCACGGACGGAGGCCCGGGTACTTGAGCGGCACGTCCTGGAGTTCGATCTCGACGCCGATCTCCCGGCCCATCTCCCCGGCGGCGGAGGAGAACCCTCCGGCGCCGCAGTCGGTGATGGCGTGGTACAACCCCTCGTCGCGGGCGAGCAACACGGCCTCCATCATCGCCTTTTCGGTGATCGGGTCGCCGATCTGAACGACGCTGCCGACAGTTTCCCCCGTCTCGTGGGTAAGTTCCGCCGAGGAGAAGGTGGCGCCGTGGATGCCGTCGCGTCCGGTGCGTCCGCCCAGCGCCACGCACAGATCACCAGGCTGCGGGTTCCGCCGGTGCTGCCCCTTGCGAGCCAGACCCACACAGCCGCAATAGACCAGCGGGTTGGCCGCGTAGCCGGGGTCGTAGAGGATGGCGCCGGAGACGGTGGGGATGCCCATCTTGTTGCCGTAGTCCTCTATCCCGGCCACGACGCCGCGCGCGATGCGGCGGGGATGGAGGATGCCCTCGGGCATCTCGTCGCGGGCCACATCCAGCGGGCCGAAGCAGAGCACATCGGTGTTGGCGATGGGACGGGCGGAGACGCCGAGGATGTCGCGGATGACGCCGCCGACGCCGGTATTGGCCCCGCCGAACGGCTCCAGTGCCGAGGGATGGTTATGCGTCTCCAGTTTGAACGAGACCTCGAACTCGTCGTCGAACTCGATGATGCCGGCGTTATCCACAAATGCCGAGCGGACCCACTCGCGGGCCAGTTTCTCGGTGGCGGCGCGCAGACAGGTGCGCAGGAGGCCGGGGATGGTTTCCCTCACCCCACCCCGGCCCTCGTACTGAATCGTCGCCTTGAAGGCCTTGTGCTGGCAGTGCTCCGACCAGGTCTGCGCGAGTGTCTCAAGTTCCACATCGGTGGGATCGCGGCCCAGGCGGGCGAAATAGTCTCGGATCGCCTTCATCTCCGCGAGTGAGAGGAAGAGCACGCGCTCGACGCTCAGACGGGCCAGCGTCTCGTCGTCGGCCTGGCGCAGTGGCACGATTTCCACCAGGTCGGAGGGTTCTGCGCGGGGGACGAAGGCCGGCTGCAACGGGCCGAGCGCGTAGGTCTGGATCACTTCGTTGCATAGCAGCTCGCGCGCGATGCGGTGGAGATCGTCGGTGGAGAGGTCGCCCTCGAAGACGTAGCGGGTGCCGGTGGCGGTGGCCTCGATCGCACCGATGCCCAGCAGGCGTGCACGACGCAGGAGGTGGGCGGCCACGGGATCGGTCACGCCGGGGCGAAAGCCGACTTCAATTACGGCTTCACCTTTGGTCTCAGTGTAAGGAGGGCCGATGTGATACGTCTCAACCACCGGATCTACCAGCAACTCCATCACCAGGCGCTCCTGCTCTGCCGGTGAGAGCATCCCTCTCACGAAGTAGAGAGTGCTCAGACGTACCTGCCGGACCCCTGCAATGCCCAGGTTGGAGATTCCGGTGAGCAGATCGGTGGTCCGGCCGTTGTCGGGATAAACTGATGAGACCTCGATACGGTAATCCACTCTCCACATCGCCTTTCGGGCAGGTTTTAACCGCCGTTTAGAATGCTCAGTGCCTGCTCGTGCAACAATCCATTGGTCGCCAGACAGGCGGGCGAGTCAACCTGATATGGTTCTCCGCCTGGCGTGGTACATCGCCCACCGGCCTCGGCCACGAGCAAAATACCGGCAGCGGCATCCCATGGTTTCAGTGCCAGATGCAGGTACATGTCCAGCCATCCTGCGGCGAGGTAAGCAAGCGCCAGGGTCGCCGAACCGAACGTCCGCACCGTGCTGCAACGAGGGGCTATTTTCAGGAGATAAGAAAGCACCCGCTTACGCACTTCGTCGCTGTGTCCCCAGTCCAGTCCTACCACTGCGTGGTCCATTTCCGTCAGGTGACTGACACGGAGCGGTTTCCCGTTGAGCGTGGCGCCTTCGCCTCGTGCAGCGGCAAAGGTATGGTCGCACAGCGGGTCATAGATAACGCCTGCCAGGGGATGACCGCCCTCCAAAACGCCTATGGATACGGCAAAAGAGGGAATGTGATGAGCGTAGTTGATAGTACCGTCGAGGGGGTCAACCACCCAGGTATAGCTATTGCCAATGCCGTCTCCACCAGATTCCTCGGCCAGAATGGAATGCTGAGGAAAACGGCGGCGGATCAGATCCAGGATGACGCTCTCGGCGGCTGTATCCGCCTCGGTCACAATGTCACGGTATCCTTTGACGGCAACATTGTGCTGCATTAAGTACCGCGCGACAAGTACGCGGCCGGCCAGGTGTGCCGCCTCGATGGCGGTTTGCAAGATTTCCTCTGTCATAGCCTCCATGTAACTATTCAGCGTTGACTGAAGTTACCCTTCTTGGGCCGCAGGCCTTTGGTCGGCCTTCGCCGACCAGGTCTCTCAGACGAGCACATATGGGTTGTCGGCGAAGGCCGACAACCGGCACGAAGTGCCCAAGGAGGGCGATTTTCAATCGGCGTGAATAGTTACGCCTCCATAATGTTGGTGGTAGCCATTCAGTTGATGACTGTGATGGCGAGGGATGCCTCGCCCGTACTGGTTTGTCAAGTCTGTTTTTGTGAGTTCAGGCTCCGGCACCCATAGCTACGATACCGCCATATATGAGCATCCCTGCCTTGCAAGTAACCAGATATGGTGGATTGACTGCCTAAATCCTGCTCATG
>Ga0209162_1001441_pt1 | contig 23324 bp, 18 predicted proteins | sample YNPNPMetaG_FD_187121 | JGI IMG/M metagenome (GOLD analysis project Ga0209162, IMG submission 187121) | Anoxygenic and chlorotrophic microbial mat microbial communities from Yellowstone National Park, USA - YNP NP MetaG (SPAdes) (version 2) ...
CGACCGTCGCCTCCAGGCGGGTCAGCCGTTCCTCGGTGCGCGCCTGGGCCTCGGCCAGTCTCTCGACCGTCGCCTCCAGGCGGGTCAGCCGTTCCTCGGTGCGCGCCTGGGCTGCCGCCAGCTCTTCGACCCGTGCCTCGGTGCGCGCCTGGGCTGCCGCCAGCTCTTCGACCCGCGCCTCGGTGCGTGCCTGGGCTGCCGCCAGCTCTTCGACCCGCGCCTCGGTGCGCGCCTGGGCTGCCGCCAGCTCTTCCAACCGCCTCTCGGTGCGTACCTGGGCCCGGACCAACCGGTCAAAGTCCTGGCGGACGACCCGAATCTCCTTCATCCGGTCATCCACCAGCGCGGTCACCGCCCGATACAGTTCAGCAGTCATCCCGTAATACTGTTCCATCGCAACACCTCTCGCCGGCTATTATACCCCATAACCGCACTTTCTGCAAGCGATACGATGTTTGCAATCGGCGGGATCAACCCTCCGCAGGGGTCGCCCCCGGCTGAATCACAGCACGGTGCGCAAAAACTGCCCGGTGTACGATTTCTCCACCCGGGCCACCTCCTCGGGAGTGCCCTCGGCCACCACCCAACCACCGCCGTCGCCTCCTTCCGGCCCCAGGTCTATGATCCAGTCGGCGGACTTGATCACATCCAGATTGTGCTCGATGACGACCACCGTGTTGCCCTGGTCCACCAGGCGGTGCAGCACCTGCAACAACTTTTCGATGTCGGCAAAGTGCAACCCGGTGGTCGGCTCATCCAGAATGTAGAAGGTCCGGCCGGTAGCCCGGCGCGACAGCTCTTTGGCCAGCTTGACCCGCTGCGCCTCGCCACCGGACAGGGTGGTCGCCGGCTGGCCGAGACGGATGTAGCCCAATCCCACATCAGACAGGGTTTTGAGCTTGTTGCGGATGCGCGGCACGTTGGAAAAGAAGTCCAGCGCCTCATCCACGGTCATGTCCAGGACCTCGGCGATATTGCGGCCCTTGTAGCGGATTTCGAGGGCTTCGCGGTTGTAGCGTTTGCCGTGGCACACCTCGCAGGGCACATACACATCGGGCAGGAACTGCATCTCAATGCGGATGATGCCGTCGCCCTGGCAGGCCTCACACCGGCCCCCCTTGACGTTAAAGCTGAACCGACCCGGCCCGTAGCCTCGCGCTTTGGCTTCTGGCAGGCGGGCAAACAGGTCGCGGATGTCGGTGAAGACGTTGGTATAGGTGGCCGGATTGGAGCGAGGGGTGCGACCGATGGGGCTCTGGTCCACGTTGACCACCTTGTCAATAAACTCCAGCCCCAGGATCAGGTCATGTTTGCCAGGCTTGTCTTTGGCGCGATAGAAGAATTGATTCAACCGTTTGTAGAGCACTTCGACCACCAGGCTGCTCTTGCCCGACCCGGATACGCCGGTCACGGCGATGAGCCTGTGCAGGGGGAAACGCACCGTGAGCGATTTCAGATTGTTCTCAGCCGCACCGACCACAGTCAAAAAGTGGCCGTTGCCGGGACGACGTGTCTTGGGTATGGGGATGCGCCGCTCGCCGCGCAGGTAGGCAGCCGTGAGGGAATCGCTGCACTGCAGGAACTGCTCCAGCGGTGCCGAGCAAACCACCCAACCGCCGTTCTCGCCGGCCCCCGGCCCCAGGTCGAGGATCCAGTCAGCAGCGCGCATCGTCTCGGCGTCATGCTCGACGACGATGACGGTGTTGCCCAGGTCGCGCATCGAAAGCAGGGTGCGGATCAGCCGCCCGTTGTCGCGGGGGTGCAGGCCGATGCTCGGCTCGTCGAGGATGTAGAGCACGCCCATCAACCGCGAACCGATCTGGGTTGCCAGGCGGATGCGCTGCGACTCACCACCGGACAGGGTGGTCGCCCGGCGATCAATGGTCAGGTAGTCCAGCCCCACATCGGCCATGAACGACAGCCGGTCGTGCAGCTCCTTGAGGATCTGATGGGCGATCCGCTGTTGTTTCCCGGTCAGGGGCGACTCCCCCCTGACCCCTTGTAGCTCCTCGATCCATTGCCGCATCTCGGTCACCGACATGGCCGTCACCTGGTCAATCGGCCTGTCGGCCACGGTCACAGCCAGCGCCTCCGGCTTGAGGCGGCGTCCGTGGCAGACCGGGCAGTCCCGTTCAGCCATATAGCGTTCCAGCTCCTCTTTGATCGAATCGGAGGTGGCTTCACGATAGCGGCGTTGCAGGTTGGGGATGACCCCCTCAAAGTGAGCCGTGTAGGTGCGTTGCAGGCCCTGAGCGGTCTTGTAGTGCAATGTCACCTGTTCGCCCCGTTGCCCGCCAAAGAGGAGAAAGTTGATCTGGGAGGGCAACAGTTCCCGCACCGGTACATCCAGAGGAATGCCCTGCTGTTGGGCTGCTGCCTCCAGGAGCTGACGGTAATAGCTATCCCCAGACCGCTCCCGGCTCCACGGTTCGATCGCTCCCTGGTTCAGGGTCTTGCTGCGGTCGGGAATGACCAGGTCGGGGTCAATTTCCAGCTCGGTGCCCAGGCCGGTGCAGGCCGGGCAGGCACCGTGAGGGCTGTTGAAGGAGAAGGTGCGCGGCTCGATCTCAGGCAGGCTGATGCCGCAATGGACGCAGGCAAACTGTTCGGAAAAGAGATGGTCGCGGGGAGCGGTGTCCTCGGTCACATCGCTGACGATCATCACCCCGCCCCCCAGCTTCAGGGCGGTCTCCACCGAGTCAACCAGGCGGGTGCGGTCCATACCGGAGCCATCTCCATCGCTGTGGCGCACGATCAGCCGGTCCACCACCGCCTCAATGGTGTGCATCTTGTAGCGGTCCAGCTCGATCTCTTCCTCCACGTCATGCACCTGGCCGTTGACCCGCACCCGGACAAAGCCCATCCTGCGCACATCTTCAAACACCTTGCGGTGCTCCCCCTTGCGGTCCTTGATGAGCGGGGCCAGGAGCAGGATGCGGCTGCCCTCCGGCATCTCTTCAATGGCTTCGACGATCTGGCCCACCGTCTGCTGGCGGACCGGACGGCCGCAGCGAGGGCAATGGGGCACACCCACACGGGCATATAGAAGCCGCAGATAGTCATAGATTTCGGTCACAGTCCCGACGGTAGAGCGAGGGTTGCGGCTGGTGCCCTTCTGATCAATGCTGATGGCCGGGCTGAGGCCGTCAATCTGGTCCACGTCCGGCTTTTGCATCTCGCCCAGGAACTGGCGAGCGTAGGCCGACAGCGACTCGACATAGCGGCGTTGCCCCTCGGCGTAGAGGGTGTCGAAGGCCAGCGACGATTTGCCCGAACCGGACAGGCCGGTGATGACGATCAGTTTGTCGCGGGGTAACTCAACGTCAATATTCTTCAGATTGTGTTCGCGGGCGCCGCGGATGACGATCTTTTCTTGGGCCATAATCCCTCCCCTCGATGCTGAGGGTGCTCAAGAAAACAGGCTATGTGCAACTTTCAATGGTTTGTGGTATACTCCTGCACAACAAGCAGGAGGATGGGCCGTGTTCGACACAGGGCTGTTTGTCATGAATGATTGTGGGCAAATTCTGGGACAAAGGCCCAGCCTGCCATTATATCATGGAAGGGGAGGGGAGCCAAAAAGAGAGCAATGGAGATCGCGGTCGCCATCACCGGCGCTTCAGGAACGGTGATCGGTGTGCGTCTGGTCCAGTTTCTGGCCGAACAGGGGGGGCATCGGGTTCACCTGCTCCTGTCCAGGAACGCCCAGGCGGTCATGGTCCAGGAGCTTGGCCCGGATGTGCCGTTGCCGGCCGACTCTCGCTGGGGAGCAGATGACTGGACGGCCCCCATCGCCAGCTCCTCTCATGCTCCCCAGGCCATGGTCGTGGCCCCCTGCTCGATGAAAACGCTGGCGGCCATCGCCCACGGCTACACCGATGACCTGATCGTCCGGGTTGCCGAGGTGATGTTGCGGCTGAACCGGCCCCTGATCCTCATGCCCCGCGAAACCCCCCTTTCCCTGCCGGCCATCGAGAATATGCGCCTGGCCAGGCTGGCCGGGGCGCTCCTCCTGCCACCGGTGATGGCCTACTATTACCGGCCTCAGACGGTGGACGAGGTGACCGACTTTTTTGTGGGCAAAGTGCTCGACCTGCTGGGGCTGGAGCACAACCTGTATCGCCGCTGGGGGGCTGGCACCCCATTGGCATCAAGGGAAGGCGCGAGCGATTGGAAATCGCACCGGTAGGGGCAGAGCGGCGCTCTGCCCCGGGCCGTCCGCCTGCGCGGATGCCCGGCCGCTCAGACCGGATCGGGCGTGTTGCTCCGGCGGGGCCTGCGACCTCGCCGCCAACGGGCCGGGGGTCACAGACCCCCGGCGAGCGGAGGACACCAAGGACACCAAGGGCACCATGCGGCTTTTATTCGTTTCCTTCGTGTTCCTTTGTGTCCTTTGTGTCCTTGGTGGTACGCTTTTCAGACCGGCTCTGAGGTGCGGCCTGGTCGCTTCGCTTGATGCGTATGGGCTGGCGCCCGAATAGAGGAGTGCGATGAACCTGCGAGACTTTTTATCCTGGGCCGAAGCGGAGAAGCGGCTGGTCACGATTGAACGACCGGTGGACCCCTGCCTGGAGATGGCCCGCGTGATCCACGTTCTGGAAGGTCAACCCCTGCTGTTCACCGATCCACGGCGGCCCGGCTGGCGGGTGGCGACCGGCATCTGCGCCCGGCGGGAGCACCTGGCCCGGGCGTTGGGCACCGACCTGCCGGGCATCGTTCCCCGCCTGATGGAGGCGCTGAACCGACCGCTGGCACCACCGCTGCTGGCCGACGCGCCCTGCCAGCAGGTCGTGAACCGCTCGCCCGACCTGAATCGTCTGCCCATTCTCAAACACCTGCCGGGCGACGGCGGACCCTACATCACCGCGGGCGTGGCCATCATCCGCGACCCCGACTATGGGCGCAACGCCAGCTTTCACCGGCTGATGCAGATCGGCCCTCGCCACTTTACCGCCCGCCTCGTCGAAGGTCGGGGCACCGACACCGCCTGGCGCAAAGCGGTGGCCGCCGGCCGGGAACTGGAAGTGGCCATCTGCCTGGGCGCGCCGCTGCAGGTGCTGCTGGCGGCGGCCATGAGCCCGGCCCCAGGGGTGGACGAGCTGGCCATCGCCCATGCCCTGGCCCCGACGCCGCTGGCCCGCTGTCTGACCGTGGACCTGGAGGTCCCGGCCGGGTGCGAGGCGGTGCTGGAAGGCCGGATTACCTCCCGCCTGGCCGACGAGGGGCCGTTCATTGACCTGACCGAGACCTGGGACATCGTTCGTCAGCAGCCGGTGATCGAGATTGATAGCCTCACCCATCGTCGCGATCCGATCTACCATGCCCTGTTGCCCGGTGGCCTGGAACATAAACTGCTGATGGGCCTGCCCCGCGAACCGACCATCTTCCAGGCGGTGAGGGAGGTGGCCGACTGCCGGGCGGTGAACATCACCCCCGGCGGCATGAACTGGCTCCACGCCGTGGTGCAGATCGCCAAACAGGGCCCTGAGGACGGGCGACGGGCGGTCGAGGCTGCCTTCCGGGGGCACCCCTCGCTCAAGCATGTGGTGGTGGTGGACGAGGACGTGGACCCCTTTGACCCGGCGGCGGTCGAGTGGGCGGTCGCCACCCGCTTCCAGGCCGACCGCGACCTGCTGCTCTTTCCCGACCAACCAGCCAGCAGCCTCGATCCTTCGGCGAAACTCCAACCGGGCCAAAAGGCACGCTCGGCCAAAATGGGCCTGGATGCCACGATCCCCTGGACCAACCATACCGGCCGCCTCCTGAGCCAGGCCGAGCGGGATGGATTTCGCAAGGTACGCTATGAGGCTGTGGATGTATTCCAATACATTACAAACAAAAACATATAGTACGCCATGTGCAACTTTTATTTCCCAGAGGCATTTGGAGCCTGCTGGGCATTATACCGGCCTGCCCCTTCCCCCTGCCCCCCTCCCCGCTGCCGCTGCGCGGCGCGGGGAGGGGGAGGAGTTGGGGTTTTGAGGTGGGCGGCTGCGCCGCCCACCTCAAAACCCACCTTTTCTCCCCCTTCTCCCCCCTCCGAATTCCGAATTCGGAAAGAGAAGGGGGCCGGGGGGATGAGGAGGGGGCAGGGTATAGCCTGTCAAAAAGTTGCACATGGCGTATAGTTGCTTGCTATTGGCAGAACTTTACAAACTCAAGAGATGATGCTAGAATTTAAAAACCGGCCAGGCCGGTGAGATATGGGACACTACCGGATCGCTCATCTGAGGGAGAACTTTGATCCAGTACATTGACCTGAGAATCGAGATCGGCGAACGGATAGGCCAGAACCGCTTTACGGTGCGCATGAGCAGTGAAGCGGTCGGAGAAGCGCATGGCGAGTTTGTCCTGCCTTTTTCTACGCTTGAGATCGGCCGCGTCCTGGGCATGGTAGATGCCAGGCTGGGCAGAACGGGCGGCATCTTGCGTCAGGGTTCTATCGAGCGCCAGCGCCTCGTTGCATTTGGGCAGGGGTTGTTTGAAGCCCTGCTGGCTTCCCCCGAAATCCGCGCCTGTTACGAGCAGGCCAGGGGCATGATTCAGGCGTATGAGAATCGGGGGTTGCGCCTGCGGCTTGTTGTGCGCGATCCCTTGTTGCGGGTGTTGCCCTGGGAATTCCTGCACGATGGGGAGACCTTTCTGACCATCTCGAATCGGACCCCCCTGGTCCGGTATGTGGAGCTTCATCCCGGCCAGCAATGCCGCCCCCTGGCGATCCAGCCACCTTTGCGCATCCTGGTCGCGATTGCCACGCCCAGCGACCAACCGGCTTTGGATGGGGAGAGTGAACGCCGCAGAATTGAGGGCGCACTGGCCAGGATCGGCAACAGAGTGGAGGTCAGCTTTCTGGGGTTGCACCCTGACCAGCCACTGACATACCAGCTTCTGCATCACACCCTGAGCGAGGCCTATGCCGCCGGCCGTCCGTTCCACATTCTCCATTTCATCGGTCATGGCCAGTATGTGCCTCAGGGCAATGGCCTGGGAGCCGGCTATCTGATCCTGGAGAACGAAGCAGGATGGAGTGAACCCTACAGCGGTGAAAAGCTGGGGAATCTCCTCCGCGATCACCCTTCCGTTCGGCTGGCGGTGATCAATGCCTGCGAAGGTGCCCGGGCCGAGAGCGACAACCCTTTCGCCGATGTGGCCACCGCTCTGGTGCGCAGCGGTGTGCCGGCCGTCGTGGCCATGCAATTTTCCATCAGCGACCGGGCGGCCGGGATCCTGTCCGGCGAGTTCTACTTCCATCTGGCCCTGGGATACTCGGTGGATGCGGCTCTGGCCGAGGCGCGGAAGACGCTCTATGCCCTCATCCCCGATTCGGTCGAGTTTGGCGCGCCGGTGCTGTTTATGCGTGCCCCCGAGGGTCGCATTTTCGACCTGCCGGCTATGGCTGAACAACCTGCCCGGCCCCGGCCAACCCGGATCGAGCCGCGTCCCGCCAGGTTCCAGGGCCGCCGGCTCTGGCCGGTCTTGTTCCTGGCCCTGGTTTGCGTTGTCGGCTGGGCGTGGGTTGTGAAGGGAGGTCTGCCCCTGACGGCCTGGTGGAAAAGCACCATGCCGACAGTCACCGGAACATCGGCCCTGCTCACCGGACCGCCGCTCCCTCTGGCTACCACCTCCGCACCGTTCAGCCCGACACCCGAACCGACGGCCACACCCGGCCCAACCGTTGTTCCGCCGACCGCCACGCCGACCCGGACGCCCAGGCCGACCGCCACCCCGACCCGGACGCCCAGGCCAACCGCCACGCCGACCCGGACGCCCAGGCCCTCGCCGACCGCCTCCCCCGTCGTCGCCACGCCGACGGCCACAGCGTCGCCGACGGCCAGAGCGGGAGGGGGGCCTGTCCGTCAGCCGACAGCGACGGCGACCCCCTGGACCCTCGCCACCCTGCGGGGTTGGATCCTTTTCCTGTCCGACCGGGCGGGAGGGGAGGCGGTCTTTGCCATGAAGGCCGATGGGACCGAAGTGATCCGCCTGCCCGACCGGAGCCTGTACGACCAGGCAGCCGCCGCGGAGAGGGTGCATCCCAACGGCCTGTGGCGGCTGGTGGTGCGCAATCATGAGGGCAATTTCGAGGTCTGGCGGATGGGGGAGGGAGAGGATCTGCAACTGACGAGCAACGGGGCAGCCGACTATGACCCGGCCTGGTCTCCTGAGGGCTGGCTTATTGCCTTTGTGTCCGGCCGCTTTGGCAGCGATGATATTTTTGTCATGGATGCAAACGGTCAGAACGACTACCGCCTGACCTATTACGACGGATACGACAAGCATCCTACCTGGTCACCCGATGGCAGGCGCATTGCCTTCTGGTCGGATCGCCAGGAAGGGCGCCGCCAGATCTGGGTCATCAACCTGGATGGTACAAAGGCGGCCAACCTGAGCAACAGCCCCTATAACGACTGGGATCCGGTGTGGGTCAAATGAGCGACCGGCTGCGGCTGACCGCCGAAGAACAGGCCATGCTGGCCGGCGAGGCCGGGCCAGGGGTGCAAAAGGCGATGGAGATTGTCACCGCCCTGGGCCGCATCTATGGCGCTGCCGACCTGGTGCCGGTCGCCAGCGTCCAGGTCAGCGGCGTGAGCTACAAGAATCTGGGCGATGCCGGATTGGAATTCCTGGAAAGGTGGGCGGCTCAGGGGGCCCGGGCGCGGGTGCCGACCACCCTCAACCCGGCGGGGATGGACCTGCTGGCCTGGCGAGAATTGGGCTTTGCCGAACCATTTGCCCGACAACAGCAGCGAGTCATCGCGGCCTATGCTGCCCTGGGCGTCACCCCGACCTGCACCTGTACCCCTTACCTGGTGGGCCATGCCCCGGCCCTGGGTCAGCATCTGGCCTGGGCCGAGTCCTCGGCGGTGAGCTATGCCAATTCGGTGCTGGGGGCATATACCAACCGGGAGGGGGGCCCCGGTGCTCTGGCCGCAGCCATCACCGGCCGCACAGCGCGCTACGGCCTGCACCTGGAGGAGAACCGGCGGGCGACGGTGATCGTCGAGGTCCGCTGCCCGGTGCGTTCGGAAGCAGACCTGGGGGTGCTGGGCTACCTGGTGGGCCGCCAGGTCAGGAACGGCATCCCCTACCTCCGCTTCACTCATCGGCCACCGGCCATCAGCCATTGGTCCTTGAAAATGTTGGGCGCAGCCATGGCCGCCGGCGGTGCGGTGGCGCTCTATCATCTCGAAGGGGTGACGCCCGAGGCGCTGGCCGGGAAGATGATCCGGCCCGACGCCGGGCGGCTGGTGGTGGAGGACCTGTCGCCCGGTTATGCGGCCCTCAACGGCCCGGCGGAGGAGATTGACCTGGTGAGCATCGGCTGCCCCCATGCCTCGCTGGCGGAGATCGAAGCGGTGGCCAACTATCTGGACGGACGGCGTGTGCGGACGGCGCTGTGGATCACCACGGCGCGGGCCACACGGCAGGCCGCCGAGGAGGCAGGTCTGGTTGCCCGCCTTGAGGCAGCCGGAGGCCGGGTGATCGCCGACACCTGCCTGGTTGTGGCCCCGGTGGCAGAGCTGGGTTTTCATTCCCTGGCCACCAACTCGGCCAAGATGGCCTTCTATGCTCCGTCGCACAGCGGACTGTCGGTGCGGCTGGGGACGATGGAGCAATGCCTCGAGGCAGCCCTCAGCGGCAGGTGGTGAGCAGGTCACAAAGCTCCGGTTTCTTGCCAGAATCGAACAGGTGTGCTATCATCAGGCCATGGAAACCGAGAGCACGATCCGGGTGCGGTTCGAGCTGCCGCTGCCGCCGGGCATCAACCAGCAGTATGCCACGGTGCATGGCCGACGGGTGTTGAGCCAGGCCAGCCGGAGCTACAAACGGGCGGCGGTCAAGGCCATCCGCCGCCTGCGGGCCACAGGGATCATCTCCGATGCACTGGTGGCGGCTCTGCGGCAGGGGTTTATAGGGCTGTTCATTGACTTTTACTTCGAAACGCCTCACCGGCGCGACCTGGACGGCGGCCTGAAGATTGCCCAGGATGCCATCTGCAACGCCCTGGGGGTTAACGATAACCGGGTGGTGGATGTGCATCTGGTCAAGCGCATTGACCCGCTGCGGCCACGCATCGAGGTCGAACTGGAGGCCATCCCCAACTGGCAGTTTGACCTCCGGTACGTCTACCTGGGGGGGAAGGATGGAGGAGACGCGGAACCTGACGCTACGACCCATCGGCCGGGTGGTGAGAGGCCGCCCCTGGCCGCCCGGCGATGATCGCTGGGAGGAGGAGGAAGCCGAGATCGAGCTCGAACCGGCCTGGGCCGGGGCGCTGGACGGCCTGGAAGGCTTTTCGCATATCTGGGTGATATGGTGGCTGGACCGGTCCGAGGAGCCGCTCGATACGCTGCACGTCCGCCCCGAACGGCGCGCCGAGATGCCTCTGGTGGGAGTCCTGGCCACCCGCTCGCCCCGGCGGCCCAACCCGATCGCCCTGACCGCCGTCCGCCTGCTGGCAAGACAGGGGGCGCGGCTGCGGGTGAGGGGGCTGGATGCCTGCCAGGGGACGCCGGTTCTGGACATCAAACCCTATCTGCGCCGGGGCGACCTGATCGCCGAGGCGACGGCGCCTGACTGGCTGGAACGGCTATGGACCATTCACGACCAGGAGAGAGGTTGAGAGTCCGCCTGTTGCTGATAGGGATCGGCCATGTCGGCCGCCGCTTCCTGGAGCTGATCGCCCGCAAACGAGAGCTTCTCCGCCACCGCCTGGGGCTGGAGCTGATGCTGGTCGGTGTGGCCGACCGCTCCGGCGTGGCCGTCTGCCCCGACGGCCTGGACCTGCACCAGGTGGTGAGCATCAAGGCGGCCGGCCAGGGGGTGGCCGGGCTTCGACCGTGGGGACAGGCCGGGATCCCGGCCCTGGAGATGGTGCAGGCCGTCCAGGCCGACCTGTTGCTGGAAGCCTCGCCGGCCAACCTGACGGACGGCCAGCCGGGGTTGGGTTGCATCGAGGCGGCGCTCGCCCGAGGGATGCACGTCGTCACGGCCAACAAGGCGCCGCTGGTGCTGGCCTTCCCCCGCCTGCTGGCCCTGGCCGGAGCCCACGGCGTGGAGTTGCGCTTCGATGCCACCGTCGCCGGCGGCCTGCCGGCGATCAATCTGGGCCAGCGCGACCTGGCCTTCGCCGACATCTACCGCCTGGAGGGGGTGCTCAACCTGACGGCCAACTATATCCTCATCCGCATGGCCGACGACGGTCTGAGCTATGCCCAGGCGCTGGCCGAGGCTCAGGCAGCCGGCCACGCCGAAGCCGACGCCAGCCTGGACGTGGAGGGGTGGGATGCGGCCAACAAGCTGGTCATCCTGGCCCACAGTGTGCTGCACTACCCGGCCACCCTGGCCGACGTGGCCGTCGAGGGCATCCTGGGGGTCACGCCCGCGATGCTGGCTCAGGCGGCAGCCGAAGGCAAACGGGTCAGGCTGGTGGCGACCGCCGGGCGGCAGGGTGACGGCTATCATCTCAGCGTGCGGCCTGTGTGGCTGGAGGCGGACCATCCGCTGGCCCGGCTGGGGGCCAAACAGATGGGCATTGTCTACTATACCGATGTCTGCGGCGTGTTGTCGGCAGCCATTGTCGAAGAGACCCCCCTGCCTACCGCTGCGGCCATGCTCCGCGACGTGGTGGGCATCTACCTCGACCACAGGAGTCTACCGCCGAGAACGGAGAGAGCGCTGCAAGGATGAAAGGTAACGGTTCAGGGGCATGATGCGTCACATATCGTTGATTGTGCTGCTTCTCCTGCTACCCGTCTTATCCCTGGGGGCCATCGCCGCCGCCGGGGAGACCCCCTTCCTGCCTCGTAAAGGAGTCTCCAGCGTCGCCTATGTCGAATCCTCCTCCGGCCTGATTCCCCCGACCATGGAAGGCGGCCGCACCGAACTCGAGATGGGCGACGTGAACGGCGACGGCCACCCCGACCTGGTTTCCATCGGCGACCACGGCTCACCCTACGTCAACACCGACGAGCACGGCATCATGGTCTGGTTCGGCGACGGCGCCGGCCACTGGAGCGTTTACCAGAACGGCAACTTTGGCTACGGCGGCGTGGCTCTGGGCGATGTCAACGGCGACGGCCTGATGGATGTCGGCTACGGCATGCACCACAACTACTCCGGCAACGACTTGGGCAACCAGCTCCTGGAGGTGGCCCTGGGCAACGGCAGCGGCCAAAACTGGACCCCCTGGGACGACGGCCTGGCCACGAACGGCGAGACCTGGGGCATGTTCAGTTGCGACCTGGCCGACGTGGACGCCGACGGCGACCTGGACATCGCCTCCATCTCCTTTGGCTGCTGCGCCGGGGTGCACGTCTATCTCAACCAGGGCGATGGCACCTGGGTGCAGTCGTTCGGCTTCCTGGGCGGCAACTCGGCCATGCACCTGGTCTTTGGCGACGTCAACGGCGACGGCAACGCGGACCTCGCCGTCTCCCACCAGTACGGCACCGTCTATCTGGGCGACGGCAACGGCGGCTTTGCCCTGGGCGACGGCAACCTGCCGCCGCCCGGGTCGCTCGGTCATGCCGGCGTCTCGCTGGGCGATGTAAACGAGGACGGCCGCGCCGACCTGGCCTTTTGCACCACGAGCGGCGGCATCCAGGTCTGGGCCTGGCAGTCGCCGGGCACCTGGCAGAACCTCTCCGGCAGCCTTCCCGGCAGCGGCCCCTACGAGGCGACGCAACTGGCCGACATGGACATGGACGGCCACCTGGATGTGATCGCCTTTGGCGGCGGTCAGGTGCGCATCTGGGGCGGCGATGGGGCCGGCCAGTGGAACGAGATCGCCTCCTTCACCACCCCCGCCCCGGGCTCCCTGTCCGCCTTCCGCGTCGGCGGCGACGCCGACCACAACGGCTACCCCGACATCGCCCTGGTGGCCGAAGAGGGTTCCTGGCCCAACTACCAAAACCACGCCCGCTTTTACAAAGAGTCCTCGATGCCGGGGCAGTTGCAGGTCAAGCCTGTCTTTCCACGCGGCCACGAGACCTTTCGCGCCGGAGCCGTCCTCTTGATTGACTGGATCGGCGCCGTGCCGGCCGGCGGGCCGGGCGCTGTCTCCCTGGAACTTTCTGTCCATGGGCCGGCCGGCCCCTGGACGCCGATCGCCGCCGACGTACCCAACAACGGCCGCTACCAGTGGTCCATCCCGCCCGGCACGCCTTCGACGGATGCGGCCTATATCCGCTACACCCTGGTCGTATCGCCGGAGGTAGCTGTGGCAACGACGCCCGCCGCCTTTAACATCCTGGGCCCCCTGGAGGAGCCGATCTACGGCCTGCAGGCGGCCAACAGCAGCCCCACTCCGCTGGGATCGGCCACCACCTTCACCGCCACCGTCATCTCGGGGACCCACATCGTCTACACCTGGGCCTTTGGCGATGGGCAGACCGGCAGCGGAGCCATCACCTCCCACGTCTACCCCGAGGTGGGCCTCTACACCGCCACCGTCACCGCCACCAACAGCATCAGCACCGCCACGGCCACGACGCCGGTGACCATCACCGACACCCCCATCGCCGGCCTGACCCTCCAGAGCGACAGCCCCACCCCTCTGGGCCACCCCACCACCTTCACCGCCACCGTCGCCGCCGGAAGCCACCTCTCCTACACCTGGGCCTTTGGGGATAGCTCCCCGCCCCTTGTCGGCCTCTCGCCCATAGTCACGCACACCTACCCGGCCGTGGGCGACTATACCGCCGCCGTCACCGCCCGTAACAGCGTTAGCATGATGACGGCCACGGCTGCCGTCCAGGTGGAGGAGGCTGTCGCCGGCCTGACCCTCCAGAGCGACAGCCCCACCCCTCTGGGCCACCCCACCACCTTCACCGCCACCGTCGCCGCCGGAAGCCACCTCTCCTACACCTGGGCCTTTGGGGATAGCTCCCCGCCCCTTGTCAGCCTCTCGCCCGTGGTCACCCACACCTCCCCGGCCGTGGGCGACTATACCGCCGCCGTCACCGCCAGCAACGCCCTCGGCGCCATGAGCACGACGACGGGGGTCTGGGTGCTGCGCTCGACCTGGGCTGTCTACCTGCCCCTGGTGCTGCGACGGCAGTGATTGGCCTCCGTGTCCCTCCTGGCCGCTGAGTTTTCCATGATTCCTCTGCGTTCTCTCGTGCCCGGCGGTGAAATCAGCGTGCCAGGTCACATCCAGCCCGATCTCGCCCCAGGGTGGAGCCGGGCCGGTCTCTTGACCCCCCGGGCCGGCTGTGTTATACTCACCTCGTCGAGCTGGATGGGAGGGGGAGATTGCCGAAACAGGACGACCGACGGGGGCTGGGGCGGCGCGGTGAGGAGCTGGCCGCCCGTCACCTGACAGCCAGGGGCTACCAGATTGTGGCCCGCAACTGGCGTTGCGAGGCCGGCGAGCTGGACCTGGTGGCCCTCGACGGCGATTGCCTGGCCTTCGTCGAGGTGCGGGCACGCCGGGGCGGGGCGCTGGGCTCGCCTGAAGAATCGGTCACCCCGGCCAAACAATCGCGCCTGATCGCCCTGGCAGAAGCCTACGTCCAGGCCCATGACTGGCCGGGTGAGTGGCGCATTGATGTTGTCGCCGTCGAGATGGATGGCCGGGGGCGGGTGCTGCGGGTGGATCACTATGAGAACGCCGTCACCGGCTGAAGCTGCCCGCAGGCCCTCGGATCGGCAGGAAGACAGGCCGTTGATCGTCATCGTCGGGCCGACGGCGGTGGGCAAAACAGCCCTGGCCGTGCGCCTGGCCGAGGCGGTCGGGGGAGAGATCGTTTCGGCCGATTCACGCCAGGTGTACCGGGGCATGGACATCGGCACGGCCAAGGCTACGCCGCAGGATCGGGCGCGGGTGCGCCACCACCTGTTGGATGTGGTGGACCCCGATCAGGCCCTCGGTCTGGCCCAATTTCAGGCGCTGGCCTACGCCGCCCTGGAGGACATCCTGACCCGGGGGCTGGTGCCCTTTCTGGTGGGGGGGACAGGGCAGTATGTGCTGGCCGTGGTTGAGGGCTGGCAGGTGCCCCATGTCCCGCCCGACGAGGGGTTGCGCGCCGATCTCTACCGCCAGGCGGAGGAACAGGGAGCCGGGGTGCTCCACACCCGACTCCGCACCCTGGACCCGGTTGCTGCGGAACGGATTGACCCGCGCAATGTGCGCCGTCTGGTCCGCGCCCTGGAGGTGTGTCTGATCACCGGCCGGCCTGTCTCGGCGCAGCAGCGCAAGGTGCCGCCGCCCTATCGGACCTTGATGCTCGGCCTGACCCTGCCCCGGGCTGAGCTTTACCTTCGCATTGACCGCCGTGTCGAGGAAATGATCGCCGCCGGTCTGGAGGGGGAGGTGCGGCGGCTGGTGGCGGCCGGTTATGGCTTTGAACGACCGGCCATGTCCGGCGTGGGCTACGGCCAGTTCGCCCCCTACCTGGCCGGGGAAACCGGCCTGGAGGAAGTGGTGCGGCAGATCAAACGGGCCTCCCGGCGCTTTGTGCGCCATCAGTTCAACTGGTTCCGGCCCGATGACCCTCGCATCCACTGGTTTGCCGCCGAGCCTGATCCCTTCCCGGCCGCCCTGAACCTGGTGCGCGACTTTCTGGCCCAGGAAGGTGACTTCCAGTCCCCGTGGAGGAATCACTATGCACGTTGAAATCATCGGTTTGACCCGGTTTCTGTCAGAAGGGGGCGATCCCCAGGCCCTGCTGGAGCACGCCGGGCGGGTCTGCTACCGCAGCGAATCAAAGGGCGATGCGGGCCGTTTTCTCCAGGCCCGCATCCGCGAGGGCCACGAGTCGCTCATCGAGCACGCCAGCGTGACGTTCGAGATCAGTGGCATTTCACGGGCGTGTAGCCATCAGCTCGTCAGGCACAGGATTGCCAGCTATTCACAGGAATCGCAGAGATACGTGGATATGTCGGCCCCTCAGTTCGTCGTTCCCCCCTCCGTGGCCGGGAATCCCCAGGCGATGGCCATCTGGGACGAGTTTATGGGGCAGGTGGCCGCGACCTACCGTCGTCTGCGCGAGTCGGGTGTGCGAAAGGAGGATGCTCGCTTTGTGCTGCCCAATGCCACCGCCACGCGCCTTGTTGTGACCATGAACTTTCGGGCCTTGCGGCACTTTTTCTCGGTGCGCTGTGACCAGGCGGCCCAGTGGGAGATCCGCAACCTGGCGTTGGAGATGTTGCGCCAGGTCCATGCCCTGGCTCCCGACGTGTTCGACGACCTGTATGACCGTTATCTGGGAGAAAAAGCCTGAAGGCCCCATTGGCATCCAGGGAAGGCGGGGGCGGCCGCCTAAACCACCAAGGACACCAAGGACACAAAGGATGATCTTGGAACCTGCCCTTGCAGGCCCTTGGTGTCCTTTGTGTCCCTGGTGGTAAGCTGTTCAGACCGGCTCTGAGGGGCGACTTGAGTCGCCTTTGAACACCCAGCAGGCCCGGGACTTTGCCATGTCTGCCTGTTTCGTGTATAATGGAGTGGACAGACAGGGTTGGTCAGAGGCACACGCAGCCGGGGACCGACGGTTCTGGCCTGTCTGCCAGTCTATGACAGATGAGGGCAACCGGTGGGGGCAGCGCAGACGATACAACGACTCTCTCTGCATGGGCGCATCCTGGCCGAGGGCGTGCGGTGTGCCTCGGCTTGTTCTGACGAGCCGATCCTGTGCATTGCCAGCGGGCAGATGTTGGCCTTTGCCGTGTCAAGCGAAGCGCGGCTGCTCTTTTCCTGGCAATTCCGCCTGCCGACCGCGATCCAGCCGCCCATCGCCTTTGTCATCCCCAAGGTCATCGTCCGGCATCTGATCGCCTCTCCTGGCGGGGGCGAGGCCGATGTTGACCTGACTCTCAGGGGCAATGAGGTGACATTCACCTCGCGGGATGCCAGGGGGCCTTTCGAGTTGCGCTGGCAGTCTGACCTGCGCCGGTTTCCTGCGCCGATGGAGATGAATCGGCTGCTGGCAGTGCCACCCAACCTGATCCGACTGGACTACCTGCAACTGTCCGACTCTATCCACCGGGCTGTGGCCAGGCTCATCACCCTTGAGTCGCAGCAGCATATCCACCGGACCAGGCTGGTCCTGCTGCTCAGTCTGTCTGATGGCCACCTGATGGTAGATGGGCGGGAGATCTCCGATCAGGGGGCAGGCCACTACTACTTTGACCCGCGTCTGATGCTCCGGGCCCTGGAACATGTCCGGGCAGAGCAGGTGGAGATCGGGTTGACCAGTCTGAGCCTGCGGCGGGCCATCCTGTCCATTGTGGAGCGACGGCCAGAGTACCTTTTGCATTGCGCCCTGATGTCCATCGGCCTGGACACCCAGCTTCTGCTCCCCCCCTCTCCGCGGCGGGGTCAGCAGGCTGTTCAGGTGCGACAGGCGTCGTGATTTCCCCTCCTGGCCGGCAAGGCCCATGGGGTCTGATGAGGAGGTCAAGGGAGATGGACAGGCTATTGGCGCCGACTACCCTGTTGGACAACCGTTTCCGCGTGGCCGATCTGCTCGGCCACGGGGCCCAGAATGCTGCGTATCTGGCGGCCGATCTGGATCAAGGCGGTGCCTGGACTCTGGTCTGGGAATCGCTGAATCTCTTCCGTATGAGGCAACGCCCGGCGGGGGTGGTACACTACCTGGCACAGGGGGAGCGCCATTACCTGATGTTGCGCCTGGAAGGGCAGGACCTGGGTCTGGTGCTTACGGCGGCTGAGGCGGTGGAGGAAGGCTGGGCCGCCCTGTGGATGATGCAGGTGTGTGATGGCATCGGACAGTGGCATACCCGCGCCGAGGAGCGGCTGATCTGCCTGAAATCAGGCGACATCCGCCTGGCCGATCTGAAATTGACCGCCAATGGACGGGCCATCCTCCCCGGCTGTGATCTGCTCTCCCGGCCGGTGCAGGCCCTGGTCCCCGGCCAGAGCCTGGCTTTTTCTGCGCCGGAAAAGGCCCTGGGCCAGCCTTTGACCGTCCGCTCCGATGTGTATGCTCTGGGGGCAGCGCTTTACTGCCTGGTGACCGGGACGCCGCCGCCTGACCCCCGCGCCCATCAGGAAGGCCAGGCCGAACTGGTGCCTCCGCGCCGGATCCGGCATCAGATCTCAGGGCGGTTGGAAAAGACGATCCTGAAAGCCATGAGCCCCGATCCCGCCCTGCGCCATGAATCGGCCATGCAGCTCAGCTTTGAGCTGGACCGCTGCGTGCCCCGCCGACTCCGCCATCAGATCGGGGCCTTCTGAGAACAGAGGCATCCTATACCGGAGGAAGAGGATGAAGCACTTTTTGAGCATGGCCGGGCTGACGGCTGAGGAATTGTGGAGTCTGCTGCACCTGGCCCGTGACCTCAAAGCGGAATGGCAGGCCGGTGGCAACCGGCCGATCCTCAAGGGCCAGGTGCTGGGCATGATCTTTCAGAAGCCCAGCCTGCGCACCCGCGTCTCGTTTGAGATGGCCATGATCCACCTGGGGGGTGCAGCCATCTACCTGTCGCCCGGCGAGATCCAGTTGGGCCAGCGAGAAAGCGTGGCCGACGTGGCACGGGTGCTCTCCCGCTATGTCCAGGGCATCATGGCCCGCGTCTTTGCCCACCGGGATGTCGAACAGTTGGCTGCCTATGCCACTGTGCCGGTCATCAACGGCCTGTCCGACTATAGCCATCCCTGTCAGGCGTTGGGCGACCTGTTCACCATCTGGGAAAAGTTTGGTGAGCTGAGGGGGCGCAAGCTGGTCTTTGTGGGGGATGGCAACAATGTGGCCAACTCGTTGTTGTTTGCCTGCGCCCGGCTGGGCATGGACATGACGGTCGCTTCTCCGCCCGGCTATGAACCCCATCCGGCGGTGGTGCGGCTGGCCCGGCAGTTCGCGGCCGAATCGGGCAGCCGGGTGGAGATCGGCAACCGGCCGGCCGAGGCGGTGCGCGGCGCCGACGTGATCTACACCGACGTGTGGGCCAGTATGGGCCAGGAAGCGGAGGCCGAGGTGCGCAAGGCGCGCTTTGTCGGCTTCCAGGTCAACGAGGCGTTGCTGGAGCGGGCAAAACCGGAGGCCCTGGTCATGCACTGCCTGCCGGCCCACCGGGGCGAAGAGATCACCGACGGCGTGGCCGATGGTCCCCAGTCGGCCCTGTTCGACCAGGCGGAGAACCGGCTGCATGCCCAAAAGGCGATCCTGGCGACATTGCTGGGTGACATCCGGTGAGGGTTGGTTTGAGAACCCCCAGGGACACCTGCTTCCTGGGCCCTTCCTAGGGGACTCGAAACGTGGCGGGCGATAAAAAGGTCTATGACAAAGCAATACGCGCCGGTCTGAAAGCTGCCTGGGAGGGTCGCTGGCAAAAGGCAGTGGAGGCCTATCAGCAGGCGTTGGCCGAGATGCCCGACGACCCGGTGGTCCACAATCACCTGGGACTGGCCTACCTGGAGCTGAAACAGTTCCAGCCGGCCCTGGAGGCCTACCATCAGGCCAGCCGACTGGCCCCCAACGATCCGGCCCCCTTGCGCCGCATCGCCGAGATCCAGGAACAGTTGGGCCAGCCCCAGGCGGCAGCCGATGCCTGCTTTGCCGTTGGCGAGCTCTATCAGCGACAGCAGACCTGGACTCAGGCCATTCAGGCCTTTCAACGGGCGGTCCAGCTCCACCCCGATCATCTGCCGGCCCGCCTGGCACTGGCCGAATTGTATGCCGAACTGGACCAGCCACAACGCGCAGCGGCCGAACATCTCGGCCTGGCCCGGGTTTTGCAACGTCAAGGGCAGATCGAAAAAGCGTTGGACCAGTGCCGCAGGGCGTTGGAACTGGATGCGCGCAACGCCGAGGCCCGCGCCCTGGCCGAGGCGCTCCATCTGCGCAGCACAACACCGACAGCGGTGGCGGTGCCGGTCGAGGAGCCGGTTGCCCCTCCCCCTGCCGAAGAGGGGGCCAGCCCGGTGGACCTGGCCCGCGACATGGCCCTGGGGGAGCTGGCCGACATGGTGTTCGAGGAGGCGCCGACCGGCGCCGCCGCCGACCTCTCTGCCTTTAAGCCGGGTGCGGCCCCCGCCGAGGCGCCGGCCCGCCCCTCCCTCAGCCGCCCGCAGATTGACGCCCTGATCGCCCAGGCCATTGACTTTCAGACCCGGGGACTGCTCGACGAAGCCATCACCTGTTATACCAGAGTGATCGAAGCAGGTGTGGATCGGCCGGCAGCCCACTTTAACCTGGGGCTGCTCTATCAGCAGCGGCTGCGCTTCGAACCGGCCATCGCCGAGTTCAAGAAGGCGGCGCGCTTTCCCCAGTACGCCCTGGGCAGTCACTTTGCCCTGGGTGAGTGTTACAAAGCCCTGGGCCGCATTGACGACGCGCTGGAACATCTGATCCAGGCGCTCAAGATCGTGGACCTGGATACCGTCCAGCACGAACAGGCCGATGATCTGATCCAGCTTTATGACGCGCTGGCCGACAGCTACATCGCCAAAGGGGACCGGGACAAAGCGCTGGAGTTCGCCAATTCGCTGGTTGAATTCCTGTCGGCCAGGGGGTGGGGGGACAAAGCTCGCGAGGCCCGAAGGCGGATTGACAGCCTGGCGGACGAAGGGGTGACGATGAGCCTGGCCGAGGTGCTGGTCACCCCTGGCGCTGACCGGATCCTGTCGGCGGTGTCGCTGAGCCAGGAGTATATGAAGCGGGGCGCTCTCACCGCGGCCACAGAAGTCTGCTACCGGGCCATCGAAGTGGCTCCGACCTACCTGCCCCTGCACCTGCGGCTGGCCGAAATTTTTGCCCAGGATGGCCGGATCGAGGAGGCGCTGGCCAAGTACCAGGCTGTGGCCGACCTGTACCTGGTGCGCGAAGAGATCCCTCGGGTCATTGGGGTCTACAAGCGGATGCTGCGCCTGATGCCGATGGATGTCGCCATCCGCTCGCGGCTGATTGACCTGCTGATCAGCTCCGGGGAGATTGACCAGTCCCTGGATCAATACCTGGCCCTGGCTGACGCTTATTACCAACTGGCTCAGGTGGACAAGGCGCTGGAAAAATATAACGAGGCGCTCCGCCTGACCCCCAGAGCTTCGGAGGAGACCCGGTGGCGGATCCGCCTGCTGCACAAGATGGCCGAACTGGAAACACGCCGTGGCCGTTGGCGCGAGGCGATCCCCTTCTACCAACAACTGATCAGGCTCGATCCAGACGATGAGCGGGCCCGGCTGCACCTGATTGACCTGCATTACAAACTGGGGGAGGACAAAGAGGCGGACCGGCAGTTGGTGGCCATGCTGGAGAACTATCGCGCCCAGGGAAAGGCTGATCAGGCCCTGGCCCTGTTGCAAGAGGCGGTACGCCTTCACCCTCAGCAGATGTCGCTGCGGGCGCGGCTGGCCCGGGCCTACATTGACGCCGGAATGCGCGAGGAGGCCATCGCCGAGCTGGACATGCTGGGGGAGCTGCAACTGGATGCCGGATTGCGCGAACAGGCGATGGCCACCGTCCGCCTGATCATCTCCCTGGGCCCGAAAAAGGTAGAGGCCTATCGGCAACTGTTGTCCCAAATCTCAGGGTAGGTCGGCCCTCTCCGCCGGCAAACAGGTGATCAGCCAGCATGTCAGATGTCCTGTGGGTTGTTTCCCACATCGCCTGGTCCGATGTCGTTGATATTCTTCTCGTAGCGACGGTTTTCTATCTCCTCTTTTCCCTGGCTCGCGGGACCCAGGCTGTGCCCTTGCTGCGGGGGATGGTCCTGGTCATCCTGGTGGCCTTTGTGGTGAGCCAGATGCTGCCCTTCAGGGGCTTTAGCTGGCTGATCAGAACGGCACTTCCGGCCCTGTTGATCGCCATTCCTGTCATCTTTCAACCGGAACTGCGCCGTGCTCTGGAGCGGCTGGGGCGCACCGGCAGCCTCCTGGCCCGACGGCGCCAGGAAGAAGAGGTGGAGGCGATGGTGGATGAGGTGGCGCGGGCGGCACACCGCCTGGCCGGGCAGCGCCACGGCGCCCTCATCGTCCTGGAGCGAGAGACAGGACTCCAGGAGTTTATCGAAAGTGGAGTCCGGCTGGATGCCCAGGTCAAAGCCGAATTGCTGCGGACGATTTTTCATCCAAACACCGCCCTGCATGACAAAGCGGTCATCATCCGCAAAGGGCGGATCGAGGCAGCCAGTTGTATGTTGCCTACCTCCCACAACCCCCGCTATAGCGGCCTGGGGACGCGCCACAGGGCAGCCATCGGCGTGACGGAAGAGAGTGATGCCCTGGTGGTCGTCGTGTCGGAGGAGACGGGGATTATCTCGGTGGCATACAACGGGCGGATCGTCCGCCGGCTGGACATCAACCGGCTGCGAGGAGTGCTGTTAGCCTTCTACCAGCATCGGCTGGGGGGACGCGGCTGGACGATGCGGGTGTAAGAGTGGGGAATTGGAGACTGGATATCAGGGGCTGAGGAGGCGGTCAATCTCCCGGCGCAGTTCGGCCTGAGCGACCGGGCCGAGGATGTGACGGGCCAACAACCCGTGCCGATCTATGATGAACGTCTCAGGCACACCGGTTACGCCGTAAGCCCGGGCGGTGCGGCCACCCGGATCGCTCCCACAGGGGTAGCTGACATCGAACTCCTGGAGAAAGGCCACGGCTTTGGAGGAGGCGTCCTTGTAGGCAATGCCGAAAAACTGGACCTCCTGGCCCCGATCCCGATAGGCACGCCAGGCCAGTTCCAGATCGGCAGCCTCCTGGCGGCAAGGAGTACACCAGCTGGCAAAAAAGTTGATCACGACCACTTTGCCCTGCTGTGCTTTCAAATTCATCTCCCTTCCATCGAAGGCGGTGAGTGTCAGGTCAGGCACCGGGCTGCCGATCGGAAGGGACGTTGCCAGCCGGGCCATCAAGGCAGATCCGACCAGCGCGATCACCAGCAGGGCGATGGCTGCCGTGGCGATCCAGGCCGGCGATGGCCGCCGTCGCCCCTTTTCCGTGGGCGGGATCGAGGATGGTTCCATTCCGTTTCTCCTGAACGGTCTGCTCGATTTCAACCCATTGTACCGCACTTTCGCCTTTCCGTCCAGCCGGAGAGGGGGCAAGGCAAAGTCAGGGGGATGAGAACATGGATCCGGTGCTCTGCTCCCGCCAGGTCTGGGACCCGGCGGCCCCCCCACCGGCGGGGGTCACACCCCCGCCGAGCGATGGGACCTCACCCCTACCCCCTGGCCCCCTTCCCCTCTCCGCTGCGGAGAGGGGAAGGGGGTTGGGGGATGGGGGGAGGTCCCCTATCGCCACCCTCCCGCAGGTTTTAGAACTTGCTGCTCCCGCCAGGTCTGCGACCCGGCGGCCCCCACCGGCGGGGGTCACAGACCCCCGCCGAGCGATGGGGGCTGCCCCCGCCGAGCGATGGGGGCTG
>Ga0209162_1001443_pt1 | contig 23302 bp, 14 predicted proteins | sample YNPNPMetaG_FD_187121 | JGI IMG/M metagenome (GOLD analysis project Ga0209162, IMG submission 187121) | Anoxygenic and chlorotrophic microbial mat microbial communities from Yellowstone National Park, USA - YNP NP MetaG (SPAdes) (version 2) ...
ATTGATGAAAACAATATCCTTGCCCGCATCGGAGGCGATGAATTTGTCATCCTGTTGCCAGGGTATGGGGAGCGAAAGACTGCCAATATCATCGAACGGATTCAGAAATTGATGGAGCTGAACAACAAATACCATGATCAGTCGCCCACCTTAAGTTTGTCAATTGGAAGGGCAAGCACCAACTCAGAACGATTCCTCCAGAAATTGATCGTCCAGGCAGACAATATGATGTATCAAGAGAAAGGAAAATATTACCGGCGGCGCAAAGAGGATTTGGAAGGATCTCTCGAATGAGAAAAGCCTTCGCACCGAAGGCGGCATCATTTTTTTTCCAGGGTGGCTGAAAGCCCGACCTGTCTCAGCGGGAACGCATTTGCTCCAATCCACAGACCAGAGTTCGATCTCCCTGACAACTATTGCTTCTATATCTCTATACCGATTAGAAAGCGAGATTGACGGACATAATGGTATAATGTCAGAAAGTTAAGGTTTTTGTCGCCAAATTTCCCAGGACAAGAAACATGAATCAGCATCAAGGTCAGGAAATAGATCTCGAGTTGCATCTCCCGTATCTTCAGCGAGCTGTGGTGTTAGCCCAGCAAGCCAGAGAACACGGAAATCACCCTTTTGGTGCGTTGTTGATTGACGATCAAGGGAACATCCTCCTGGAAGCGGAAAACAGCGTCGTTAGTGAAGGAGATTGCACCGGTCATGCGGAGACCAATCTGGTGCGCGCGGCCTGTCGGAAGTACTCCTCAGAGTTCCTTGCGCATTGTACCCTTTATACCAGCACAGAACCTTGCGCCATGTGTTCTGGAGCGATCTACTGGGCTGGAATTGGTAAGGTGGTGTATGCGCTCAGTGAAGCTGAATTACGGCAGATGACCGGCGCCCATGCCGAAAACCCAACACTCGATTTGCCCTGTCGCCAGGTCTTCCAGCGAGGGCAAAGAAAGATCGAAGCGATCGGTCCGATTAACTTTCCTGAAGCGCGCCAGGTTCATCTCGGCTTTTGGGATTCGAAATGATTTTTCCCTAGACAAACATCCTCAATCGATTTATAATATAAATTGTCTGACAAATAGTTCGGAGAGGTTTTCTCTCTCAATGAAATCCTCATACAAAGTACAACTTGCCATCCTGGTCATTGCCGTAATCAGCGCTTTGCTGGTTGGCGCCATCCTGCTCCTGATTGTCCGAGCCAATCCTTTGATTGCCTACCGGGCGATGCTTCTGGGTCCATTCAGTAGCCTGTATGGTTTGACGGAAACAGCCGCCAAAGCTACTCCGCTAATGTTGGTCGGTTTAGGTATTGTCATTGCTTTTCGCTCTGGCATCCTCAACATTGGTGGGGAAGGGCAGATGATCATCGGCGCCTTAGCTGGAACGGTGGTGGCAATTGCCTTGCAAAACTGGTCACCGTTTCTTTTGCTTCCCCTTACGATGCTGGCGGGCTTTCTTGGCGGTGCGCTTTATGGCGCGATTCCTGGGGCTTTGCGCGCCTATTTTAAGGTGAACGAAATTCTTTCGACCATTATGCTTAACGCCATTGCCCAACAAGTATTGGTCTTTTTGTTGCGCGGGCCGCTCATTGACCCGACCGAGATTGCTTATGGAACCGGCTTTCCCCAAACCCAGCAATTGGCAAAAGGCATCTGGCTCGGTAAATTGATCCCTCAAACCCGTTTGCACTGGGGTTTTGTGCTTGCAATTGTTTTGGCGATTGTTATCTATGTTTTCCTATGGCGGACGGTGATTGGCTATCGCCTGCGGGCTGTAGGAGCCGGTGCAAAGGCAGCGCGCTATGCTGGCATACCGGTTGAAGGAGGATTAATTCTGGCAATGGCCCTGAGCGGCGGTTTTGCTGGATTGGCGGGTATCGTTGAAGTGTTAGGGATTCACCACCGCTTGTTAGATGGCGTTTCGGCTGGGTATGGGTTTACAGGCATTGTAGCAGCCTTGTTTGGACGTTTGCATCCCATCGGTTTGATCCCGGCTTCTTTCTTATTTGGTGCTCTGGTGTTAGGGGCGGATATGATGCAGCGCGCCGTGGCGATTCCGGCTGCTATTGTCTTGACCATTCAAGGTATTATGGTCTTGTTTGTGGTCGGGTCGGATATCTTCATCCGTCGTCCCGATTGGGTCGAGAAAGTAACCGCGCCATTGCGGCGCAAACCATCGCAACCTGCCTTGACGGCAACCATCTCTTCCAGCGCATCTTCTCGGCAAGGAGAACCTCCCCGTGATTGATCAACTCTTGCAAATGTCGGTAATTATCGGCATTATTACTACCGGCGTCCGCCTGGCAACGCCGTTCCTTTTGGCAGCTTTAGGGGAGATGTTTGACCAGCGCGCCGGTGTTTATAATCTGGGCGTTGAAGGGATCATGATGATGGGCGCCTTTGTTGGTTTTTGGGTCGCCTTGCGCAGTGGGTCACCGTGGTGGGGAATCTTAGCTGCCATTGCGGTGGGAATTTTTATGGGGCTGTTAATGGGTTTCATCAGCATCACTTTACAGGCCGAACAGGGCATCAGTGGTATTGGTCTGTATATGTTTGGGGTGGGCTTGGCAGGGTATCTCTTTCGCATAACGGTTGGATATATTACTGGCATAGAAGGGTTTAAGCCGCTTTATCTTCCGATCCTTAGTGACATCCCCATTCTGGGGCAAGTCTTTTTCAGCCATAATTGGATGGTTTACTTTGCCTTTTTGATGGTGCCGCTCTCATGGTTTATCTTATACAAGACTACCTGGGGACTGAAAATCCGCAGCGCCGGGATGACACCCGAAGCCGCTGATACCTTAGGCTTAAGTGTAGTTGCCATTCGCTATACCTGTCTGGTAATTGGCAGCATTGCGGCTGCCCTGGCAGGCGCTTTTCTGACCCTGGGGCATACCAATATGTATGCCGATAACATCAGCGCCGGACGGGGATTTATTGCCGTTGCTCTGGTCTATTTTGGGCGCTGGAGTCCGTGGGGCATTCTCGGTGGCGCGTTGTTCTTCAGCCTGGTGGATGCCTTGCAGTTGTGGGTGCAAGTGTTGGGGCTGAAAATACCGTATGAATTTGCGGTGATGGCCCCGTATGTGCTGACCATTCTGGCTCTCACGGTGGCAGCACGCCAAATCTGGGGACCAGCGGCTTTAGGCAAGCCGTTCAATCGCGGAGGCGAATAAACCTATATTCTTTTTTGAGGAGAAGGCACCATGAAGAAACTCTCGATCCTACTATTCTCTCTACTTGTATTGAGCGCTTTGTTGAGCGCCTGCGCTGGACAACAATCAGCGCAAAAGATCCGCATTGCCCTGATCCTGCCCAGCACGGTGGACGATCTGTCCTGGAGCCAGGGGATGACCGAAGGGGTCAAAGCCGTGCAGGCCGAATTGGGCGAAGATCAAGTTGAAGTGGCGATTAGCGAGCGATTAGGCAACCCGACTGATGCCGCTGCAGCGATTCGCCAGTATGCCTCCCAGGGGTTTGATTTGATCATTGCCCATGGGTCGCAATATCAGTCTGTCCTGGAAGAGATTGCACCAGAATTCCCGAAAACATCGTTCGCGTATGGAACCGGCTTCCAGGCCCATGACAACATTTTTGCCTACGACCCTCAGGCGCAAGAAGGCGCCTACCTGCAAGGGATGCTGGCTGGTAGCTTGACCAGGACGAATATCATCGGCGTTGTCGGACCGATCGAAGCTGGTGACGCCATCAAGTACAACTACGGCTTTGAACAAGGTGTCAAAGCTGTTAATCCCGATGCCCAGGTGCGCATTGCCTACACCGGCTCATTTGGCGACATCGCCAAAGCGGCTGAACTGGCGAAAGCACATATCGATGCTGGCGCCGACATTCTCACCGGCACAGCCCAACAAACCGTTGGCGCCATTCGCGCTTGTTCCGAAAAGCCCGGCATTTACTGGTTGGGCAACGACATGGATCAATCCTCGATTGCCCCCAACACGGTTTTGACCGCTCAGGCCTATGACTGGAAAAGTGTGGTTATGCAAATGGTCAAATTCCGCCAGGAAGGCAAAGTTGGCGGTGAGCACCTGGTTCTCTCTCTAGCAAACGGCGGTCTTAACATTGTGGTTAACCCCAAACTCTCAAATGTCATTCCAGCCGAAGTCATGGCGATGATTGAACAAGCCAAGAAAGACATCATCGACGGCAAACTGGTGGTTGAACTGCCCAAATAAAGCTGAAGCGGTTGGGGGCAGGTCGAACTGCAGTTCGACCTGCCTCTTTTTGGATGGGAGACGGGCTGATGCGCATCCAACACCTTGAAATGATCAACATTACCAAGCGCTTTCCTGGCGTGCTGGCAAACGATCGAGTCACTATTGACGTCCGCGCTGGCGAAGTGCTGGCGCTGTTGGGGGAAAACGGAGCTGGAAAATCAACCCTGATGAAAGTGCTTTACGGGTTATATCGCCCCGATGAAGGGGAGATTCGCCTGAATGGGGAAGTTGTGCAGATTCATTCTCCCAAGGATGCCATGCAATTAGGAATCGGTATGGTTCATCAGCACTTTATGCTGGTGCCTACCCTGACGGTGGTTGAAAACATTATTCTCGGCCTGCCTACCGGACGCGGTCCCCTGCTCAACATCAAGCAAGCAACCGAGCGGGTTGTCCAGTTATCCGAGAAGTATGGCCTGCGCGTTGACCCTTCTGCCTATGTGTGGCAACTCAGTGTTGGCGAACAGCAACGGGTTGAAATTCTCAAAGTCCTGTATCGCGGTGCAGAATTGCTGATCCTGGATGAACCCACTGCGGTCTTGACCCCGGATGAGGTCAAAGAGCTTTTTACAGTTCTCAAAGAAATGGTGCAGATTGGGCATAGCATCATTTTTATCAGCCATAAACTCAAAGAAGTGATGGACATCAGTCAGCGCGTGACTGTTTTGCGGAATGGCAAAGCGGTGAAAACCTTAGCCACGGCTGAAACCGATGAACATGAACTGGCTCGCTTGATGGTTGGCAGAGAGATTGAAACCGAGTATGAGCGCAAAACCCAGCCCATTGAAAAGAGTGTGCTTTCCATTGAACGCTTGAAAGTCTTGAATGACCAGCGCCTGGTGGCGGTGAACGATTTTTCCATTCAGGTAAAAGCCGGGGAGGTATTGGGTCTGGCCGGCGTCTCTGGAAATGGGCAGCGCGAACTGGCAGAGGCTGTTGCTGGCCTGAGACCGGTCAAAGAGGGAAAAATTTTCTTGAATGGAGTTGACATTACCAATCGCTCGCCCGCCGCAATCATTCAAGCCGGGTTGGGGTACATCCCGGAAGATCGCTTGACGGTTGGCACGATTCCATCCTTTTCAGTAGCCGAAAACTTGATCTTGAAAGACCACTATCATCCACCGCTCTCTCACAAGGGTTTTCTGGATTTAGAGCAAATCGAACGCTTTGCCAGACAACTGGTCAAAGAATTTGAGATTAAGACGCCGGATATTGATACCCCAGCACGATCGCTTTCGGGCGGCAACATCCAGAAAGTCGTTCTGGCGCGCGAGATTTCCCGTCAACCGGTCTTTCTGCTGGCAAACCAACCGACCCGTGGTCTGGATGTGGGGGCTACCGAATATGTCCATCATCGCTTGTTGGAACAACGCCAAAATGGCAAAGCGATTCTGTTGATCTCAGAAGACCTGGACGAAATTTTTGCCCTCTCCGATCGCATCGCGGTGATTTATGAAGGGCGGCTGATGGGAATTGTGGAGGCCCGCACCGCTGAACGTTCGCAGGTGGGCCTAATGATGGCCGGGATGGCGCAAGCCCGCGTCTAAGTTGATTTATGGATAATTTGAAGGGCGCAGGGTGTTGCGTGACCAGGCGTTGCGCAATACATCGAACAGGTCGTTGGGCACCTCGCTGAAATTGTTGGGGTCTGGCCCGTACAGGTAGTTCATCCCCTTTGAGCCCCAGGTCTGCCAGGGCGGCCAACTGGAATCCCAAACCCACACGGCATAATTCATCTGTTGCGTTTCAAAGTAGTTAATCTGATCGTTCAGGAAGGCATCGGCTTGCGGCGCCCAGCGGACAACACCGAATTCGTTGACGGCTTGCGGCATCGGATGTTGCTGTCGATAGGCGGGCAGGCGATCCAGATACGCAGCCATCCAAGTCCAATCAAATTGGTCTGGCTGACCATCCCAGTTGAGATCGAATTGACCCGGATAGCTGTACTTCTTCTCCGGCGATTGGTGCGTGTACACAAACGGCGCATATTGATCGACCACAAAAACCAGACGCGGGTCGGAGATAGGTTGCAGGTAAGGAAGCCAGAGAACAGATGCCCAGCCCATGCCGCTGAGCAAGATGGGGGTATGGGGGTCAACCTGGCGGATTGCCTGGACAAGCGGCGGATAAAAGCGGTTCCAGTCGTACAATGTGTTAGCATAGCGCGGGTAAAATTCGGCCGGTTCGTAGATATCCAGCGCCACTTCATCGGCGTTTGGTTCGACCATCAGCGTATAACCGACCACATTGGGATGGTGACGATATCGCTCGGCGGCAAAGCGCCACATCTCCGCCCAGGCATCCTGAGCCGCTTGATCCGTCCAGACGGTTTCAATGAGCAGGTCAGCCGGGTACCAGACCCCCGCCCCATCTCGGTAAAAGGTGAAATCGCTCCGTCCCGGACCGGTCCGAAACGAGATCACGGCGAACAAATCGGCTTGTGCCACCAGATCCAAAAGCTGATCAAGGTGCGCAACCGCATTTTCATCCACGCGATAGGGCGGGCGTTCGGTGAACAGGCCCGGAATCGAGAGATTGACATAGTTAGCGCCCAGTTGAGCGAGACGGGTAAAGTCTTGCAGGGTATAGGGCGGGCCGATATACCCCTCCCCAAGGTAGTTCTCGTCCAGGGTCGGGACACGGATGCGTTGCCAGATGTTTGCCCCGCGGATTTTTGGCCCGTTCTTCCATAGCTCCCATTTATACTCCATCGAATTCATTTTGGAAACCAGCGGAAGATAAAGGTTAGGGATCACAGCTTCAGCTTGATGAGTCGTTTGCGGCTGCGGGGTAAGCCGTCCCTGCATCGAAGGCGCGCTGATAGCAGGGCGCGGCTCTGCGGTTAGCGCCAGGGCGCAGGCTGATACGGTAAGGCAGAGTAAAAGGATGAAGGCTTTCACTTAAGTCCGCCAATCAGGAAATGGAGAATTTCTCAACATTTTATTACCTAATTGCCCCATTCCACTTCTAGAGTCGGCCGACCCTCTTCATTCCAATCGCCGGTGTCTGAGGAGATGAAATACTTGCCGCTGTGATAGTCGGAATCGGCTGAGTACAAGATCAGCCGCAGCGGTTGCCCCTGGGCATAGGCTTTGGCTACGGCCGCGGTGACATCAAAAGTGCGCAAAACTCCGGGGAAACCCGGATGATCGGTTAGCGTCCCGACCCAACTGCCGCCAAAGTTTTCATAAGCCAGCGGGGCGTTGTTCCAGGTGATCTTGTCCTCCTGCCAGTCGGAGAGGGTGGTCAGCACCTGAATCCAGGACGGCTTTGCCCCGCTTGGGTCTGAATTGCCGAACTGGTGCAATTTTAAGGTGGCGGAAACGATGGTTTTGCCGCGCGGGATCGAATCCAGCGGAAAGGTCACATAGTACTTGGCAAAGCACGGCCAATCAGCAACATCGGATTGATTCTGGATGTTGAAGTCCCCTGCCTTGCCATAGTTGCGGTTTGCCCACTCGTTCCAGATGTGAAATTCATCGCCAGGACATTGATTGGCGATGGCGCCACCCACATCGGCGTCTGGTACCAGTGGGCTATTCTCGGTTGGGCGGCGAATCATCGTTTTGCCGCTAGGCTGAACCCAGGTGGCATAGGCGGGCAAACCGAAGTTCAGGAAACCCCACGTGCCGAGATCGTTCAGCGAGGCTTGGGGCGGCCAGGACTGCTCGCCGATTGGCGGGCCGGAGCGCGAATCGCGATCGTGAACGATCACCGCCATGCGCCAGGAGGTGTCATAAGGAGGGGCACTCGTCAGCCCAAAAGCGCTAAAGGGAATGGTAAAGCCCATTGCCCAGCCGCGATCGCTGTCGTCATCGTTGTTCAGGGCGTTGCCGCGCCAACCCGGCTTGGCGCCGAAAGTCAAAGCGGCAGACTGCCAGCCGGCTGAGCTGCCGCGATAGGCCGCCTGATAGCGCCGGTCTTCAACGCCATAAAGCTGTGCGACAAAGCGGTAAGAAGTGGTGCTAAGGGTTGTGCTAGCGGCCGTATCGAGCAGCAAGGTCACTGCGTCCCATTCGGTCAGGCGCGCCGGGGATGGGTTTTCATCGTACCACAAGCGCCGATCGAAAATCGCCAGATAGACATAGAGCTGCTGATTGTTGGTTCCAACGCGGATATCGGTGTAGTTTGTGTCCGCAGAGAGTTGACCAAACCAGGCGATAGCCGTTTGCCCAAAGGGAATCGGCTGATTGCCAAAGTTAGGCGCATGGATGCGCGGCAGCAGTTCGGCTGGTGTACCTTTCATCAGCAGGGGTAGATAAAGAAGCTGTTCCCCCTGCCCGCGCGCCCCTTGCCAGGCAGCGGGCAAAGAGGCGGCCAACAAACCGCACAGAATGACCAGAGTGAGCAGACGCCAGAGAGAAGGTTTCATTTCACGCTCCTTCAGGGTTGGCTAAAGGACTTCAAGATCATGGGCAGGTAGAGCGAGTTGGCGAAGACGCGTTCAAACTTGACTGCCACATCTTCGGATAACTCGGAGGGTAGCGAGAGGGTCAATTGTCCGTTTTGCGAGGCGACCAACTGGGTTGTGAGCACCTGACCTCGCCAGGTATCCCACCAGATAACCCGAAAATTCCCTTCCGGGACGTTCGGCAGGGTAATCGAACCTTGCCGAATGGGGGTAATCGCTTTTCCATCGACGACATTCCGCCAAGTGAACTGACGGTGGCGCAGCCACAGATGCCCGCGCCCGGCGCTGCGGTCGATTTGTCCCAGCGCAATCAGATCAGGATCAGAAGGGGTAGCCTGCGCATCCTCGTATTGACCGTTATTCAATGGAATGCCATCCATAAAATCGCGATAGGTTTTGAAGTGATAGTACAGGTCATATTCTCGGATGTTCACGGCGTCCCAGTAAAGTTCGATCAGACCGCCGGGATTGATTTGCGCCCAGACAAAGTTGTGCAGCCAGACGCCGCGGGTATCGCGACTCTGGTCGTAGTTTGAGTCACCGGTGTAGTTTTCATCGTCGCCGATGGCGACCTCGCCACGCGTGACCGGTTTTCTCGGACCCGAGGGCGTGCGACCGCCGATTTGCAGGCTGAGCGAAGCGGTCAGATGAGCCGAATCTTCGCGTACCGAAGTCAGGTCAAATTCGCCGTTGAGATAGACTTTTTGTCCTTGCGGGCTGATCAGCTCAATGTTGTCGATCCAGGCGTTGCCGCTCGTCCCAAAGCCGTTCTGAATGGCGATGTGGAGGGGATAGGGTTTATCGTCAGGCAGGATTAAGCGATTCTCTGCAGGCGCAAGCTGACTGTCATGCGTGTAACGGCTGTCAAATGTTCGCCAATCATACGTGCCGCTTGGGGCTGTGCAGAGGAAGCCCTTACCTTCTTCGCGAGGAGGCGGCACAACGCCGGAGCGATCGGGCAGCAACCACAACAGGCGCGGCCCGGCCAGCGAATTGGGCAGGCCGTATTCGCATTGCCCTTGAAAGTTCTCGGCTTTCATCTGGTAGCGGATCACCCATTCGCCTCGCCCGCGAATGATCAGGTGGCGCAGCGTGCCGCCGGCATTGTTAAACCGGGGTGTGCCGGGAATGCGCACCGAATGCCCACGTCCACCGACCACATAAGCCGGGCGATCTTCAAACGCCAGCGGATTGCCGATATTTTGTGCCCAGCCGGCATAGTGATTGCCGCAACAGGCGTATTCGTGAATATCGGCGTAGTCCACTCCGCTATATTGAGGGTTTGCCCAGAACTCGAACTGCGGGAAACTGTGCCAGAAAGAGGTGGTGACCAGATGCTGGTGCGGATCATGTTGGTGCATAAAGCGCCCAAAGGCGTCTGCCATCGCATAGTGGTTACCGTTATACGGGTCGCCTTCGTTCATTAACTCCCAAGAGTGTACGGCGCGGGAATACCCCCAGCGGGCGATCAGATAGCGCCAGAAGTATTCATGGTAGCGTCGCACGGCGGTGTTCGGCGCAGCGTAAAAGCGGTTGTTATCCAAATCGTAGTAGCCGCCGACCGAGTTGCCATTCTGGTCAAGGTGGTTGGCAATCCAATCGTTCTTCTCCAGCACCACCGGGCGGATGGTCACTTCGCCCTGCTCGGCGCGTTGGAAGAGATAATCCCACTGCCAGGAGAGTTGTTGGTCGAAGTATAAGTGATAAGCAAAGCGGTTCTTGCGCAGCACCTCCGCTCCGCTGGGGCTGCCGTTGACCAGCTCGCGGATCGAAACTTCATCCACATAGACGTCTCCGAAGGTGGTGTTTTCCAAAATCAGATAGAGGTTATCGAGGAAGTACTCATTTTGGCTGGTGGTGAAGTTGGATGTGACCGTGATCCAGCCATTGGTGTTTTTGACGTAGTTGTTTAGCAGGCGCCGACCGGGGGATTTAGAATTTTCCACCGGGTTCCAACAGGTGTCGCCCAGCCAGCCGGCCTTGCGCACGGTAAAGCCGTAATCGTGCCCGGCGATACGAGGTCCGCTTATGTTGACGGCTTTCAGGCGCACGCTCAGTTGGTAAGTCGTATTGGGCTTGACTGCTACATTGTTGCTAAACCCTTGAAACATGCACGGATTGCGGCGGTTCTCGATTTGCGGATCATTGTAATCCCACAGGCGCAATGAGAAGCGGTTGTTGCCGTAGTGCTCAGCATAGGTGAGGCTCACGGCGTTGAAATAGCCGCCCTCGCCGGGCAGGTGATGGGAATGCCAGGGCGACCAGGGCGCCATGTAGATGTTGCTGCCGCTCATCCACATGCGAATCAGATTCACCCGCCCACGCTCCAAACGCCGCAGGGTATCATCGGCGTCATAGGTAAAGCGCCAGCCGCTGAACCCCTCCCCGTGGCCAACGCCGATAAATGGCGCGCCGTCAGAGTATTCAAAGTAGCCCGGGTCGCGCTGGCTAATGCGAATGAAGCCATGGTTGTGTGGCAGAGTTGAGGGACGAACGTCGAACGTTCCTTCTTGGCTCTCAACCGTTCCCGATGCGTCGGTCACCCGCAGGCGATAGCGCCAGGTGCCAAGCTGTTGGGGGGCAAAGCGCACTTTCCAGACCGGCTCTCCCTGCGGATAGAGCCATTCCTCGCCGTTGGGCGGGCAGGGATCAACCGGACGACCGTCAAAAATGCAGCGCCGCTCATAGGCTTGATAGAGAAAGCCGGGTTGGACGAGAACCGTCCGCCAGTTATCCGGGCTGAACAACCCCTCCACTGTAATGCCGACCCCGGCCGGAACCCCCCTCGGCGGTGAATGATCGTAGGGGAAATAGGGATTGGTTGCCACCGAGCCTTCAACCGAAAACGTAAGCTCAAATTTCTCGTATAAACCAACCGAAGATGTGTTGGCTTGTATGCCGCTAATCCGCAGGGCAGCCGGCGCAGCGCGGGCCGGCAGGGTTGGCGGGGCAAGATTTACGGTTAGGATCGAGATAAAGATCAGTCCAGAGAGCCCGGCGCCCCAGGGGAAAATGCGCCTGCCACTTAATGCCCATGCCACCAGCGAACCGGTGACCATCGAACAGGCGATTCCTACCCGGAGGGGGAAGCTGAGGGGATGGGTAAAAACTTTGCCTTGACTAAGGAATAGGATAACAAGGGAGAGAGCGCTACTACTCAAAAGAAGCCAGAGGGTCTTCGAACGCTGTTGCGCTTTCATCTGTATCTTTCCTTATCTATTGACGAGTGCGCAAGATTAACGGCAACCAGAGGCGTGGCAAGAGGTTTTCGTCATCAGGGGCTTGCAGAGTGGCGACGATCTTCTGAATCGAATACAGGTCGCCTTTGCCCCACGGGCGGTCGAGATAACGCCGCAGTTGGCTGCGCGGTTCGCCGAGAATGTAGGCGTGCGCCATGAAATGCGACCAGGCCGCTTGCGGCGCCACAAAAGCCGTCTCGCCTTCTTCAGCGTGTGTGCCGGCGCGGGTCAGATACCACCAGCGTAAGCCGTCGCCCGTCTCGCGGGAGAGCAGGTGCTCGGCTGCTTTGCCATCGGTTTGTTCGCGCAGATAGAGGCCGATTTCCGGCTGGATGCCGAAGAAGACCGGCACATACCAGCCCTTAAAGGTCCCCCATTCAGGTTGCGTGTCGCGTGGGATCCAGTACTGTTGCCTGGATTTGGCGTAATCGATATACCATTGAATATTTTTTCCAGCCGTCAGGGCATCGACCACGACCTGCACTGCCTGCGTATAGGCGAGAGACGAGTCTCCGTAGAGCTGGCGCGCCAGGCGCGCATACCCGATCACGCCACCCATATCGGCATAATAGGTCAGCTCGTTGCGCCGGCTGTTATAAAGCGCTGTCAAGTCGCTCCAGTTCGTACGCGCCAGCTCCCAATCGCCCGTATTCTTTGCCCACAGCCAGATGGCATAGAGCGAGGTTGGGCTAGCGGCCGGTGGCGGCCAGTTGCTCAGGTTTTGGCGAATTTCGGGTGGCATGGGGTAAAGCTCGCGGGCGGCGCTGTTTTTCAGCCAGTCGCCGCCCCGGAGCATGTCTTGCCATGGAGGGTATCTTTGAATTACGCCAGCCACGTATGAGCGAACCTCGCTTTTCAGTTGTTCGTCCAGGTAGGGGTAAGCCATTGCCAGTGTCAGTACCAGTTCGCCTGAGTCATACCAGACTGCACTACCGTGGCTGCCATAAGAAATTGCCGGGGGCTCGGGCGGTTGGGTTGAGTTGTGTGGCCACATGGCTGGGTTGTTCATGCCTCGCTCGAAATAATAGGGCATTGGGTAAGGTTTCAGGCTGATCAGGGTGCGCACTTCGTCGCGCAAGCGTTGCACCAGATCGGGCGGCGGGTTGGTCGCCGGCTCGGTCAGATCCAGGGTCACATACTCGGCCAGAGGGCGGGCGGCGTTGGAGGCAGGGAGCACCCTGGTGGATGGCGAGACCGCCAGGGTGCGGGTGTAAACCAGCGGCTGCGGACAGGTCGAGCCGCTGCGAGTGGCAATGCCAGCCAGCCCGCCCTCGATGACCCGCCAGTAAATCATGTTGTTGGCGATTACCGCGCCGGAATGCGAGACGCCCTCACCAACTCGTGGCGAAGGGAAGGGGTAAGCTGGATCGCTCGGGTTGCCGCTGAGTGGAAAGAACGGATTAGGACCTTCAGGGCCGCAGCCTGAACCTGGACCACCTCCACATTCCGGCCAGATGTTCGAGATATTGCCGACGTGCACCAGCCTGCCGCGGATCGGGTCGTTGTCGTCCAGGAGAATGCCGCCCAGGCGCTCCCAGTTGTCCACCAGCAGCAAGCAACCGCCCATGGTCAAGACGGCCGGCTCATCAGAAGTCAAGCGAAACTCGGCATTATAGCGCGAGGCGGGATAGTCCGCGGTGCGCAAGCCATGGATGGTATCGAGTTGCTGGATGTCGAGCAAGCCCAGTTCGGCGTCATAGCGGGTTGAAACGTGAACCGAGCCGCCGGTGGTCTGAATGCCCTTCCGGGCGCGGTACATCACGTAGGCGCGTGAGGAATCGCCTTTAGGTACTACCGGCATAGATGGCACGTCGCTGTTCCCGAAGGTCAGCAGCACCGGCGCAACACCACGCGACTGTCCGCTTTGGGCATTCAAGATAAACAGGCTTTGCTTGTGTGGATTTGCGTTCAGGTAATTGAGGATAGGGGTCTTGATGGCTTGCCAGTCTTCATCCCAGTCTGTGCTAACTGCGCCGGCCTGATCCATCACGTCATCACCCTCGTGCAGCAGTTGCCACAGCGAATAGACCGGTTGGGAGCGGTAGATCACCGTATCGCTCAGGACGACCGGATAGCGTTCGCTAAGGCTTTGACCGTAAAGGCGAGTTTTCCAAACTTGTCTGCCGCTCTCGGCGTTTACAGCAAAGGCGTAAATGGCTTCATTGCCGCCAAAAATCAGTTGACCATCGCGGCTGAGGGCTGGGCTGGTAAGAATCGGAGCTTCAGAGTCGTATTCCCATACCAGCGTGCCATTGCTCAGGTTTAGAGCGCTCAGCCGCCCATTGGTGGAAGCGACGATAACGCGATTGCGCCCTGCGTCAATCAGCGGAGCGGTGGCGCTGGGTCCAGTAAATCGCTGCCAGCGCACGGCACCATCCGCTACGTTGAGCGCAAAGGTGTTGCCCTGATGGGTGCTGAAGATAACTGTGTCAGCGGCCACGGCAGGCGAGTGGCGGATTGGACTGCCATCGCCGCCAAAAGTCCACAAGGACGCGCCAGTGCTGGCGTTGCGGGCATAGAGCACTCCATCCATGCCGCCGATAAACAGGCGACCGGCGACAACGACCGGTTGGGCGCGGGAGGCGAAAGGAACTTCATACCACTTCCAGATGTAGCAGTAGGGCGGATTGACCTGCTGGGGGGAATAGTTGCTGCGCTGGCCATCCCGCCCCAGTTGCGGCCAGTCGGTATCCGTCAGAGATGCAGCCTGGCTTTGCGGATGAGCCGCCCATGCGGGTAGGGCGGCACGATCCACGCCGGCTGACAAGGGATGTAGGCTGAGAGGCCCTGCCGCCGCAAGGCCGGCCGGCTGAGCCAGCGCCGTGCTGCCGATCAGCAAAGCGATCAGGCACAGCGCAAGCCAGGGACGACCGAAAAGGGAAGCGTTCACAAGAGACTCCTCTCTATGTTTAACCGACGAATGGGGCGTAAAACATCCTGCAGAGTTTTGTCGCTCATCTTCCGCTAGGGTTGGCTTGCACGATAATCTGCTCAGGCGAGGTGACATAGATGACCGGGTCACCCTGATACCATTCAATCTTGCCGCTTACCAGCACGGTTTGACCGACCGCATAGAGCACTTCGGGCGGTTTGGGGAAGTTTGCCCAGGCCTCTTTGCGGATGAGGATCTTGAAGCTGCCCTGGTGGGGGTTAGCGAAGCCCAGCAATACCTGTTTGCCGTTGTTGAAGACGTATTGCAGCGTGCCGCTCACCGTGGCAGTTGAGCCAGCCCAGGCGCGGGCTTTGTCGTGCGGCAGGATCCCCTTCGGCTGGCGAGGAGGTTGGGCGGTTGCAGCGTCGGTCTGGACGCCAATCGGCGCATGGGTGTGGGCATTGCTTTGCGGATTGCCGCTGGTCAGTGCCACGAGGGCGCCGTCCGTGCTGACAAAATATAGCGTGTCACGGCTGATGACCCATTGCGCATATTCGCTCCAGTATTGGTCATAGACCGCACCTTGCCGCCAGTAAATGTAAAAGCCGCCCGGCCAGTTTCGAGTATTGATCAAACCCGTTTCACAATAATGCGTATTGAGAAAACCGCTACCGCAGGCATCTGCATCTTGAGAGGTGGCGATATGGGGAAGATTGCTGACCGTTATCGGATTGGTGCCGCTGCCTCGCCCAGCCGAGCGATCTTGAATGCGGTGGGCTATGCCGGCTTCCCAATGCGCAGCGAAGATCTGATCGCCAGCCATCGATAGAAAAGCCTGTTCATCGCTGGGAAAATAGGTGTTTTGCATAAAGCGAACATATCCCGCTTGCAGACCGCTGAGGGTTTGATCATCGAGCATCATTTCCCCGAGATGCGAGTCCCAGCGACTGTCACACGGTTCTTGTTTGCAAGGTCCGCCGCGCATGACCACATAGGCAATTTGCTTCCCATCCGGAAAGGTTTTGATCACTGGCATGGGACCCATTGGCATATAACCTCCATCACCGAAACCAGCATGGGGGACGTGGGCGATAAACGCTTCCCGTCCGTTGTCCAGGTTTATGGCAAGCAGGGCTTTTTGATCGGGATGGTTTTGCAGGTGCTGACGCATTGCATCGTTGTTGGTCATCAGAGATGGATTCCATTCCCATAGGCTTTGCCAGTCTAATCGCAACTTAATCAGAACAATGCCGCTCTGATCAGCGATAACCGGCCAGCCTCGACTGACTTCGGCATAGTCATTTGAGCCGCTCGATCCCGGATCACCCGCTGCTAAAGGCGTATGCTTGACCCGCCACTTCCGAATCCCATTGAGGTTGTCGATGGCATGAACATAGAGGTCTCGGCTGGCGACAATGATGAGATTGCGAGTAGCAGAGTAAGCCGGCGGGGTATCGACCGGCGAATCGGCTTCATATCTCCAAACCTGGGAGAGGGTGCTGGTCTCCAAAGCGTAGACAGAGCTACCCATCGAGAAAAAGATTCGTCCCTGGGCGATAGCCGGTGGCAGGGGCAGATTGCTGTTGGATGAGGTTGAAAAACTGGCGAGGGTTGTACCGGTTTGAGCGTTGAGTTTATAAAGGGTACCGTTGGCACTGAGCACAAAGAGCGCCTGAGTCGCAGGGTCATAGGCTGGAGTGGAGTTAATGCTGCCCAGATTATTTCGGTTCCAAACAACCGACCCATCGGCGTTGCTCAGGGCAAAAACGCCCCGAGCTCCGCCGGCGATATAAACTTTTCCATCGCCCACCACCGGTTGGCTGTTGCGTGGCAAGCGAAATTTTCCGCTGCTGATCCCGCCGCGGTTGTCGGGTCCGTTCCAGGCCCACTTCCAACGCCACGGGGTAGGGATAGCGTCAGGCAGATAACTGGTGCGCTGGGCGTCGGCAGCGTGCTGATACCAATCTGTGTTTTGGGAAGGCGGTGGCGGTGAAGCCTCAGCCTGAAAGATCAGCGGTAAGTATTGAAGATATGCGGGTTGTTGGGCGAACATCGGCGCTGGCTGGAGACCCAGCATCGTCAAGCCCACAATGATTGTTAGGAGAAGCGTGTAGAGGATGACTTTTTTGTTCATCGCAATAGCTCCACAAGGGGGTCAGAACGGCTTTTGATTGGAGTCATAGACGGGCCCTAAAGGATTCCCGCCGACATTGCGCGTGCCGTGGCTGGGGCCTCCGCTGGCACCCGACGAGTCCAGCACGGTTGTCCCGCTTCCCTCGTCAAAGTGGTATAGACCCACCGTGTTGGCATCCGGGGTAAAAGGCGCTAACAGAAGGGTGAAGTTTGCCGGGTAGCGCAACGTGTTTGAAAGACGCACCTCGTCAATCCAGCCGCTGAACGAGGGGTAGGTGCTCGGGTCGTAGTCGTGCTTCTCCGCCCCAATGACAATGTAGGGTTCGTTGACGTAGTTGCCGGTGATGCTGCGCCCGACCCGATAAGCAATGTTTCCAGACGGGCCGTTGGCTTGGCGCGAGAGCTGTCCATTAATGTAAATGCGCATCGCGCCGCTGTTGGCGCGGGTCACGGCGACGTGGTGCCAGGTGTTGGCGCTCAAGGTTGTGTTGCTACAGATGGTTGTGCCGCTGGAGCCATTGTGCACGCCGAAGGCGATGCGGTTGCCATAGAGCGAAATGCCGAAATCGCCATAATCCGGCGTGCCGAAGATGTCACGGTCGAAGATGATGTTGCCGTATATCCAGGTGTCGGTTCCTTCGGTACATGTGCCGCTGTTGTTTTCGTTCGGCGCAAAGCGCAGCCAGAACTCGATCGTGAAGTCGCTTGCTCCGATATTGACCGGCAGGGAAGCGTTGTTGGCGGTGACGGGGATTTTGACTCGGTCTATATCGTTGATGCCATTGCCATAAAAGCACAGAGAGTAGGCGTTCGCAGGTGGCGGTGGGGTGGTAGGGGTGCTGGATGGCGGCGGGGGTGTTGTGGGAGCGGGAGTTGTGCTGCTACCAGAGTTCAAGATCAAGGGCAAATAGAGAAAACTGGTCGATTCGGGTTTGGCGGTTGAGTGGCCTGGCTGCGCCAACCAGGACAACAGTCCGAGGGCTATCAGGCAAACTTTGGGCAATACCGATAAACGAGGTTTCATCCAGCGCTCCTTGAGGTGATTCCCTTTTCATCCAATCCGTTCCTGCCCCCAATGGGGTAGAGAGACGAACCAACGATAACAAAGTTTGCGTTGCGCGTCAGGCAAACTGAGCAAAAAGGATTGTATTTATTATCCCCCAAAAGCGGTCGGAATTAGGTTAAGACTGGCTTACAGTTTTGTTATGGACTGCTAAACTCTTGTAACCCCTTTGGCGGGTTTTCGTTAACAGGAAAAATTGCCTTCTAATCGCCGAACATCTCACTGTAATCCTGACAGGCTGCTTCGATAACCCGCATGGCATGGGCTGCGTCATAAATGCTTTCGATATAAGCCACCGACTCTTTGCCGGGGATCAGCTTATAGGTGCTAAAGTAATGGCGCAAACGTTCCACAAGGACCGAGGGGAGATCGGCAACATCCTGGGCTTTTTCCCAAAAGCGATCTTTATCCAACACAGCCAGAATTTTGTCGTCAGCTTCGTTGTTATCAATCATCAGCATCCCCCCAACAACCCGAGCGGTGAGGATGACTTCGGATTTGGTGATAGGGCGTTCACTGATGACGCAAATATCCAGCGGGTCTCCATCTCCTTTGCTGGCTTTGGTTGCCAGCGCCCCCACGCGCACCCCGCAGTAGGTGCGTGGGATGAAGCCGTATAACGTTGGTGGTTGCGAAGAGGTGTGTTGGGGGCGGTCCACTTTGAGGTAGCCGGTGGTTTTGTCTACCTCGTACTTCACCAAATCGAAGGGGGTCAACTCAATGTAAGCGGTAACCAGTCTGGGTGGCTGCGGGCCGACCTCGAGTCCGTGCCAGGGATGCGGTCGCCAACGATAGAATGGAGAAGGAAAGGTCATGGAAAATCAGCTCCCTGAGATGAATTGAAATCTTTTGGTTCTCGACAAGGAGAACGGGTTGCTAACCAAGCAGAGTGCGTGGTTTTCCTTTATTGTAATCCATCTTGCTGTCAAAGGGAATTTTTATTGAAGCCATGCTTCAGTGTATTAGCGGAAGCAGGGATTTCGCACTTCATAAAATGCTAGAAATGCTAGAAATCGGCTAAATTGGGCAAAAATTGGTATAAAAGTACTATTGCATTTAGCGTAACAATCTGCTATAATTTGCGTTAATAAGGATATAATATATCCAATATCTCCATAAACGAAAGGGCAAACCCGCCGCAAGACGGGGACGCAAAGCCAAGAATCGCAGGGGGTAAAGATCGTCTGGCTGCCGAAAAGGAGACCCCAAGCCTATATTTTTTACAAAGGAGGTATGCTGATGAAAGCAGGAGAGAAAACACGATTCTCTCGGCGTCTCCCCGTCTGGCGATTTTGGGGATTGGCGCTGGTTGTGGCGTTCGTCTTTGGAACGCCGTGGGTGAGCCCCGTTCAAGCCGAAACCGATACAGGAGGGGCGTGTATCCCTATCAAAGTCTATAAGTTTGAAGATAAAGATGGTGACGGAATCAAAGATGATAATGAAAATTACTTGTTAGGTTGGACATTTACCTTAACCAAGCCGGACAATACTACCGTTAGCGGGACAACTGGTTCACATGGCTACAAAACTTTTAACATTTCTTCATGTGCTTATGGCACTTATACCCTGACCGAAACGCTGCAGAGCGGTTGGTACAACACGACCGGCGGGCTTAGCCAATCGCAGGAGATTACCGCAAACAATAAGAACTGGACTGCGACTTTTGGCAATGCGAAGTATTCCACCATTAAAGTCCGCAAGTTCGAGGATAAAAATGGGAACGGAAACAAGGATAGCGATGAAGGATGGTTGAATGATTGGACGTTCACCCTATCCGACAGTGGTGGCAACACTATCGGCAGCGGTTCTACAAGCGGTAGCGGCCGCAGTGCAGGATTGTTAATCTTTGGAAATTTAGTTAGTGGGACTTATACTGTTACCGAAACTCTTCAAAATGGTTATCTATCGACCACCGGACTTAACCAGTCGGTAAGTTTAGGCTATGCCGAAAGAAAAGAAATCAAATTTGGCAATGCCAAACTGGCCGAGATTTGCATTTATAAATTCAAGGATTTGGACGGCGATGGAGCAAAGGATGAGGGAGAACCCTACCTGTCAGGCTGGACGTTCGAATTATATGATAGCCAGAATAACCTGATTGGCAGCGGCGTTACCAACGCAAATGGAAAGGTCTCCTTTTGGGTATTTGTTCCTTATAACCAGAGTAAAACTTTCAAGGCTGTTGAGCAACCTCAGCCGGGCTATTATCCCACCACGCCCACCGAACAATGGACGACATCTATCAGCTATGGCGGCTGGGCGGAGTTGTTTTTCGGCAACGCCCCTTACGGTGAGATTAAGGTCTATAAATTCGAAGACCTGGATAGGGATGGGACATGGGACATTGGCGAACCTCCGTTACCCGATTGGGAGTTCCAGCTTTCCCAAAGCCAGTTCATCACCAGCGGCGTTACCGGACAGAATGGCAGCCTGCTCTTTGGAAACCTGAAAGCCGGCGACTACACCGTCACCGAAGTGCTTTCCGACGACTACCAGCCGACCACCTCGAATCCTCAGTCCACCAGCGTTATCCCAGGTCAGCAAGCTACCTTGACCTTTGGCAATCAACGCTATAATATGGATTACGGTGACCTGCCGGAGGAATATGACTTAACTTTATTCGCCGATAATGGTGCGCGCCACAAGCCGATTCTTTGCCTTGCATCCGAGGATGCCTGCGATAGCTGGTTGGGCAAAGAGCGCGATCACGAAACCGATGGCATAGAGCATGGAGCAGCCTTTGGGGATGATCCAACCAACAACGACGAGGATGGCATTGTTCGGGGCGTCTCTTGGGGTAGCGGCACAGGCGTAATATCGGTTACGGTCAGTGGCGCGCCGGGTTGCTTGACGGGTTGGGTCGATTATTTCAACGAGGGGAGTGGGGAATTGGGTGTCGATTACCAGTTCTCAGAAAGTTTCTCCTATAATAATAGCAATACGTATACAGAGAAGGTGATTGATCTTCTCCTCCTGACGCCGGGTACCAATTCGATCACCTTTACCCTGCCACCCGATTTCGCCAATACCTCGGTTTTTGCTCGCTTTCGCCTGGTGCCGGCGCTGTGGAACGGACAGAGCTACCATTGTGATCGAGCTCCGATTGAACTCTACGGTTTGGAGATTGGCGGTGAGGTCGAGGATTACTACTGGCAATTCGGGCCTACGGCGGTCGATTTGAAAAAGGTCAGTGCCGTTCCGCAACAATCTACAGCCGGTCTTGGGTTAGCTGTACTTGGTCTGGTTGTCAGCCTGACGGCTTTGCTGGTTGGACGTCGGCGTCGAAAATAGATGGGATAATAGGAGGTGTCTGATGAACGAACAAGAGCGAAAAGATTATTTTGTCCCAGCGATTGTGCTGGAGATGGAACTGGAAACCCGCGCCGGGTCGTCCCTGGTGCCCAGTCTGGATGAGTTCTTTGACGGGGAAGAATAGATAGGATTTGAGGCAAGTGTCTGCCCTCTGCACAGCAACCTGTGCAGAGGGCTTTTTTCTCCAGGCGTCTCTCCTGGGGGTGAGGGTCTACTCCCCTCTCCCGCCATGGGAGAGGGGCTGGGGGTGAGGGCTGCTCCCCTCTCCCATATCCCTCACCCTAGCCCTCTCCCTAAGGGAGAGGGAATCTTTCTCCCCTCACCCGTCCTGGGAGAGGGGTCGGGGGTGAGGGTCTCTCTCTACCTCTATAACTGACCGAAAGGTGCGTCATTCACAAAGCGAGCAACGTATGCGGCATCTTGATATCGTTGCGGAGTGAATTCGCCCGCATAGGTGGGTAGCGGTTTATCCAGAATCTGGGCGGCTAAGAGCTCAGCAGCAGCGCAGGCTGCCATGATGCCAAATCCGGAGAGGGCTCCCAAGACGTACGCACCTTCGATCGACAAGGCACCGATGAGCGGTCGGTTGTCGGGTGTATGCGTGTAGTAGCCACCATCCAACTGCGGCCGAGGCATCTTTTTGCCATAAGCCCTTAAACCGGGCAGCATTGTCATCAAACCTCGTAAGACGACCTCGGCAAATAGAGGATCTTCCATAGGCGGCCAGACGACTGCTGGAGAGGGACGTGCCTGATAATCCCATAACATGAGCACCATTTGGCTTTCACCCCCTCCTTCTGGGCGGACATGAGCACCAGGCGGTAAAGTCGAGAGCAACGCTCGCGTTTGAGGGTCAGCCCTCAGGAATTCGCGCTCCTCCACGCTCCACTCCAATTCCTGAGGGTCGCTCCAGATCAGCAGGGGAGCGTTGCGTCCAATGACTCGCAAATGATCGCGCAGGCTCATCTTCAGATGCAATTTATTCTCTACCGGAAGGTTAACCTCAAGCAGTCTTCCTACCTCCTTAAGATAGGGTCCAGCAGCATTGACAAAAATATCACACGCGATGCTTTCGCCGTTATTCAGGCGTACCCTCCGAACTCGACCGGCAATCACTTCGATGTCGATTAAGCGCGCCCGTCGAAAGCGAACACCATTCTGTTGAGCTTTTTGCAAAAGGATCATGCCCAATTGCTGAGCAGAAAGCCAGCCGGCGCGGCGCACGTGAAGGGCAGCCACCGCTTTTTCGGTAATGTAAGGAAAATGTTGTCGAATGAGGGCGTTGCCGAGAAGCAAATCAGCTCCATCCAGTTTGGGAGTTTCCGCTGGTTGATAGGTTTTGCTGTTTTCCTCATGAATGCGCAGATCCCCCGCCCCTTGGCAAGCGATCCGTTCAGCCTCGCCGATCATCTCTTCTACCCGGTTGCTTTGAGCGGTCAGGTAAAGATACCCTCGTCGATTCAGATGAAAGGCATTTTGGGTTTGTCGGGCAAGACTTTCCATCAGGTCAATGCTGCGGTTCATCAGGGCGAGCATGGCAGCGTCAGACCACCAGTTGCGATAACATTCCGAAGAACGATCCGAGGTAAAAGAGAGCGGCGGATTCTCATCAACGAGAAAAAGGTCACCTTTCCAGAGTTGCGAGAGAAAATAGGCCGCGCTGACCCCGGCAATGCCCGCCCCACAAATGACCAGGGTTGGCTTTGGCGTCCTTTGTGAGGTTCGAGCTTTAGAAAGCGGGTAATCTTCAGCGCCAGGGTTGGCGAGGGAGACATGAGAGAGTGACATTCTGTTTGCTTGCAGGAAAGCGATGCGCTGGGGATATTGCTCCGCACTTAACCTTTTCTGAATCTGAGAGATACCGCTGAAATATCCCCCTGGTTTTTGCAAGCGAGGTTTGGGCGGCCGAACTGAGGCTTCTGTATGCTCGTTTGTCTTAATCCGCACGCATAATAACCTTAATTTTTTTTTTTTTTTTTTTTTTTTTTTTTTTTTTTTTTTTTTTTTTTTTTTTTTTTTTTTTTTTTTTTTT
>Ga0209162_1001446_pt1 | contig 23293 bp, 22 predicted proteins | sample YNPNPMetaG_FD_187121 | JGI IMG/M metagenome (GOLD analysis project Ga0209162, IMG submission 187121) | Anoxygenic and chlorotrophic microbial mat microbial communities from Yellowstone National Park, USA - YNP NP MetaG (SPAdes) (version 2) ...
CAGGCCCGGCACCTGCTGGCCGAGGCCCACCTCCACCTGGCCATCCTGGACCTCCGTCTGGAAGACGATGACGATGAAAAGGACATCTCCGGCCTGATCCTGGCCAGCGAGCCGGCCTTCCGCCCCGTCCCCAAGATCATCCTTACCGGCTTCCCCACCTACCATGCGGTGCGCCAGGCGCTGGGCCCGGCCCTGGACCCCCTGCCGCCGGCGGTGGACTTTCTGGCCAAGCAGGAAGGGCCAGAAGCCCTGATCCAGGCGGTGGAACGGGCCTTCACCCAACATGTGCGCCTCAATTGGGACCTGCTCATCTGCCGGGATGAGCGACAACCCCTCTCTTTCCCCCACCTGGTCAGCCTCCTTCAGCCGGAAGTGCCGCCCGAACGCCTGGCCGACCGGGTCGGCGAGCTGGAGGACCTGTTCCGCAAGCTGTTCTACGACTACCGGCAACTCCGGCTGGGTCGGCTGCTGTGGCACGGCGGCCAACGGTTTTGTCTGTCGGCATGGGCACGCTCCCCCCAGGGGGTGGACGATCCTCGCCTCCTGGTCTGCGGAGAACGGGAACAAGTCAGGCAGGAACTGAGGCAGATGGAGGCTCTGGCCCCTGAAACAGCCCAGGGGACCGCCAGGGCGGAGACGATCCACTTTGGCGCGGTCGCCTGGCTGTTGCCCGACGCCGATATGGAAAGCATGCGGCCGCTGCGGGACCTTTTCCAGAGTGGGAAGGAACGGACCCTGAAAGCCGCCCTCGACTCCCTGCTGAAAGGGGTGCTGGCTGCCTGGCATCGGCGCGGGCAGGCGATCAGGTCCGATCTGATGGCGCTGTACCGTCGCCAGGTTGGGTTGGAGGAAGGGGGCCTGTCGCAAGCAGAGGTGGAACGCCGGGTGGAGGCCCTGATCCAGGGGGTCAGGCCGCTGAGTTCGGTCAAGATCGAGCGCCATCAGGGGCAGATCACCTTTCATTTCCCTCAAGAAGAGCCGGCCATCTATCCGGACCCGGTGGCGACCCTCTACACCCCCCTGGAGCGGTATCGCACCGCCGTGGTGTGCAGGATCTCGCCCGGCCTCCTCACCGCCGACAATATCCTGGTAGATAACCGCCAGCAGGTCTGGCTGACCGACCTGGCCTGTGCCGGCCAGGCGCCGCAGTGGTGGGACTTTGTCTGCCTGGAAGCCCTCATCCGCTTCGATCTCAGCCAGGCCCCCGACCTGCTGGCCTGGCAGGACCTGGAGCAATGCCTGGTCAGACCCACCAGCCTGCATGAGCGGTTGAAGGTCCAGGATGTGGAAGCTGACTTGAGGACCGGCGTGAGCCTGATCGAGCAGATCCGGCGTCAGGCCGGCAGCGAAACAGGCTCCGACCCGTTGCCCTACTATGCCGGTCTGGTGGCCTGGGTGGTGGGAGACATGGCCCATTATGATCCAGAGTTCCTCTACACGCAGGCTGAACGGATGCGCGCTGCCCACCTGCTCCTGGCCGGGGCCATGCTCGCCCAACGGCTGAGGGAGACGCACCCCCTGGCCTCTATGGCCGGGGCGTTGCGCCTTGATGAGGGCGGCGGAGTCTGGATCGGAGACCGCCGGGTCGCCCTTCTCGACGGGCAGGAGCTGGAGCTGTTGCGCCTCCTGCTCAGCCAGCCGGGCAGAGTGGTGAGCCGCCGGACCCTCGTCGAATCGGTGTTCCACGAACCATACACGCCGGGCGATAGCCAGCAAGAAAGCCGCCTCAACACCCTGGTCTACCGCCTGCGGAGCAAGATCGAGCCGAACCCCAACCGCCCCCGATATGTCCGAACCATAAAGAACAAAGGGGTTCAGCTCTCAAGCGAAGGCAAATCGGATGAGGAGGGGATGACCTCACCTGGATGAGAGGATCCTGTCATCCAGACGGCGTATGACGTGACAGGGGAGTGAGATTGCAGGAAAGCCAGAGTGCGGAATTGTCAGGCAGCGAAAAGCCGGCCATCATGTTGGCCGGCTTTTTTGCTGCTAAGATCTGGCCAGGAACTACTCCAATGAGCTCGCTCATCGGACCTTACCATGAAATTCCTGCTTTTGGGGCATCAAGACACCAAAACACGAAGCCCCTTTTATCTCCCCTGGTGTCTTGGTGACCTGGTGGTTCCTCTTTCAGCACCGTCCAGGTCAGGAAAGGAGGATGCAAAATGGGTGAGGCACTGTCTCTGATGCAATTGCTGGGCCTGATACTCGCCGGAATTCTGGCCCTGGCTGCTCTGGCGATGCTGGCCTTGGGTGGCATTGCCAGTCTCAGCGGCGATGACTCGGGTTCAGGATGTCTCGGCATCGGTGGGGTCCTGCTGTTGATCGCCGGCTATGTGGCTATCAAACTCCTCATCACTGCCTGACAGGTTTCGTTCCTCTGAGAGACTGGAATGTCTACCACGAAGGCACACAGGGCAAAGGAATGAGAATGAATGAACAGAAATCCTTGTGTCCTTTGCGGTTTTCAGACCGGCTCTCAGATGGATCAGGAGGTTCAACGATGCACAACAGGTTTGGAATTGCGTTCCTGGTGGCCCTGGGAGCCCTGCTCCTCATCGGCATTCTGGTCACACCGGTGGGTGCTCTGTTGGGCGGTCTCGTCTTATTCGCGGCGGCGGCCCTCGCCCTCCTCCCTTCGCACCTCCTGTTCGTCCGCCAGCGAACCACGTTGATTACCCGCTCCCGGCAACATGGGACCGTGCTCCGGATCGTGCCTGGCCCCGCCACGGTCTTGCTCATGCCGCTCCGGGAAGAGGTCGAACAGGTGATAGACACCACCTGTCGTCTGGAACAGGTCCACGTCAGGGATATCTTGCAGGCCGATCTACAGCCGGCCATCCTGCCATTCACCGCTCATGTCCTGTACAAACCGGCCCCCCACCTCCTCTCGCCCCAGCAGTTGGGCGAGGTCCTGCCCGATCTGACCGGGAACCTGAGCGCAGTGATCCAGCGGTGGACCGACTATTACCTCCGTGCCCTGGTGGCCGACACCGACCTGACACACCGTCCCAACAGCGGCCGTGCCCGCCTCGAACGGCGACTGGAACGGCTGCTGGCCGAGCGGATGGCCCGCATCGGGGTTGCCATTCAGGGGGTCCAGTTGCTGGTCTGGCCGCCTGCCGGGCTGGAAGACACCCTGACCGCAGCCAGGCAGCAGCGGGTGCACCATGACCTCCAGGCTGAACGGCTGGCGGCCATCCTGCAGGCCCTGGCAGGACAATCGGAAGAGGCCCGCAGCCTGGCCCGGTTGGAGTTTGCCCGGGCCCTGGGGCAGAACGGCCAGGCGGGGGTGGGGTTCAACCTGGCTTCCCTGTTGAGCGCAGCCGGCCTGGAAATCGAAGAGGCACCGCCTCAATTCGTCCAGCCGCCCTTGTGGCCGGAACCGCTCTATTCCTCCCACCGCCGCTGACAGAGTTTGTAGGACAACTGCTCGCAGTTGTCCTACAATTATTGGACAGGTTGGAGGGGATATGCTAGAATAAGGGCAGGGCAATCTCTGGAAGCAAGATGCAGGCCGATCTCATTCTGTACAATGCTCGCGTGTATACCCTGGATGCCGGCCATCCCCACGCCCAGGCCGTGGCGATGGCCGGCAACCGCATTCTGGCCGTGGGGGATGACGATGAGCTGCGGCCCTGCCTCCGCCCCGGCGGCCAGGCAGTGGACCTGGGCGGACGTTGCGTCATTCCCGGCCTGATTGACGCTCATATCCACCTGGGCTGGTACAGCCTGGGCGTATATCAGCAGCAGGTGGACCTGGACAATGTGCCCAGCCGGGCCGAAGCCCTGGCCCGCGTGGCTCAGGCGGCGCAGCGAACCCCTCCTGGCCGCTGGATCCAGGGCGGGGGCTGGAACAAGAACCTCTGGCCGGAACAAACCTTTCCCACCGCCGCCGACCTGGATGCCGTCGCCCCCGATCACCCGGTCGCTCTCCAGGACAAGAGCCATCACGCCCTGTGGGTCAACAGCCGCGCCCTGGAACTGGCCGGAGTGACCGCTGCCACGGCGGACCCACCTGGCGGCGAGATCCTCCGCGACGAGGCGGGCCGACCCTGCGGCATCCTCCTGGAAGCAGCCGGCGAACTGGTGAGCCGGGCCATCCCGGAGCCGGACGTGGAGACGATGGCTGCCGCCCTGCGCCAGGGCATCGCCCGGGCGCTGAGCCTGGGGCTGACCGGCTGCCACGAGCCTGGCCATCCCACCGTGCTGGCCGCACTCCAGCTCCTCCGGGCACGGGGGGAGTTGAAGCTGCGGATGCTGGTTCACCTCCCCGCCGATGGGCTGGAGGCAGCGGCCAGGCTGGGCCTCCGTTCCGGCCTGGGGGACGAGTACCTGCGCCTCGGTGGGGTCAAACTCTTTGCCGACGGCGCCCTGGGACCGCAGACCGCCTCCCTGTTAGCCCCCTACGAAGGCACACCGGACAGGACCGGCCTCCCCACCCTGACCGCCGACGAGTTGGGCGACCTGGTCTGCCGCGCCCACCGGTCCGGCCTGTCGGTCGCCGTCCACGCCATCGGCGATGCGGCCAACCGCGCCACGCTGGATGCCATCGAAAAGGGACGGCAGTTCCCCCCTGCGATCCGGCCCTCTCTCCCCGACCGGATCGAGCATGTCCAGCTCCTCCATCCTGACGACCTGCCCCGTCTGGCCCGGTTGGGGGTCGTGGCCTCCATGCAGCCGATCCACGCCACCTCCGACATGGAGATGGCCGGGCGGCACTGGGGCCGCCGCTGCGAGCTGGCCTATGCCTGGCGGAGCCTGCTCCGCAGCGGTGCGACGCTGGCCTTCGGCTCCGACTGCCCGGTGGAGACGCTGGACCCGCTGGCCGGCATCCATGCCGCCGTCACCCGCCGCCGCGCCGACGGCCACCCCGGCCCCGCAGGCTGGATCCCGGCGCAGCGGCTCACCGTGGCCGAAGCGGTGCATGCCTACACCCTGGGCGCGGCCTACGCCTCCGGTGAGGCGCATCTGAAAGGATCGCTCACCCCCGGCAAGCTGGCCGACCTGGTCGTCCTTTCGCAGGACATCTTCCAGATCGAGCCGATGGACATCCTGAACACCCACGTGGTCATGACGGTTTTTGACGGCCAGATTGTAGCTCGACAATGTTAGATTCGACCTCACCCCTACCCCCTGGCCCCCTTCCCCTCTCCGCGGCGGAGAGGGGAAGGGGGTGGGGGGATGGGGTGAGGTCCACCTTGACCGCCATTTACGCTCATTTAACATTGTCGAGGTAGCCGGGCAGATCGATGCCTGACTTTTTTCAAGCGTTCAGCCTTGTGCTATACTATCCTGCGATTTGCCCGGCGGTCAGGTCTGGGCTCTTTGGCGGTCTGTGACCGCCGGGGGACGCGGGCCGCAGACCCGCCATGAGCCACGTTGACCGAGATTGCCGGGGAGCCGATGTGGACGAAGGAGAGCAGAATGGTTCTCAACCCCAAGATCCAAAAATTGCGCGACCTGCGTGCCCAGGCCCAACTGGGCGGCGGCCAGGAGCGGATTGACCGCCAACATGCCCAGGGCAAGCTCACCGCCCGCGAACGGATCCTCAAGCTGCTGGACCCCGGCACCTTCCGCGAACTGGACCAGTTCGTGACCCATCGCACCGTTGGCTTTGGCATCGAAGAGCAAAAGTATCTGGGCGACAGTGTCGTCACCGGCTGGGGCCAGATTGATGGGCGCCTGGTCTATGTCTTCAGTCAGGATTTTACGGTCTTTGGTGGCTCGTTAGGCGAGGTCCATGCCGAGAAGGTGTGCAAGATCATGGACCTGGCCATGAAGAACGGCGCCCCGGTCATCGGCCTGAACGATTCGGGCGGGGCGCGTATCCAGGAGGGGGTGGTCAGCCTGGCGGCCTATGCCTACGTCTTTTTGCGCAACGTGCTGGCTTCGGGCGTCATCCCCCAGATCAGCGCCATCATGGGGCCGTGCGCCGGCGGGGCCGTCTATTCTCCGGCCATGACCGACTTTATCCTGATGGTCAAAAATACCAGTTTCATGCACATCACCGGCCCGGATGTCATCAAAGCGGTGACGCGGGAGGAGGTCACCTCCGAAGAGCTGGGCGGCGCGATGGTCCACAATGCCAAAAGCGGCGTGGCTCACTTTGCCGCCGAGGATGAAGAAGACTGCATCTATCAGATCCGCAAACTGCTGAGCTACCTGCCGCAGAACAATATGGAAGACCCCCCCTTTGTGCCCGGCGGAGACCCGGCCGATCGTATGGATGAGGCGCTGGACAGCCTGGTGCCCGATAACCCCAACAAGCCCTATGACATGAAGGAGGTCATCCGCCGGGTGGTGGACGACGGCGACTTTTTCGAAGTGCAGGAGCACTGGGCGCAAAATATCCTGGTCGGCTTTGCCCGGCTGGGTGGCTTTTCGGTGGGGATCGTCGCCCAGCAGCCGATGGTCCTGGCCGGAGTGCTGGACATTGATTCCAGCATCAAAGCGGCCCGCTTTGTGCGCTTTTGCGACTGTTTCAACATCCCGATCATCACCTTTGAGGATGTGCCCGGCTTTTTGCCAGGTGTGGCTCAGGAACAGGGGGGCATCATCCGCAATGGAGCCAAGTTGCTCTATGCCTATTGCGAGGCGACGGTGCCCAAGGTGACGATCATCACCCGCAAAGCCTATGGCGGAGCCTATGACGTGATGAGTTCCAAACATATCCGGGGGGACATCAGTTACGCCTGGCCAACAGCCGAAATCGCGGTGATGGGGCCGGATGGGGCGGTGAACATCATCTTTCGCAAGCAGATTGCCGCAGCCGCCGACCCGGAAGCTGAACGGGCGCGGCTGGTGCAGGAGTACCGCGACACCTTGGCCAACCCCTACGTGGCAGCGGCGCGGGGCTACATTGACGACGTGATCGAGCCGCACGAAACCCGGCCGCGGCTCATCGAAGCGCTGCAGATGTTGCAGAACAAGCGGGATACCAACCCGCCCAAGAAACATGGGAACATCCCGCTGTAGGGACAGCCAGGTGACAGTCACCTCACTGTGGAGGCAACCATGCCAGAGAAAACCTTATCCATCGCCGAAGCGGCCCGGAGATTGACCCGGCCCTTCACCCACACCGTCCTGGGTCAGGTGGATGAATACTGCGCCTACCTCAGCCGCTTCCTGGGCAGTTACAAGTTCCACGAGCACACCAAAGACGAGATGTACCTGGTCCTGGAGGGGGAGATCTGGATTGATTACGACAATGGCCCCAGCGTCCCGGTGCGCCAGGGAGAGGCGCTGGTGGTCAAGGCCGGCGAACGCCACCGCTCCCGCGCCGAGGAGGAGGCGCTGGTGCTGCTGTTCAAAGCGGCCCACCTGTTTGCCGAGTAGGGACAGGTCTGCTGCTGACCTGTCAGCCAGCCTCTTGCCTTCTACCCCGGTCATCCGAGGGAGCAGAGAAAATGCTGGTGCGCAGAGGGGATGCGGAAAAACGACGGCAGCGACTGGAACAAGAGCTCACTCGAATGGTGCCTCTGCTGAAAGCTCGCGGTGTCCAACGAGTGATCCTCTTTGGCTCGCTGGCGCGTGAGGAGGCGACGTGGCCAGGGGATATTGACCTGATCATCGTGTTGGAGACCCCGCAGCGGTTCCTTGACCGCCTGGAGGAGATGTATCGCCTGTTGGCCTGTCCGGTAGCGATGGATCTGCTGGTCTATACGCCGGAAGAGTTTGAACAGATGTGTCAGACCAATCCCATGTTCAAGAGAGCGGTGCGGGAAGGGAGAGAGTTGTATGCGACCGATATCGGAGCAGGAAGGACAGCGCTGGCTTCGGCAGGCCCTCCGAGATCTTGACGATGCACGATATGCCTTTGCCGGCCAACGCTATAACCTGACCTGTTTCCTGGCCCAACAGGCAGCCGAGAAGGCGCTGAAGGGTTACCTCTATGCGCGAGGGGCCGAGATGGTGTGGGGGCACTCGGTGCAGGAGCTGTGTACGGATGCCGCTACGATGGACGAGACATTTGCGGCCCTGGGACGGGAGGTGGCCCCCCTGGATCAATACTACATCCCAACCCGCTATCCGAACAGTCTGCCTGGTGGCCTTCCCTCTGAAGCGTACAATGCCACTGATGGGGAACGAGCCCTGAGCCTGGCTCAGCAGGTGCTGGATTTCATCCAGGAACGGCTGCTGAGCGCCGGTGAGGAAGGACAGGCCTCTTGATTCCTGTCCCTGAAGGAGAGTTCATGGAAAAGAACCCTGTCCGTATCTGTGATACCATCCTGCGCGACGCGCACCAGAGCCTGCTGGCCACACGCCTGCGCACCGACGATATGCTGCCCATCGCCGAAAAGCTGGACCAGGTCGGCTATTGGTCGGTGGAGATGTGGGGCGGGGCGACCTTTGACTCGGCCATGCGCTTCCTCAATGAGGACCCCTGGGAGCGGATCCGCAAGCTGAAGGCGCGCATGCCCCGCACGCCGTTCCAGATGCTGCTGCGCGGCCAGAATGTGGTCGGCTACAAACACTATCCCGACGATGTGCTGGAACGGTTCATCGTCAAAGCCCACGAGAACGGCATCCAGGTCTTTCGCATCTTTGACGCGCTGAACGACGTGCGCAACATGCAGAAAGCGATGGAGTTCGTCAGACGAGAGGGAGCACACGTCCAGGCTGCCATCTGCTACACCATCAGCCCGGTGCACAGTGTGGAGGCCTTTGTGCAGATGGCCCATGTCCTGGAGGACCTGGGGGCCGACACAATCTGCATCAAGGATATGGCCGGGCTGTTGTCGCCCTATGTGGCCTACGAGCTGGTGAGTCGGCTGAAGGAGGAGATCCGGCTGCCCATCCAGCTTCACACCCACTATACCAGTGGGATGGCCATGGCCGCCGTGCTCAAAGCGGTCGAAGCCGGGGTGGATATCGTGGACACGGCCGTCTCCTCCCTGGCCCTGGTTACCTCCCAGCCGCCGACCGAGACGCTGGTGCGCATTTTGCAAGAGTCACCCCGCGATACCGGCCTGGACCTGAATTTGCTGGCCGAGATCAGCCTCTATTTTGCCCAAGTGCGCAAAAAGTATGCTGCCTTTGAGAGCGGCATGACCGGTGTGGACGTGAATGTGTTGCAGTTCCAGATCCCCGGCGGAATGCTGTCCAACCTGGTGTCGCAGCTCCGGGAGCAGGGAGCCGAAGACCGCTATGCCGAGGTGCTGGCCGAGGTGCCCCGCGTGCGGGCCGAATTGGGCTATCCGCCGCTGGTAACCCCCAGCAGCCAGATCGTGGGCACGCAGGCCACCCTCAATGTCGTGCTGGGCGAACGGTATAAGGTCATCCCGGCCGAGGTCAAAAACTATGTGCGCGGCTACTACGGACGGCCCCCCGCGCCCATTGACCCGGAGGTCAAGAAAAAGGTCATCGGCGATGAGGAGCCGATTGACTGCCGCCCGGCCGACCTGATCCCACCCGCTCTGGAACAGGCCCGGGCCGAGATCGGGGACCTGGCCCGCAGCGAAGAGGATGTGCTGAGCTATGCTCTCTTTCCCCAGGTGGCCCGGCCCTTCCTGGAACGGCGGGCCCGCGGGGGCGGGGCCAGAGAGGCGCTGGTGGCGGCGATAGCTGCCCTGCTGGTGCGACAGCAGGAGTCGAAACCGGCCGCGGTCGCGGAAAAAGCCGTTGCCTCCCGGCCGGCAGCGGCGTGGAAGATGGCCTGGCGGCCCCAGAGGGGGCGGTGGAGCGGGTTGATTGACGGCGCGGGGGGGATGCGATGAAGCATGAATTCTCGCTGACGCTGGAGGGGACGGCCTACAAGATCGCCGTAGATGGCAATACCATCCTGGTCAACGGCCAGCCCTTTGTCGTGGGCTTTGACGGGGAGAGGGTGCTGGTGGACGGCACCGCTTATGAGGTCAAGCTGGAAGGGGATCAGGCGGTGGTGGGTGGCATCTCCTACAGCCTGAAGGTGGAGGGCCTGGAGGTGGGTGCGGAGCGGGCCGGCCCCAAGGCTGCCCGGTCTGGGGCCGCCGGCGAAGGGGCGGTGACGGCCATCATGCCCGGCAAGATCATCCGGGTGCTGGTGGCCGAAGGAGACCAGGTGGCCGAAGGGGAGGTGATCTGTATCCTGGAGGCCATGAAAATGGAGAATGAACTGAAAGCGCCTAAAGCCGGCCAGGTGAAAAGGCTCCACGTCCGGCCGGGGCAGGATGTGGAAAGAGGGGCACTGTTGGCCGAGATCGAATGAGGCTGGTCGGTCAGTAAGTGATGTCGCCCCGATCGTCAATATTGAGGAGGTCAATCACGCCGGTCTGGTAGTCCACCCGGTAGTGGATGCGGATGCCCCCAAAACGATAGCGAAATTCGTTTTTATATCTGCCTTTGATCGGTTTGATGCGTTGTTGGTAGTGCAAGGGCGAAGTGGTGATGATCTCGAGAGCCTCAGAGAATCGCGCCCGTGTGCTTTCATCCCGATGCTGCTTCAGAAAGCGCCGGGCCGAGGAAGAAATATGGCCGATTACAAAGACAGTTCTTCTTTCACTGTCTTCCACGGGTGAGCTTTTCCTTCGGCCAGTTCGCGGCGGGCAGCTTCCAGCCGGGCCTGGAGATCGGGATCGGCCCTTTCGCAGGCGGTCTCTTTCCAGGCATCTACGACCTCGACAACCTGGCCCCACTGCCCACTGATCATGGCGGAAGCAAGGGAGGCCAAAACTTCTTGAAGGAACTCGCTCTGCTCTTCGTGGTCGAACTCTCGCAACCAGGCCAGGGCAGGAGGAAATTGAAACAAACAGGAACCCGCTGCATACATTGTCGTGGTTTCCTTTATTTCTGTCATACTGAGGCTCCTCTTCAAATTCGATGACATTATATCACCTGGAGTCGGTCCATGTCAAGTGACATTCGGCAACTCAAGGAGGAGTGGGCAGCGACGACGCTGCACAAAACTCTGAGCCGCTTTCCCGAACGCCAGCCTGTCTTTCAAACAGAGTCAGGCATCCCGGTCGAGCGGTTCTACACCCCTGAGGATGTGGACATTGACTACATCCGTGATCTGGGCTTCCCCGGCGACTATCCCTTCACGCGCGGCGTCCAGCCGACCATGTACCGGGGGCGCCTGTGGACCATGCGCCAGTATGCCGGTTTTGGCACCGCCGAGGAAACGAATGCCCGCTACAGGTATCTGCTGGAGCAGGGACAGACCGGCCTGTCGGTGGCCTTTGACCTGCCCACCCAGATCGGCTACGATTCGGACAACCCGCTGGCCGTGGGCGAGGTGGGCCGGGTCGGCGTGGCCATCTCCTCGCTGGAGGACATGGAGCGGCTGTTCGACGGCATCCCCCTGGACCGGGTGTCCACCTCCATGACCATCAACGCCCCGGCGGCGGTGCTGCTGGCGATGTACATCGCCGTCGGCAAAAAGCAGGGGGTGGACCTCAAGCAGTTGCGCGGCACCGTCCAGAACGACATTCTCAAGGAGTATATCGCCCGGGGCACCTATATCTACCCCCCTGGCCCCTCGCTGCGGCTGGTCACCGACCTGTTCCGTTACGGCAAGGATGAGGTGCCCAACTGGAACACCATCAGCATCAGCGGCTACCATATCCGCGAGGCGGGCGCAACGGCGGTGCAGGAGGTAGCCTTTACCTTCGCCAATGCCATCGCCTACGTGCAGGCCGCCCTCGACGCCGGCCTGCAGGTGGATGACTTTGCGCCCCAGCTTTCTTTCTTTTTCAATGCTCACAACAATCTGCTGGAAGAGGTGGCCAAGTTCCGCGCCGCCCGCCGGCTGTGGGCGCGCATCATGCGCGAACGGTTCGGGGCCAGGGACCCCCGTTCCTGGATGCTTCGTTTCCACACCCAGACGGCCGGCTCCATGCTCACCGCCCAACAGCCGGAGAACAATGTGGTGCGGGTGACGTTGCAGGCCCTGGCAGCGGTGCTGGGGGGCACCCAGAGCCTGCACACCAACTCCCGTGACGAGGCGCTGAGCCTGCCCACCGAAGAGTCGGTGCAGATCGCCTTGCGCACCCAGCAGATCATCGCCTATGAAAGCGGTGTGGCCGACTCGATCGATCCGCTGGCCGGCAGCTACCTGATCGAAGCCTGGACCAACGAGATCGAACAGCGGGCCGTTGACTACATCCAGCACATTGACGCTCTGGGCGGGGCGTTGAAAGCGATCGAGCAGGGATATATCCAGCGCGAAATTCAGGAGAGCGCCTATCGCTGGCAGAGAGCAGTGGACCGTGGAGACAAGATTGTCGTCGGCGTCAACCGCTTTCAGGTCGAAGAAGAGCTGAAACTGGATCGGATGCGCGTCGATCCGGCGGTTGGTGAGCGCCAGTCAGCCCGACTGCGTGCCCTTCGTGAGCGGCGCGACAACGAAAAGGTGTCGTCGGCCCTCTCTCGCCTGGAGAATGCCGCCCGTGGTGACGACAATTTGTTGCCATTCATTCTGGATGCGGTGGAGGAATATGCCACGCTGGGCGAAATCTGTGGCGTGATGCGCCAGGTTTTTGGCGAATACCAGGCATCCACGCTGTTCTAGTCGGAGTCAGATGCCACACACCTCAGAGCCGGTCTGAAAAGTCAGGCAGGCGACTTGTTAACCACAAAGGACACGAAGAATACAAGAGAAAACCTTGGTGTCCTTAGTGGTAAAAAGACCCTGGGTGCCCTTTGTGTCTTGGTGGTTTTCAGACAAGCTCTCACAGGTGCGTGGCGTCTGGGAGGAAAGGGGTATCCACATGATAGGCGTCCTTGAAGTCCTGTTTTCGTCAGCAGCACGGGTCTGCATTCTTGACCTGTTCTTGCGTCATCCCGATCGTCAATTCTATCAGCGCGAGATCGAGCGCGAGACCGGCCAGCCGATCCGGGCTGTACAGCGCGAGGTCGAAAAACTGGAAGGGATCGGCCTGCTGCTCCGCTCCGGGGAGGGCAACCGGGTGTTCTACCGCCTCAACCCAGATTTCCCGCTGCGGATGGAGCTGACGGCCCTGTTCCACAAGGCTGTCGGCAAAAAGGCTCCCCCCCCGAAACGACAGCTCCCGCCAGAACCAGCCTCGATCCGGCAGCCGTTCCCCTGGATGGAGACCCTGCCCCTCCCCCCATTGCCGGCTGCGCTGCGTAAGGTGCAGGTGGAGGGGGAGTGGGATCGGGCATATTAGATATTAGAGAATAGATATTGGGGAATAAGAACAGAATGAAGGTGAACCATATTGGCATCGTCGTCCACGACATTCAAGAAGCGTTGCGCGCCTACGAGACCGCCCTGGGGCTGCCGCTGCACGAGGTGGCCGAGGTGCCCGACCAGAAGGTCAAGGTCGCCTTTCTGCCGGTGGGCGAGAGCCACATCGAGCTGGTCCAGCCCCTCAGCGATGACACCGGGATCGCCCGCTTTCTGGCCAATCGCGGTGAGGGCATTCACCACCTCTGTCTGACCGTAGATGACATCGAGGCGGCGCTGGCCCGGCTCAAAGCCCACGGGGTGCAGCTCATTGACGAGTCGCCGCGCCGGGGCGCTCACGGGCGGGTGGCCTTTATTCATCCCAAGGCGATGCACGGGGTGCTCATCGAGTTGATCGAAGGCACCCCTGTCAATCGGGAAGGTGGAGGGGACAGAGATGTTTGATCAGGAAAAACTGAAATCGTTGCAAGAACGGCGAGCGCAGTGGGAAGAAACTACCCTGCGGAAAACTCTGGACCGCTTCCCGGAGCGGATGGCGCGGTTCATGACCACCTCCGGCGCGCCGGTAGAGCGGCTCTACACGCCGCTGGATGTGGCCGACCTGGACTACGAGCGCGACCTGGGTTTCCCCGGCGAATATCCCTTCACCCGGGGCGTGCACGCCACCATGCACCGGGGTCGGCTGTGGACGATGCGCATGTTCGCCGGCTTTGGCACCGCCGAGGAGACCAACGCCCGCTACAAATACCTGCTGGAACATGGCGAAACCGGCCTGTCGGTGGCGTTTGACATGCCCACCCTCTACGGCTACGACACCGACGACCCTCACGCCCTGGGCGAGTTCGGCAAGTGTGGCGTGGCCGTCTCCAGCCTGGCCGATATGGAGATCCTGTTTGACGGGATTCCGGTGGACCGGGTGACCACTTCGATGACCATCAACAGCCCGGCGGCCGTCATCTGGGCCATGTATATCGCCATGGCCGAAAAGCGCGGCATCCCCATGCACCTGCTGGGCGGCACCATTCAGAACGATATCCTCAAAGAGTTCATCGCCCAGAAGGAGTTCATCTTCCCCCCTGCCCCCTCGATGCGGCTGGTGGTGGACACCTTCGAGTTCGGCAGCCGCCACCTGCCCCGCTGGAATACGATCAGCATCAGCGGCTATCACATCCGCGAGGCCGGCTCGACGGCGGCCCAGGAACTGGCCTTCACCCTGGCCGACGGGATGGAGTATGTGCGCTGGGGCCTGGCCCGTGGGCTGGATGTGGACGAATTTGCACCCCGGCTGTCTTTCTTTTTCAACTCGCACAACGACTTTTTTGAAGAGATCGCCAAGTTTCGGGCGGCGCGGCGCATCTGGGCGCGGGAGATGCGGCAGACCTTTGGGGCCAAAGACCCCCGGAGCTGGCTGTTGCGCTTTCATACCCAGACAGCCGGTTGCTCCCTGACCGCCCAGCAGCCGGAGAACAATATTGTGCGCACCGCCTGGCAGGCGCTGGCGGCGGTGTTGGGCGGCACGCAGAGCCTGCACACCAACAGCATGGACGAGGCGCTGGCCCTGCCCAGCGAGTATGCCGTCAAGATCGCCCTGCGCACCCAGCAACTGATTGCCCATGAGAGCGGCGTGGTCAACACCGTGGACCCGCTGGCCGGTTCCTATTTTGTTGAAGCCTTGACCAACCGGCTGGAACAGGAAGCCTATCGCTACTTCCGCCAGATCGAGGCGCTGGGCGGCGTCATCCCCGCCATCGAGAAAGGCTTTTTCCAGCGCGAGATCGCCGAGGCCGCCTACCGCTATCAGATGGAGATTGACACCCATCAGCGGACGGTTGTCGGCGTGAACGACTATGTGGAGGACAGGCCGCTGACCATCCCGCTGCTGGAGATGGACCCGCAGGGCTATGAGCGGCAGGTGGCCCGCCTGGAGCGGGTCCGCCGCGAGCGGGATCACGAACGGGTGGGCGCGACGTTGGAGGCGCTGCGCCAGGCCGCACGGGGCAGCGACAACACCATGCCCTACATCCTGGACTGTGTGCGCGCCTACGCCACCCTGGGCGAGATTATGGGCGTCTTTCGTCAGGTGTTCGGCGAATACCGCGAGCCGACGATTATTTGAGAGGACCAAGATGAGCGACAAAAAGATCCGCGTCCTGATCGCCAAGCCGGGCCTCGACGGCCATGACCGGGGGGCCAAGGTGATCGCCCGCGCCCTGCGCGATGCCGGCATGGAGGTGATCTATACCGGCATCCGCCAGACGCCGGAGATGATCGCCGAAGCCGCGCTGCAGGAGGATGTAGATGTGGTGGGCATGTCCATCCTGTCGGGCGCGCACATGGCCCTTTTCCCCAAGGTCATGGACCTGCTGCGTCAGAACGGCCTGGACGATGTGCTGGTCGTGGCCGGGGGCATCATCCCCGATGAGGATGTGCCGGCCCTGCGCCAGATGGGCATTCAGGGCATCTTTGGCCCTGGCACCCCCACCGACCAGATCGTCAACTTTATCCGCGAGAAGGTGCAGTGAACGACGAACTGGTCAGGGGGGTCCTGGCCGGGCAGCGGCGGGCCATCGCCCGGGCCATCAGCCTGATTGAGGATGACGGGGCCGAAGCCCGGGCCGTGCTGACGGCCCTGTTCCCCCATACCGGCCGGGCGCATCTTGTCGGCGTGACCGGGCCACCTGGCAGCGGCAAGAGCACGCTGGTCAATGCCCTGGCGCTCCATTTCCGCCGCCAGAGTCCACCCCGGAGTGTGGGCATCGTCGCGGTGGACCCCACCAGCCCCTTCTCCGGCGGGGCCATCCTGGGCGACCGCATCCGGATGCGCGACCTGGCCGGCGACCCCGGCATCTTTATCCGCAGCATGGCCAGCCGGGGCAACCTGGGGGGACTGGCCTGGGCCACCGCCGATGCGGTCAAGGTGTTGGACGCCGCCGGCTTTGACCTGATCCTCATCGAAACGGTCGGGGCCGGGCAGGCCGAGGTGGACATCGCCCGCACGGCGCATACCACCGTCGTCGTCGAGGTGCCGGGCCTGGGCGACGATGTACAGGCCATCAAGGCCGGCATCCTGGAGATTGCCGATCTCTTTGCCGTGAACAAAGCCGACCTGGATGGAGCCGACCATGCGGTGATGGCCCTGCGCATGATGCTTGACCTGAATTCAGGGGGGACGCACACGGTCCTGCACCATGGACGGCTGATGACGGTGGCCGGGGGGCAGGAGAGCCAGGGGGCAGGGGAGCCGGGATGGAGGCCGCCGATCTTCAAGACGGTGGCGTCGCGGCGCGAAGGGGTGGCTGAACTGGCCGGGGCGATCCTGGCCCACCGGGCCTACCTGGAGCAGAGCGGCAATCTGGCCGGTCGTGAGCGGGAGCGGGCCGCTGCCGAGCTGGAGATGATCCTCCAGCAGGAGTCGTTGCGCCGTGTGCTGGCCTGCACCGACCCGGCGCACCTGGCGGAGTTGATTGACCGGATTGCGCGGCGCGAACTGGACCCCTATACCGCCAGCCAACAGCTCCTGGGTCGGTAATATGACCCGTCTCAAAAAGTTGCACATGGCCTCTTCAGAGGAGGGCGTCCATGCCAACACCGAAGCTTTTGGACGGAATCAGGCGTTTCCAACAGTATTTCGACGAGAACCGGGAACAATTTGAGCGCCTGGCGGCCGGGGGCCAGCACCCGGAGGTGTGGTTCATCACCTGCTCCGACTCGCGTGTCGTGCCGGAGCTGATCACCGGAGCCGGGCCGGGCGATCTGTTCGTCACCCGCAACGTGGCCAACCTGGTACCGCCCTACGGCACGGGGGAGGCAGGGGTTGGGAGCGCCGTCGAATATGCCGTGTTGCACCTGCGGGTGCGACACATCGTCGTCTGCGGCCACACCGACTGCGGCGGCATCAAAGCCCTGGACGCTCCGCTCGACTGGGGCCGCGAGCCGCACATCGCCCGCTGGATCGAGCATGCCCGGCCGGCCAGGAGCCGCGTCGAGGCCGGCGGCCTCCCGGCCGGGGAACGACACCTGGCGACGGTGCGCGAAAATGTGCTCCTGCAACTGGAGCACCTGCGTTCTTATGATCCGGTGCGCGAGGGGGAGCGAACCGGGGCCCTGACCCTGCACGGCTGGGTCTACCACCTGGAATCGGGCCTGGTCGAGGCCTGCGACCCCCAGGCCGGCGTCTGGGCCCCGTTGTCAACCGTCAATCCTGTGGACCTGGCGGACACGGGCAATGATGTCATCCACCGGCTGCTCGGCGTAGGGTGAAGGCCCCAGGGGGTCCACCAACCGCCATTCCCGGTCGCCCAACAGCACGGCGAAGGTGTTGAGGACGGAGTAGGCCAGGGCCTGGAGGTGATAGCCGCCCTCCAGGGTAAAGACCAGGCGGCCGGCGCACAGCTCTCCGGCCAGATCGTTCAGCGCCCGGGCGATGGCCGTGTAGCCCCCCACCGACAGCAGCAGCGAGGCCAGCGGATCGTCCCAGTGAGCGTCGTATCCGGCCGAGACCAGCACCAGGTGCGGCCGGAAGCGCCGCGCCGCCGGCACCACGATCTCCGCCAGAATGCGGGCAAAGCCCTGGTCCCCCACATGGCCGGCCAGTGGCACGTTGATCACCGTCCCCGCCCCGTCGCCGTGGCCGGTCTCGCTCCAGGAGCCGGTGCCGGGATAGTGGGGATACTGATGGGTGGAGAGGTACATCACCGCCGGGTCGCGCTCGAACTCCTCCTGGGTGCCGTTGCCGTGATGCACATCGAAATCCACGATGAGCACCCGTTCCACCCCCCGTTCGGCCAGAGCATAGCGGGCGGCAATGGCCACGTTGTTGAACAGGCAAAAGCCCATGCCCCGGTCCCGCAAGGCATGGTGGCCGGGCGGCCGCACCAGGGCAAAGGCGTTGTCCACCTGGCCGTCGAGCACGGCCCGCGTGGCCTCTACCAGGCCACCGGCTGCCATCAGGGCGGCCTGGTAGGAAGCGGGGCGGACATAGGTGTCCATATCCAGGTGGCCGCCCCCCTGCTGGCTGACGCGCTGCAGCAGCTCGACGTAGTGACGGGTATGGCACCGTTCCAGCCGCTCCATCGTGATCGGCACGGCCGGGATAGGCGTCAGCCGCTCTAACAGATGGTGCTCCTGGAGCACGCGCAGGATCGTCTCCAATCGCTGCCGGTTCTCGGGATGGCCCCGCAGGTCATGTTCCAGATAGATCGGATGATACACATAGCCGGTCGTCATGGCTCAGCTCCTTTCCCATGGGTCAATCTTGATTATACCATATCCGGCTCCGGCGGGCCAATAAGATGCCCTTTGGCGATTTGACAGATTCCCGGCCTTGTGGTACACTGACTGCCGAAAAATGCGGGTTTTCGTGCCACCTGACACCACTGCTCCAGGCTGGTCTGTGATCGGCGTGGGGTTTCCCCTTTGCTGTTTGGCTGACAGGCCACGCCCGTCATCAAGACAACAGGCACATGGAGGGAAAGATGAGCAAGAGATTTCTCCCATTGGGTCTGAGTTGGGGGCTGATGCTGATCCTGGCCGGGGGCATCTGGGCTGCGCCGCCGGCCCGCCACCCCTCACCACCACGCCGGCTCTTGTCTGGGAGGCAGGCGACCTGGCCGCCAAGAGCGACTCTACCATCGTCGTCACGGCCACCGTGGATCCGGCGGCTCCGCTGTGGAGCAGCTTCACCAACACAGCGAGCATCGGCGCCACCTCGCCAGAACTGGAGACGGCCAACAATCAGGCATCGGCGGCCGTTTTTGTTGGCCGGCGGACCTATCTGCCGTTGGTCTTCAAGGTGTGGTAGGGGGCCGGCTGCCCTGCCTGGAGAAAGGGGGTGATTCTGGCTGCTTCTTGACCCGTTCAGGCCCCGTATGTCGTAAATATCAGACTGTCCACTCCAGGATAAAAACTATAACATGGAGGAGAATATGATCCCCTTCAAACGTCTGGCACAATGGAATTGTTTGGGGGCAGTGCTGCTGCTGCTCTCCTGGTTGCTCAGCGGCTGTGGAGGGACGCCGACTCCCATCCCGCCATCTCCTACCCAGGTTGTGCAGGCGCCGACCAACACCCCCATCCCGCCCACCAATACGCCGGTCCCACCCACCAACACACCGGTCCCACCGACCAACACACCGGTCCCACCGACCAACACACCGGTCCCACCCACCAATACGCCGATCCCACCGACCAACACACCCGTCCCACCGACCGATACCCCGGTTCCACCCACCAATACGCCGGCTGCCACCCACACCCCCAAGCCCCCGCCCAAGCCCAAGGTGGGCAAGATCCTGTTCACCTCCAACCGGGTGAGCTGGGATGACATCTTTGTCATGAACGACGACGGCTCCAACATCAAACAACTGACCAAGATGGGCAAGTGCTACGACGCCCACTTTACACCCGATGGCAAAACCATCTTTTTCCGGCACGACTCGGACATCTGGAAGATGAACGCCGATGGGACCGGCCAGACCAATCTGACCAACACGGCGGACAAGATCGAAGCCTTCCCTGTCGTTGCTCCCGATGGCTCGCGGGTGGCTTACCTGTTTGCCTGGCCCGGCGGCTATGAGATCTATACCATGAAGCCTGACGGCACCGATGCCAGGCCGATCACCAGCAGGAACGTGGACTGGATGCCCTCCTGGTCCCCTGATAGCAAAAAGATCGCCTTCTCCTCGCTGCGCAGCGGGAGCTGGAATATCTGGATGGTCAACCGCGATGGCGCGGACCTGAAACAGGTGACCCGATTCGGTGGGGAACGCATCGCCATCACCCCCATCTTTTCCCCAGATGGCAAGCAGATCGCCTTCACGACCATCGCCGAAGGGACAGCGTGGGAGATCTGGGTGGTCAACCTGGATGGTTCCAACCCACACAAGGTGCAGGGCGCAGTCGGCAAAGACAAGAACAACAGCGCCGAAATCATTGCCTGGAAACAGGGCAAGTTTCTGATCGGGGGTTGGGAGGGCAACTGGGAGCCGTACTATGTGCCTGAGAAGGGAGGCGACCCGATCAAGATCATCTCCGGCGATAAAGACGACAAGCCTTCCGACTGGTGGCTGCCATAACAGTCTGGCGGCCTGCCCGGCCTGAAACCAGGAGCTCCGAGGTCTTGCAGCCGGGCAGGCTCAGCGGCCAACCTCCTCTCATCCAGCCTGAGCCACTCGACCACGTTGCGCCATCTGGCCTCGATCAGCGGCTTCAGAAGTCATTGAGCCCAAAAAGGGAGCAAGGGGTCTCCCCCTTGCTCCCCATATGCGGCCAGTTAAGCGACTCAAGTCGCACCTCAGGGGCCTGCGGCCAGGCGTCCGCGCAGGCGGACGGCCAGTAGGGGCAGAGCGGCGCTCCGCCCCTACCGGTGCGACTTCCAATCGCCAGCGCCGTAAGTTGACGCCTATGCCCTTGCTCCCTCAGGCGTGCAGTCGGCGGCAGGCTCAGTACCCCAGGTCCTTCTCCCCGATCCGTTTGCTAAAGGTCTTGTAGGTCCAGACCAGGTAGGCCAGCACAATGGGGACAAAGACCACCGCCACGATGGTCATGACCCGCAGGGTGTACGGGGAGGAGGCCGCATTGTAGATGGTCAGGCTGTAATCCGGGTTCAGGGTGGAAATGAGGATGCGCGGATAGAGGCCGGCAAAGACCATCACCGTCGCCAGGACAAAGGTCAGCGCACTGCAGACCAGAGCCCAACCATAGCGCCCCTGCCGCTGGAACAGGCCCACCAGCAGCAGAGAGAGGGCGGCCAGGATGGCCGGGATGAGGCCGTTGATGCCCGGCTTGGTGAGGATGTCGGTGGCCAGGAAAGTCCAGATGACCAGGATCACGGTGAGCAGGGTGGCCACCAGCCAGAGCCGGGGCGCCAGGGCCTTCGCCCGCTTTTCTACCTGGCCGGTGGTGCGCAGGATGAGCAGGTTCGCCCCGTACATCGCAAACAGGGCAACAAAGGTGATACTGGCCAGAAGGGCAAAGGGGTTGAGCAGAGGCAACAGACCGCCCCAGTAGGTCATCTTGTCGTCAATGGCCAGACCGCGCATCAGGTTCCCCACCACGGCCCCCCACAGTACCGCCGGAATCAACGAGCCGAGGAAGAGGAGCCAGTCCCAGGTGTTGCGCCAGCGGGGGCTGTCCGACTTGCTGCGGAACTCAAAGGACACGCCGCGCAGGATCAGCCCCACCAGCATCAGGATCAGGGCCAGATAGGCCCCGCTGAAGAGGGTGGCGTACACCTGAGGGAAGGAGGCAAAGATCGCCCCGCCGGCGGTGATCATCCACACCTGGTTGCTGTCCCAAAACGGGCCGATGGTGTTGATGATGATCCGCCGTTCCGCATCCTTCTTTCCCAGGAAAGGAAGCAGGATGCCCACTCCGTAGTCAAACCCCTCCAGGGTGAAAAACCCGATGAACAGAATAGTGACCAGGATAAACCACAGAGTGTTCATGGTCCCTCCTCCTAATAGGCTTCAGCCGCCGGTTCGGCCGCACTGCTCCGGGTACCCTGGCGCAAGGCCAGTTTCAGAGCGATGATAGCCAGCACCAGGTAGAGCACGGTCAGAATCGCCAGCGAGAAGGCGATGCTGCTGGCCGGGACGTTCGGCGAGATGGCGTCCTCAATCTTGAGCAACCCGAAGACGATCCAGGGCCAGCGGCCGGTTTCGGCCATAATCCAGCCGGCAGTAGAGGACAGGTAGGGAAGGATCGGGACCCACAGCAGGACCTTCAGCAACCCAGGTCTGCGTTCCGGCTGCCGGGAGGCCACCGCCAGGATGGCCAGCAGGACCATCAACAGGCCCGCGCCAAACATGAGGCGGAAAGACCAGAAGTTCAGCGCGACCGGGGGGATGTAATCACCGGGGCCATAGTGCGCGATGGCCTGTTTCTCCAGGTCGTTGATCCCCTCCACCCGGGCCGTGAAATCGTTGTAGGCCAGGAAAGAGACCAGGGCGGGGATGCGGATCTCCAGGCCATTGCTGCGGGTTTGCTGGTTGGGGAAAGCGATGACCGGGAAGGAAGCCGGTTGCCCGGTCTCCCACAGCGCCTCGGCGGCCGCCATCTTGAGAGGTTGGGCCTTCATGAGAAACTGCCCCTGAAAATGCCCGATCACCCCCACCAGCAGGGAGCCGATCAGCGCATACACCGCCGCCCAGCGAAAGGCGACACGGAACAGATCGGCCTCCTGCCCGCGCAACAGGCGCCAGGCGCTGAAGGCCAGCACCACAAAGCCGGCCAGGGCGATCCCCGCCGTGAGAACATGGGTGAACTGATAGAAGACGTTGGGGTTGGTGATGAGGGCGAAGAAATCCGCCATCAGAGCCCGGCCTCCTTCCCTCTGAAAGCCCTGGGGATGTTGCATGAAGGAGTTGGCCGTCAGAATCCAGTAGGCCGAGATGTTGGACCCCAGGGCGAACAACCAGGCTGTGACCAGGTGGGCCTTTTGGGAGAGTTTGTCCCAGCCGAAGAACCAGACACCCAGGAAGGTGGACTCCAGGTAGAAGGCCAGGAGGGCTTCAATGGCCAGCGGGGCGCCAAAGATGTCGCCCATAAAGCGGCTGTATTCAGACCAGTTCAGGCCGAAATGGAACTCCTGGACAATGCCGGTGACCACCCCCATAGCAAAGTTGATCATCAGGATGGGGCCCAGGAACCGGACGAGGCGCTTGAATCGCTCATCCCCGCTGCGCACATACCGGGTCTCCAGAATGGCGATGAGGAGGGAGAGGCCCAGAGTGAGCGGGACAAAGAACCAGTGATAGATCGTAGTGATGGCGAATTGCCACCGTGCCAGAGCAACTGTTTCCATCGTACCTCCTCAGTCATAAATGGTGTCTGAGCACAAGGGTGAGATAGCCAAACTGAACAGAGCTGTTTCTACCACCTCCTTTCAATCTGCCGGGCCGGCCGGCAAAGGGCCCGCTTCGGCGGCTAACCTGGCAAAGGTTGTTTGTTCCAGTTCCTGGAGGATCAGCGTTCGGAGACCGGCCCACCGCCGCCGGACCGGGCAGGATTCCTCAAAGGGGCAGGCCAGGGGGTTCTCCAGACATTCGGAAGGGCTCAGGGAACCTTCAAAGAAGGAGACAACCTCTCGAAGGTTGACCTGGGAAGCCGGGCGAGCCAGGCGAATGCCCCCGTTACGGCCCTGCACGGTCTCGACAAAACCGCCGC